>CAJIAX010000005.1_pt1 | contig 28815 bp, 19 predicted proteins | sample 9199251 | NCBI WGS metagenome assembly CAJIAX01 (sample SAMEA7708287, study PRJEB35096) | sediment metagenome | biome: marine neritic benthic zone biome [ENVO:01000025]; feature: sediment [ENVO:00002007]; material: shallow marine sediment [ENVO:03000034] sea grass bed [ENVO_01000059] ... | reverse complement strand
GGGCGTTCGCCTGGGCGATCACTCTCGTGCTCGCCAGGCCGGACCAGGACCCAGGCGGACTCACGGGCTGGATGTTCAACCCCGGCGGGGGCATGGAGTTGAGTCCGGGTGGGTGGTGGTATGCGCTGATCAGCAGGCCGCTGGTGGCGTTTCTCTTCCTCCTCTGGGCTTGGCGCTACCTGTGCTGGGGCCTACTGCTCAGACGACTCGGCAGGGTTGATTTGAGCATCCTGGCGGCGCATCCGGACTCGGTCGGAGGGCTGGCGCCGCTCGTGAGGGCGCACCTGTCGTTCGTGTTCGTGGGCATGGCGATGAACACTACGCTGGCGGGTGCGCTGGCGAACGAGCTGCTCTACGGAGGAGCCACGATGGCCAACGTTCGACCGGAGGTGGCCTTCTTCGTGGTGAGCTCCGCCCTCCTGCTCGCCTTGCCACTCATGGTCTTCACGCCGGGATCGATGCAGGCCAAGGAGAAGGGAATCATTCAGTACGGGCGCTTGGCCACGGACCTCACGCTGGACTTCGATAATCGCTGGAAAGACCCGGATGCGAAGATCCTGGATACGGCGGACCCTTCCGCCATGGCCGACTTCGGTGCGGATTACGTTCTGGTGCAACAGATGAAGGTGTTTCCCGTCGGGCTGCGGCAGTTCATGGTTCTCCTCGTGACCCTCTTCCTGCCGTTCGTCTTTCTGACCCTCACGCAGATCTCGCTGTCCGAGCTTCTGAAGAGCCTTCTCGAGAAGGCATTGTAGGGTGCCCAATCTGGACAGGGTTCGCTCCGTCGGGCCCTTAGGTGGGGATTCTCTCCCGCCCCGAGTGGAAAACCCGACGCAGCGTCACGCGAGCACGCTCTCCCGTCCGGAGTCCCGAACGAAGAGACAGGTGCTTCGCGTGTCGTCGATGGCCCGGCGCATGAACGCGAAGTTCATCGTCGTGCCCAGCCCGAACACCGACACGTCTGCCTGCGGCGCCTGAGGCAGGTAGTCCGCGAAGGGGTCCGTGGCCACCACGACCCGGGTCCGGGGGATCCGTCCCAATTCGAGGAGCGCTTCGAGGAACTCTCTTGCAGGCTCTGCGTTCTCGGGGCGCTCCACGGCCGTGATGAGACGCATGCGGGCGTTCCAGTTCCGCAGCAGCTTGTAGCCGACCAGGATCGGCAGATCGAGATTGCCCAGGTCCATCGACAACCCCCAATCCGGACTCCGGTCCCGGATCCACACGTTGACCGTCCGGCGTTCCCCCAATCCTGCTTGCGGGTGAGGCACGTGCACGAGCACGCCCATGCGCTGCTTTGCGGCCGCGGTCTGGACCCGGCCGTATTCCTCCTCCCGGTCCTCGTCCGCGTGGAGGTTCAGGAACACGACGTTGGGGCGGAAGAAGCCGCTTCGGAGGGATTGCATGCAGAGCGTCATCCCGCTGGCAAACCCCTGTGGGCTGTCCAGTACCGTGTGGGAGGAAAACACACCACGGTCCTTGAACGCGTTGGACAACGAGTAGATGCCCGCCGCCAATCGGGCGTCTGCACGGTCGGTGGCGAGGCCCATGAGCCGGACGGAGCCCTTGGGCGCCACCACGTCATGGAGGATCGTGAAGTCGCCCTTGAGCGTCCTCGGGTCCTCCACCGGCACGAGTAGGTTGGGTTTCCACGCCCGTGCTTCCATCTCCGGCAGGTTGGCCACCTGCTTGGCGGCCCACTCGGCGACCGTCACGAACAGCCCACTCCGCATGTCGCCGAACGGTGCCCTGAGGCGACGGCGTAGCAGGATGGAGTAAAAGAAGAGCACCACGCCCACGGTGAGTATGCTGAGGACCGGGTTCACGACCCCCATCGCCAAAACCGATCCGGCGAAACCCGCCAGGGGCACCCACCGGGGCAGCCTCAGCAGGGGGCGGAAGCTCACGAGCCCCATGCTCTGTTCGATGAACACGACCGCGTTGATCATGGCGTAGGTGATCAGGTAGAAGAGTGTGATAACGGGAGCGATTGCGTTCAGGTCGCGGAAGAGCAGGGCGGCCCCGACCAGAGCGCCCGTGACCAGCATCGCTCGGCGCGGCTCGTTCTTGTCGGTCAGATGCGAGAGCCACGCCCCGTTGGGGAGCACGCGGTGCTCTCCCATCGCCTGGAGGATGCGGGCCGAGCCCACCATGGATGCCAGAGCGGACGAGAAGGTCGCGCCGACCAGCCCGGCCAGGACCGCCGGACCCCACGCCGCTCGGTCGACCATGATGGTGTAGTTGCTCGTCAGCTCTTCCGGGGTGGCCGAGCGGGCGAGCCAATACGCCAGGCCCAGGTAGATCAGCAGGGCCACGCCGATGGCGGACATGGTCCCCACCGGGATGGAGCGCTTCGGATTCCGCAGGTCGCCGGACAGGTTGGCGCCGGCCATGATCCCGGTCGAGGCCGGGAAGAAGATGGCGAACACGACCCAGAACGTCGTGCCCTGGAATGCGCCCTCCGGGCTTCCCCGGAAGTCGCCCCAGAGTTGAACGTCCTCGAACGGGATCACCATGGATCCCTGGTAGGCCGCCACGACCACCGAAACCAGGGAGCCGGCGATCACCGCCATGATCAGGAACTGGACCTTGATGGCCAGGTCCAGGCTGACCCAGGCGATGAAGAACAGGATGCCGAACGCGACCAGGTCCACGAGCCAGGGGGCGTGGTCGGGGAAGATCCACAGCCACCCTTCCCGAAGACCGAACAGATACATGGTGACGGCCAGAGCCTGGGACAGGTACCGCGGAATCCCCAGCGCCCCACCGACCTCCAATCCAAGGGACTGCGCCACGATGGCGTAGGCCCCGCCCGCTCCGATCCGGATGTTCGTCGTGATCGACGACATGGAGAGCCCTGTCAGGCCCGTGATCGTAAACGCGATCAGGATGATGAGCACGCTGCCGAACAGCCCGGCGTTGCCCACGACCCACCCCAGGCGCAGATACATGATGACGCCGAGGATCGTGAGCAGCGTCGGGGTGAAGACACCACCGAACGTGCCGAGTCCCCGGCCCGGACGGGACAGCCCGAGGACCTCGCGGGCAGAGCGCTTTGTGGCTTGGGTGTGGTTCTTCAGGTTGGGCTCCTCGGACCGGATGGGCGCCGCGACTCCGGCACTCGGCTAGACGCGTGGCCTGGCCGCTCCGCATGGAGCGTAGCAGGCGAGGCCTCCGATCGCGACGCTCTGCGGCCGCCGAGCTGCCCACCGAAAACGGTGCAGCACGGCGGCCGCCCTGGACGCATCGTGCGGGTTTGGCCGAGGGGACTCGACTACATGCCCGGCATGTGAGAAAGGTCCTGTCGGAGCACCCAGAACCGGTTGGCGGTCGGTATCAGGTACTTCTCGAACGTGCGCATGATGTGCACGGCATCCGCGTGGCCGTAGGTGCCCGCGAGTAGCTGCTGGAGGCCGTTGGGGTCTCCGGCGTCCATTTCAGCCATCCCCCCTGTGCGAGCGAGGGCGACGAACAACTGGGGACCGGCGTCGAGGGCGACGACCTCGTTGACCGTGTACTGGATCGACTCCCCGGTCTGCTCGAAGGCCGCCTTGACCTTTGCGAACGCGCCGCGCACGGCCTCGTACCCCTCGGACGTGCTCTTGAAGTCCCACTCGATCACCTGCCACATCGGGATCACCGCGTCGGGCGGGGGCGCCATCGAGACGTCGGACCACGTGACCCAGGTCCGCACGTCGAGGCTCGTCGTGTGCTCACCCGCACGCTCGGCGAAGTCCGCCATGTCGGCGGCCGGGTCGACCGGGGGGCTGTCGAAATCGGCCCACGTGTGGCCGGGGGACACCCAAACGTACTCGGGGCCGCCGTGCATGGCCTGGTAGACGAAGCCGGGCCAGGGGTCGTTCTGGTCCGCATGCCAGGCGACGTGCCCGGCCATGCCTTCCTCGAGCTCCATCACGTTGGCGAGATCCGTGGTCACGAAGTAGGCCATCGCGACGTCTCCATCCTGCGCCTGTACCGGCAGGACGAAGCCCAGGAAGGCACAGGTGAACGCGAGTCGGGTCTGGAGATTCATGACAGACTCCTGAGTGGGGGGGCGGTCGAGGACCGCGAGTGCACGCGTCCTCTGGTGGAGCGAGACAAGGTAGAACCGGGTTCCTGCGGTGAGCAACGAAGAGCCCGAGTCTTGGGCCGGACCTTCAGACCCACTCCCCTCGCCGCTCCCAGATCCCATCCGCAGCCCTCAGCGCGAGTGCGCCAATGGTGCTCGTGGGGTTCAGTCCTGCGCAGGTGGTGAACGAGCTGCCGTCCACGATGAACAGGTTGGGCACGTCGTGGGCCCGGTTCCACGCATCGACGACCGATGTGGCAGGATCGCTGCCCATCCGCGCGGTCCCCATGAGGTGGCCCATGTTCTTGCCGCCGGGCTCGAGGACTTCGATGGCGCCGGCCGCTTCCAGCACCTCCCGGGCTCTGGCCACGCCATGCTCCATCATACGCTTCGAGTTCTCGCCCAGTCGGTAGGTGGCCCGTGCGGCCGGAATACCGTGGGAGTCGGTGCGGTCCGGATCGAGATCGATCCGGTTGTGTTCTTCCGGGAGGTCCTCGCACTGGACCCCGATCGTGAGGATGTGGGGGAAACGGGCCGTCATCGTGCGGTGATGCCCGACGCCCCACGGCACGGAGAGGGCGTGGGACAACGGACCGAAGGTGCGCTCGCCGGCCAGCGTGTACCCCCGCACGTATCCCCGGCTGGTGTCGGTCTCGTAGAACTCCTGCGAGTAGAGGGGCACGCCCATGGGCCCCATGTGCCCGTCCATCGTGTCTTCCATGACTCCGCCCACCCAGCGAGCCGGGTGGACCATGAAGTTCCTGCCCACGTGTCCGGACGAATTGGCCAATCCGTCTGGGAACAGGCTCGACGTCGAGTTGAGGAGAAGGCGGGGCGTACCGATCCCGTTGCAGCAAACGACGACGATACGGGCCAGGGCTTCGTGCTCGTTCCCGTCCCGGTCGAAGTACGCAGCGCCTCGGACGCGGCCGTCGGCGCCCACCAGGATCTCCCGCACCCGGGACCACGTCCTGAGCTCGGCGCCCAGCTCGATGGCCCGGGGCCAGTAGACACGGTCCGTGGATGCCTTTGCGCCGATGGGGCAGCCGAGCATGCACTTGCCATGGAGAAGGCACGGCGGGCGCCCCTCGTACGACTCGGACAGGATTGCCTGGTCGGAGATCCACCAATGCCATCCCAACGTATCGAAGGCCCCTGCGACCCGGGTCCCCACGATCCCGAGGGGTAGGGGAGGGGTGGTTCGAGTGGGCCGGGGCGGATTCGCCGGGTCCCCGGCCATTCCCGATACGCCCATCATGCGGTCGTTCAGGTCGTAGTACGGCTGAAGATCGGCGTAGCTGATCGGCCAGTCCTGGGCTACACCGTCCAGTGTGCCGACACGAAAGTCGGAGGGGTGAAAACGGGGGAAGTGGCCCTGCCAGTGAATCGTGGTTCCGCCGACGGCGTTGAACATGCCGATATCGGCCGCGTCCTCGCCCACGCTCGTAACAGGATAGTCCTCGGGCTTCTGACGCACGTTGGGGTCGAAGTTCCAGAGACCCCGGAGCAGGTTGACCTCGTAGTCGGGCTGCGTGGACCCCATGGTCGCTGGCGCGACCCAATCGCCCTGCTCCAGACACACCACACGTGCCCCGAGCTCGCTCAGCCGCCACGACAAGGCGCCACCCGCGGCGCCAGAGCCGATGACCAGGACATCGGCGCGTTCCTGTGCCATCAGTCCGCCTCCACATAGAACGGTGCCATGGCGCGAACCCGGTCGAGCATGGCGGGGTCGAACGGCCGTAGGGACGGCCCGGGCTCGCTGGTGGGGTAGGGCTCGTATCCGAGCAACGCCCAGACGTCCGGGTTCACGTAGTAGGCCTCGTAGACCAGGTTTCTGAAGCCAGAGAACAGATCGCCGTCGTCCGCCTCCAGCGTCTGGAGGAGCGATACCCGCTGTGCTGAGGTCAGTGCGGCCACTTCCGCTCCGTACCTCTCGTTGGCAGCTCCCGTCGCCGCCGTCATGAACTCCTCGAGCAGGTCGGCGAGCTCGGGTACCGGCACGGACACCCTCCGGAAGTAGGCCAGCACGCCGGCCTCGCTGGCGGACGGCATGCCGTCGGAGGCCGGAATGATCTCGTCGGCCAGGAGCGAAAGCGCGCGTTCGTCGAGGCCGAGCGATGGGCCGGCGTCCGGGATATCCCCCTCCGAACAGGCGAGGGCGGGCAAGAGCCCGCCTGCGAGTCCTACGGCCGCTCCGTGACGTAAGGCGGCGTCGAGGAACTCTCTTCGCGTGAGCCGTCTGCGGGCCATGGCGTTCCCCTGATCCGTGGGTGGGACGAGACACGGTTGGATCCACGGTGCGCTTCAGAGGAGGGCGAATCAAGCAAACGTTTGTGGCGGCAACGACCGCCCAAGCGCGTCGACGGAGTTGGGAGCCTTCGCCGGCAGCGGGGGTCCGGTTGCGTCGCCGGGAGCGCCAGCCATCTTTCCGGACCATGCCTCAGCCTGAAGCCTCCCCGGCAGCGCCAACCAGAGCCGCGCCGCCCGTGACGATCCCCAGGTGGTCCAATCCCCACCGGCACCCCGAACCGTGAACCCCACCTCCGCAGAATTCGTGATCGTGGGCGGCGGTATCTACGGCGTCGCCACGGCCTGGGAGCTGGCTCGGCGGGGCCCCGAGGTCCTGGTCGTGGAGGCCGGGCAGGTGGCCGGCGGGGCGTCGGGAGGAATCGGCAAGCGAGGCGTGCGCGCGAACGGCCGCGACATCAGGGAGCTGCCCCTGATGCAGCACGCCTATTCTCTTTGGCCGAAGCTCGAACAGGTCCTCGGGGCCGCTACCGGGTTCGATGCCGTGGGACATCTACGGCTGTACGAACGGCCGCATGACGTCGCGGAGGCGGAGACGCGGGCCAGAGTCCAATCGGATCTGGGCGTTCCCACGACACACCTCGATAGGGCCGCCGTGCTGGAGCTGGAGCCGGGCTTGTCCCCGAATGTCCTTGGCGCGCTGCATTGCCCGTTGGACGGAGTGGCGGACCACACGGCCACCACCCGCGCCTATGCGGCGGCCGCCCGGGCCGAAGGGGCCACGATCGTAGAGGGGATCGCGGTCACGGACGTCTCCCTCGGCGGAGGTCGGGCCCGGAGCGTGTCCCTGGAGGACGGGTCTTCGGTCGACGTGGGCCGAGGGCTCCTGCTCCTGGCCAACGCAGGCGTGTCGGCACTCGTGGAACGCGCTTGGGATGTGGCATTGCCCGCCTGGACCGTCCTGCCCCAGGCGCTGCTGACCGATCCCGTGTCGGTTCGGCCGTTCGCGTCGTTGATCGGCCACGCCCACCGGCCCTTGAGCCTGAAGATGACCCCGGATTTTCGCGTGATGATCACCGGCGGCTGGCGTGGACGCTGGAATCCGGTGTCGGGGGTCACCGAGACGATTCCCGAATCCGTAGCCGGAAACGTGGCTCAGGCCGTCGAGGTCATCCCTGCTCTCGATGGGTTGAGCGTAACACAGGCCGTGGCAGATCGGCCGGAAACGATCTCCCTCGACGGCGTGCCCATCATCGACCGCCTGCCCCATGCGGACAACGTCCTGGTGGCGGTGGGCTGGACGGGTCACGGGTGGGCCATCGCTCCTGCGGTGGCACCCCTTTTGGCGGACTGGGCAATCGACGGTACGGCACCCCCCCTCCTTCGTCCCTTCTCCCTCGATCGGTTCCCAGAGTTCTAACCGCGGTGCACGGATCCCCGTCGACGGTGATCGTCCTGCTTGATCTGGCTCTACGTGTCCGCGTGGATCCTGCTCCTCGGAGCCGAGCCCGTCCGCGTTCGACGGCAGCGGCGGGAGCCGGTCAGGGGGGCTCTGGCGAGTCCGTAGAGCCGCGCCGACCGGCGCGCCGGCGGCGTTACAGCTGCTTGCCACCGCGGCCCACCTCACCTTAATGTCGCCGGGCCTATTGCAGGCGCTTTCCTCCCGCTCCGGCGCGCCGACGTCGGATGCTTCCCCCCTCGCGGCAGGCGTGCGCTTCCACCCTCCGGGGGCACGATGAAACGAGCGACGCGTCCGAGCTCATCCATGATGCTCGGCACGGCCCTGACGATCTTCTTGGTCTCTCTCACTCCCGCTGAGGTCCGGTCGCAGGAGACGCCGGAAGAGAGCGGCTTCGCGCAGGGGGTCTGGGTCAATTTCGACTTCATCCCCGGGCCCGACGTTCTCTTCTTCACCGATTTCAGTCAGGACGAGGTCGGGAACTTCCCCCCCTGGTTGAAATACGGCCGCGGGAACATGGAGGTGGCCGAGTGGGAGGGCCGTAGGTGGCTCAGAGGCTCCGGGGGCTGGGCCGAATTCGCGATTCCGCTGAACGGAGTGCTCCCTGAGCGTTTCACGCTGGAGCTCGAGTATTTCAGCGACATCAACTCGCAACCCTTGCAGATCCGATTTCAGCCAGAGACCAACGCGCCTTATGCCTACTGGGCCCCGCATCGTTCCGGCGTGAAGGGGAATGCGCCCCGGATCGACGCCTGGTCCCGGACGGACGAAGGAGCCCAGGAGCGCCGGGAACGCCCCTTCTTCGCGCGTATGCGAGTCGACGGCAACACCGTGAAGGTGTACACGGACGCCACACGCACCGCGAACTCGCCCGAGGCACCGATGGGCCGGTCCGATACGATCTTCGTGCGCATGCCGTCGGTGTCCCAGCCCGCCATGCTCACGTCCATCCGCGTCACGGGCGGCGGTGCGCCGATCTACGACGACCTTCTCGCGAATGGGCGCGTGATCGCCCGCGGTATCTACTTCGACGACGACTCGTCGACGCTCAGGAACGAGTCGGCGCCGACTCTGCGAGGGTTGTGCAGAACCATGACCGACAACCCCGACGTCGCGATCCTCGTCGAGGGCCACACCGACAGTCGCGGAGACGAGGCGCACAACCTGGACCTGTCGCAGGAGCGAGCGGAGTCGGTGCGGGGCTACCTGGTCAGCGACTGCGGGATCTCGGAAGAGCGCGTCGAAGCTGTGGGAATGGGCGAGGCCAACCCGATCGCCTCGAACGACACGCAGGTGGGCCAGCAACAGAATCGGCGCGTCGAGCTGGCGACCAAAGGAACTGAGGGGACATGACCATGCGCGGATCCGCCGCTGTTCTTCTTGTCGCGATCGCGGCCGGCAGTTCCCCGGTCATTGCCCAGGACCTGACCTACACGACCACGTCGGTGCTCCAGTTCTCCGGCACCTTCGGCGGCCTGATCGGAATGTTCTCGGATGCCGACGAAGGCATGGAAGAGGTAACCTGGATCAAGGACGCGCTCATGCGCACGGACCAGGGGGATGGGTCGAGCATCTTCGACTGGAGCGCGGGCACGCTCACCTCTCTCAATCATCCCGAACAAACGTGGTCCGTGATGAGCTTCGCCGATCTCGCGGCCGGTTTCCAGGACCAGGCCGAGGCGGCAGCCGATTCCTCGAGGGGCGGAGAAATGGGACCTCCCGAGGAGCGAGAGCCTCCCGATCTCGACGTCAGGACCGGCATCTCCGCCGAGCGCACCGGGCGCACAATGTCTGTCAACGGCGTAGAAGCCGAGCAGGTCTACTTGACCATCGAGGGCGAGGCCAAGGAAGTCCCCGAAGACGGCGAGAGTGAGGACACCGTGCTTGTGGGCACGGTGATCATCTTCAGCGAAATGTGGATGAGCTCGGACTTCGACGGATACGAGGCCATTCTCGAGAATCAGCGCCAAGCCAGGGAGTTCTGGGCTGGCCAGGCCGACGATCAGGGCTTCGGCTCACTGGCTGCCGCCTTCGAAGAGGATCCGCGCCTCCAGGACGCGATGGAAGAGATGGAGGACGACATGGAGGCCCTGGAAGGACTGAGCCTCCGGACCACCACACTCTTCCTGATCGTCCCTCCGGAGCTGGACTTCGACCGTGAGGCGGCCATCGCGGCGCTCCCGGTGAACCCGGCAGACGACGTGGTGGCCGCGGCGGCGGACGCCGCGGCCGACGCCGCGGCCGACGAGGCGAAGCGAAGCGCCGAGGAGGCCGGTCGTGGAGCTCTCGGCCGCTTGAGTGGCGGCTTGTTCGGAGGTGGAGGAGATGACGAGGAAGAAGAAGAAGAGCCCGTTGTCGAGCCTACGCCGGTCCAGGAGGTGCTGATCCGCACCTTCCAGGAGATCGAGGATCTGCAGTCTTTGACGCTGGACATGGAGCTGTTCGGTCCGCCGTCCGACTACACCGAGACCGAATCCCCGCTTTCCCGTCAGAACCAGGGGAATCCTGGCAGCGTCACCGGATCGGGTCCCTAGACGCCGACCGAACGCGCCGGCCCTCGCCGGGTCGACGGCCAGAAGTAGGCGATCAGCATCACGAGCGCCGTGGTCGCCATCACCTTCGGAAGCCCGAACCCGATCAGGGCGAGCGGCATGGTCGCCGTCACGAGCCCTCCTCCGACCAGTGGCGAGGAGACCATCGCCCGCGCCGCGAAGGCTTTGGCCGCGGGGGTCCGGTTCTCCGGATCCACGGTTCGGAGCAGCATCAGTCCAACGGCGGTCACCGCCGTTTGGGTCCCGTACATCACGATCCCCTTCTCGAACCAGTGCCCGCCGAGCATCCGCGGGGCAAGAAGGAGGAATGTGAGCAGCGTCCAGGCGATGCCCGCCACCATCAGCACCGTGAACGGCGCCAGGTTCTGTGCAACCAGGTCCAATCGCAGCGACGCGATCGCGGCCACCACGAGCAGGTCCAGCGAAAGACCCATGATGCGCTGAAAGCTGCCCCGATCGAAGTACCGTGCAGCACCGGTCTTCTCGGCCACGAACTGGACCCCCATGCCTCCGATCATGGCCAAGGGGAACAGGGGGAATCCCGCAAGCGCGGGGTGGAGGCTGCGGATACCCAGCTGCATCACCCACCCGAGCAGCACCGCGACGGACAGCGCCATGACGTGCAGCGTGAAGGGCTCGAGCACGCTGGACCGCACCGTTCCAACGGCGATCGGCAGCCGGTCGCCTGGCGGAATCAGCCCCGTCTCGTCCCGCTCTACGGCCTCCGTGAGCTCGGAGCTATCCGGCCCCACCTCGGTGGTGACCCCCCGCCTGACGCCCCATCCGATCAGGGCCATGCCCAAGACCACGCCCACGACCACTCCCACCGTGGCGGACATCTGGGCCAGGGAGCCCCCCGCCTCGAACCCCAGATCCGTGAACACGTCGGCCATGGCCGCGGCGGTCCCGTGTCCACCGGCAAATCCGACCTCGATCAGGCAGGCGAACAGCAGAGGTGTCCCGAAGACCGGCGTCAACACGAGGCTGACGAGGACGAAGGCCACCAGGTACTGTCCCAGCGCCGTCACCAACCCGAACCGGAACAGGGGACCACCCAGGTCCACCAGGACCCGAGGGGTCGGCAGGGTCACGCCCATGAACAGGCCCGCGAACACGAAGTTGATGAGCACCGACGGGTACTGGGACCACGAAGACACCGTGTTCGCCGGAATCCAGTCCAGGGCGTAGGGTCCGGCCGCCAGGCCAACGAACCCTCCGATGAGAGAGACCGGAAGGAGGAGCTTGCGGAGGACGGCGACGCGAAGGCGGAGGAACAGCCCGATCAGCAGCAGGAGGCTGAGGCCGCCCAACGAAATGATGAAAGCCAAGTGGCGCCGATCCCGGGGGTGAATGGGAGTCAGAAGAAGGAAACGAATAGCGCTCGGTCACGAGCGCGGCCAGGAACGCCCCCGGACGTCCGTTACGTTCTGCCTGGCCGTTGCCTTGTCGGCAGCGGGGATCCGGCGCAGAGCAACCCGCTCACCGCGCGCGCCAGACACCCGTGCCGAAGCCCACGACCGCCGAGCCGGCGATGAAGCCGCCGGCCGTCACGTACATGGATCCCTCGATCGCCTTGCCGTATCGACGCTTGAGTGCGGCGCGCACCAGTAGCGCCACGGTCGCGGTCCATCCCGCCGCCGGATTGAGGATCAGGAGCCCCGTGGCGAGCAGGATGCCCATCTGCTTCGAAGCCCCTCCGAGGAGCTGGATAAGGGCACCCGGAATCGCCCACAAGAGCAGCGCACGTGCGAGCTCGGGGCTCGTACCGGCGCTGATCGTGGCGACGTACACGCGATCGACGGGCGGGAGAAGATCGGCTGAGAAGTACCGCTCCCACGTGAGCCAGACGAAGACCGCCGCCACTGCGAAGCCGAGCAGCTCCGCGTAGTACTGTTGGCGACGTCCCGCCCGTTCGAACGCGGGGTCCGTCCCCGATCCCCGCAGGACCCAGCCCGCCTTGAGGTCGTACCCCATGTCGGCGAAGGCCGGACCGGTCGCGGCAGTGAAGCCGACGAGGAGGGCGAGAGGGAGATCGGGGAAGCCGAGCAGCATGCCGACGATGAGGAAGATCAGGGCAGTCGCGAACGCCGGAAACCAGCCGGCGTGCATCGCGGCAAGCCCCACGACCAGCTCCGAGACCAGCGCCGCCGTCGCCGCGAAAGCGACGAATGCCAGCAGCATGGAGGGACGCATCTCCGTCGCGAGGCCAGCGACCAGCGCGAGGACCGTCGCTGCCATGAGGTAGGCCACGAAGCCCCCCGCGAGGGCTCGGCCGAACACCGAGCCGGACACGGATCGCGCGGGGCTCGGCCGCTGCACCGAACCCTCGACTTCTTCGTGTCCCGGCTTCCGGTCGGCCGTCTCGTCGAGGTCCACGCGCTTCTCCCCGCGGGCACGCACAGCGGCGACCATCTGGCCGAGGGCAACCAGTCCAGCGCCCACCATGATCCCGTGAGGCACGTACATGGCGTTGAGATCCACCCCGAGCACGGTCGGCGCGTAGCCCCTTAGCAGGAGTCCCAGGGCGAACATCGTCAGCGCCCACGCGTTCCCGATCCAGCACACACCGAAGACGTCCATCGGGATGCCCAAGAACTGGCCGGCGCCCCCGGCCAGCCCCCCTCCGACGAGCAGCCGGGCTCGGCCCCCGCCCTCGTCCCCTGCGATCAGGACCTCCGATGTCGCGACCCCCGAAGGCCAGAGCCCCGTCGCAGGGAAGATGCTCGAATCGAAGACCCGATAGAGGATCGTGGCGTCGATGACCAACGCCAGGATCGCTCCGCCGAACATGGGTCCGATCAGATCGGGGCGACCCATCAGCCACGGCACGCCGATGGGGAGCAGCAAGGCGTTGGCGCTTCCGAAGGTTGCCCCCGAAATCGTCGTCTGGAGAAGGTTCTGCCGATTCAGATCGCCGAAGCCTCGCAGCACGGCGAGGGGGATTCTGGCCAGCATCAGGGCCACCATCGCCCCGATGACAGAGCTGTTGGGCGTGATCCCCACCCGGGTAATGAGCTGGATCCCGATGATCGCCCCGAGGACGGCGAGCAGCGTACCGATCGCGAGGGTGGTGGGCTCGAGGAGCGTCGGATGACGACGCCCAGGCGTGGTCTGCGTCACAGGAGCTGTGACAGGGCGGAGGCGACCAGGCGGCGCGCAAGCAGCACCGGGCGGCCCGACGCTTCGGCCACGGTCGTCCGTTGGGCCTCGGAATACCCCATGCAGTGCATCACGACCACGTCGCAGTCGGTCAGCGCCCGACCGGCTTCCTCGAAGTTGTCTTTCGGGTCGTACGGTGACGCGTACGCGGATCGGAGCCGCTGACCGGCAGGCGGGCGGTAGTGGTGCTCCCCCTGCTGGCGGTCCAGAGGAACCAGGAGACCGATGGACTCGGCACCACGACAAAGTGCGTCGACGCCCCCGTCGACGAGGTGCTGCGAATCCAGGAAGAGTCCGTGGGGGCGCAAATCGGAGAAGTCACCCGTACAGAGGAGCACCGTCGCCTCCAGAGCGCGCCAGTTCGTGCTGCCGCCCCCCTCGTGCTGTGGGTCCAGGTAGGCCTGAATCCGCCGGGTCACCCAGCGCTTGCCGATGACCGCCTGGCCGCCGTCCCGGAGTCGAGTGACCAGGGCCTGATCCTGCTCGACCGGCTCCAGATCCTGGATCGCGGCGCTGCTGAGACCGTCCAGCGCGCCCCACTCCCGCACCTCCAGCGGGCGCGGCAGGGCCGCCACGATCTCGGGCACGAGATCCGATCGCGGCGTCTGGCCGATGGTGAGGAACGTGATCCGCTCGAGCATGACGGAAGCATACGGGGCCGGTCGACTTGCTGCACGGCCGCAGCCCCGGGTATGCTCGCCGCCATGCCCAACGCAGACGCCCCCCGAGACACGCGCCCGATCCACGGGGCCGAGCTGGAGCCCCTGGCTGTCGGAGCCTGGATCCTCGGGGCCGGAGGTGGAGGCGACCCCTACCACGCCTGGTTGAACCTCCGTCGCCTCTACTCGGACGGCGCAGTGGTGTCGCTCATGGACCCAAGGGCGCTCGACGACGACGCGCACGTCGCGGTCGTCTCCACGATGGGCGCCCCCCTGGTCGGAGAAGAGCGTCTGACCGACCCCGCGATCGCCGCGCTCGCGGTGCAGCAGATGGAGGAGCATCTCGGGCGCCGCTTCGACGCGGTCATGTCCCTCGAGATCGGGGGATCGAACGCGTTTCAGCCCCTCATGGTGGCCGCCGTGACGGGCCTTCCCGTCGTCGACGCCGACACCATGGGACGGGCCTACCCCGAGGCGCAGCACTCCAGCTTCGCCATCGGCGACCTGCGACCCTACCCGCTCACGCTCGCCGACATACGACAAAACGCCGTGGTCGTCTCGCGGGTCGCGAGCTGGACCTGGATGGAGCGCATCAGTCGGAAGGTGTGCACCAAGGTCGGCTCTTTGGCGGCCACCTGCAAGGCTCCGCGAACGGGTCGTGAGGTGAAGGAGTGGGGCGTGCTGGATACCGTCACACAGGCCATCGGCCTCGGGCGGGCGGTGCTCCAGGCACGCCGGCACAAGGTAGACCCGGTGGAAGCCGTAGTGGAGCACGGGGGTGGGCGCCTCCTGTTCTCCGGGAAGGTGGTCGACGTCGCCCGGCGAACGACCGAGGGCTTTCTTCGGGGAACGACACGGATGGCGGGGCTCGACGACGACCGGGGACGCGAGTTCCGCGTCGACTTCCAGAACGAGTTCACCGTGGGTTGGATCGACGACGAGGTGTGCGCGAGCGTGCCCGATATCATCGCCATCCTCGACGCGACCACGGGCGAGGCCATTGGAACCGAAGCCCTCCGCTACGGTCAGCGAGTGAAGGTCGTGGGCCTTCCGGCCCCCGCCGTCCAGACGACGCCAAAGGGGCTCGAGCACGTCGGCCCTCGAGCCTTCGGCTACGACTTCGACTTCCGCCCTCTCTTCCCGGAAGCTCCGTGAGGCGCATCGGAATCGACGTCGGTGGCACGAACACCGATGCGGTGATGGTCGAAGACGCCCGGGTGGTCGGTTCGGTGAAGAGCCCCACCACGGACGACGTGACCGGTGGGGTGCGGGAGTCGCTCCGTTTGTTGGTGGCCGAGTTGGGTGGCGAGACCGGACCGGTGGATGCGGTCATGGTGGGCACCACCCACTTCACCAACGCCGTGGTCCAGCGGCGCGACATCGAGCCCGTGGCCGCGCTCCGGATCGGCCTGCCCAGTGGCCGCTCTTTGCCGCCGTTCGTGGACTGGCCTCCCGACCTCGCGGCCAGGGTCTCGGGCCGGGTCTTCATGGTGCGCGGCGGACACGAGTACGACGGACGTCCGCTGGTCCCCTTCGACGCGGGGGCGGTGCGGTCGGCCGCCGCCGAGATCGCTGCGGCCGGCATCGAGTCGGTGGCGGTGAGCGCCGTCTTCTCGCCCCTGAGGCCCGAGTGTGAGGACGCGGCCGCGGAAATCCTGACCGAGGAGCTCCCGGGCGTCAGTGTCACGCGCTCGCACCAACTCGGGCGCATCGGGCTCCTCGAGCGCGAGAACGCGGCGCTGCTCAACGCGGCGCTCGTCGGGCTCGCGCGGCGAACGACGGCGGCGTTCGCCGAAGCCGTGGCCGCGTCGGGGATCGACGCACCGCTGTTCATCACACAGAACGACGGGACGGTCATGCGGGCCGCCCAGGCCGAAGCGTTCCCGGTCTACTCCTTCTCGTCGGGACCGACGAACAGCATGCGTGGCGCCGCGTTTCTCTCAGGCCTGAAGGACGCCATGGTGGTCGACGTCGGCGGCACCACGACAGACATCGGACATCTCAAGGCCGGCTTCCCGAGAGAGGCGAACCGGACGGTCGAAGTGGGGGGCGTGCGGACGCTGTTTCGGATGCCCGATCTCCTCTCGCTCGGTCTTGGCGGCGGTACGCTGGTGGATGCGGAGGCCCGGAGTGTGGGACCCATCAGCGTCGGGCACCGGCTGACCTCTGAGGCCCGGGTCTTCGGTGGCGACGCGTGGACTGCGACGGACCTCGCCGTTGCCGCAGGCCTGGCTGAGATCGGCGACCCCGAGCGCGTGGCCGACCTCGATGCCAGCGTCGTCTCATGGGCGATCGCACGGTTCAGCGAGATCGTCGAGGAAGGCGTCGACCGGATGAAGGCGGACGTCCGCCCGCTGCCCCTCCTGGCAGTGGGCGGCGGCGCCTTCCTGGTGCCGGACCGGGTCCCGGGCATCAGCGAAGTGCTTCACGTGCCTCACGCGGCGGTCGCGAACGCCGTGGGTGCCGCGATCGCGCAGGTGAGCGGTGAGGTCGATCAGGTCTACACCGGACTGGGTCGCGACGACGCGATCGAGCAAGCGACGCGCAGCGCCGCGGAGCGAGCCGTGCAGGCCGGAGCTGCCCCGGACACGCTGGACGTGGTCGAAGTCGAGGATCTGCCCCTGGCCTACGTGCCCGGTGGGGCGATCAGGGTGCGGGTGCGGATGGTGGGGGACGCAAGCGCCTGAGCCGGGTCGCTCGCACCTTGCGACGCGCCTGTCGGTTGCCCACCCTCGGACCTTCCGTTCGCCTCTCAGGGAGGACCCGTGTCCCGCGACTCGAGCCAGTTGTCACCCGGACGCCGACCACCTGGTACATGGGTGACCCGACCCACCCCTCTGGGCGCGGTTGCGCTGATGATGCTGCTGGCCGCCTGCGGCGAACCCGGCGCGGACCAGGGCATCGACGCCCCGCCCGCCGACGAAGACGTCCACCAGACCGCCTTCCACGACTTCCGCGTGGTCGAGGTGGCGAACGGGCTCGTGAACCCATTCGACCTGACCTTCACTCCGGAGGGCGACCTACTGATCACCGAACGGCCGGGCCGCCTCCGCATCGTGCGGGACGGGGTCCTGCTGCCGGAGCCGGTCGAGGGCCTGCCCGACGTCCTGGCCCTGGGCCGTGGGGCGATGTCCATGAACGGGCTCGAGCAGGCCGGCCTCAGGGACGTTGCCCTCCATCCCGGATTCGAGACGAATCGGCTTCTGTACATCAGCTACACGAAGCCCGGTGCGGATTCACTGGGAAGCCTGGCCGTCGTCCGCGGGCGTTTCGAGAACGACCGTCTCTCGGAGGTCGAGGAGGTCTTCCACGCTTCGGCGGATGGGAACGGGAGTGAACGGAGCTCGATGTGGGGCGGACGCCTGGCGTTCGATGGCAACGGCTATCTGTTCGTGACCCTGGGCGACCGGCAATGGCCCTCGGTGGGGGATCTCTGGGCGCATCCGGCGCAGGACCTGTCCAACCACAATGGCTCCACCGTGCGCATACACGACGACGGCAGGGTCCCCTCGGACAATCCCTTCGTGGACGACCCGGGAGCACTCCCCGAGATCTGGACGATCGGGCATCGGAACGCACAGGGGATGGCCGTCCACCCCGAGACGGGGGACGTCTGGCAGAACGAGCACGGACCGCAGGGTGGAGACGAGGTCAACCTGATCCAGCCCGGCCTGAACTATGGGTGGCCCGTGGTGGGTTATGGGGTGCACTACCGCACCGGCGCCGCGATTCACCAGGGCACCCACCTCGACGGTATGGAGCCGCCCACGCATGTCTGGGTCCCGTCCATCGGGGTCAGCGGCATGTTGTTCTATACCGGCGACGCCTTCCCCGACTGGAAGGGGGACATGCTCGTTGGAGGGTTGAGCGGGCAGCGCCTGGTGCGGCTTCGCATGGACGGGCAGACAGTCTCGCGGGAGGAGACGCTACTCCAGGACATCGGTAGGATCCGCGACGTGGCCCAAGGCCCCGACGGATACATCTATCTGGCCCTGGATGGCGGAGAGCGATGGGTCGACGGGCCGCCGACGGCGATCGTGAGGCTCGAGCCGGCCGGACGCCGGTAACGGAGCGGCTGTTTGTCATGCACGACCTCGCCTTCACCAGGTTCAGCAGGATACGGCGCCTCGCGGGCGAACGGAGATCTGACACGGCGTCCCCCAGCGATCGGGAGTGCCGTGCCCAACGGTTCTGAGACATGAAGCATGTTCTGGTGCTCGGGGATCAGCTCAGCCGCACGGTCGGCCCGCTTGCGGAAGCGGACCCATCCGAGACGGTCGTCCTCATGATCGAGGCGGAGGCCCTCGCATCGGCCATGCCGCACCACAAACAGAAGCTCGTGCTCGTCTTCTCGGCGATGCGTCACTTCGCGCGGGGGCTCGAGTCGGACGGCTTCCGAGTGAAGTACCGTCAGTGCTCGAGCTTCACGACCGGGGTCCAGGCGCATCTCGAAGAAACGGGCGCAGCGGAGCTCCTGATCATGCGGCCCTCCGACTTCGGGATCGAAGACACGCTGAGCCGCGCAACGGCGTCGTGCGGAGCGACCCTGCGGGTTGTTCCCAACGAGCTCTGGCTGACCGACGAGGAGGAGTTCGACACCTGGGCGCAGGGCCGATCCGCGCTTCGCCTGGAATACTTCTATCGTGCCGCTCGCAAGCGGCGCGGGTGGCTCATGGAGGGGGCGCGCCCTCTGGGCGGCCGCTGGAACTTCGACGCCGACAATCGGCAGACGCCCGCGTCAGACCATCGGTTTCCCGGGACGCGGAGGTTCGAGCCGGACGCGCTGACACGCCAGGTGATGACCGAAGTGGAGGACCGTTGGCCCGACTGCTTCGGTACGGTGGACGCGTTCGGTTGGCCGGTCACCCGCGAGGATTCCCTCCGTGCGTTGGACGACTTCCTGGAGCACCGCCTCGCTGCGTTCGGGCCCTTCGAAGACGCGATGGTCGAGGGCGAACCCGTGCTCTACCACTCATTGCTCAGCGTTTCCCTCAACCTGGGGCTCCTTCATCCCCGCGAGGTGTGCGAACGGGCCCTGACCCACGCGGCGGACCCGGCCAACGGCGTGCCGCTCCAGTCCATCGAGGGCTTCATTCGTCAGATTCTCGGATGGCGCGAGTTCGTTCGGCACATCTACCGCACAAAGATGCCTGAGCTACGCGGCGCCAACGGGCTGGGACATGACCGAGCCCTTCCGGCCTTCTACTGGGGATCGAACACGGACCTCCGGTGCGTCGGCCAGACGGTCGACCAACTCCGACAGACCGGCCATACCCATCACATCCAACGCCTCATGGTTCTGGGAAACCTGGCACTCATCGCTCGGGTGGACCCCCGGGAGCTCAACGATTGGTTCCTCGCCACGTACGTCGACGCGCTGGACTGGGTAGTCACACCGAACGTCATGGGCATGAGCCAGTTCGCCGACCTCGGTTCGTTTACGTCGAAGCCCTACGCGGCCAGCGGGAAGTATGTGAACCGCATGGGGGATTACTGTGCAGGGTGCAGGTACGACCCGAAAAAGACGGTCGGGGAGAGCGCCTGTCCGCTGAATGCCCTGTATTGGGATTTCATCGATCATCACATGGAACGCTGGCGCTCCAACCCGCGCATGGCCCTCATGGCGAAGAACTGGGAGCGGCGTGCTCCGGAGATGAAAGCCCAGATCCTGGAGCGAGCCGCAGACGTTCGCGCCGATCTCTGAATTGCAGTTCGGACGACTCGCGCGCCGGCCGTGCACCCGGGTAGGTTGGGTTCAACCGTCCTTCCGTTCTCAGGATTCTAGATCATGAACGTCGCAGTCATCTGTCAGATCCTCATCGCCCTCGGGATCTTCAACGTCTGGTTCATCCGGCGGAATCGTGCCACGGCGTACCGCCCCGGAGACGCCGCCGGGATCGAGGAGGAGTTCCGTCGCTACGGCTTTCCATCCTGGATGTGGAAGGTCGTGGGTACCGCAAAGGTCACGCTCGCGATTCTGCTCCTCGTCGGCATCGTCGTCCCGGGGATCGCGCCCTTGGCTGCCGGCGCCATGGGATTGCTGATGATCGCTGCCATCGCATCCCACCTGCGCGTGGGCGATCCGCTCGTCAAGTCAATGCCCGCGTTCGTCATGCTCCTGCTCTGCACCGTCGTGATCGTCTACTCCCAATGACGGTGGCCGAACTCCATCTGACCGCCACTGTGTTCATGGTCGGTCTGATCGTGTTCGTGCAGATCGTGCAATATCCGCTGATGGGCGCCGTCGATTCGGCCTCGTTCACAACGTACGAGCGGGAGCATACGATTCGAACGGGGTGGATCGTGATGCCGGCGATGCTGATCGAGCTCACGTGCGCCGTTTGGCTCGTGGCGGTGCCGCCCGCGGCCGAACTGCGCTGGGTGGCCTGGATGGGTGCGGCGCTGCTCGCCATCATCTGGTTATCGACCGCCCTGGTTCAGGCCCCGGCCCACCGTCGCCTGCTCGAGGGGTTCGACGAGGGCGTGCACCGGCGCCTGGTGCGAACGAATTGGGTGCGGACCGGTGCGTGGGTGGCCCGTATCCCGGTGGCGCTGGCGTTCGTCACTCCCGTGCGGTGAGCTTCGAACGATGCCTAGGGGCTACCACTCCCCAACGTCAACGCCACCAAACGCCCTGACGTATCGTCGTCCCCGATGGCCACGACGATGAACTGCCTGCCGTCTGCCATGTAGGTCATCGGAGCACCCGACGTGCCCGCGTCGAGCTCCATCTCCCAGACGACGTCTCCCGACTGCTTGTCCCACGCGCGGAAGAACTTCCCTCCGGCGATGGGAAGGATCGAGAGCGCAGCCTCCGACCCCTCGCCCAGGAAGAGCAGCGTCTTCGTGAGCATCGGGGCGGGCCGTCCACGCTGGCCGAGCCAGGGCAGATCGAGATGAGCGATCGCCGGATGATCCCGCGGACCCGGCCCGTTCGCCTTCATCCACAGATGCTCGCCCGTGTTCATGTCGATTGCGACGATGCGCCCATACGGGGGCTTCAGCAGGGGGAGCCCCTGGGGCATGGGCACCTCCCGCGGCAATCCCCGGATGTAGCGGAAGTCCGAGCTGTCGGGGTTGGGAGGCGGCACCAGGGCCGTCACGTTCGGCGACGTCACCGACGGGATGTACATCACACCCGTCTCCGGATCCGTGGCCGCACCCCCCCAGTTGGCGCCTCCCACCCAGCCGGGCATGAGGATCGTGCCCTGTGTACCACCCGGTGAGTCGTCCTTCACAGTCGGCGGCGTGAACATGGGACCGTAGACGAAGCCGGAGACGATCTCCTCGGCCTCGGCCCGCAGCTCCGGCGTGAAGTCGATGAGGTCGTCGGTGGTGAGGCCCTGCAGGTCGAATGGAGCGGGCCAGGTCGGGAACGGCTGGGTCTCGGCGGCCACTTCGCCGGGCACGTTCGAAGGCGGTACCGGCCGGTCCTCGATGGGCCAGAGCGGCTCGCCCGTCTCCCGGTCGAACGCGAAGACGAAGGCCTGCTTGGTGACCTGGGCGACCGCCTTCACCGGCCTTCCCTCCACAACCACGTCGAGCACGTTCGGGGCGGCGGGCGGGTCGTAGTCCCAGAGACCGTGGCGCACCATCTGGTAGTACCACACCAGCTCCCCCGTCTCCACGTCGATGGCGGCCACGCTCTCGCCGTACAGGTTGTCGCCCAGGCGATGCCCTCCATACCAGTCGTTGGTGGTGGTTTTGAGGGGGAGGTAGACGTGCCCCAGCTCTTCATCCGCGCTCATGAGCGTCCAGACGTTGGCGTTACCGCTGTAGGCCCAGGACGAGTCGGCCCACGTCTCGATCGCGGGATCGTCCGCTTCGGGAATCGGGCTGAAGCGCCACCGCAGCTCCCCCGTGCGAACGTCGTAGGCCCGGACGTAGCCCGGAGGCGCGGTCTTCCAGTTGCGGTTGGGCACCATGGCGGTCGCCCCGACGATCACCACGTCACGGACGACAAGGGGGGCGGACGTCCAGGTGAAGGTCTCGACCCGGGGGTCCGGATCGGCGGCCAAGTCCACGGCGCCGCCCTGCCCGAAGGCGGGATCGGGCCGGCCAGTCGTGGCGTCCAGGGCCACCAGGTATTCGCCCGAGGCCAGGTAGATCCGCTCGGCTGCGCCGTCGGTCCAGAACGCCACGCCCCGGTTCGCCCGGCCCGCGGGTTCGTCGCGCAGCCTGTCCGCGTAGGGATCGTAGCGCCACAGCTGCTGTCCCGTGGCAGGGTCCAACGCGACGGCCTGACCCATGTTGGTCGCCGCGTACAGCCGGTCACCGATCTTGATGGGCGTGACCTGGTAGTTCGGATTCACCTCCGTGCCGGGGAATCGGTCCGGAAGGTCCCCGTCCGCGGTCTCCCACACCCACGCGATCTCCAGATCGCCGACGTTCGAAGCGTCGATCTGGTCCAGCGGGGAGTATTTCGTGGCCGCCAGGTCCCGGGCGTAGTGGGGCCAGTCGCCGGCGTCGGAGTCCGCTGCCGGCGGGGGTGCCGCGCACGCTGCAAGGCCGAGGATCAGGGCCAGAACGGATGTCGCGTCGGGCGTCCGCATCGTGTTCTCCGGGAAGAATCCTTCTGGCGGGCGACGGGGCGCCCCTGGTTCGGGAGGGCAATGTATCACCCGATAACCACCCGTCGAGATGTCGATACACCGCGCCAAGATTCGGACGGGGGGGCGAAAGGCTTGGGCTGGCGGCCTCCCGCACCGTACACTATCCACGATCGTGAAGGCTCTCCCGCGGCTGGAAAGGACCCTGTTTGGCGTCCCTCGCTGATCGTCTGAGGCAGCGCAAGGTTGTTCAGTGGGCCCTGGCCTACCTGGCCGGGGGCTGGGTCTTCCTGCAGCTGCTGGACATTCTCCGCGAGACCTGGGACCTGCCTCTGGCCCTGGTGAGAATGATCACCGTGCTCGTGGCTCTCGGGTTCTTCGCCGTACTGATCGTCGCCTGGTACCACGGCGAGAAGGGGCAGCAACGAGCCAGCGGGCCGGAGTTGCTCATGCTCGCGGCGCTCCTGGTGATCGCGGGCGTGGCTGTTCGCTCGGTCGGGGGTCCGGGAGCCGACGTTGGGCCCCCGGACTCCGCAGAAGACGGCGCCGGCGGGGAGACCGCGGACATCCAGCCCACTCCAGGCGTCGGTTCCCCGGGTGAAGCTGCCGGCCGCACGGTGGCGGTGCTGCCGTTCGACAACTTCTCGCCTGACGAGGACGACGCGTACTTCGCCAGCGGCATGACCGAGGAAATCACGAGTCAGCTGTCCAGAATCGGTGACCTGGCCGTCCTCAGTCGTGTGGCGGTCGAGCGGGCCCTGGAATCGGATCTCGGGCTGGAGGACATCGGCCGGCAGCTGGGCGCGGGCTCGGTGCTGGAAGGCAGCGTCCGCATGGCGGGCCGTCAGGTCCGCATCACGGCGCAGCTCATCGACGTCGACACCAACGAACACCTGTGGTCCCAGGACTTCGACCGGGACCTGGACGACATCTTCAAGATCCAGACCGAGGTGGCCCTGGCCATCGGCGCGGCGTTGCAGGCGCGGCTCACGGCGGGCGAGGTGTCCCGGGTCGAGGCACCGCTCACCGACAACATCGCCGCCTACCAACTATACCTCCGTCAGACCTCACTGTATGGGAATGTCCCGGCACAGAATCGTGAAGGCATCAGGCTGCTCCGAGAGGCCCTGGACCTGGACCCCGCCTTCGCGACTGCCCGGGCGCGACTCGCCTGGCGCTACGTCTGGGAGACTCGGTTGTACGGACGCCGGGCCTACGCCGACACCGCGGTCGCGCTGGCTCGTGAGGCACTGGAAGACGACCCCGACCTGCCCGTTGCCCATTATGCCCTGGCCAGCGGATACCTGGGTCAGGAGCGCTATGCTCAGGCGCTGGAGTCGTACGATCGCGCCATGGGCCACGCAGGCGGCTTGAATGATGGCTCTTACCATCACGCGCTCGTCGGCGATCTCGCACGGGCCACTGAGCTGGGCTTCCGGGCGGTGCAACTCGACCCCAACGGACCGAACACGCGTTGGCATGCCTCCGTCCCCCTCTATTTTGCCGGTGACGTTGAACGTGCGGAGGCCTGGCTGGCCCTGGCGCGGGCCGAAGGCATGGAATTCCAGCGCCTCGATATGGCCTGGTCACAACTGGCCCTCCTGCAGGGCGACCTCGTGCTGGCCGTCGACCGGGCGGCCGCGGTGCTCGAACGGTGGGAGGGGATCCGCGAGGCCGAAGCGGAGGCGGCAAAGGTCATGCTCGTGGCGGGCGCGTGGCAACGCGGGTGGGACATCCTGGAGAGGCGGGGGTTGTCCGTCCCGGACGCCTGGTCGTCCGACCTCCTCGTGCCGCGCACGGCCCGGACCGAGTACGCCTTCGGGCTGGCCGAATCCGGCAGAACCGAGGAGGCCGATCAGTTGTTCGACATCGCGGTGGCGGCCAGCGAGGACGCCATCGCCAACGGCAGCGATTGCCCCTGTCGTCCGGTCGAGCTCGCCGCCATCCACGCGTACCGGGGCAACAGCGGTGAGGCGCTCACGGCCCTGGAACGGGCATTCGAGCTCGGCTTTGCGTCGCACTGGGTTCTCCGGGTCGATCCGATGTTCGCATCGCTCGGGGACGATCCAGGGTTCCGGGACCTGCTGGCTCGGATGGAGAACGACCGGGCGGCCCAACGGGAGCAGGTTGAGCGGGCCGGCGCGGCCGCGGGGTACGACGCGATGATCGCTGCGGGACCGGTGCTCGGGGACTGAGACCCTCCGGGGCCGAGGGCTCAGGCCCGCCAAAGGGGCGGGCGGCGCAGACCGGTCGAGGACTCGGTAGGTGCGAATCCGTGACATGGTCCAAAACGATCGGCGATTCTACGGGGCCCTTTGCGGCCCAACTCACGCGGGCTAAGCTTGCGACGATGTGCCCACGTCCCCCCCAGAGCAGGTTGGCGCCCTGGCGTACGTCGACCACGCACGAGGAGAGTCCATGGAGATGCAGTTGGCGACCCTGGCTGAGACGCTGGGCGGTCATCTGTCCGATCCTGACCGGTCCACGGCAACCGTCTCGAACGTGAAGTCGCTCGACGCGGCGGGACCGGGCGACCTGGCCTTCCTCTGGGCGGAGGCCTACGCGGCGGCAGCCCGAAGCAGCAGTGCGGGAGCGATCGTCTGCCGGACCCCGATCGAGGGGCAGACATGCATCCTGGTGGACGATCCCGAAGCTGCGATGCTGCACCTGTTGGGGATGGTGTATTCGACGCGACATCCCGCCGGGGACGGAGGGATCGATTCTGCAGCGATCGTCTCACCGGACGCCCAGGTGGACGATAGCGTCTTCGTGGGCCCAGGAGCCGTGATCGAGGCGGGGGCTCGAGTGGGCGCCCGGACGGTGATTTACGCCCGAGCCTACGTCGGACGAGGCGTCAAGATCGGAGAAGATTGTGCCGTGCACCCCAACGCGACGATTCTCGATCTCTGCGAACTGGGGAACCGCGTCACGATCTGGAGCGGAGCAGTGATCGGCAAAGACGGCTTCGGATTCCTGCAGCGGGATGGCGGCCACGTGCGCATCCCACAGATCGGCACCGTGATCATCGAGGACGACGTCGAGATCGGAGCCCTTTCCACGGTTGCCCGTGGTGCGATAGACAACACGATCGTGCGCGCGGGCGTCATTGTCGACGATCACTGTCACATCGCCCACGGCTGCGACATCGGCGAGCACTCCGTCCTGGTAGGGCGGACCGCCATGGGCGGGTCGGTGAAGGTGGGGAGAGGGTGCTTCTTCCTACAGGACGCGGCGGTCTCGACCGGTCGCACAGTGGGGGCCGGCGCGATCATCGGCAGTGGTGCCCGTGTCCTCTACAAGGACGTGGAGCCAGGTGTCACGGTTCAGCGTCCGGGTATCACGCATCCTGCGTTCGCCGCGAAGCGGATCGAAGCCAGTCTCGCCCGCTTGCCGGAGATGCGTTTGCGGCTGAGGCAGCTGGAGCGGAGAGTGGATGTGCTCGCTCCCGATGCGGAGAACGATCCTCCGACCAACTGATCAGGCCTCGATCTCGAGGGATCAGGGGGATCCGCCCTACAGCGCCCCCTCTTCCCAGGGCCCCCACACGGCGTAGGTCGTGCCCGGGTCGTTCTGGATGTTGAAGAACAGCGTCTGGCCGTCCGGGCTGAACGTGGCGCCTGCGATCTCGGACGTGTTGGACAGATTCTCTGCGAAATCGAAGATTCGCCCCTCGGGTGTGAGGCCTCGGATGAAGTGGCGAGGGCCGCCGTCCTCGCAGATCACGATGGCGCCCCGGGGGCTGACACAGATGTTGTCGGGTTGGTGGAGGAGCTCGGCGCTCGGGGACTCGTACAGCAACGTCAGCGTGCCGTTGTCGTCTCCCGTGGGTCGATATTCCCAGATCTGGCCTTCCCCGGCGTCCCCGCCGTCGGTGCAGCTGAAGTAGATCGCCCCGTTGCCGTACCAGCAGCCCTCGCAGCGACTGAAGGCCGCACCGCCCAGCTCCTGTCCCTGTGACCAAACGGCGTCGGGGTTCGCCTCCGCGTCTCGCGGGTCCGGATCGGAGATGTCGACCCACCGCACGGGCTGAGCGACCCCGGCCTCCTGCCCCCGGGAGAGATTCGCCCTCCGGGTCCCGTCCACGGCGAGCATCTGGAGCCGTCCGCCGGCGCTGAGCTCCGCCGCTCGGCCGTTCTGGTACGGGACCTCCGGCAGAAAGCGATAGAACCCGCCGGGGTTCTGATCTTCGGTCTCGTATACGATACCGGTAGCCGGGTCGACGGCCACGGCCTCGTGCACGAAACGGCCCATGGACTTGTAGGGCACTGCCTCGACAGGTCCGGTCGCGGAGGCCGGCACCTCGAAGATGTACCCGTGGGGTTGTTCTGCTCCCTGGCCGACGCCGACGGTCGTTTCCTCGCAGGTCAGCCACGAGCCCCAGGGCGTGGGTCCTCCGGCGCAATTGCGAGCAGTGCCCGCCAGGCTCACGAAATCCGCCACCAGCTGCCGGGTCTCGGGGTCGACCTCGAGGGACGTGGTCCCGCCGCCCATCGCGGGGTCGTAGCTCTGGGGGAAGACGGCTTGGCTTGCTCCACGCCCGAATGCCTCGTGATTCCTGACCAGACGGATATTGCCGTTGGGTAAGGGGAAGGCGGCCATGCCGTCGTGGGCCGGCGGGGTGAGTCGACCGTCGGACATGACGGTGCCTGTGTCACCGAACCGGCGGTACTGGAAGCCAGGAGGCAGGGCCAGATCCGGTCCCGCCTGCTGGAGGGCGCCGTAGCCGCCCTGTCCGAGACTGGCACGAACGCGCCCGGTGACTTCGCCGGCCGTCAATTCGCGCAAAGCGCTGAATCCGAGCACGGCGCCCCCGGCCATGAGCCACGAACGTCCGAAGAACTCACGGCGGTCTATGCCGGTCATGACTCCCCCCCTCCCGTGTGGTGTCGCTCCGCATCGCAGTCCGAGGCGGTACGTGGACCGATAGATGCCGTGGGTCGGCCAGTCAAGCACGTGAGCGGGTGGGTCGGCGCAGCCCGGGCCCGACGCACCTTGCAGAGGGTTGAACCACATCGCATGGTGTGCGCGCCGTCATCCCGAACTGCCTCAGAGGCCACGACCAGTGCACGAATGAGCGACACACCCGCGTTGGACCTGGCCCGAGTCCGGAGCCGCTTCCACTGAGATGATCGAACGAATCCTGGACCTGTTGCCGGTCATCGACTCCATCCTCTGGGGTCCGTGGACCATGATCTTCCTGGCCGGTGTGGCCGTCTTCCTGACGGTGCGCTCCGGGTTCTTCCAGGTTCGGGGGCTCCCGTTCATCCTCCGGAACACGATCGGGTCGCTGGGCCGGAAGGGTGGAGCGAAGGACGCGGGCTCCATGACCTCGTTCCAGGCCATGGCCACGTCGCTGGGCGGCACCGTGGGCATGGGTAACATGGCGGGCGTGGCGACGGCCCTGTCGGTGGGGGGAGCCGGCGCGATCTTCTGGATGTGGGTGCTCGCGTTCTTCGGCATGATGTCTAAGGCGGTGGAAATCACCCTGGGGGTGCACTACCGGGTCACGGGCGACGACGGCAGCCTGCAGGGCGGTCCGATGTACACCATTCGCCGGGGCCTGGGCTGGACGCCCCTGGCCGTGTTGTTCAGCGCCGGCATGGTGATCAACGCCCTCTTCGCGTCGGCCATGCTCCAGTCCCACACCGTGGGCCGCGCCTTCCTCGCCAGCTACGACATCAATCCCTACCTGGTGACCGGCGTAATGGCCTTCGTGACCGCGTTGGTCGCTTTGGGAGGAGCCCGGCGGGTGGGACGGTTCTCGGGTTGGATGGTCCCGCTCATGTCGACCATCTATCTGGTTGCGGGCCTCTTCGTCGTGGTGCTGAACGCCGACCGGATCCCTGATGTGCTCGGCATGATCTTCACCTACGCGTTCACACCGGCGGCCGGGGTGGGAGGTGTGACGGGCGTTGCCGTGGCCACGGCGATCAAGCAGGGCATGGCCCGGGGAATGCTGTCCAACGAGGCCGGCCTTGGGACCGCGCCCATGGTGCACGCCAAGGCCGAAACGGATCACCCCTTCGATCAGGGGATCTGGGGCGTGGTGGAAGTGTTCGTGGACACCATGGTGATCTGCTCGATCACCGCCTTCGTGATCCTGTCCACCGGTGCCTTGGGC
>CAJIAX010000062.1_pt1 | contig 28868 bp, 19 predicted proteins | sample 9199251 | NCBI WGS metagenome assembly CAJIAX01 (sample SAMEA7708287, study PRJEB35096) | sediment metagenome | biome: marine neritic benthic zone biome [ENVO:01000025]; feature: sediment [ENVO:00002007]; material: shallow marine sediment [ENVO:03000034] sea grass bed [ENVO_01000059] ... | reverse complement strand
ACGCCCAGGGCGGCGACCAGGGACAGGGAGGCGGCCGTGTCTGCCGCCAGGAGCCCGCGGATCCGGTCGACGGCGACGGGATGGCCGGACGGTCGGAACCGCTTGAGCCGGGACAAGGCTCGGGCGGTGGCCACCAGGTCCGCCAGGAAGATCAGGGGCGCGAACCAGCGCACGAAGACCAGCGGGTGACCCGGTGGGAACCGGAGGACCAGGTCCAGGGGAAGGAACACCGCGTAGAGGGTGGCCACCACGGTAACCAGGGCCTGCCACCAACCTCGAGCGGCCAGTTGCCTGGATCTGGACTTGGGCAGGGGGGCGGCGAGGCTCATGAGGAGGTGGTAACCGCTGCCGGGAAGCCGTGTCAAGGCGAACTCGCACGCGGTTCCGGCTGGGGAGGGGCGCGGTTCAGGGCCTAACGTTCTTGGCCTTTGGGGTCGATCTCCAATAGACGGAGAACTGGTTTCTCGAATGTGGTGGAGTTCGTGCCCACACAACGGATGCAAAGCCCGATTCCGAGACGAGCCCTGGTACTGGTGGCGCTGAGCCTGCTGGTACCGGTGGCCGGGGCGTTCTGGGCACCCGACGTTTCCGACGGGGCCGAGACGCTGATCTGGCTGACCGCGTTGATCCCGGCCTTCGTCCTCGCCTACTACCGGGGCTGGCAGGGCGCGTCCGTGGCGCTGGCTGGCGGGATGGTGGCGCTTGCAGGGACCAACCTCGCCGTGGTCTCGGTGGACACCGTGCCTCCCGACTGGGAGGTGTTGTTCGGGGTCGTGACCGTCTACGTGGCGCTGACGCTGGGCATCGGCTGGCTCAGCGAGGGCCTCCACAAGGGCCGCAACGAAGCGCAGAAGCTGGCCATGACGGACAGCCTCACCGGCCTGGCGAATCGAAGGTTCGCCGAGCGCATGCTCGAGCAGGCGTTCGCCCTCGCGGGGCGGGGAATGGAGCTGACCGTGGTCCTGTTCGACGTGGACCACTTCAAGGACTTCAACGACGAGCACGGACACGTGGCCGGCGACGAGGTGCTGCGAACCCTGGGCAGCGTTCTCCGCGGAGTGACCCGGAGGAGCGACCTGTCGTCCCGCTACGGCGGCGAGGAGTTCCTCTCCATCCTGCACAACTGCGGTGGGGGTGGGGCCATGACGTTCGTGGAGCGGGTGCGCGCCGAGTTGGCGGCAGCGGACCTTCCGGGCGACGGGGTCACCCTGAGCACGGGTATCGCCACGTTCCGGCCCACGATGACGGCCCCGGAGTTCCTGGTAGCCGCGGCGGACGGGGCACTCTACGCGGCCAAGGGCGACGGGCGGGACTGCACCCGGGTCTGGAGCCCACCCCATTCCAGCGACAACAGGGTCACGGGTTCAACGCATCCGCAGCCCGGTGACTCCGCGCGTCCGATCCAAGACCGCGTGCCGTCAGGCGAAGTCCGGGGCTAGAGGCGGTCTCCAAGCCAGCTCAACACGAGCTTCAGCACCCTTCGTAGTATCGTGGCCATGCCGGGTCCATCTCCTCCCAGTGCCCGCGTTCAGACCCGTCGAAACGGGTCTTAGCTTTTCCTGAACGGCCGGGTGATCAGCGACCATAATGCCTTCAAGAACAAGCTGATACCACCGATGGCCTCATCTTGTGCTGGAGGTGCGGGAGGTGGAGTCGAGGCCCCTCCACCCGTCGAGCCGGCTGGGGCCGAGGCCGGCTGATCCCCCGCGGGCGGGGCGCCGGGGTCGCCGGCTGCGGCCCCGGCATCGTCGGTCGCTCCGGCCGAGACATCGGGGGCCGGTGCGCCCTGTGCTTCCGGGCTCCCCCCGGGCGCTGCGGCGCTGGCGGCCTCCGCCTCCAGGTGGGCCTTCGCGCAGGCCACGAACTGGCGGAACAGCTGCTTTCCCACCTCCTGCACCATCCCCCGCCCGAATTGGGCCAGCTTGCCCACCACCTCCACGTCCTGCTGGACCTTCACCTCGGTTCCGCCGTCGTCCAGGGCGATCACCTGGCTCGACAACGTCATCTTGGCCGATCCGGCCCCGGAGGATTCCATGCCTTCGCCGAGCATTTGCACGGTGCGGGCCGCGTCGTCCTGCTCGGTGATCTGGATCTTGCCCCGGTAGCCGGCAGTGACAGGTCCGACCTTCACCTTGATCGTGCCGGCGTAGGTCTTCTCGTCGATGACTTCGGTGAGGTTGGCACCCGGTAGGCAGGGCGCGACCTGCTGGGGATCGGTGAGATAGGCCCACACCAGCTCCGGGGGGGCGCCGACCTGGAAAACCTCTTCGATTCGAACGGACATGGCTGGGGGCTCCTGGGGCTGCGAGACCGGCCCTTGGCAGGGTCGTGGCGGAGTCCAAACCGCCCTTGCACCGTGGAGAACCGGGCCTCGGGTGTCAACCCGCGAATCCCATTGGCGCAGGGCTCGAGCATTGGGTACGTTCGCCTCTCGCGTATGAGATGGAACGACGGCGTGCCGTTGCCTTTCCCCCATCCGGGCAGGCTCGCCGAACGATGCCCCGCCCGACCCGCGGCGGCCTTTGCCCCGAGGTCGGGCTCGTTCGCCCAAAGCGGAGTCGCGCAATGATCCCAGCCACTTTCGACTACGTGGCGCCGGGCACCCTGGACGAAGCGCTCCAGGCCCTGTCCAGCACCGAGGACGCCAAGATCCTCTCCGGGGGCATGAGCCTCATTCCCCTGCTGAAGCTCAGACTGGCCTCTCCCGTGCTCCTGATCGACATCAACCGTATCCCAGGCCTCGATCGTTTCGAGGAGGTCGGGCACAAACTCCATATCGGAGCCCTCGTGCGGGAGTCCGAGCTCGAGGCGTCGCCCATGATCGCGGAGCGCTACCCGCTGCTTCTGGACGCGACGCGGGTCATCGCCGACCCCCTGGTCCGGAACCGAGCCACGGTGGTGGGCAATATCGCCCACGGAGATCCGGCCAACGACCACCCGGCCGCGATGATCGCCATGGACGCGACCGCGCTCCTCCATGGCCCCACCGGCATGCGCAGCGTGCCCGTGGACGAGTTCTATACCGGCCTCTTCATGACGGCGCTCCAGGAAGACGAGATCATGGTGGCCCTCGAGATGAGGATCCCGGAGCCGGGAAGCGGCGGAGCGTACCTCAAGCTCGAGCGGAAGGTGGGGGACTACGCAACAGCCGCGGTCGCCTGCCAGCTGACCCTGGACGGCGGCGGGACCTGCACGGCCTGCAGGATCGCGCTCACGAACGTGGGATTCACCCCCACCTTCGCCCGTGAAGCCGGCGATGCCCTGGTGGGCACGACCCTCGACGAAGCCAGCGTCGCCCGAGCCGCGGGGCTCGCCGCGGACGCGGCCAACCCTTCGCCCGACCGACGGGGAAGCGTGGAGTACAAGAAGGACCTGGTTCGAGTGCTCACCGGACGTGCCGTCCGCCGCGCCGTCGAGCGCGCCACCGCCTAGGGGGAGTCATCATGTCGACGCACACGATCACCCTCTCGATCAACGGCGAGGTCAAGACCGGGTCAGTGGAAAGCCGGTTGCTCCTCGTCCACTGGATTCGCGAGGAGCTGGGAATGACGGGCACCCACATCGGGTGCGACACGAGTCACTGCGGGGCCTGCACGGTGCTCCTGAACGGCACGCCCATCAAGTCCTGCACGATGTTCGCCGTGCAGGCGGACGGCCAGCAGATCCTGACCGTCGAGGGCCTGGAAGGAGCCGAAGGCCTGCACCCGGTCCAGGAGGGTTTCCACCAGGAGCACGGGCTCCAGTGCGGATTCTGCACGCCGGGCATGATGCTGACGGCCGTGAACCTGCTGCAGCAGAACCCGGCGCCTTCGGAGTTGGAGATCCGGGAGGCCATCAGCGGCAACCTGTGCCGCTGTACCGGCTACGTGAACATCGTCCGGTCGATCCAGTACGCCGCCGACAAGCTCGCAGAAGCTGAAGCCGCACCCGCCGCCGACTGAGGGGCTCCGACGCCCCGTTGTGCCGAAAGGATAGAGATCATGGGATGCAAGACGACGCCTGAAGTCGGCGGTATGGGCCACTCGGTGAAGCGGAAGGAAGACGCCCGCTTCATCCGGGGACAGGGCCGCTACATCGACGACATCAACCTTCCGGGCCAGATCTACATGGACATCGTCCGGAGCCCCTTCGCCCACGCGAAGATCGTGAACATCGACGTCTCCGAGGCCCTTGAGGTGGACGGCGTGATCGCCGTCCTCACCGGCAAGGACCTGGAGGCGTACAACCTCCACTGGATGCCCACACTCATGTCGGACACCCAGATGGTGCTGCCGACGGAAAAGGTCATGTACCAGTCGCAGGAGGTCGCGGCGGTACTGGCCACCAGCAAGTATGCGGCGGCCGACGGGGTGGAGAAGGTCCGGGTCGAATACGATCCGTTGCCCGTGGTGGTCGACCCGTTCAAGGCCCTGGAGCCGGACGCGCCCGTGCTGCGGACCGACAAGGAAGGGCAGACCAGCAACCACATCTGGCACTGGGAGGTCGGGGACGCCGACGCCACTCAGCGCGCGTTCGACGAAGCCGACGTCGTGGTGAGCGAGGACATCTACATTCCCCGCATCCACGTCGCTTCCATCGAGACCTGCGGCTGCTTGTCCCACTTCGACAAGGCCATGGGGCAGCTGACGGTCTATCTGACCACGCAGGCCCCCCACGCCGTGCGCACCGTTCTGGCCCTGGTGGCCGGGCACGTGGGCCTGAGCGAAGACAAGATCCGGGTGATCTCGCCCGACATCGGTGGCGGCTTCGGCGGCAAGGTCCCGGTCTACCCAGGATACGTCATCGCCATCGCGGCGTCCGTGGTCACGGGCCTCCCGGTGAAGTGGATCGAGGACCGCATGGAGAACCTCCAGGCCGACTCGTTCGCTCGGGACTACCACATCAAGGCCGAGATGGCGGCTGCCTCGGACGGGAGCGTGAAGGCGCTTCGTATGAAGACGGTCGCGGACCACGGATACGCGGACGCCGCGGCCAATCCGTCCAAGTACCCGGCGGGGCTGTTCCACATCTGCACCGGCTCGTACCCGTTCGAGGCCGCCCACGTGTCGGTGGACGGGGTGTACACCAACAAACCGCCGGGCGGCGTGGCCTACCGGTGTTCGTTCCGTGTCACCGAGGCGGTGCACGCCGTGGAGCGCATCGCCGACCGGATGGCCCAGGAGCTGGGCATGGACGCCGCCGAGTTCCGCTTCAAGAACTTCATCCAGCCGGAGCAGTTCCCCTACGAGTCCGCCCTGGGATGGGAGTACGACTCCGGGGACTACGGTGCCGCGCTCCAGAAGGCCATGGACATGATCGGCTACGACGAGCTCCGGAAGGAGCAGGCCGAGAAGCGGGAGCGGGGCGAGCTCATGGGCATCGGCATCTCCAGCTTCGTGGAGATCGTGGGCGCAGGGCCGTCGAAGCACTTCGACATCCTGGGGCTCAAGATGTTCGACAGCTGCGAGGTGCGGATCCACCCGACAGGGAAGGCGATCGCACGCTTCGGCACCAAGTCCCAGGGCCAGGGCCACGAGACGACCTACGCCCAGACCCTGGCCGAGGAGCTGGGGATCCCCTACACGGACATCAAGATCGAGGAAGGGGATACGGACACGGCGCCCTATGGTCTGGGTACCTACGCCTCGCGGTCCACGCCCGTGGCCGGTGCCGCGACCGCCATCGCGGCGCGGAAGATCGTGGCCAAGGCACGGAAGATCGCCGCCCACCTCCTGGAGGTCGGGGAGGACGACCTGGAATACGAGCCCGGCAAGTTCAGCGTGAAGGGGTCGCCGGACCAGTCCAAGACGATGCAGGACATCGCGTTTGCCGCCTACACGGCAGAGATGCCCGACGGCCTGGAGGCGGGGCTGGAGGCAGTGAGTTACTACGACCCGCCCAACCTCACGTATCCGTTCGGCAGCTACATCTGCGTGGTAGACATCGACAAAGGCACGGGCGAGGTGAAGATCCGCCGGTTCGTGGCCATCGACGACTGTGGCAACATCATCAACCCCATGATCGTGGAGGGGCAGGTCCACGGCGGCCTGACCATGGGCATGGCCCCGGCGCTCATGGAAGAGATCACCTACGACGAGCACGGAAACATCAGCGGCGGCAGCTTCATGGACTACCTGGTCCCCACCGCGATGGAGACCCCCCACTGGGAAACCGGACACACGATCACGCCGTCGCCCCACCACCCACTGGGGGCCAAGGGCGTTGCCGAGAGCCCCACCGTGGGCGCGCCGCCCGCCATCGCCAACGCGGTCGTGGACGCGCTGGTTCACCTGGGCGTGACCAACATCGACATCCCCATCACACCCGAGAAGGTGTGGACGGTGCTCCGGAACGCTGGGGTCTCGGAATAGGCCTGGCAGGGGCGGTGCCCACGACGGGCCGAGATCGATGAGCATCCGCGTCACCACGCTGGGCGGGCTCCGCGTCGTACGGGACGACGCGGAGCTCGACGCGCTTCTGGCGCAACGGGTCCGGTGCGCGTTGCTGGTCGTGCTCGCCGTGGAAGGCAAAGCGACCCGGGACCGGCTGATGGGGCTGCTCTGGCCGGACAAGGCGCCCGACAAGGCCCGCCATTCTCTGAGCCAGACCCTATACGAGCTCAAGAAGCACCTGGGCAGCGACTGGATCGAGGTGAAGGGCGAGCTGCTCGAGGTCACGGACGTCGTTGAGACCGACGTGGCTTCGTTCAAGGAGGCGAGCGAGTCGGGGCGATACAGCGACGCGCTGACCTTCTACGGCGGAGATTTTCTCGAGGGCGCGGTCGGCGTTCAGGGCACCGAATACGGACGCTGGGTCGAGAAGACCAGGTCACGCCTGGCTCGGCTGCACCGCCGGGTCGCCTCGGAGCGGGTCGCCGAGTTGGCCGATGCGGGTGATCTGGCCGCGGCGCTCGATGCGGCTCGAGTCTGGACCGAACGAGAGCCCCTGGACGACGGTGCACAGCACGCCTTCATCGAGCTGTTGGCCCGCACGGGTCGGCGCTCCGAGGCGCTGCACCAGTACGAGGCCTATGCGGCCCGTCTGGAGCAGGAGCTGGGTGTGGAGCCCCTGGACCAGACTCGAGAGCTGGTGGAAGGGCTGCGGGGGGCGGAACCCGTCGCTGGTGGGTCCGTTCCCGACCGAGAACCCGGTGCCCCGGCCGCTCCTCCGACGTCGGCTCCAGCGCACCCGTCCGAGCCCCCGCCGCACCCGCCGGAGCCCTCGCCGACCCCAGGCGGGGCCGGTACTCCACCGCCCGCCGCCTCCGCCAAACCGCCCGAGCCTCCGCCCACGGCTCTGGCCTCCATCATGGAGTTCGCCGACGAGTTGAAGCGGCGCCGCGTGACCCGGGTGGCCATCGCGTACCTGGTGGTGGCGTTCGCCTTCCTGGAGGGCACGGATCTGCTGCTGGGGCCGTTCGAGGTGCCGGAGTGGCTGTCCGGCGTGCTGGCCGCCGTCGTTGTCTTCGTGTTCCCGGTGGTATTGGCCCTGGCCTGGGTCTTCGACATCACGCCGCGGGGCATCGAGATCACGGATCCGCCGGCCCAGGGCCGGCGTCTGGCAGTTGACCGCCTTGCCCGGCGGTCCCTGGTCCTGGTCACGGTGCTGCTGGTGGTTGGGGTGGGCGGGCTGTGGACGTGGCGCCAGCGTACCCAGCGGGCGGTCGAGGACCATCGGGTGATGGTCTTCCCGTTGGTGGTGTCGGGGACGAACCAGCTCCACGCGTCGGTGGGCGAGGACGTGGCGACCATGATCGGCCATGCCCTGGACCGGACCGGACCCCTCCGGTGGATCGACGGCTGGACCCTGCTTCCGCCCGAGGAGCGCCAGAACATCCGGCAGCTCACCGACGAGGAGGCGCGGGCCCTGGCCGTGTCTCGAGGATGCCGGTACTACGTGCTGGGCCGGGTCGTGGCGCGACAGAACACGGCGCTGGTGTACCTCGACCTCTGGGACGCGCTGAATGGGTCCGTCGTGGCCAGGTCCGAAGGCGAGGGTGGTGTGGGGACGGCGTGGCAGACCGGCCTCCGGGCGGTGAGCGGCCTGCTTCCGAGCCTCGTGGCGGAGCAGCAGGTGCCGGAGACGTACGTCGACGAGCTCGAGAACCGCGATCCCGTGGCCGCGGCCGCCTTCCTGCTCGGGGAACAGCGGCTCCGTCGGGGGGATGCCGCCCAGGCGGTGGAGCGGTACAACCAGGTCCTGCAGGCCGACTCCATGTTCACACTGGCGGCGGTCCGGGGCACGCTCGCCGCCGCGTGGAACCACGATGACGACGCCCTGCTCGCATTCGCGAGGTCGGTGCGAGACGAGGACCTGGCTCCCGTGGAGCGGGAACTCCTGGCCGGGTGGACCGCTTTCGCCCTCGGTCGGGGTGACGAGGCGGTGGCCGCCGCCGACCGGGGCGCGGTTCTGGACCCCCGAGACGCCCAGCCTTGGCTGCTCAGGGGCGAGGCGCTCTGGCACACGGCACCGCGGACGCCCCGACCGGACGAGGGCATCCGGAATGCCTTCGAAGAGGCCGTGCGCCTGGATCCGTCGGGCATCAACGCCACGTTCCACCTGCTCGAGCTGGCACTCCTGGAGGGACGCCTGGAGGACGCCGACGCACTGAAGGCCTCGTTCCGTGCAGCCGTGGACCTGGAACGGCTGGCCGAACAGGTGGAGGTTCTGGATCGATGCGCTCGTCGGCCGCTCTCGGTCGAGCAGTGGACCCGGTCCGTACTGAGCCAGCGACGTGCCTCTGTCGCCGCTGCGCGGCTCTTCGCCGCGGGAGGGCGCAACCTCCCGTGCGCGGAGGGGGCGTTCTGGGGCATGCTGCTCGCCGACTCCGTCGTCAACAACCGGGACCGGCGGGCGGCGTTGGAAGGCCTGGTCGCCGTGATGCGGGCCCAGGGACGGAACGACGAGGCCACCCGGCTGCTGGATGCCGCCAGTCACTCCCTGGACGCTGCACGAGCCCTGGCCCCCGGAGGTCCCGGCGCGTCCGAGGTGGACGGCTTCACGACAGTCCTGGCGGACGGCGCGCCTCCGAACGCGCTGCATCGCCGGGCCCACGCGCTGGTCATGGTGCACGAAGCGGCGGGGTGGGAGTCCGGCGACCGGGCCGAACTCGCCGCCGCCCGGGAAACCGAGCTGATGGGTCCCGACTTCGAAGAGGCGTTGCCCGGCAATTTCGAGCTGTACCGACTCGGGGTCGTACGAGCCGCGTCCGGCGATCTTGACGAGGTGGCCCGAATCGCGGCGCACATGGAGAGCGTCGCGGACAGCGCCAACCCCCTGTCCCACGCGCTGGCCATGGCCGTCCGGGGCCACGAGGCGCTGGCTCGGGGTGACAGCGTACGAGCGCTGGCCCTCTTCGGCGGCCTCAGGACGGAAGGGAGCCGCTCCTTCCTGACCTGGAGCTATGCCGATCCCCTGGCCTTCGAGAGAATCCAGGAAGCCCGACTGCTGTTGGCCCGGGACGACCCGGGCTCCGTGACGGCCGCCCTGGATATCGCCAGCTCGCTGGACGGGAGCGCCCTGGGTTACCTCCCGTACCTGCCGGCGAGCCTGGAGGTCAGGATCCAGGCGTCGGAGCGGTTGAGCGATCCGGCCGGGGCGCAGGCGTACAGCCAGCGGCTCGCCGACCTGCGTGCTTCGGGCACCCCGGAGGACCCGTGAGGGTATGTGGGGTCCGCTCGTCGGCCTTCCGTTCCGGATTGGCCGACCACCGCATTCCGTACCGTGAGCATGATCGTGTGGACTGACCCCCTGGACCTGGCCGCCCACCTTCGCGCAGAACGCGAGTCGTTCGTGCTGGCCACGGTCGTGGCCCGGGATCGGCCCCAGTCGGTACCCCTCGGGGCCCGGGCTGTGGTCCGGGCCGACGGGTCCGTCACGGGCTGGGTCGGAGGAGGGTGCGTTCGTCCAACCGTCGTGGACGAGGCCCTGAAGGCGCTCAGGGACGGTCAGGCCCGCTTGGTACGGATCGGTGTGCAAGCCGAGGGCGACCCCCCGCCGGGGGTCAAGATCTACCCCATGACCTGTCACGGCGGAGGGCGGGTCGAGGTCTACGTGGAGCCGGTGCTGCCCATGTCCAGATTGCTCGTTTTCGGCGTGACTCCCGTGGCCCGCGCCCTCGTCGAGCTGGCGCCGTCCGTTGGATTCGAAGTGTGGGCCCTGGACCCCAGAGCCGACGCGGCCACGTTCCCCGCTGCTCGGATCGAGGGCTCCCTGGAGGCCGGGACGGCCCTCCTGGGCTCGGATACGTTCGTCGTGGTGGCCACCCAGGGCGAAGGGGACGAAGAAGCCCTCCGCGTCGCCGTCCAGGGACCGAGCGCCTACGTGGGCTTCGTGGCCAGCAGGAAGAAGGGCCGAACGGTCCTGGCGCTGATGGAAGGCGAGGGCGTGGAGCGGGGACGGCTGGAGACCGTCCGGTATCCGGCGGGCCTGGATCTGGGCGGGATGGCTCCGGCCGAGATCGCCCTCAGCATCCTGGCCGAGATGGTGGCAGTGCGCGCCGGAGCGGGTCCGGTGTCGGTGACCCGAAGCGCCACCGGTTCCTCCGAGGGGTCCACAGCCGCGAGCGGACAGGGTCGGTCGGGCGCCGCCGCCCCAGCGGCGCCGTCGGGGATGGCCATGGGCGGTGGGCTACCGATTCACCCCATCCACGACGCGCCGCAGGCCGAGGCCCCTTCGCCCGGGTTCGCCACTGATCCGGTTTGCGGAATGGCCGTGGAGATCGCCGGGGCTCGCTACTTGACCGAGCACGACGGGGGGCGAGTCTACTTCTGCTGTCCCATGTGTCAGGCGGCGTTCGAGAAGAACCCGTCCGCCTACACCGGGGCCGGAGCCGGCTGACGATCCGGCCGAGGGGAGGTCGGGCCATGGGGCTTCGGGTACCGAATCCAGTGAGGGGAGCATCGTGAGGGACGAAGTACGCCGCATCAGCGACAAGATGAGCGAGCAGCACTACGTCACCGATCCGGCGATCGCCACGTCGGTCTATCTGGCCATGGCCCTCAGGAAGCCACTGCTCGTCGAGGGGCACGCCGGTGTGGGCAAGACGGAGATCGCCAAGGTGTTGGCCGCAGCCCTGGACACGCGATTGATCCGACTCCAGTGCTACGAGGGGTTGGACGCGACCCACGCGCTGTACGAGTGGAACTACCCCAAGCAGCTCCTGCACATCAAGCTCGAAGAGGGCTCGGACCGTTCGGTGGCGGACAGGGAGCGAGACATCTTCAGCGAGGACTTCCTGCTTCGCCGGCCGCTCCTGGACGCAATCGTGCACGACGGCACGCCACCGGTTCTCCTGGTCGACGAGGTGGACCGGGCCGACGAGGAGTTCGAGGCGTTCCTGCTGGAGGTGCTGTCGGACTACCAGGTGTCCATCCCGGAGATCGGCACGCTGAAGTCGTCGGACCCGCCCTACGTCGTCCTCACGTCGAACCGCACCCGGGACCTGTCCGACGCCCTCCGCCGCCGCTGCCTGTATCTCTGGATCGACTATCCGTCCTTCGAGAAGGAGAGGGCGATCGTGGAGAGCAAGGTCGAGGGCTGCGGCCCGAGGCTCGCCCAGCAGATCTCGGCCTTTGCCCACAGCCTGCGGGGCATGGAGCTGGAAAAGGTGCCGGGGGTGGCTGAATCCCTTGACTGGGCCCGGGCCCTGGTGGCCTTGCACGCCGACGAGCTGAAGCCGGAGGTCGTGGCGGAGACCCTGGGTGCCATCGTCAAGGACCGACGGGACGCCGACCGGGTGCGCGAGGCGCTGGAGCAGGGGCGCCTGGAGGTCATGATCGAGGCGCCCGCGTGACGGCGCTCCCCACGGAAGAGCGACGCTCCCTGCAGGACGCCACCGTGCGCATGTGCCGGTCGCTCCGGGATCGGGGCCTGGGAATCACGCCGGCCGAGAGCGTGGACGCCGTCCGGGCGCTCGAGGTCGTGGACCTGGCGGACCGGCACGAGCTCTACCTGGCCCTCCGCGCGGTACTCACCACCGGGCCCGACGACCGTGCGGTCTTCGACCGTGCTTTCGACGAGACGTTCGGGATCCGGGGTCCATCCGTGTTCGACGACGCCGTGCGGCGCGACCGGGCCGAGCGCACGGGCCAGGCCAAGGTACGGCGCCGCACACCCCGGGAAGCGGCCGTGTTCCTCAAGCAGTGGATGGACCGGAGCGCGGGCAAGGACGCCGAGCCCATGAAGGTCCCTACCATGAGCGACCGTCCGGCGTCGGGCCGGAAGAGCCTGACCCGGTTCAGCGACACCGAGTTGGCGGAGTTGGAGCGGGTCGCGGCACGGATCGCCCGACGGCTGGCCAACCGGAAGGGCCGACGATGGCAGAGCGCGGCTCGGGGCGACCGGGTGGACCTGCGGCGCACGCTCCGGAGGCTGTCGTCGACCGGTGGAGAGTTGGCCGAGCTGTCGTTCCGCAGCCGGGCGCCCCGCAAAACGCGACTCGTGGTGTTGTGCGACGTATCGGGCTCCATGGAGCTCCACGCCCACCTCCTGCTCCAGTTTCTGTTCGCGCTCCAGCGCCAGTTCTCGCGGGTCGAGACCTTCGTGTTCAGCACCCGCCTCGAACGGATCACCGACGCCCTGCGGGCCGGCACGTACCGGACGGCCCTGCGCCGCCTGTCACAGGACGTGGAGGGGTGGTCCGGGGGAACCCGTATCGGAGAAAGCCTTCAGGCCTTCAACCGGGACTGGCCCGGCCTCGTAGACCGGAACACGGTGGTCGTCGTCCTGTCGGACGGCTGGGATACGGGCCCCCCCGAAGTGCTGGTAGACGCCCTCCAACGCATGGGTCGACGGGCCGCCCGGATCGTCTGGCTGAACCCCCTTCTCGGCAGCCCGGGGTACGAACCCCGGACTGCGGGCATGGCGGCCGCCCTCCCGTTCGTGGACGTCTTCGCCCCGTGTCACGACGTGGCGAGTCTCGCGGCCCTGGACCGACACCTGACTCTGTGATTCGATGAACGAAACGCTGGCGCAACTGGAACGAATCCTGGCATCCCGGGCGGGCGCGGCCATGGCCACGCTCGTCGCCACCCGGGGCACCACGCCCAAGAAAGAAGGCTCGAAGATGTGGGTGGGGGCGGACGGTGCGATTCTGGGCTCGGTGACGATCGGCGGCTGTGTGGACGCCCGGGTGATCGAGGAATCCGAGGCGGTGATCGTCGGCGGCGAGCCGCGGTTCATCTCCATGCATCTGGGCGAGGAGGAGGCCTGGGACCTGGGCCTGAGCTGCGCCGGCGACGTGGACGTGTTCGTGGAGCCGGTGGCCGGGACGGCGTCCGACCCGACGCTGGAGACATACCGACGGATCGAAGCCGAGGTGGCGGCGGGGCGTGCGGTTGCCCTGGTCACCCGACTGGGTGGCGACTTCGGCCGGATGCTGGTTCAGGAGGGCGACGATCCAGCGGGATCCCTGGGCTCCGACGTCCTGGACCGAGAGGCCGTCGAGGCGGCGGCCCCGTTGATGCGACAGGGGATCTCGCGCACGGTGGCGTTGGCCGATGGTGCGGCGCCGGCGTTCGTGGAGGTCCACGCTCCCCCGGCGACGCTGGCGATCTTCGGTGCCACCGAAGTCGCGATCCACCTGGTCGCGCTGGCCCACGAGGTGGGGCTGCGGACGGTGGTGGTCGACGGCCGGTCCCGCTTCGCGAACCGCGACCGCTTTCCGCTGGCCGACGAGCTGATCGTAGCCATGCCGTCGGAGGTGGCGGACCAGATGTCCTACAACGGCCGGACCGCGGTGGTGCTCCTGGCCCACGACTACAAGTACGACATTCCCGTGCTCAAGGCGGTGCTGGGCACGGACGTGCCGTACGTCGGCCTCCTCGGCAGTCGACGCCGGGGCGCCGCGATCAGGGGCTTCCTGGAAGCCGACGGCATGGACGCCGGGCTGCTCGACTCGGTCCACGTGCCGGCGGGCTTGGACATCGGTGCGGAAGAGGCCCCCACCATCGCTCTGAGCATCCTTTCGGAAGTGCTGGCCGTGACAGCGGGTCGGTCGGGTGGCTCGCTGGCAGCGAAGAAGCGGAGCGTAGCCACGTGAAGGCCCGGTCGGTCTCCCGGGCCGAGGCGAGCCCCGAAACGCTGGTGGGCGCGATCCTCTGCAGGGACGTACCGGTGGAAGGTGGGTTCGTTCGGAAGGGAGCGCCCCTGGACGCCGAGGACGTCCGGCGCCTGGAGTCGGGCACCTGGACCGCGCTGCACGTGGCCGATCTGGAGGCGGGAGAGCTGCTGGAGGGCCCTGCCGGGGAGCGCATCGCCCGGGCAGCGGCAGGGGAGGGGGTCGAGGTCGGGTCGTTCTCGGGTGGCTACTGGCCCATCACCGCGCGAGAGCGGGGGATCCTGCACGTCGACGCGGGGCGTTTGCTGGACCTGAACCGGGTCGAGGGGGTGGCGGTGTGCACCCTCTTCGACGGCCACGTGGTGGACCGGGGTGAGCTGCTCGCCAGGGTGAAGGTGGTCCCGTTCGCGTTGGCGGAAGCGTCGGTGGAACGAGCTGAACATGCGGCCGAGCCCGACCTGCTGTGGGTTCGGCCGGTGCAGGCGCGCCGTGTGGGCGCAGTGGCCGTCGAGTCCCTGTCCGAGAAGGCGGCGCGACGGTTCGAGGACTCCCTCGCCGAGAAGCTGACGTGGCTGGGTTCGGAGCTGCTGCCGGTCCGGTACGTGGAGCCGAGCGCCGAGGCCATCGGGACGACCCTCGAGTCGTTGGTGGGCGCCGGCGCAGAGCTGATCCTGGTCGCTGGATCGAAGGGTATGGACCCGCTCGATCCGGCGCTGCTCGCCCTGGAGCGGGAAGGCGCGGACCTGGTTCGCAGCGGCGCGCCCGTCTTCCCGGGCACGCTGCTGTGGCTGGCGCGAATGGGGGACGTTCCCATCATCGGGCTCCCTTCCTGCGGCATCTTCTCCCAGGCCACCGTGATCGACATCCTGCTCCCCCGCCTGTTGATCGAGGGCATGCCCGAAGTCGACGACCTGATCGGGCTGGGACACGGCGGCCTGCTCCGGCCCGAGCTTTCCTACCGCTTGCCGGGCTACCGCCCCAAAGGCGGAAGGGGCGGAATCTAGGGCGTTCTCTTGCCATAGAGCCCTTCGGAAACAAATCTTCCTGCGTGGCCCCACGGAGGGGAGTGGGTGCACGACAGCCATGAGCGACCAGATCCCTCGGTCTCCGGACTTCCCCCCTTGTCCGCTACCGACGTCGGACCGATGCGTCCAGTCGCCCAATACGGGAGCGCCGTGAGCGTTCGCGTTGTCACGCTGGGAGAGTTCCGCGTCCTCATCGATGGACAGGAACACTCCGCCCTTCTCGGCCAAAAGGTCCGCTGCGCTCTGCTCGTGTATCTCGCTGTAGAACGTAGCGTTACCCGTGATCATATCATGGGGATTCTATGGCCCGAGAAAGCACCTGACAAAGCTCGACATTCCCTGAGTCAGACCGTGTACGCCCTGAAGAAGGACCTGGGCGACGGGTGGGTCCAGGTGCAGGGCGACCTCCTGCAAGCCACGTCCGAGCTCGTCACCGACGTGGGGGACTTCCAGCGTGCCGTGGAGTCCGGAGACGACGAAGGAGCCGTTGCCCAGTACGCGGGCGGCTTCCTCGACGGGGCCAACCTCACCACCAGCCGTGCCTACGAGGGGTGGGTCGACCGGATCCGGGCCCGGATGGCACGGGAATACCGGAACGCGGCGGCCCGGGTCGTCGAGGCAAAGGAGGCCTCCGGGGACGTGGCGGGAGCGTTGGCGGTGGCCCGCACCTGGGTCGACGGCGATCCCCTGGACGACGAGGCCCAACACCTGCTCATCGAGCTGCTCGCCCGTTCCGGCCGTCGCTCCGAAGCGCTGCGTCAGTACGACCAGTATGCCGAGCTCCTCGAGCGTGAGCTGGAGGTCGAGCCCCTGGAGCAGACCCGGGACCTCGTGGCCCGGATTCGGGAAGAAGGCGCCCCTTCGCCGGCGGCCGGTGCGGGTGGGTGGACCCCGGCGCCACCGGAGGCAAGCCCCGGGCCCCCGGCTCCTCATCCGCAAGGGAGCGCGGTCCCGGCGGCACCGCCGACGCCTCCCGCGGCGCCTGACGGCAGCGGAGACCCGGTGCCCACGCGCGACGGTGAAGAGGGGCCACGAACGGCCCTGGACGCCCTGATCCAGTTCGCCGACGAGCTTTCGCGCCGGAGGGTGAACCGGGTGGCCATCGCCTACCTGGTGGTTGCCCTGGCGACGCTGGAGGGCACGGATCTGCTGCTGAGCCCGTTCGGGCTGCCTTCCTGGTTCAACACGGCCCTCTCGGTCGTCGTGCTGCTCGGCTTCCCCGTGGTGTTGGCGGTCGCATGGGTATTCGACATCACGCCCCGGGGTCTGGAGGTCACCCAGCCGGTGGAGGGTGGAGGGGCCGTCGTCGCGTCGCGTCTGGCGCGTCGCGCTCTCGTGGGAGTCATCGCCGTGTCACTGGTCGGGTTGGTCGGCCTCTGGGCCTATCGCCAGACCGTGGACGCGCCGGTGTTCGACCTGAACCGGGTCATGGTCTTTCCGCTCGTGACCCCCGCGAGTGCCGCCCCAGCCCAGGCGTCGCTGGGAGAGGACGTGGCGACGATGATCGGCCACGCGTTGGACCGGACGGGGCCGCTCCGTTGGATCGACGGCTGGAGCCTGCTGCAGCCGGAGGAGCGCGACGACATCCGTCAGCTGACGACCGAGGAGGCGCGACTTCTGGCCGCGTCGAGGCAATGCGCGTTCTTCGTGCTGGGTCGGGTCGTCCCGCTGGGCGCATCGGACTCCACCCGGGTCCTGCTCGAGCTGTGGGACGCGGCGGGTGACTCGACGATCGCGGACTCGGAGGCCGACGGCCCGGCCGGCGAGACGTGGCAGACCGGCCTCAGGGCGGTCAGCGACCTTCTTCCGACCATCGTCGGCGGCGCGATTCCGAACGACTTCGAGCAGGAGGTCTCCAACCGCAATCCCACCGCGGTCGCCAGCTTCCTTCTCGGCGAGCAGGCCTTTCGCCGGGCCCAGGGCGAGGTGGCGTTGCTGCACTACTGGGCGGCGGTCGCCGAGGACTCGCTCTTTGCGCTGGCGACGATCCGCGGAGCCCAGGCGGCGGCCTGGGAGCATGACTACGACGCCATGGAAGCCCTGTCGGAGCGGGCGCTGACGCTGGACCTGTCGCCGTCCGAGCGCCATGTGGCCATCGGCATGGTCGCCCATTCCGAGGGTCGGGGGGATAGCGCCATCGCAGCGTTCGATCGCGCGATCACCGAAGATTCGGCCAATGCCCTGGCCTGGGCGCAGAAGGGGGAGGTGCTGTCCCACCTGGCCCCTCGAACGGCGCGCCCGGACTCGGTAGCCGACTTTTCGTTCCGTCGGGCTCGGGAGATCGACCCCCGGGGAGCCAACCTCGCCTTCCACCTGCTCGTCGACGCCTTGACGACTGGGGACCTGGAGACCGCCGCGCCGCTGTACGAGGAGGTTCTCTCGGCGCAACCCGACACGTTCGTGGCCCTGGAAATCGCATTGCTGGACCGCTGTGCCCGTCGCACCATGACCATTGAGCAATGGGCCGACGAGATGGGCGCTCGGCACTACGAGGGGCTGGAGGCGGCGAAGCAGTTCGCGAGAGGGGGTCGTAATCCGGATTGTGCCGAGGGAGCGTTTCGGGCCGTCTTGTTGGACGATGGCGTGTCGAGCGGTGATCGCCAGGCCGCATTCCGGGGCCTTCAGGGTGTCCTGTTGAACAGCGGCAGGTCCGCCGAAGCCCTGGCCCTGATTGATGCCGCGACCCAGTCGTTGTCAAGAGTGCAGGAGCTGGTGGCGGATCCCGATAAGATCTCGGAGTTCCCGACGCCCGGCGATTCGTCGGAGGGGAGCTTCCAGCTCATCCCGGACACCGGGGACACACCGAATCACCTGGATGGGGCCGCGTACGCGCTGACGCTGATCCAGGCGGCTGCCGGCGTCGAGCTGGGCGACCGCCCGGACCGCCTCCTTGGGCTCTTGCAGGACCGGTACGGACCCGACTTCACCGTGCGCACGCCGACCGCGAGCGCCTTCTACCGGCTGGGGCTGATCACGGCGTCACGAGGTCGCGTGGATGAAGCGGAGCGCATTGCGGCGCAGATGGAGGTGCGATTCGGTGGTTCGTCGCCGAGCACCGACGTGGCTTGGACCCAGGCCGTTCGGGCCCACGTGACGCTGGCCGCCGGAGACACGACTCTTGCGCTGGAGCGCTTCGAATCGCTCCGTACAGAAGGATCGATCGGTTTGATCACCTGGAATCACAGCGCCCCGTTGCCCCTGGAGCGCATCGTGGAGGCGCGGCTGCACCTGGCCCAGGGTACGACCGAGGGTGCCCGAAAGGCCCTGGACCTGGCCAGTTCCCTGGACGGAGAACCGCTCGGATACACTCCCTATCTCGCCGAAAGCCTCGCCATCCGGATCGAGGCCGCAGAGGCCCTGGGGCAACCTGCGCTGGCGGATATGCTTCGGTCGCGACGGGCCGCTCTGAGCGGTTCCGGCGCCGCCGAAGGCACGTGAGCCCCCATCTCAGCTAGGAGAATCCAATGTTCAAATGGAACCTGCTGGTTCGCCCGGATGACGACGGCCCCGGGCCGCCTCCCCCGGGAGACGACGACGATGACGGTGGCCGTGGTGGGCCTGGACCGCCTCCGCCTGGCGGCGACGACTAGCGCGGACGCTCGTCGACCGAACGGCGACCCCGGGGCCTGACGGCTCCGGGGTCGTTCCGCGTCCGGGCTTTCCCGCGCCGAGCTCGGCCCCCTCGTTTTGCCGCCAACACCTTTCGGCCGCCGCGTTTGCCGCCCGTGCCTTTCGGCCGCCTGATGCAGTGGTTCAGAGCCGCGCCTCGGCTACCCGTCCATGGCCATGAACAGATTGTTCAGCGACTCCGACAGCGTCGGATGGGAAAACACCCCGTCTCGCAGCTCGGTGTAGGGCAGGCCGCCCATCATCGCCATCTGGAGGACCGTGGCCACCTCACCCCCCTCCACTCCGAGCACCGCGGCGCCAAGGATCTGATCGGTCTTGGCGTCGACCACGGCCTTCATCAGGCCCCGGGTCTCGTCCGTCTCGATTGCCCGGGCCACCCGGCTCATGGGCAGGGTTGCCACCCGGATCTCATAGCCCTGCTCCCGCGCCTGGTTTTCGGTGAGCCCGATCCGACCCAGGGCGGGGTCGATGAACACGGTGTAGGGTAGGGGACGACCGCCTCGGGACGCGTCACCCCCTTCGAGCACGTTGGCCTTCACGATGCGGTAATCGTCGTAGGCGATGTGGGTGAAGGGCGGACCACCGTTGATGTCGCCCAGGGCCCAGATCCCGGGCACGTTGGTCTCGAGGCGGTCGTTGACCGCGACGTAGCCCCGGCCGAAGGTCTCCAGGCCCGCCGCCTCCACATCCAGGATGTCGGTGTTGGGCGTGCGGCCCGTCGCCACCAGCAGGTGGGATCCCGTAACCGCGTGGCGTACGCCGTCTCGCTCGAAGCCCAGGGTGATTTGCCCGTTCTCGTCTGACGATACCCGGTCCACCAGGGCGTCCACCTCCAGGGCGACGCCGTCCTCGCGGAGAATCTCGGATACGGCGCCGCACACGTCCTCGTCCTCCCGGGGCATCATGCGGGGGCCCATCTCGAAGATGGTGACATCGGCCCCGAAGCGGCGGAACATCTGGCCGAATTCCATGCCGATGAATCCTCCACCGAGGACCAACAGGTGCTCCGGAACCCGGTCGAGCTCCATGATCGAGGCGTTGTCCAGGAAATCGACGTCCTGCAGGCCCTCGATCGGGGGAACCCAGGCTCGGTTGCCGGCGTTGATGAAGATCCTGTCGGCCTCGAGCACCCGCTCACCGCCCTCGTTGAGAGCGACCGTCACCTGGTGGGGACCCGTGAACCGGGCTTCGCCCATGATCAGGTCCACCATCTCGCGCCGGGTCATGCCCCGGGTGCTGCCCCCGCTCCAGCTATCGACGATGGCGCGTTTGCGCTCCCGAACGATTTCCATGTCGATGGAGATCGGACCCGTGTTCACGCCGTAGTCGCCCGCGCGGCCGGCCGTGTAGGCCGCCCGGGCCGATGCCACCATGGTCTTGGTGGGCGTGCATCCCTCGATCACGCAGGTCCCGCCCACTCGGCCCTTCTCGATGATCGCGGTCTTGAGACCATGGTCGTCAAGGGCGCCGGCCAGGGGCTTTCCGGCCTGTCCCGTTCCGATGATGATCGCGTCGTACCGCTCGGATTGGCTCATGAAAAAAGCTCCGTTGGGGATGGGGTGCCGCGGTCCGGAGGCGCCGGCCAGGCCCTGCGCCTGCCCTCACGCTGCCCGAAGCCAGGTGTAGGCGCCGGGGTTCCCTTGGGTCGGGCGACGGCTGGGTGTCGAACGACGCGAGCGGGCTCGGACGGGCGACGCTTGGCTGGTCGATTGACGGGAACGAGCCCGGACGGGCGGTCAGCCGCCCTGGGCCGGCTCGAAGGGGCGGTCGATCCCGAGGCCGCGCTCCCGGGCCAGGGATTCGCAGTACACGCGCAGGCCTTCGATGGACCGGGCCAGGGCGCGGCGACCGTTCCAGAGGAGGAACCGGGCCTTCAGCGTATGCAAGAGCCCTCGGAGTCCCTTTGCCGGCCGGTCGCCCCCCAGGATCTGACTGACGTCGAGGGTCGTGACACCGTCCCGCTCCTCGAGGTGGAAGTCGGTGACGAACGTGAGGCCGGCCACTTCGGCGGACTCGGCGTAGTGGTAGTCGTTCTCGGAGGCCTGGTGATCGACGGTGACCAGATGGACTTCGAAGTCGTCGAAGACGCACGTGTGGGACGCACCGACCCGGTTCATCGGGATGTCCGCCACGGAGTCCCGAAGCCCGGGCGTCCACTGGAGCCGGTGGGGGAAGTCGACGATGGCCTCGTGCACGAGCGCCGCAGGCGCCTCGATCCGGGTGGTGATGATCCGGTCCGCGTTCGCCACGTCGAGGGGGGGCCGCTCCAGGGGCTCCGGCACCTGGCCCATGAGTGGCCCCAGGGGGACGTAGCTGGCTCCCACTTCACCAAAATCGTCCGTCGCCTCGACGTGCGGGTGAAACCGGGCCCACTCGGCAGGATCGTCGACGTCCTGGGTGCCCAGATAGGCCTCGGTCAGAAGCGCGTACTCGTTGCCCGGCACGTCGTTCTTGAGCAGCCGGTGGGCCAGGATCACGTCCCGACCCATGAGCTTCAGGAAATCCCGGACCCGGACTTCGTCCAGGTCGCCGTAGTGGCTCACGAACTTCAAGGTCAGGCCGGAGGCCGAGCTGCAGGCGCCACACTGACACACCCGATCTCGATCGATGACCTTGAGAAACTGGTGGAAGTCGATGAAGGTACGGCGAATCTGGGCAAGGAGATCGTCCAGAGGGGGCGCTTCGCCGCGTCGGTAGAAGAGGACGGCGTCCCCCTCCACCTCCGAGACCTGGAGCGACAGTTGGTTCGACTCCAGAATCACGCTCAACAGCTCGGAGATGATGTGATTGGCGTGCTGCACCTCGGTCTCGGTCACGAACCGGGTGAAGCCGCTGATATCGGGAATGAAGAGCAGAGCCGGTTCTGCCATGGTCCGCTGTCCGGGTCGAGTGTGGGGAGGGCCCGAGCGGGTCGAGGTCGTACCCACCGGGCCCAGCACAGAAAAGAACCCGCAGGCCGCCCCGGGCGTTCCGACTCGACGGTCACGACCCTCGTGTGCGCTGCGACAGGGCGGACCCACGCAGGTGCGGCTACTCCCCTCCCGGCATTCGTTGTCGGAGCGTCGCCGGTCGGCTCAGTCCGTCCGGATGGCGGTCATGGGATCCGTTCGCCCGGCCCGGCGGGCCGGAACCCAGGTGGCGAGGAGCGCCACGCCCACCAGGACGCCGGCCACGACCCCGTAGGTCAGCGGGTCGGAGGCCCGCACGCCGAACAAGACGCTGGAGAGAAGGCGCATCAGCCCCAATGCCGCCAGCCCGCCCAGTGCGGTACCCACCAGGGCCAGGGACAGTCCCTCGCGCACGATCAGGACCGAGGCCTGTCGCCGCACCGCGCCCAGGGCCATGCGAATCCCGATCTCGCGGGTTCGCCTCCGGGCCGAGTTGGCGGCCACTCCGTAGATGCCGACGGCGCCCAGGGCCAGGGCGACCAGAGCGAACGCTCCGAGCAAGGCGAGCACGAACCGGACGTCCGCGCCGTACGTGCGGCTCAGTTCTTGACCGGTCTCGATGCGGTAGAACGGCGCGTCGGGCTCGACCTGCCACACGGCCCTCTGGATCGCGGGCACCAGCAACGCAGCGTCTCGAGACGAGCGGACCGCCAGGGTCACCCGGTCGCCCCCGAACGCTCCTGGCTGGGCCAGGGGTCGGATGTAGGCGGGTTGGGTGGGCAGGGTCGGACCCCGGTTCTTCACGTCCGTCATCACCCCGACGACCGTGACGTACCGGCCGGGTCCGTCCAGGCCCGTGTTGATTTGCTGGCCCAGGGGGTCCTGGCCGGGGAAGACGCGGTCGGCCAGGGCCTGATTCACGATCGCCACGCCCGGGTCGTCGGGCCCGTCTCCCGCCTCGAAGCCCCGCCCGGACACGATCGACGGTCCCAGGGCGTCCATGAACCCGGGCGAGACCGCGGCCCACCCGGCATCCACCGGGTTGTTGCTGTCGAAGCTGCGGCCCGAGACCCGCAGCCCCGCGCTCCATCCGGGCGTGAGGGGATCGGCCGAAGACAGTCCGGCGGCCTCCACCCCGGGAATCGCCTGGATGTTCACGATGGCCTGCCGGTAGGAGGCCTGCCAGGCTTCGGTCTCCATGCCGCGGGCGCCTGGCAGTGAGAATCGCAGCACCAACAGGTCGTCGGTACGCACGCCCAGATCCACCCGGCTCATGTGCCACAGGCTCTGCAGCGTGAGCGTCGCGCCCAGGACCAGCACGACGGCGAGTCCGACCTCGGAGACCACCAGGCCCTGCCGCATGCGGCTACCCCTGGCCGAGTCGCCCCCGGTTCGGGAACCCAGCGCCGCGGCCGGTCGGCCGACGCTGGACACCAGCGCCGGCAGCGAGGCGAACAGGACGGTGGTAGCGGCAGTCAGCAGCACGCCGAACCCGATCATGGCCGGGTCGACCTCGATCCGGGCCGTCGGAGGCAGAGCGGGCGCGGCCCTGAGGAAGCCCAGCAGCAGGACGCCCAGCACAAGCCCTCCGACCCCTCCCAGGGCGCCCAGGAGCCCGTTCTCGACCAGCAGGTGTCGAACCAGGCGGGTCCGGTCGGCGCCCAGGGCCGCCCGCACGGCCAATTCCCGGGTGCGCTCGACCGACCGGACCAACGCCAGGTTGGCAACGTTGGCGCAGGCGATCATCAGGACGAAGCCTACCGCTCCGAACAGCATCCAGACCGTGGCTCGGGCGTCCCGGACCGTGTCGGCATGGAGGGACACCAGGCGGAAGCCCGTTTCCGCGTTGCTTTCCGGGTCGAGCTCCCGGATGCGGGCGGCGACGGCGTCCAGCTCGGCCTGGGCCTGCTCCAGGGTCACCCCGGGAGCCAGACGGCCGACGCCGTCGAAGTACCAGGACGACCGTTCCGTGGTGTGGTCTCCGCCGGCAAGGGCCAGGGGGCCGGTAGGGGGCACGTCCAGTGGCGCCTGGATCCAGAGCGCCGTCTCGGTAGGGAAGTCGAAGCTGGGGGGCATGACGCCTACGACCGTGACCGTCTCGTCGTCCAGTCGCAGGGTCGTTCCCAGGATCCTCGAGTCGGAGCCGAACCGCCGGGACCAGAGCCCGTGGGACAGCACCACGCTGCGGGACTCGCCCGGCCGCACGGGTACCGGCTCGAAGGTCCGACCGTGGGCCGCGGGGATCCCCAACGTTTCGAAGAAGTTGGATGACACGGTGGCGACGGCGAGCCGCTCCGGGTCGCCCGAACCCACGAGGTTCCGGGCTACGTCCCGGTAGGCGGCCAGATTCTCGAGGCCGGCGGCGCCCACGCGGGCGTCGACGAAGTTGGCCGGAGCGAGGTCGCGAAAGGGGCGTTGGGGCGTGGTTTCCCAGAGACGCACGAGGCGCTCGGCCTGGGGGTAGGGCGGGGGCGTGAGAAGCACACCGTTCACCACCGCGAACATGGCGGTCGTGCCGCCGATGCCCAACGCCAGCGTGAGAATGACCGTCAGCGCGAAGCCAGGGCGGCGCCCCAGTGCCCGGCCGGCCTGACGAAGCTCGTGCACCACGTCTTCCATCGCCCCTACTCCCCGTGCGGGTTGCGTGTCACGCGATGAGACACGACGAGCGTGGGCGTGGTTGCGTGGTCAGGTCAGCGCTCCACGGCCTCCAGTCGCAGGGGCACGACCGTGGTGCCCCAGTGGATGTTCATGGTGGCCCCGTACCCCTCGACCTCGGGGAAGTAGATCGCCAGCGTCTCCATGTGGGCCCCTTCCTCGGGCAGGATCCCGAAACGCATGCGGTCTTCCCCCTCCGGGTAGGGAAGGTGGAACATGTCCCACGCATCGCTGAAGATGAGCGTCCAGGGCGCGTCTTCCCTGGGGATCAACCAGATGGAGTAGTTGCCCGCCGCCAGGGTCTGGCCCTCCACCCGAACGTCCTTGTCCAGCGCGACGTACGTGGCGCGGTTGGCACCGGGCGTCCAGGCCTCGCCCCAGGCGACGATGTTGCCGAATAGGGCCCGCCCCCGTGCCACGGGCCGGGAGTAGTGGACGTCCACCGTGGTCGTGAAGATGGACTGGCTGACCGAGGCGGCTTGGCTCGGCTGGGGCTTCTGGCGCTGACCCGACAGCGGTGCCGTGCCAAAGAGAACGAGCGCCGCGAGCAGCGGTCCGATGCGACGAGAGGGTCCCACGAGCGCGACTCCCGGTCGGTGCGAAGGGTGTCTGGCATCCGACTGGGGAATCAGCGAGGGGGTCGGGGGGTTCCTGCAGATCAGGCCCGGGTCGCGGGTGCGACCCGGGCCTGATTGCCCGATCGAGTGCCGGAGCCCGGCGTCGGCTTGAGCCGAAAACGCCGGGTCCCGGTAGCGAGAGGTCGGGTCAGCGCCGGTCGAAGACGCTCACGTTGCCCGCTTCATCGAATGCCAGGATCTCGTAGGGCTGAGGGTTCGGACCCTCCATGCCGGGCGAGCCGATGGGCATCCCGGGCACCGCCAGGCCGGCGATGTCGGGACGCTCGGACAGCAGCCGGGCGATCACGTCGCCGGGCACGTGTCCCTCGATGACGTAGCCCTCGATGACCGCGGTATGACAGGAGCCGAGCTCCCGCGCGACACCCAGCTGCTCCTTGACGGCCAGCATGTCGTTGCGGTCTTCGGTTTCCACCGCGTATCCGGCCTGTTCGAGATGGTCGACCCAGCCGTTGCAGCACCCGCACGTGGCGGACTTGTAGACCGTGATCGTGGGGTTGGCGGCCTGACCTCTGCTCTGGACGACCACGATCCCACCTGCCATGAGCGCTGCGCCGATCGCGATCGGCGTGACGAGCTTTCCGAGTTTCATGCCGTTTCCGTTTCCCTGGGTTCGAGCCGACGAGGCGGCCCCTTGGGGCGGCCGGCCTCACCTGTGCGGGCCCGGACGCCTTTCTTCTCACGCAGTCGATACCCCGATCCCCGGGGCCCACGTTCCTCCTGATTGAAACGCGTTGAAGGAATCCCTGCAAGGGCCCGTACCAGGGATGAACGCAGAGCTGGGATGAAACCCATTTCCCCGGTTTTGCGTCAGACTGAAGGAAGCGAGATCCGACGGGTCCGCATCCCGACCGCCGCAGGGGCGACGGTCGTTTGAACCGAGATCGATGGGATTGGGAGGTTGGGATGACCACGCATTCGTTCCAGAAGAGGACGTTTTCCGTCGCTTTGGCCGCATTCATGGGCCTGGCGGCGTTTTCAATGCCCTCCAGCGCAGGGGCGCAGGAGGAGTGGGGTATCGAACGGGCGGAGGGGATGGAAGCCGAGGCCAGGAGCCTGGCGGACCAGAAGGACCAGTGGGAAAAAGCGGCCTGGCTCTATCGTTCGGCCGCGTCGCTTCGGCCGGTGGGCGACCTGGAGGCCGTAGAGGACCTGCAGATGGCCGGGAAGCTGGCCTGGTACACCGAGGACGGCGATCAGGCCCTCGAGGACCTGGAGAACGCCGCTGAGCGGGCCATGGAGGGGGGCGACGTATTCACGGCCGCCAACCTGCTCGTGGACGCTGCCTGGGTCGCGACCCGGAGCGGTGATCACGCGAAGGCTCGCGAGCTGGCCGGCAAGGCAGAGGTCCACGCCAGCGCGCCGGTGCTCTCGGACCGGGTGCGGAGTCGCGTCACCGATCGGGTCATCGACCTCGGCACGTTCACGACCGCGACAGCGGCCGGAGTGGCGGAGGCCGGCCCCGGCTCGTAGTCGGAGCGGGACAAAGAGCAGCACCCGAGACCCCCTGGGCCCCGCGGCCCAGGGGGTCGTCTCTTTTTCGGCCTCACGAGGAGCGTTCGCTCGTGGCCGAGGTGGGCCTCCGGCGTTCTTGGCCCTCGGCCCCTCTGCGCCTACAATCGGGCATGCCCCCCGAGACTTCCGCTCCGTCTTCCGTCCCGCCCGGGTTCCGGCCGCCCGTCGTCGTTGCAGGCCTCGCCGCTCCGGCGTGGAGCCCCGCGTCGATCGAAGCCGTGATGCCCGGGGTGTCCGTCGTGTCCAGAGAGCCCCTGGAGACGGGCGGCTACTCCGCCGCCTGGTTCGAGCGGGTGGGGGTGGAGGGACCGGAAGGCGCCCGGTCCTGGGTGCTCAAGCGCATGGACGTCAGGGACGACTGGTTTTCCAGGGGCACTCACGATCCGGTGGGCCGGGAGGCGCAGTTCGTGGCGAGCCCCCTGCTGGGGTCCGTCGCGCCCAGGCTGGCCAGTCCGTACCTGGCCGTGGACACCGGAACCGAGGGGCTGAGCGCCCTGCTCATGCACGATCTCGGACCGGATCTGCTGCCCGACGAACGAGCCCCTCTGGCCGCCGACATGGAGGCACAAATCCTGACGTGCCTGGCGGGGATGCACGCGGATCACTGGGGCCGGCTCGCTCCATACGACTGGCTGATGCGCCCCCAGGATTTCCTGACCGTCATGGGTCCACACAGCCGGGGGGTGGCCGGCCTGGGCAGCCGGGGCATCCGGGACGCCGTGATCGGTGGCTGGGAACGCGTCCTGGAGATCCTACCACCTCTGGTGGCGGACGCCCTGCGCCGTCCTCCTGAGCAGGTCGCGGTCCCGATGGCTGATCTTCCCAGGACGCTCGTTCACGGCGACGTGAAGGTGGCCAACTTCGCGGCGCTGCCGGACGGCCGTGTCTGCGCGCTGGACTGGGCGTTCGTGGGGTGGGCACCCGCCACCTTCGATCTGGGCTGGTACCTGGCGGTCAACGCATCTCGGCTGGCCGGGTCCAGGGAAGACGTGATCGCGCGCTACCGGGTGGCGCTGGAGCGGGCTCTCGGAACGCCGATCGACGAGGTCCTGTGGGCCAGACTCGAAGAAGCGGCTGTGGTGTGCGGCGCCTTCATGCTTCTCTGGTCCAAGGTCCGAGGGGCGGAGGAGCGGGGAGGGGAGTGGGATTGGTGGGTCGACCGCCTGGAGCGGTGGGCGCACCAAATTGTTACGCCCTGACGCTGCGGCCGGGCATGGGGCCTGGACCGCTGCGACGGGTCGGAAACGGCCGTGATCGAGACCTTGTACGCCTTCGGGCACCCTGGAGGCCCGTAGCGTGTTCTCCCACGGCGGCCGTAGGTTGGCTGCCCGTCGCTCCCCCGCGTCGTCGCTCCACTCGCCCTTGTCCAAGCTCCAGGGGCGAGGGCCCGCACCGGCCTTCGGTCCACGGTTCCCGTGGATCGGCCCACTCCACGGAATGAACGATGACCACGACTTCGATTCCCGTCGCCCACCGCTTCAAGGTCGCCACCTGGTCCGAGCTCGAAGATCGGACCCCCGCCTACGCCCTGGTGTCCGACGTGGACCTGGTGGTGATTCGGTACGACGACCAGGTGTCGGTGCTGTACGGGCGGTGCCTGCACAGAGGCGCCCTGCTGTCCGACGGCACGATCCGGGGCGACGACCTGGTCTGTGGCGTGCACAACTGGGACTACCGGTACGACACCGGCGTCAGCGCGTACGACCATCGCGAGGCCCTGCCGAAGTTCACGGCCGAAGTGGACCTGGACGCTGTCTGGGTGGACCAGAGCGAAGTCGCCGCCTGGGCCGAGGCGCACCCCCAGCCCTTCGACCGGGACGCCTACCTGGGCCTCTACGCCGACCACCACGGCACCCCGGCGGAGCCCTACAACAAGTACATCCAGAAGCTGGCCCGCTCGGGTCCGGACGGGGCAGGGCACGACGGGCCGGTCTCGGCCATGGGTGTGCCGCTCACGGAGCTGCCCCGGTGGAATCAGATCCAGCTGGTGACGGCCCAGGTCGCCCGCCGCCCTCTGGACACGGAGGCGTCGGTGGGGACCAACCTGGTCATCGGCCCGAACGCCCAGAAGCCGCTGGAGCTCGTGATCCCCATCTTCGTCAGCGACATGAGCTTCGGCGCGCTGAGCGAGCCCGCGAAGGTGGCGCTGGCCACCGGCGCCGAGATGGCCGGGACCGGGATCTGTTCCGGCGAGGGCGGGATGCTGCCCGAAGAGCAGGCGGCCAACTCGCGCTACTTCTACGAGCTGGCCAGCGGCAAGTTCGGGTGGAGCCTGGACAAGGTGAAAAAGGTCCAGGCGTTCCACTTCAAGGGCGGGCAGGGGGCCAAGACAGGCACCGGGGGACACCTGCCGGGCACCAAGGTAGTGGGCAAGATCGCTGCGGTCCGGGGGTTGGAGCCGGGCACGCCGTCCATCAGCCCGCCGTCGTTTCCGGATCTCGAGACGGCTGCGGACTTCCGGGACGTCGCGGACCGGGTT
>CAJIAX010000064.1_pt1 | contig 29273 bp, 17 predicted proteins | sample 9199251 | NCBI WGS metagenome assembly CAJIAX01 (sample SAMEA7708287, study PRJEB35096) | sediment metagenome | biome: marine neritic benthic zone biome [ENVO:01000025]; feature: sediment [ENVO:00002007]; material: shallow marine sediment [ENVO:03000034] sea grass bed [ENVO_01000059] ... | reverse complement strand
TTCCCCAGCAGGGACATCAGCGTTCCGAAAAAGTCGAACAGAGAGCTGAACACAGAGCATCACCTCCTCTCGGATGATGTCGGCTTGAGTACCAAGTACTTCGCCGCAGTCTGCTCCGCTCTTCCGCTCAACCGCTTCGCTCATCGCGGACTGAGGGGGTCCTCCTTTTCGTTGGGCGCCAGCTTGGCGCCTCTGGGGACGTTCTTGTCGGTGCTCAAACCGAGCTGCGGACCCAGGGGTCTGCAGCTTTAAGTGTCGACAGGATTACGGCACGGTCGAGTGATTCCTCGACCGGGGCCGCGCCTGCCGAGCTGGTCACGCCGCTTGTGCCTACGGCACAGATGGACGCGAGCACGTAGTCCTTCTTGAAGGCGTCGATCACATCGACGTCCTCCAGAGCGAGGTCTCTCGGGGACTCGATGTCCCTCGACCTCTGTCTTGTCGCTTGCACCGCGCACAGGGTCGCGGATGCCAGCATGGTCATGCGCGATCGGGCTCTCTGGCTTCCGGTTGCCTCGCCGGAGAACCGCTGGCCATCGACGTCCAGGAACACGCGGATGCGCATCCGGCCCGATGGCTCCAACTCGACCTCGTGCCCGTCGAACCTGAGCTCCATCCTCGGTTCGGCGGGCGGTAGATGTGGCCGGTCGACAACAAGGGAGGTTGGCTCCCTTAGAAACGATGCAGACGACTTCGCTTTCTTACCCTTATCGCCTACCGGCCAACGACTCTGCGCCACCGACACCTTCCGGTGGTCGATCTTCAAGCCCCAATGCTTCATGAAGGCGGACTCTACCCGCCTGACAGTCTTCTTCGGTGCAACCTCGGCACTGGTGAGGAGATGGACCTCTCCGACCCCTCCTCCACTCTTTTGCACGACCCGGGCCGAAATCACCCCTTTGAGCGCGACCAGAACGGCCTCGACGTCGTGCTCAGACCAGTCCGAGGACCGCGTCGCGGACTCCGCTGGTTCATGAGCCCCGCTGCCGTTCCCGTTCGACCCTCTCGGAACCTCGAGCGTGCGAGGGAATACGGTCCCGTTCTTCGGGTGCGCAGGTCGCATCAAGTGCTTTCTCTGTAGACACTTAGACGAAGGGCCGGCATGGTATAGCCGCTCACTGAAGAGCCCACCCGTTCCTTCGTCCTGTGGCCGAATCGACGCGCGGTCGATTCAAATGTTCCTGTAAAATTCTGTTTACTAATGGGGCGTGGAATCTTCGATGTCAAGCGTTTCCTTGGGTTGTTGCGGAGATGAAACAAATGGATTTGATCGCCGCAGGATGCGGCAGGTGTGGCAGTCAGGGTCGCTGAAGCGCCCCCACACCCGCGAACGCGCCGGCACTTGGAGACAGCCAGGATCGAGCTCAGGGACGCCGGTGAAGGGCAGCCTACGTCAGGCTTTGGCGGAAGACGGACGATAGAGCGGAGTAGAAGGCCAGCGCCGCGGACCGCTACCGCAGAAGGACTCGTCCGTCCAGGTCCGGAGGGGTCTGGATCCCGGCGAGGTGCGCCAACGTGGTTGCCATGTCCACTGTCGCCGCCGGCTGGTCAGAGCTCCCTGCGTGCACGCCCGCCCCGAGGAAGATCAGCGGCACGTGTCGGTCGTACCAATAGGGCGAGCCGTGGGACGTGCCCACCGGCGTAGTCGTGGCCAGCACGAACGGCTCCGTGCGGACCTGGACGTCGCTGTCGCCAAAGAAACCCGTGATGCGGTCGGCTCGATGTGAGTTCCTGAACAGCACATGGAAGCTGTCCGCGGGCTCACCGTTCTCCAGCTGCTCGTATGTGTAGGCTGCTGCGATCCAATCGCTGGACACCACGCTTTCCAGCATCCGGTCCATCGCGGTGGCCTCGTCACCGTCAGCTGCTGCTCGTCGGGCGTCGTTGAGCAGGGCGATGATCTCTGGCCGGGTGGTTCGCTTCGCGTCGTGCCCTTCAGCTAGAAGCCCTTCCGGCTGGGGCATCACACCATGATCGGCGCTGAAGCCGAGCACCCACTGCCCCTCGCCCACCTGTCGGTCCAGGAAGTCGAGGAAGCCGCCGAAGGCCTGGTCCAATCGCAGCAGATTGTCGAACTGTTCGCGGCTGAAGGGCCCGTACCCGTGCCCGATGATGTCCGTTTGACTCAGTGCGAGGCCCAGATAGTCCGGGACGTCGTCCTGCCCCAGGTCCAGGGCGCGGATGGACTCCTGGGCCAGCGAGATCGTGGCCTGATCGACCATCGGTGTTCCCGACACCCAGGCATTGAACGCGACGTCACCCTTCACCGAATCGGCCACCTCGACTGCGTAGCTGTGAGGGAAGTACGTGTTGACGCTGTTCCCCTCGTAGCTGGCGGTGTCACCTCGGGACATGGACTCCAGCTCAGCCGGAATCGAGCTGGTCCAGACCGAATCGCTGAAGATCCCGGGCAGCTCGTTCTCGTGCCATGCGTCGAACCAGCGGGAGTATTCCCCCCGGTAGTACGCGGACGTGACCCAACGCGCCGCCGACGGGACGAGCCAATACACGTGGGCGTTCGCCGTCTTCCCGGCCAGTGTGATCGCGGAACGGTCCTTCCGGGACACGGCCAGGACCTTGGACCCGGAGTTCTGCTGCTGCATCCAGTCTCCGATGCCCGTGGCCTCGAGGTTGGCGGGGGACCGGCCGGGCAGCTCGGGCGTGCCAGAGATGGGCGAATTCGGGTCCTCCACCGCGTACACCGAGGTCCAGACGCTGTCTCGGAGCTCTCGCCAGGAGTTCCCGGTGATTCCGTTTCTACGCGGGTGGACCGCGGTGGCAAGGGACGCGTGCCCCACGGCCGTGCTCGTGCTGGCGTGGTCGTGGGCCGCGCCCGTGAAGCTGAACCCCTCGTCGATCAGGCGTCGAAATCCGCCGGTGAACACGTCCGCGTAGCGATAGAACAGATCCCCTGAGAGCTGGTCGACCGCGACGATGACGACAAGCTTGGGCGGCGACTCCTGCGCGGTCACCGAGACGGGGCTGAGAGGGACCGCGAGAAACGCCGCCACCAGTGCCATCGATGCCAGTGTGATCCGCTTCATTCTCTCGGCTCGTTCCAGAGGTTTCGTACCGGGCGCCGGGTGGGTGCCCCGTCCCGTGGACCCAAGGATAGGGTCCGGAGTGACGGCTGGACAGCGCGACCCGCCGGTCTTTAGACTAGCGTCCGGTAACGATCGGGCGACGCCCCTGTGACCCTACTAGATCCGTGTCCGTGGGTTCCCGGGTTCCCTCGGACCGAACGTGCGTCGGCGCGGCGTGTGGCCACGGTCCGGATGCCCAGACCAGGCTCGGCGCGACGGACGCTCCTCCGCCACATCTGACCCAGGTGTGACCGCATGTACCACGGCGCCCAGGACGGGTGGATCGAAGTCGTCTCTGGAGTCATGTTCTCCGGAAAATCGGAGGAATTGCTGCGCCGTGTCCGGCGAGCGGTCATCGCCAGGAAGCGTGTCCAGGTCTTCAAGTCCCACCTGGACGATCGCTACGGCGGCGTCTTCAAGGTCAGCTCCCACGACGGCAAGGGGATCGACGCCTACCCGGTCAACACGTCGGTCCAGATCGCGGAGCTCGTGAAGAGCGACAGTCAGGTTGTCGCGATCGACGAAGCGCAGTTCCTGGACGACGGCGTCGTCGACGTGGTGAACCGCTTCGCCGACGAGGGCATTCGAGTCATCGTGGCCGGAACGGACATGGATTTCCGGGGTGAGCCGTTCGGTCCGATCCCTCAGCTGTTGGCGATCGCCGAGCGTATAGACAAGCTACATGCCATCTGTGTCGTATGTGGCGATCTCGCGACGCGAAACCAGCGACTCATCGACGGCATACCCGCTCCCGCCGAGGGCCCGACCATCCAGATCGGTGGGTCCGAGTCCTACGAGGCCCGCTGCCGGAAATGTCACCAGGTACCGGCCCGGGACCGCAGTCAGACCCGGCTCGAGATGGAGACCCGGGGGGGCCGGATCTAGCGTACCGGCCGGCTGGGCGGAGACGCCTCCACTGCGAAGCGCCCCAAGGGCCCCATCAGGCATTCCCGCGCCCTGCCCCCGAGGCGTTCTTTCCTCGATGAATGCCCCGTCTCTTCTCGACGAACGCGGCCCGTCCGGCTTCCGTCGTCGATTCGGCACGCTGATATCGCGGTCCTCCGCCGTCTGCGTGGCCGCCACCCGGGTGCGGTTGAGCCTGGTGGACCTCACGGCCACGGAACTAAGCGAGCTGACCACCATGCGCGTCCTGCTCGCCGAGCTCAGCGCGTTCAGGATGGCGGCTGAGGCCGAGGCGGCCCTCGGCGATGCCCGGCGGACCGCGGCCCTCGAGCTACTGTTGTCCTTGATGGATGACGGCCGTATCCAGGTTCGATCGATGCCCATGGGGGGTTGGGCTCCCGATTTCTCGGTCTTCTCAGACGGATCTGGCCCGTTCGCGGCACTGGTGGGCGTTCACTCGTTTCTGCAGCCGTCGCCGTTTCCGGGTCCGCTTTTCTTCTCCGAACACGGTGCGGACGGCGCTCGACGGGCCGGCGGGCGATTCGAGGAGCTCTGGGCCACGTCCCATGATGTGGGGAGCATGCTCGGGCCCCTTCTACGCAGTTCGGCCCGCGGACGACGACCGGAGGATGCCGCCGATGTCACTCCTAATCGTGCTGAACTCATTGAGGGACAATAGGATAACCCCGTGGGCCCGCCCCCCCGGGTGGTTGACACTCCCAGAGCACCGTAGCTATTTTTTTCGTCCCCCTCCAAGAGGGGTCATATTCCCGTGTAGCTCAGTTGGTAGAGCAGGTGGCTGTTAACCACCGGGTCACAGGTTCGAGTCCTGTCGCGGGAGTTGGAGAGAAGGCCCTTCGGGGTCAGAGAAGTACAAGAGAGCCGGGTTCGCGGATGCGGGCCCGGTTTTCTCGTTTGCCCCAGCCGCCGGCAAGTCTCTGCGCGGGCGTACCTGAATCAGACGCGCTCAGCCTTGTCCCGCTCCAACCTGGCCTCGCGCAGCCACCGCTTCATGAGCTACCTTCCGCCTCGGCAAAGCCAGGTCTTCATAGCGCGCTTCGATGGAATTGGGAGTGACGATACGGATGCTGCGCTACAAGCGGGATCTTCAGACTGTGCTTTACATGGTTCTGACGACAGGTCTGCTGATCGTGCAATGGAACCTCGAGCACTGGAATCTCTGGCTCTGGTCCGCGTCTCTCCTGATGGCGCTCACCGTGGCGGTCATGACCCACAATCACAACCACGTCCGGACCTGGACGGTCGGTTGGATGAACCGGCTGCACGACTGGTGGCTCACCGTCTTCTATGGGTTTCCGGTTTTCGCGTGGATCCCCACGCACAACAAGAACCATCACAAGTACAACAACCGCGACGGGGACGTGACGATCTGGTACCGCTACTCCGAGCGGAACAACGCGGTCACGCTGCTGTCCTATCCAACCATCAGCAGCTGGTTTCAACAGCGCCCCATCGTCCAATACCTCGGCCACCTTCGCGCCAAGAACCGCAGCGAGCTCATGTGGTGCCTATCTCAATACGCGGTGCTCATCGCGTGGGTCGGCTTGGCGTTGCTGCTCGACTGGCGGAAGGGGCTCCTCTACGTGGTGGCCCCTCAACAGTTCGCGCTGTTCGCGGTGCTTGCCCTGAACTACTTGCAGCACGTCCACGCCGACGAGGAGTCGGAGTGGAACCACTCCAGGAACTTCGTGGGCCGCATCGAGAACCTCCTGCTTCTCAATAACGGGTTCCACACGGTGCATCACGAGTGGCCTGGGCTGCATTGGAGTCGCGTCCCGGCGAAACACCGCGAGATGCAACACCTCATCGATCCGTCCCTGAACGAGCCCAATATCATCTGGGCCCTGCTGCGGATCTACGTGCTCGGCGTGGTCTTTCCGCGTTTCCGCACGCGGAATCTCCGGCAAGAGAGAATCGCGGCAGCGACAACGCTCTGAGCTCTACGGTCGACCCTGCCGGAGCTCATCTCGGGGAAAACGGCGGCCCCCTGGGTTGCTTTTAACCACCGGGTCACAGGTTCGGGTCCTGTCGCGGGAGTACGAGGAAGCCGGGTTCGCGGAAGCGGGCCCGGCTTTCTCGCGTCTGGAAGGGTTGCCATCGGCGCCCCGGCCGGCCCAACCTCTTCAAATGACGACGCAACGGGCCGACAACGCCGGACGGCGCTTGGAGCGACTCGGCACGAGTCTGGGGGTCATCTCCGCGGGACTGTGTGCCCTTTGGGTCGCCATGCCCGCCATCCGCACGGTGCCTGACACTGGACTCGCCGCCGGCCTCAACTACTTCCTGTGGTATTCAGCCGTGCCGTTGCTATTCGGGTGCGGCCTGCTGCTCTTTGGATTCATGGGCCTGGGGCGGCTGGCTGCGAAGCTCTCTCGACGAAAGCGCTGAGGATCAGCGAGAAGCCGGTGGCTGGAGAGGGCACCGCGCAGATCGGGTCGGATCGGTGTCATTGCACTCCGAACGCCCCCAAGCCAAACTGCTGGCACCCCCAGCAGGCCTACAAGTGAGGAAGCCGATGGCCGCTCCCCCGCTGCTCGCGCAGGTCCAGCACCGCCTCAAGCGCGCTGTCATGGCTCTCCTCGTCATCTTCGTCGGCGCCTGTCAGGAGGAGTGCGACGCTGGCAACAAGGGCGTAGTCACGAACAACGTAGCCGTCCAGATCCTGGGCGCCGGCACCGGATCCGGGCTGGTGACCTCCAGTGAGGCGGTCGTCGACATTCGCTGCTCGATCTCCGACGGCCAACTGCCCAACCTGTCGATCGACGCCTTATTGGCCTGTCAGACGTCCTTTCTGGACGCCAACGCCGCGGGCAGCTTCAACCTCATCGCCACACCGCGAGACTACAACAGCTTTACTCGGTGGCACCGGGACTGTGCAGCCGCCGGGACCAACCCTACATGTCTGGTCACCTTCGACAATGACAGCCCACGCAACGCGGAAGGGGTGATCGAGATCGAGGCTCAGGCGGAGTTCGAGGACGACATCGGCACTCTCGAAATCAACACGGTCAACCTGTCGACCGAATACGTCCCGGACCGGTCCTTCGAACTGGATGGCGTCCGGCCCTTCCGCTTCTTCTCGGCCGACGACACCCGGACCGAGGACGTGACTGCCCGGCCATATGAGATCTTCCTGGACGGTAGCCGTGAACCCAGCTGCGAGATCGCTCCACCGAACCCGAGAACCATCACCGTGGTCAAGGACGAGTTCCACAGTACCACGTTCGAGATCACTTGCACCGTGCCGCCCGGCGAGTTGATCGTGACTACCGCCACGACGGGAACCGACCTGGATCCAGACGGCTATGAGCTGTTCGTCTGGGGCGAGACCCCTGAGCGCGAGATCTACTCCCTCGGCCCGATCGGCATCAACGAGACGCGGAACTACCCACTGGACGAAGGCTCCTATCGCGTTCGCCTGACCGACATCGCCATCAACTGTACCATCGCAAACCGGTCCAACGATCGGTTCTTCGTGCTGAGCGGCGTGGACGATGTCGACGAGAAGACCTTCGGAGTCGAATGCCAGAGCGACTGGGGCGGCGTCATCGCTCAGACCTCCACGACCGGGGATCTTCCCGATCCGGACGGCTACCTCGTGTTGGTGGAGGACGGCGGTCAGTCGAGAGGCATCGGCCTCAACGCAACCTCTACCTTCACGGGCCTTCCGCCAGGCCCACGCCAGGTGGAGCTACTCGGCGTGGCCGACAACTGCGTGATCGCCGGCGGCAACCCCATGACGGTGACGGTGGTTCGAGACCCCACGGTCACTGCCTTCTTCGAGATCGACTGCCCCGGTCCGTCACAGGCCACGCCCCCGGTGTTGTTCGAGAGCAACCGGGACGGCGACTTCGACATCTACGCCATGAACCCCGACGGCTCGGGTGTCGTCAACCTCACCAACACCACCGGCACCGACATCGACCCGTCCTGGGCGTGGGACAACCAGTCGATCGTGTTCGTCAGCGACCGGAGTGGGAACCACGAAGTGTGGAGAATGGACCCCGACGGTACGAATCCGACCAAACTCACGGACACAGCCGCGGAAAACCAGGACCCGGCCCTCTCGCCGGACGGCGGCACGCTCGTGTACGAGGAGGTTCTCCAGGATGGCTGGCCCGAGATCTTCTCGATGGATCTGGCCACGAGCGCCGTGGTTCAGCTCACCGATGCGAATCGCCAGTCCGAGGCTCCCCAGTTCTCGCCCGACGGCGGCACGATCCTGTTCAAGAGCGACCGGGAGGGGGACTTCGAGGTCTACCTGATGAATCCGGATGGCTCGAATCTGCGGAAGCTTACGAATACGAGCGTGGACGACTTCGACCCGTCCTGGTCGCCGGACGGATCGACCATCGTCTTCAGTTCAGCCCGGGCCACGGGCCGGGAAGACATCTGGACGATGAACGCCGACGGCTCGGGTCAGTCGCGCCTGCTGAGCAACACGGTGTGGGACTGGCATCCCGTCTATTCCACCGACGGCACTCAGATCATCTTCACCAGCGACCGGGACGGAGAATACGAGCTGTTCCGCATGAACGCCGACGGCACCGGGGTCGAGCAGCTGACCGACAACAACGCCCGGGACGACGACGCGGAGTTCAAGAAGCCGGGAGGCTAATGGCTGCGCGTTCCCGGAGCGCCGTCGCGATTGGAGGAGACGCGGTGTCGCCTTCGCCTCAGCTGACCGGCGCCCTCGCCGGCCCCCGAATCCACCGACCCGGCTTTTCACCGGTCAGCCCGCCGTTCGCGATCACCGGGACCCCATTCACCAGCAGGTGGTCGATGCCCACGCTGAACTGGTGTGGGTCGGTGAACGTGGCCCGGTCCTGGATCACCTCGGGGTCGAACACGGCCACGTCTGCCCGCATGCCTTCCGCGATCACTCCCATGTCGTCCTGACCCATCCAACGGGCCGGCATCGAGGTGATCTTCATCACCGCCTCTTCCAGGGTCAGCACCTCGAGCTCCCGAACGTACCGGGCCAGCACCCGGGCGAAGGCCCCATAGCTGCGCGGGTGTGGGAACCCGTCGCCATATCCGACCGCGTCACCGTCCGTCTCGATCATGGCCAGCGGGTGCTGCATGATCCGGATCACGTCCTCTTCTTCCATGATGTGGTAGATGGCGCTGAATCCACCGGCGAGTTGGAGCTCGATGGCCAGGTCGATCCCGTTCTCCAGGCTGGGCGAGAGCCCCCTGTCGACGGCGTAGTCGGCAAGCGTCTTGCCGTTGTAGCTCTCGTCGGAGGGCAAGACGCGGAACTGGATCCGCTCAAGATCCTCGCCGCCCCAGTCGCCCAGCCAGAGCGTGCGCATCTCCGCCTCGATTCGCTCTCGCTCGGCTGGATCGGTCAGGCGGGCCTCGAACGCATCGGCGCCGCCCGCCAGGACCCACTGCGGAAACAGGACGCTCGAGCCAGTGCTGGCGGCCGCGTAGGGGTACAGGTCGTGGGTGATCGATAGTCCCGCGGCGTTCGCCGAATCGATCATGGCAAGCGTCTTGTCGCTCCACCCCCATTGGCCCGCACCGGCAGCCTTGTGGTGGTTGATCTGGGCCGGAATGCCGGCTTCGTCCGCGATGCGGATCACTTCGGCAACGGACTCGAGCAGTCCACTGGCTTCGTTCCGCATGTGGCTCACGTAGATGCCGCCGTTGGACGACGCCACCTTGGCCAGCTCGATGACCTCTTCTGTCTCGGCGAAGTTGGCCGGGACGTAGAGCAGTCCGGTTGTCAAACCGAGGGCCCCTTCCTGCATGGTCTGGGCGACCAGGGCCTTCATCTCTTCCAGCTCGGCGTCGGTAGGGGCCCGGTCCGCCATGCCCATGACCTGTTTCCGGGTCCAGGAGTGCCCGGCCCAGAAGCCTACGTTGGGCGCCATCTCGAGCCCGGACGCGAACTCCTCGAAGGGCCACGGCTGGTCGCCCGAGTGTAGAGACGCGCTGAGCGTGGTAATCCCCTGCCTGAGGAAGTTCTCGGCCAGGGGGTATTCAGCGATGGTCTGCTGGACGTGAGCGTGGTTGTCGATGAAGCCCGGGGTCACGACTTGACCCGATGCGTCGATGACCTTCGCGGCTTGGCCCGGGTCGATGCCCTCCCGGGAAACCTCCACGATGTAGCCGTCTCGCACCGCCACGTCGGCCTGGAAGCCGGCAACGCCGGTTCCGTCTACGACAGTGCCACCCCTAATGAGGACGTCGTACTGCTGGGCGTGCCCGGCCGTGGGGGGCGTGATCGCCACGAGACCGAGAATTAGAGAAAGAATGGGGACTCTGCGCATCGGACTCCTCCGCCTTGAAAGGGGACTGGGAACCTGGGAGCCGGCCGGCGACGGAGGCAAGGTGGACCCCGACGATCAAGCGTCCACCATTTCCCGGACCCTGATCTGGTACGCCGGAATGGACGGCTCCGTAGCCCAGCTTCTGACCCAGGACCTGGGGCCCGGGCTCGGCTCGAACTGACGCTGGCTGGCGCGCCGGCGTTGCCGCCCCGCTCCGCCGCCCTACTTTGGACGCTCGCCGGAAGTCCCCTAGACCCGAAGCGTCTCATGTCTTTGAACAGCTCGTTCCGCACCGCAGTCGCCTTCGGCCTGGCGTGGCTCGTCGCACCCCTGGCCGCCCCTTCCGCCGCCTCGGCCCAGGACGTGGTTCTGGATTCCGCCTTCCTCGCGGGGTACGAGTGGCGCAATCTCGGGCCCGACCGGGGCGGGCGCTCCATCGCCACCTCCGGAGTCATTGGTCGGCCCGACGAGGCCTACTTCGGCGCTACGGGCGGCGGACTCTGGAAGACCCAGGACGGGGGCGAGAACTGGTTCCCGGTCACGGACTTCAAGATCTCGGCCGCGTCGGTCGGGGCCGTTGCGGTGAGCGAGACCGAGCCGGACCTGGTGTTCATCGGCACAGGCGAGACCTGCATCCGAGGCAACATCATGCCGGGCGACGGCGTGTACCGGAGCCGGGACGGCGGCGAGACCTGGGAGCACGTCGGCTTCCACGAATCCCACGGCATCTCCAAGATTCGCATCCACCCCACCAACCCGGACATCATCTGGGTCGCGTCGTTCGGCAAGTACAGCGCCCCCAGCGAGCAACGAGGCGTCTTCAAGAGCACCGACGGCGGCGACACGTGGGAGCGGGTGCTGTTCCGCGACGCGGAGACCGGCGCAATCGACATCGTCGTTGACCGCAACAACCCGGACGTGCTCTACGCGGCTCTGTGGCAGGCCTTCCGGAAGGAATACACCGCGTCGTCGGGCGGCCCGGGCAGCGGCATGTTCAAGAGCACGGACGGCGGCGAGACCTGGACCGAGATCACGCGTAACGCCGGCATGCCCCAGGAGGGCGTCGTCGGTCGGATCGGCCTGGCAGTGTCCAGCGCCAACTCGAACCGGGTGTACTCTCTGTTCGAGAACGACAACGGGGGGCTGTTCCGGAGCGACGACGGCGGCGAGACCTGGGAGCTGATCAACGAAGAACGCCGCATCCGGCAGCGGGCCTTCTACTACACCCACGTCTTCGCCGACCACCAGGACGAGGACGTGGTCTACATGCAGAACACGTCTCTCTTCCGCTCGGAGGACGGTGGCGAGACGCTAGAGGTCATCAACAACGGGACCCACGGCGACTTCCACGACTTCTGGATCGATCCGGACGACCCCGATCACCTGGTCGTCGCGAACGACGGCGGTGGCGCCGTCAGCTTCAACACCGGCGGCAAGTGGACGGACCAGGAGTTCTCCACGGCCCAGTTCTACCAGGCGGTCACCACCCATCATGAGCCCTTCCACGTCTGCGGCTCGCAGCAGGACAACAGCACGCTGTGCCTGCCCTCGGCCTGGAACGCCGGGCGCATGGGCTTCGGTCCCGGGGGTGGTGGCTTCGGTCAGCAGCCGAGCACGATCACCGAAGGCTCGATGAACGTGGCCTACCGGGTCGGAGGGGGTGAGCCGGGCTACATCGCACCGGACCCCAAAGACCTGGACGTCTATTTCGCCGGCGTGAACAACGGGCGCTACATCGACCGCTACAACCGGCGGCTGGACATCGCCCGGGAGGTGAACCCCTTCCCCTGGTTCTACTCGGGCGAGCCCGCCATCGACATGGTCGAGCGCTGGCAGTGGACCTTCCCGATCATCTTCAGCCCCTTGGACCCGGACGTGATGTACACGTCGTCCCAGCGGCTCTGGCGCACGACGGACGGCGGCAACACCTGGGAGGCCCTCAGCGGCGACCTGACCCGGGCCGACCCCAGCACCCTGGGCCGTTCCGGCGGCCCGATCACGGGCGACATGAACGGCCCCGAAGTCTACGCCACCATCTTTTCGGTCGGGCCCGGCAAGGTCGACATCGACGTGATCTGGACGGGCTCGGACGACGGCCTGGTCCACGTGACCCAGGACGGAGGCGCCAACTGGACCAACGTCACGCCCCCGGACATGCCCGATTTCGGGCGAGTCAGCCTGATCGACGCGTCGTCCTTCGACGCGGGCAAGGCCTACGTGTCGGTGCGGCGGCCCCTGCTGGACGACTTCGCTCCCCACATCTGGAAGACCGACGACTTCGGCCAGACCTGGACCAAGATCGTGAACGGGATTCGCGACGACGCCTACGTCCACGCCGTCCGGGAAGATCCAAACCGGGAAGGCATGCTCTACGCCGGCACCCAGCACGGCGTCTACGTGTCGTACGACGATGGCACGAACTGGCAGCAGCTGAACCCGGGCTTCCCCGACATTCCCGTCGTGGGCCTGATCGTCGAGGACAACGAGCTCGCCATCGCCAGTCACGGCCGCGGGTTCTGGGTCCTGGACAACATGGCGCCACTGCGCGCGCTGACACCGACGACCACGTCCGAAAGCGTTGCACTCTTCGATCCGCCGGCCGCGTACCGGGCGGCGAACGGGGTTACGCTGTCGTGGTGGTTCGCCCAGACGCCGGACGACGCGAAGCTCGAGATTCTGGATGCATCGGGGAACCTGCTCCGGACCTTCGAGCCGGAAGAGGCGCCTGCGGACACGACCGAGGAGGCGCCGAGCCGGGACCGTTGGGTCGGTCCCGCCATGCCCGCCGAGGCCGGTCTCAACCACATCCAGTGGGATCTCAAGATCCAGCCGGCCGTGTCCTTCCCTGGCATGATCCTCTGGGGCGTTCGCACGTTCGCCCCGACGGTGCCTCCGGGCACATACACCGTCCGACTCACGGCCGATGGCGTGACAGAGGAGACCCGGGTCGAGGTCCGGATGAACCCCTGGATCGAAGACGCCACGGAGCAGGACCTGATCGCTCAGTACCAGTTCAGCGTCGAGATCTGGGAGCGAGTCAACGAGGCCAACGCCGCCGTGGTGGCGATCCGCCGGATGCGGACCCAGCTGATGGAGCGACTCGAAGGGGCGGATGAGCAATCGCTCAGAGAGGCAGCCCACGAGTTGCTGACCGAGGCCGGCGAGGTGGAGGCCAACATCTACCAGGTCCGGAACCGGAGCAATCAGGACCCGCTCAACTTCCCGATCAAGGTCAACAACCGGCTCGCCAACCTGTTGTCGATGGTGCAGCGGGGCGAGGGTGCCCCGAACGAGGGCATGAGAGAGGTGTTCCAGATCATGGAGGACCGGCTCATGGGATACACGGCGCGGCTGGACGAGATCTGGGCCAATGAGCTGCCCGCCATGAATGCCGAGCTCGAGGCGTTGGGCCTTCCGCCCCTCGACCCGTGGGACGAGACGACCGTGCTGGTCGCCCCGGAAGGGTAGGCGCCTGGCTTGCTGAGCTGGGCCGGGCCCGGGGCTGACCCGGTGCCAGGACCGGGCCATGTCGTGCCGGGTGAGCATGGAGGGGTAGAGGTTGTTTGACGGCTGGGAGCCGGGGACGGCGAAGGAGGATCGCTTGAAGGACAAGTTCACGGCCCAGGAGTGGGAACTGCTGAAGCAGCTCCATTTCCAGGTGTTCGGACTGGTGGCCGGATCGGACGGCGTAATCGACCGGAAGGAGCGCGCGGTCCTGGACCGTCAGTTGCGTTCGGGCGAGCTGGTGGCCAACCCGCTACACCGAAGCCTCCTGACCGACATCCTGAGAGAAGATGTCCGGGGCAACGCCCGGTCGACGATATCGAGCCCGATCCTAACGCCTACGGGCTCGTTGAAGGACCTGCTTCGAGATCGCCTGACCGACTCGGAGTACCACGACTTCATCAACAGCTTGTTCGGGTTCGGGCTGGAAGTCGCTCGGGCGTCCGGGGCGGGGCCACTGGGGCTCACCGGGCCGGTTTCTCCGGCGGAAGACGCGGCCCTGAACGCCTTCGCGGTTCAGTACGAGCTCGACTCGGACGCGCTGCGGAAGAGACTCGGGATCAAGGGCGGCGGTTAGCGGCCCACTCCGATCCCGCGGACGCGCCTCGCGGGACGGGCGTCCTTCCCCATGGCGCCACCCGGATCGTACCCCACCAGCGGAGACGCCACGGGAGGCGTGCGAGACGCCATCTCCTGCAGCCCGACGTTGTCTTCCAGGATCTGCTCCAACAGGGTGCTGATCGAACACCGCCGTAGCTTGGCCAGGCGCCTCAGGCGTTCGTACAGGTACGCGGGCACCCGGGCCGGCGGCAGGGGCATCAAGGCCCCCTTTCCGTTCGACGCGGGTCCCTTTGCCTGTTGTCCCAGCTCCGTCGTGAGCATCGCGAGCTCGCCCAACACGCCCGCCAGCGCTTTCGCCTGGTCCTGCCCCAGGTGGGCGACTTCTCCGTCCAGGTCGCGTACGGCCGTCAGGAACGACTTGCCCTTGCCCATCGCCCGGTCGAACGCCTGGCCGGCCTGATCCCGCTGGCGCTCCTCCGCACTCAAGGAATGGCTCCGCTGGGCCTCAGAAAGAGCCGAGCGTACGCGGCGATCGGCGGTATGGGCGCCCGCCTTGCCCTTTTGGAGCTTCGACCTCTGGTCCGCGACCAGGTCTCGGAGGCTGTCGGCTTGTGACCCTCCGATTTCGCCTGCCTTCGCGGCCCGGTCGATCGCCCGGTCCGCGCCGCCGTCCAGAACGAAACGCAGACGGCTATACGTCATCCGGCTCATCCCCGCCACCGCGGCCGCGAGCGCGGTCGGCGCTTCGCCGTTGTAACCACCGGTTACAGCGCCGCGATCCGCTGCCAACGCCTTCAGGTCGTCCTTCGTGACTTCACCGGCCTTGAGCAGCTGTAGATAGGCGTCCGCTTCGAGCTTCCGCACGTGTTCCGGCTTGCCGGATCGGTACGCGTTGGCCAGCAGGATGAACTTCCGGGTCTCGGCGTCCGTCGCCCCATCCAGGACCCGCACGTCCATCTGGGACCAGCCCAGAAGGCTTGCCGCCTTCCACCTCCGGGCCCCGCTGAGAATCTGTCCGCCTGGGTCTACCACTACCGGGTGCTGGAGACCGAATTGGGCCAGGCTGTCTCGAAGGCCCCCGTCCGGCTCGCCGTAGATCTCCAGGTTGTACGGATGGACCGACAGGTCGGATGGGGCTCGCGTGGCCTGTCGAGACGTTCTCGCCGGGTCTCCTGGTGCGCCGCTTTGCGTCGTCACGGTTCGACTGCCCTCGAATCGGGTGCGCATCGGCCCTCCCCATTTGGAGGGACGTGTTGCATTGCCGCAACAACCTGAGAGTGGGGCTTCTTTGTAAACAAGTGTTTCCGCGTTCGTGCAGCGCACGGTACGATTCTGGAACGCGGGACAGCTTCGGACCTAACTTGTGGTCGGACTGCCGTTTAAAGATCCCACCGATCCGTGAGACCCCTCGAAATCGGGGACCGAGCCGGACCGTTCTCCGTCGTCGCTGGGCCAATACTCGATCGGGTCCGGCCCGGTTTCGTCCTTGCGGAACATCGGGCCGCTATTGAATCTTCGAGAACTCAGATGTTTGCGAATCGGCGCCTCCGGGCCTGGCGATACAGCCGGGCGGAGGCGTTTCGCTCTCGATCGGCTGACGCTCCTCAGTCGGCGAACGCTGGAACCGAGGTCGCCCGCTTTGCCCCTCTTCCCGCCTGGCCGCTTTCCCCTGCTGTGCACGCGCCTGGTGCTGCTGCTGGGCGTCGCGTGGGGGGTGCAGGCGTGTGACCAGGTCACGGTCACTGGCGCGCTGGTCGCGAAGCTCGACGTCACGCCACCGAACGCTTCCGTGGTGGCCGGCCGGTCCGTCCTGCTGACTGCGGCGCTGACCGATGCGGATGGCAATCGACTCGGTGGCCGCGACATCTCGTGGGAGGTGGAGGACGACCGGGTCGCCGCGGTGGAAGACGGCTTGGTGGTGGGCCTGGCCCCGGGAACGACTCTCGTTCGCGCGATCGCGGAAGGAACGTCCGGATCCGCCCGGGTGACGGTGCTAAAAGCGCCATCCGTAGGACTCTCGACGCCTGTGGTCTCGTTCAGCGGAGCGGCGAGCGGCCCCGACCCGGCGCCCCAGGTCGTCGCGGTCTTCAACGACGGATCGGGGACGCTGACCGAGCTCAATGCGACCACCGAGTACGGCGCCGGAGCCGCAGGGTGGCTTACTGCGGCGCTGGCGGGGACCTCTGCGCCGACCACCCTCACGGTCTCCGTGACGGGGACGGCGCTGGAACCTGGCGTCTACGGAGCCGAGGTCGAGGTGGGCGCCGCGGCGGGGAGCAGCGCCAGACTCTCAGTGACCTTCACCGTCGGCGAGTCGGCACCCGTGATCGCGCTTTCGGACTCCGAGGTCGTGCTCGAGACGCGGCGGGGTGGGGCGGCGCCTCCTGAGGTGGTAACGGTCACCAACGCCGGGGGTCAGGCCCTTTCAGGGCTCGGGGCGGGCATCGTGTACGGCGAAGGCTCGGGGACGGGGTGGCTCACCGCCTCGTTGAGTCCGACGACGGCCCCCGCCGAGCTGCTCCTCGCCGCCGACGCCGAGGAACTGGGGGTCGGTACATATCGGGCGGAGGTTTACGTTACCGCGGCGGCTGCCCTCAACAGTCCTGCCCGGGTCCTGGTTCGTTTCGAGGTCACGGAGCCCCCACCGAGCATCGGAATCGAGCCCGCCTCCCTGACGTTCGACGCCCGGAAGGGCGAGCCAGCCCCAGACCCGCAGGCCGTGTCAGTGAGCAACATCGGGGGCGGCGTGCTTTCCCAGCTCGGGGTGTCCGTCGATTACGGATCGACGCAACCGGGTTGGTTGTCCGCGAACCTTGACCAGACGATCGCGCCCGCGACGGTCACCGTGTCCGCGAATCAAGCGGACCTGCCCCCCGGTTCGTACGCGGCCGACGTGATCGTGGAATCGCCCGTGGCAGAGAACGGCCCGCTGAGGATCGAGACCCTTCTTTTGGTCTCGAACGCGGCAGCCGTGATCGTTCTCGGCCCCACCGCCCTGGACTTCACGGCCGTCACGGGCGACGCGGACCCGAACCCAGCCCTGGTCCAGGTCTCCAACGGGGGCGGGGGCACGCTGACCGGATTGTCGACCGGTGTCGTCTATGCGGACGGCCAACCGGACACGTGGCTCACCGCCACCCTGGCGGCTGCCCAGGCGCCAACGACGCTCTCCGTCGCCCCCACCGTAGCCGGCCTGCCGCCGGGATCGTACTCCGCGACGGTCCTGGTCGAGTCCGGCGAGGCCGGCGTGCTGCCATCGTATCTGCCGGTCGGACTTGTGGTTGGATCTCCGCCCAAGGCCCCGACCGACCTCTCGGCGGCAGCGACCTCGGCTACGACGGTGTCGCTCTCCTGGACCGACAACAGCGACGATGAAGACGGCTTCGAGCTCGCGCGGCGCAGCGGCGGTTCGGCGTGGAGCCTGGTCGCCGTCCTGACGACGAACCAGACCGCCTACGAAGACACGAACCTCACGCCGGCCACGACGTACGACTACCGCGTCAGCGCGTGCAAGGACGCCATCTGTTCGACGCCGTCGGATCCCGCCTCCGCCACCACGCCCTCGGTGGCCGCGCCTCCCGCTCCACCGTCCGGTCTGACGGCCACCGCCACGGCCCAGGGCGTGATCGGCCTGACCTGGACGGACGCCAGTGACGACGAGACCTCGTTCGAGCTGGACCGGAGCGAGGACGGGGGCGGCACCTGGGCGACCCTGACTCAGACCGGACCGGACGTCACCGAGCATACGGATTCGGGCCTGCCGCCCTCGACCCCGTTCTGGTACCGGGTCCGGGCGTGCAACGGTGTGGGATGCTCAGCGGACTCCCCAGTGGCCACAGCGACCACCCTCGACCCGCCTCCGCCTCCCGCAGCGCCGACCGCCCTGGGCGCGGTGGTGGTCGATCACACCCGGGTCGATCTGGCGTGGACCGACGCCAGCGATTCGGAGGATTCGTTCGAGCTGGAGCGAAGCGCCGACGGAGGGGCTTCGTGGTCGACGATCGCCACCACCGGACCCGACGCGGTCGGGCACTCCGATACATCCGTCGCCGCGGAGACCGAGTATTGGTACAGGGTCAGGGCCTGCCTGCTGGGTCAGTGCTCCGCGTACTCGAATGTGGCCACCGCGACGACGCCGGTGGCGCCCACGCCGCCAGCCGCGCCCTCCGGCCTTGTCGCCACTCCGGTGTCACGCAGTCGAATCGATCTGGCCTGGATCGACAACAGTGACGACGAGGACAGGTTCGAGATCCAGTGGCGACGAGGTTCGAGTGGCACCTGGCAGTTCCAGGCCTCGGTGGGCCCGGATCAAACGGCATTCTCCGCGACCGGACTGCGAAAGAACACCCCGTACCAGTTCCGCGTTCGAGCCTGTAACGACGTGGGGTGCTCCACCTGGATCCTGGCGCAAGCGACGACCCCGAAATAGGACCGTGGGTCCCGGGCTCCCGCCACGGGGGACCCGAAAAACCGGAGCGCACGGACACGGAAAAGCCCCCCGGCGGTCGGCGCCGAGGGGCTCTTCTTCTTACGGTCCGAAGGGCAGCTCGTCAGCCCTCCAGGCGAAGCTCGACGAAGTCGTCCCAGTCGACTTCCCAGTCTAGGCCTTCGCCGTAGACGCTGATGCCGCCGTTGTCGTCATCGACGTCGTTCGAGTCGGACAGCTCGAAGGAACGACCGTCCTTCAGCGTGACCTCGGCACCCCAGTTCGTCCGAACGATGCGGGCGATGTTACCGAACTCGACGCTGAACTCCACGTCGCGGTATTCACCGTCCAGCATCTCCCAACTGAAGGCTTCGTCGTTGTCCCACCGGATGTTGCCGCTGATCTCCTCGCCGGATTCGGTCACGACCGTGCCGCGGATCGGCTGGCCGCCATCGAACGTCTCGAGACGCGCGTGACTGTCCGCGCCATGGAAGCGAACCTGGTCGAAGTCGTCCCACTGCACCTCGATCTGACCCAGTCCGGGGTCGGACACGGTGATGCCGCGGTTCGAGTCATCCACGTCGTTCGTCCCGCGTAGGACCATCTCTTCGCCGTCGAGCAGCGTGACCCTGGCAGAGCTGTGGCTGTTGCGCTCGATCCGCTCGATGTCACCGAACGGGATCTCCCGGTCGTAGCCCCGGTCTTCGCCGTCCAGGACGTCGGTGCTGTAGATCTCGTCCACGTCCCAGGTGATGTAGCCGGTGAAGTCCAGCCCTGACCGGGTGGTCAGGGTCCCGTACATGCGGGCCTCGGCCGGAAGCACGTCCTCCGGCGCAGGCTGGAAGTCGATCATGTCCAGGTCACTCCAGTCGAACTCGGCGAGCCGACCGTTGGGGCCGTGCACCTCGAGAGCCCGGAGGCCGCTACCCAGGTCGGTAGCCCGTGCACCCAGCTCGACCTCTTCGCCGGAGCGAAGCGTGAACAGGGCTCGGTCGCTGCTGAGCACCTCGATGCGATCGACGTGCCCGAACCGGATGCCCGACGTCCGGGACACCCGACCCCGACGGCCGACCTTGGCCGCATCGAGCTGGTCCGCCCAGCTCCCTTCGTTCCGATCCCACCGGATGTACCCGGTGTACTCGGCGCCGCGTCGGGTCACCACGGTGCCGTAGAGGCGGTGGTTGCCGGTGACCATCACGGGCGGAGGCTCGACCGGGGGGGGCGGTGGAGGCGGTTCGACCACTTCGGTCACGACCACCGGCGCTGGAGCCGGATCAGGAATCACCTCGACTTCAGGAACCACGACCCGGTATTTGACCGACGCGGCTTGCCCGGCGATGAAGCCCAGCGTGACGAGAAGTCCGGCGAGTGCCGCTCCGCCGATGAGCGACAGGTTTTTTGCATCCTCTTTACGCGTCGGTTCTTTCATTTCTACCCCTCCACCGAGTTCCACTTTCCAGACACGTCGACGTTTGGAGGCTCGTCGTGAGAGCGGCGCCCGGGACCGTGCCGCCCAGTTTTGGAGTCTCCTTTTCCTTTGACGCTTCGATTGCCCGAGAGGTTGCGTCGGCGCCAGGAACGAGTCGGCGGGGCAGGGGAGACCCCACGTTCCAGAACGCAGCGACCGACCCCTTCGCGAGAGCGAGAGGCACCGGGAATCGCCGCCAAGTGGGACCCGGGTCCGTGCCGGGAGGGTACGCCTGGCCGGTGTACCGGGTCCTGTGCTGTTCTACGGCCCCACGAGGCGAAACGTTTCGTCAGGCCCGGGGTGGCACCTGTTCTCGCGGGGCTGGTTGTACTCTACTTTGCCAGACCGACGTGGGCCAGATCGACAAGGGGGCGGACGGAACGGTCCCCGTCCGGGCCGCGATTCCTTCACAAGACGCAACGACATGATTCTCGTGACCGGCGGTGCTGGGTTCATCGGCTCCAACCTCGTAGCCGGCCTACTGGACGAGGGCGTGGAGTCCGTCGCCGTCTGCGATCGCCTGGGCTCGGACGACAAGTGGAAGAACCTGGCCAAGCACGCCCTCGAAGAGATGGTCGATCCGGCGGACCTTCCCGAGTTCCTGCGCCTGTATGGGGCCCGCGTGCGCTACGTCTTCCACATGGGCGCGATCTCGGCCACCACCGAGCGGGACGCGGACCTGATCGTCGAGAACAACTTCAGGTTCTCCCAGTCTCTCTGGCGTTGGTGCGCCCAATCCGGCGTCCCCTTCGTATACGCGTCCTCAGCGGCGACGTACGGAGACGGCAACCAGGGGTTCGACGACGACGGCTCGCCCGAGGCCCTGGCAACGCTGCGACCCATGAACGCGTACGGCTGGAGCAAGCACCTCTTCGATCGCTGGGTCGCTCGGCGCGTCGAAGACGGCGACCCGACGCCGCCCCAGTGGGTCGGACTCAAGTTCTTCAACGTCTACGGGCCGAACGAGTACCATAAGGACGACATGATGAGTGTCGTGGCCAAGGCGTATCCGAAGGCCGCGGCCGGCGAGCCCGTTCGCCTCTTCAAGTCCCACGACCCCCGCTACCCCGACGGCGGGCAGACCCGGGACTTCGTGTACGTCGCCGACTGCGTCCAGGTCATGCTCTGGCTGATGCGCAATCGGGACGTGAGCGGGCTGTTCAATGTCGGAACGGGGCGGGGCCAGACGTTCCACGAGCTGATCTCCGCCCTGTTCGACGCGCTCGGACAGGATGAGGCGATCGACTGGATCGATACGCCGGAAGAGATCCGCGACCGGTATCAGTACTTCACGCAGGCCGAGATGAATCGGCTGTACGACGCCGGATTCGACCGACCCTTCCTCACCGTCGAGGACGGTGTGAAGGATTATGTTCAGCGGTATCTGGCCACGGACGATCCGTACCGGTAGCGACGCGCCCCCGGCCTACGCGGCCGTCCACAGGGGGGTCAGAGAATCAGCCGGGCGAGGGCCATCGCGGATCGCTCCGTGGCCAACAGCCGTCGTGTTCTTCCCCGCTCTCGCCTGCACTCGAGTCCCACGTCCTCGCAAAAGCGTGCCAGGTCCAGAGGCTGCGCTCCCAGGACGTAGGCGTCGTAGAAGGCCGTCCAGTCTTCGCCGGTTGTTCGAGCCAGGCCGTCCAGCAGCGCGTCGTCATCGTATTCGGGCGCTATCGCGTAGCCGGCCACCTGGGCCACGTAGTCCCATAGCGAGGCGCCTCCGCCCGTGCTCACCTGAATGCGGGCGTCGATGGTCATGGCCAAGAGGAAGCCCTTCTGGTACGCCAGGCGCTGGTAGTCGGGGTTCGACCAGTAGTCTCGTTCCATGTCGTCGGCGGTGGCCTCGAACGCGGCCGGGTTTTCCAGGTAGCCGTCGATGTACTGGTTGACCTTGAAGACAAAATCGCCGGGTTGGAGCAGGCCGGCCCTGGCCAGGGTTCGGAAGGCCAGGTAGTCCGTCACCCCCTCCTGGAACCACTTGAAACGGCCCTCGCCCCGAGCGGGTGTGCTGTGGGCGTACTCCCCGATCCAGCGGTGGAGGTGTTCGTGGGCCAGGATCCGGAGCGTTTCGGGATCGCGCTCGTCCAGTCTCAGGTTCGGGTCGGCGTAGAGCACGATCAGCTCGCCCTCGGCCATGCCTCCGCTCTCCCTCCCCATTCCCTCCAGCAAGACCACATCCAGTCCTGCACCTGGCAAGAACCCCAGGGACCGGGCCTGGACCTGCACGATGGACGCGGCCGCATCCAGCAACTCGTGGTCCTCGAACCGCCACTGCTCGCCCGTGACCGTCAACCGGATCGGGAGTCCGAAGGCCGTTGTCCCCAGACTCCGTAGCGTCCCGCCCAGAACCAGGCTGTGTGCGGCCGACTCCGCGTTGTCGAACCGGATGACGGATTCCAGAACCTCCCCGGCGTCGCCTCCCCCACCGCTCCGGTCTTCCGTGGCGCCCTCCGCCACAGGCGAGGTACCGGAACCCAGGGCCCCACCGCCCCCGAGAATCGTCAGGTCGGGTTTGGCGGCCACGACCCGGAGCCGCACCGGGAGCGTGGCCAGGGACGCGTCGGCAGGGCGCAGGAACCACGAGGTACCCCAGAGGAATGAGAGGTCGGGAGTGAGCGTCGGCAGCCACGCTTCGACGCCTCCGTCACCGACGAACGATGTCTTTTCCGACCTGATGGAGTAGCTCAGGGAGAAGGCCTCCCGCCCCACCGGGATCTCCCACTCCCCGGCCTCGCCCGGGCGGATCAAGATCGGTTCACCGGCCGTTGTGGATGCGCTCAACTCGGCGACCCCCTCGTCGAAGCGCAGTCCGGCCCACGACGGCAGCGCCAGATGCACGAAGACGAGCTCGGTGGCCGGGTAGCGGATCTCCACGGTGGCCCGGCCAGGGGTCAGCTCGAGTACCACGTCGATCGTATCCGCGAACGACCTGGAGCTCAGAGGAGCCTGATCGAGCCTCACCCGGGCGCCGACCACCGATTCGGCGAACGCAGAGCCCGGGGTCGTCAGGAGCGAGAATAGCAGCAGCAAACGCGTCATCGGGAAAACCTGTGAGGTCGCGGGGTTCGGCGCCATGCCCGGAACCGGCCAGGAGGACTCCCTCCCCTACGCTTGACGCCATCCCGCGTGTCGGGCCTTTTGCTCTGTCCCGAGGCGCGTCCACCAGCGCGTACCCTTCGTTCTCCCTTCCCTCGCGAGGCTGGACCCGTGAAGGCTGCATCCATCCGACTGTCCCGCGTTCTTACCCTCAGCGCTCTCGTTCTGGCCTGTGCCGGACCCCTCAGCGCCCTGTCCGCGCAGGCCGTGGATCCGGACCGACTGTCAGACCTGAGCTACCGGTTCATCGGGCCGGACGGCAATCGAGCTATCGCGGTCGTGGGCGAGCCAGGGAATCAACTGGTGATCTACGTGGGTGCGGCTTCCGGTGGCCTGTGGAAGACCACGGACGGAGGGGTGAACTGGGAGTCCCTCTTCGACGACCAGGAGGCTTCGTCGGTTTCGGCCCTGGCAATGGCGCCCTCCGAGCCGAACGTGATCTGGGCCGGAACGGGCGAGACGTTCGTGATTCGGCCGGCCCACGCCATGGGGGACGGCATCTACCGGTCTACCGACGGCGGTAACAACTGGGAGAAGAAGGGTCTCGACGCCACGGGTCGAATCGGACGGATCCGGATCGACCCCCGGGACGCCAACACGGTATTCGCCTGCGCCATGGGCCATGGCTATGGGCCCCAGCCGGACCGGGGCGTCTATCGGACCCGCGACGGAGGTGACACGTGGGAACAGGTGCTCTTCGTGGACGAAGGCGCAGGGTGCATCGACCTGGCCATGGACCCCACCAATCCCCGGATCCTCTACGCGTCGTTCTGGCAGATCCAGATCGATACGTGGATGCTCAACTCCGGCGGACCCCACTCCGGCGTGTGGCGCTCCATGGACGGGGGCGATACGTGGGAGCAGCTGTCGGGTGTCGGGCGGGGGCTGCCGGGAACCGCCGAGAGCCCCCTTGGCAAGGTGGCTGTCGAGGTAGCGCCGTCCGAGCCGAACCGGGTGTACGTCCTTACCGAGGAATCGAGCCCGGGGTTCTACCGTTCCGACGACTACGGCGAGTCGTGGCGCAAGGTCCTGACCAACCACACGATCAACGAGCGCGCGCCCTACTACACGCGCTTCAACGTGGACCCGGAGAACCCGGACCGGATCTACTTCGCCTCGGTGCGCTTCAGCATGAGCGTGGACGGCGGCAAGAGCCTTGTCGACGATCCGCCCCGGGGCGGGGGTGACACCCATGACGTCTGGATCGATCCCCTCGATCCCGACCGGATCATGGTGGCGGACGACGGCGGGCTCACGATCAGCCTCAACCACGGGCGGACCTTCGACCGCATCGTGTTGCCCATCGCCCAGATGTATCACGTCTGGGTCGACAACGAGGTGCCGTACAACGTCTACGGGAACCGCCAGGACGGGTGGTCCTATCGCGGGCCGTCGAACTCCCGGGCCTTCGCCATTCCCCTGGGCCTGTGGCACGACATCGGCGGATGCGAGAGCGGGTTCTCCATGCCGGATCCCAGTGATTCCGACATCGTCTGGTCCGGGTGTTACGACGGCGGCCTCGAGGTCTACAACCACCGGACCAAGCACCGACGCAATGTCCGGGTCTGGCCTGAAGCCGCCTATGGTTGGACCCCGGCCGACCTGCGTTACCGATGGCACTGGACGTTCCCGATCGTCATTTCGCCCCACGACAACCAGACGGTGTACGTGGGCAGCCAGCACGTGCATCGGACCCGAGACCGGGGGCATTCCTGGGAGACGATCAGCCCGGACCTGACCCTGAACGACAAATCCCACCAGCAGTCGTCCGGCGGCGTGGCGATCGACAACCTGATGACCTTCGACGGCGCGGTCCTGTACGCGCTGGCCGAATCACCCCTCGAGCAGGGCCTGCTCTGGTCAGGGAGCAACGACGGCCAATTGCAGCTGAGCCGGGACGGCGGCGAGACGTGGTCCAACCTGACGGCGAATATACCGAACCTGCCGCCGTGGGGCACGATCGCGAATATCGAACCGTCCCGATACGAAGCGGGGACGGCGTATATATCGGTCGACCTCCATCAGATGGCGGACTTCGATCCGTATATATACAAGACCACCGACTATGGAGCTTCGTGGAGCCGTATCGACGCCAGCATGGATCGCTCCGTCCATTCGTTCGTGCACGTGGTCCGTGAAGACCCCAAGCGGCCCGGTATGTTGTGGGCGGGGACCGACAACTCGGTCTGGATGTCGTTGGACGACGGACAGAACTGGAACAAGCTCCGGCTGAATATGCCGCCGGCTCCGGTATATTGGCTTACCATCCAGGAGCACTTCGACGACCTGGTCGTTGGCACGTACGGTCGGGGGTTCTATATCCTCGACAACATCGGACCGCTGCGCGAGCTGACCGGCCAGGTGCTGGCCTCGGACCATCACGTATTCGATATACGACCGGCGTATCGATTCCAGTCCATTCAGAGCATCAAGACCGAGCGCAGCAATGTGACTGGACGAAACCCCCGGTACGGTGCGGACATCAACTATATGCTGGCCGAAGACCGCGACGGCGTCTCGATCGACATCGTGGCGCCGGACGGGGAGACGATCCGGACAGTCAGCGGGCCCGGTGACGCGGGCGTCAATCGCGTATACTGGGACCTGCGGCATGAGCCCACTCGGAGGGCCAAGCTTCGGACGGCACCCCCGGGCATGCCATGGGTACCGTTGGGACCCGAGGGGTGGCGACCGCTGAGGACCTGGGACCTGGACCTGAACCGCGGCCAACTCGGACCCCTGGCCGTCCCGGGCACGTACACGGCCCGGATCGCGATCGGCGACGATGTGATCGATCGGGACTTCGAGGTGCTGAAGGACCCGACCACCGAAGGCACGATGGACGACATCCGCGCCCAGGTCGCGCTTTCGCTGCAGATGCGGGATCAGATCAACGAGATCGTCGACATGATCGACCGGCTCGAATGGTCCCGGAAGCAGCTCGAAGACCTGAGCGAGATGCTGGCAGGGGACGAAGAGGCGCAGGCCGTCATCGCGGAGGCCAGTCGCCTGCTCGACGAAGCGATCAGCGTGGAGGGAACGCTGTACGACATCCAGCTGACCGGAGCCAGGGAAGACGCGTTCCGCAACGCGATGCGGCTATACGGACGGTTCAGCGCGCTGGCCAACGACCTGGGCGCCACCGGGGCGGACTTCCCGCCGACGGTTCCTCAGCAGGAGGTCCACCAGGTGCTCACCGACCGCCTGGGCGAAACCAGGGCTCGGTTCGAAACGTTCATGGGCCAGGAGGTCGAAACCCTGAATGCGATGCTGCGGGACCGGAAACTGCCGGTGATCATCTCTGACATGCCGTGAACGGACCGGCGTACGTCCTACGCGGCGCTGGGTCTCCGCCCGGCCCAGCGCATACCGTGAAGAAGTCCGGCGTCCGAGCGGGCGTCGCCACAACGGAGACGAACATATGGGCAGGCTGACACGATTTCTGGGACTCGCCGCCATCGGTCTGATGGTGGCATGCGCCAGCGGGGGCCGGAGCACCGACGAGGGCTCCCTCGCAGACCTGGGCACCGCGACTGCTGCTGAGAACCAACAGCTGGTCATCGTCTTCGAGAACCGTCAGTACACGGACTGCACCATCTACTACAACGGCAGCGGGGGACGACGACGTCTCGGTCGGGTCACCGGAAACTCCACGGGCCGCTTCGTCGCTCCGGAGTCTCCTACCGGATTCCGCATCACGGCGGCGTACCAGGCCATCGGTGATGTCACGACCCAGATGATCCAGGCCAACCTCGGCCAGACCGTCACGATCACCTCGCATACCACGGGTAACCTGACCTTCACCGTGCGGTAGGCGGCGCCGGGCTCGCTCTCCGGAGCCCGTGGACCCAGGTTGGCGAACGCACCCAACCTGGGAATCCACGTTCAACGGGGAGGCATCATGCCACGGATCGTTCCCACCCTCCTGGCCCTGGCGGCTCTGCTGACCATGGGTACCCCGGCCACTCCGGCCGACGCGCAGGATTCCTTCGCCGAGCGAGTCGCCGACATGGAGCGTCGCGACGGCTTCGTGACCCTCCTCTGGGACGCGGCCGAAGGGAAGGTGTTTCTCGAGTTGGAGCGTCTCGATCAGGACTTCCTCTACCTGCAGTCCCTGGCCACCGGCATCGGATCCAACCGCCTGGGCCTCGACCGGGGCATGATCGGCGGCGAGTACATCGCCCGCTTCGAGCGTGTGGGACCGAAGGTTTTCCTGACCCTCCAGAACCCCTCGTTCCGGGTCCAGGAGGGATACACGGAGGCATTGGCTCGGTCGGTGGAGGAGTCGTTTCCCACGTCCCGGGTGGGCTCGTTCGACATCGTGTCGGAAGACGCCAACACGGTTGTCGTCGACGCGACCTCCTTCTTCGTTCAGGACGTCATGGGGGTGGTTCAGCGTCTTCAAGGCGCCGAGCAGGGCACCTTCGGCCTGGACACCGCCCGTAGCTCGGTGTACTCCCCTCGTACCCGGGCCTTCCCGGAGAACACCGAAGTCGAAGTATCGCTCACGTTCACCAGCGACCGGCCCGGTCCGGAGATCCGGCAACACACGCCCGACGGCAGGTCCCTGACGATCCGGCAGCATCACTCCTTCGTGCAGCTCCCCGACGACGAATTCAGACCGCGAGCGTTCGATCCGCGTATGGGGATGTTCGCCGTCGGGTTCTACGACTACGGCAAGTCGTTCGATCAGGACTACGTGACCCGCTACGCCATGCGACACCGTCTCCAGAAGCGGGATCCGTCGGCGGCAATGAGCGAGCCGGTCGAGCCCGTCGTCTACTACATGGATCCGGGGATCCCCGAGCCCTATCGCACGGCGTTCAAGCAGGGCGGCGCCTGGTGGAACGAGGTGTTCGGAGCCGCAGGGTTCGTCGACGCGTTTCTCATCGAAGACATGCCCGAGGACATGGATCCGATGGACGCTCGCTACCATGTGATCCAGTGGGTTCACCGCACGGAGGCCGGCTCGTCGATCGGCCCCTCGTTCGTCGATCCCCGCACGGGCGAGATCATCAAGGCGGCGGTGCGCATGGATTCCCACCGCTCGCTGGCGGACTACAACCTCTACGCAGGGGTCGTGCCCGCCACCGCCGGCGGGTCCGCCGCGGGCTCCCAGTGGGACGCCTGGCCGATGGGATCCGGCGCCGCCATGCGCGCCCAATCGGAGACGTTTCTCGGCGAAGGCGGGTCTCTCGACTGGATGACCCGACTCGACCCCAACGTCACGTCCGAGGAATTCACGATGGCCCGGCGGCGCCAACACTCCGCCCATGAGATCGGGCACACCCTCGGCATGGCGCACAACTTCATTGCCGCCAGCTACGGTCGCGCTTCGGTCATGGACTATCCCGCGCCTCTCATCCGACTGACGAACGGAGAGCTCGACCTGTCCGAGGCCTATCGGGAGGGACCGGGGTCGTACGACAGTCTCACCATCCGCTGGGCCTACACCGAGTTCGCCCCGGACCAGGAAGGAGCCGCCCTTGCCGCGATCGTGGAAGAAGCCCAGGAGAACGGCATCCTGTTCATTACGAACCCGATGGAGCAGGCCGCGAACTCGTATCCCGACGCGACGACCTGGATCAACGGCAGCGACGTGCTGGACGAGTTGGAGCGGGTCACCGACGTCCGGCGCGCCTTGATCGACGCCTTCGACGAGTCCGCCATTTCGGACGGCGACCCCGCCTGGCGGCTAAACGAACGGTTCACGCCGGTCTACCTCCATCATCGCTTCACGCTCGGGGCCGCCATCAAGAGCGTCGGAGGCATGGAGTATTCGTACGCCATCAAGGGAGACCCGGGGCCGCCCACCCGGATCATCGACGGGGACCGCCAGCGGCGCGCCCTCGCCCAGCTCGTGGCCTCCATCCAGCCGGAGGCGTTGGAGGTGCCCGAGTCGGTGCTGGAGCTCATGGCCCCCCGCCCATTCG
>CAJIAX010000237.1_pt1 | contig 29676 bp, 19 predicted proteins | sample 9199251 | NCBI WGS metagenome assembly CAJIAX01 (sample SAMEA7708287, study PRJEB35096) | sediment metagenome | biome: marine neritic benthic zone biome [ENVO:01000025]; feature: sediment [ENVO:00002007]; material: shallow marine sediment [ENVO:03000034] sea grass bed [ENVO_01000059] ... | reverse complement strand
TCGCTGGGCTCGGTGCTCTATGAGATGGTGGCGGGCGCCCCTCCGTTCACCGGCACCCACGACGTGGCCGTGCTGGGGGCGGTGCTCAACGCGGACCCCGTACCGTTGGAGGATCGAGTCGACGGGGTGCCTCCGGCGCTCTCGCAGCTGGTGGCGGCCTGCCTCGAGAAGGACAGGGACCGGCGTCCGCCCTCGGCCGACGTGGCGGCGAAGCTCCGGGCCGTGCAGGCGTCGCTGGCCCCGTCCGCCGAGCCCACCTCGCCGGGGCTCGCGTCACTCCGACGTCCAGCCGTACTGGTGCCGTTGGTGGCCGCGCTCGCGTTGGCGGGTGTATGGGCCGTCGAAAGGGCCCGGGCCCGGGCTGACGTTGCCTGGGTCAATGAGGAGGCGGTGCCCCAGATCGCCAGCCTCTTGGGGCAGGGGCGACATGCGGATGCGTTCGAGCTTGCGTTGGAGGCTCGTGCTCGGGCACCGGAAAACCCGGCGGTGGAGGAACTGGCCGAGGCCGCGACCGTGCCCATGTCGTTCTCGAGCGAGCCCGAGGGCGCGACAGTGTATCACAAACCGTACTTGAAGGTCGACGCGGAGTGGACTCGGCTGGGCACCACGCCCATGGAGGCACGGGTCCCTGCCGACTACGGTCGATTCCGGATCGAGCTGGACGGGTACGAAGTGGCCGAGCGGGCCGGGCCGACCATTTACGGCCAGTTCAGCGTCACGCTGGTCCCCGTCGCCGAGGCCGTGCCGGGCATGGTCCGGGTCCCCGGTGGCACCTATTCGCAGCTGGCCGGGGAACCCATCCAGGTCCCGCCGTTCTGGATCGACCGTTACGAAGTCACCAATACCGAGTTCCTGGCGTTCGTCGAGCAAGGGGGGTACGCCGATCCCGAACCTTGGCCGGCCCAGGCCATGACCCGGGATTTCGGGTCCTGGGAGGCTGGCATCGAGACGCTCGTGGACGCCGCTCGACAGCCAGGGCCGGCCGGGTGGGAGTTGGGGGCGTATCCCTCGGGGCGGGATGACGATCCGGTGGGCGGCGTCAGCTGGTACGAGGCGTCCGCCTATTGCACGTGGGTGGGGAAGCGCCTGCCGACGTTGTTTCACTGGAGCCTGGCCACGGGTGCGGCGACCGACGCGTGGGCCGAGGCCACGGTCCTGAGCAATTTCGGTGACGGTCCGCTTCCGGTCGGTGCGTCCGAGGGCCTGGGCGGGCACGGCACGTACGACATGGCGGGCAACGTGGCCGAGTGGACGGCCACCGAGGCCCGGGACGGCGCCCGGTACAGCCTGGGTGGGAGTTGGAACGACGAGGAATACCTGTACGCTGAGACGCCGAGCCGGCAGCCGGGCGACCGCTCGCTGGACCGGGGGATTCGGTGCGCCCGGTACGCCACCGCCGACGGGGATCGTCTTCTGGCCGCCGCGCCGAACGCCGTCTACGACTTCAGCGACCGGGAGATCGTGGACGACGCCGTCTTTCAGCAGTGGAGGGACGTCTACGCGTACGATCCCCTCCCGCTGGAGGCGCGGGTGGACTCCGTTCAGCCCGGTATCGAGCGCTTTGACAGGGAGACGGTCAGCTTCACCACACCGTACGGCGAACGCATGACCGCCTACGTGTATCTGCCCCGGGCCTCGTCTCCGCCCTATCAGGCGGTCGTGTTCAGCCCGGGCGGGACCGCCTACGTGCTGCGCAACAGCGAGAACCTGACTGACCTGAACCTCGTGGATTTCGTGCTGCGAAGCGGCCGGGCGTTCGTGTACCCGATCTACCGCGGTTCGTACGAACGCGGTTGGCCGGAGCCTTCCCGTGGCCCGGCCGAGCAGCGAGAACGCCAGGTGAAGCGGACGCAGGACCTGATGCGCACCGTGGACTACCTGATCGAGCGGGACGACGTCGACGGTGAGGCGCTCGCGTACATGGGCGTGAGCGCAGGAGCCGAGTACGGACCCAACTCGGTAGCGATAGAGCCCCGGTTCAGAGCCGCCGTCTGGATCGGCGGCGGGTACGACCCCACCCACATGCAGCACGAGCAGCCGTTTATCGTGCCCTGGAACTACGCACCCCGTGTCACGACGCCGGTGCTGATCCTGAACGGGAGTCGGGACTGGGCGATCCCGGTGGAGACGGGTCAGCTACCGATGGTCGAAGACCTGGGCACCCCCGGCGAGCACACGCGCCACCAGATCTTCGAGGGGGGGCACCTCCCGCCCATGAACGACATCATTCGTGAAACGCTGGACTGGCTGGACCGCTACCTGGGACCGATTGACGGCTGATTGCTCAGCCGCCCCCGCACTCCGCTCCCACGAGCGGCGCGGCCGGCGTGACACCTATCCAGCCAGCGCCTCCGCCAGGAGCGCCCGCACCCGACCCGGGTTCGCCTTGCCGCCGGTGCGTCGCATGACCTGACCGAGGAAGAAACCCAGCAGGGCGGTCTTGCCCTCCCGGTAGCGCCGCACCTCGTCCGGATGGGCGTCGATCACGTCGGCCACCACCGCCGACAACGCCTCGTCGTCGGAGATCTGCTTGAGCCCCCTGGCGTCGACGATGCCGGCCGGCGTGCCCTCGCCCGCGATCACGCCCGCCAGGACGTCCCGGGCGATCCCCGTCGAAAGGGTGCCGTCCCCCACCAGGGCGAGCAGCTCCGCCAGATCGTCGCCTCCCAGGGGGAGCTCCGCGACAGGCCGACCGGCGGCCTCCCGGAGCACGTCGTTCGCCAGCCATGTTGCGGCGGCGTCGGCCACGGCGCCGGCGGCCACGGCGTCGTCCAGGATGCGGGTCAGCGTCGGGTCCATGGCGACGGCCCGGGCGGACTCGTCGCCTACGCCCAGCGGACCCACCAGTCGGTCGAACCGTGCCTGGGACTCGGGAGACAGGGAAGGGGGCGCGCCGCCGCCTTTCGCTCCGCCGGCGTGTGAGCGATCGGTGGCGCCGGTCGGGGCGTCCAGGGTCGAAGACCCGGACGATGCCCCGTCTTCGTGTTCGGCGGAGCCGAGGTCACGGCCCAGGTTCCGGGCTGCGTCTCCACTCTTCTTCGTCCACCCGTCCCGTAGGGTCACGATGCGGTTGAAGACCGGCGCCTCGGGCGTCGAGTCCACCGGGTCCCGCCAGAAGTACCCGAGCCGCTCGAACTGATAGCGGACGTCGTTCGTGTCCTCTGTCAGACTAGGCTCGGTAATCGCTTTTGCTGCAACGAGTAACGACTCTGGATTCAAGTAGTCTTCGAAGTCCGTGCCCTCAGGGCCGGCTTCCGGATCGGGCACGCTGAACAGGCGGTCGTACAGTCGGACTTCGGCCGGCACGCCGTGGGTCGCCGAAACCCAGTGGATGGTGCCCTTCACCTTGCGACCGTCCGGGGCCGTGCCGCCACGGCTTGCCGGATCATGAGAGCACCGCAGCTCCACCACCGTCCCGTCCGCGTCCTTCACCACCTCGTCGCACCGGATCAGGTAGCCGTAGCGCAACCGCACCTCCCACCCGGGAGCGAAGCGGCGCCACTTCCGGGGCGGCTCCTCGGCGAAGTCCTCCCGCTCGATGTAGAGGTCCCGGGTGAACGGCACCGGTCTCGAGCCCTCCAGCGGCACGTCATGGGGGTAGTAGGGCGCGTCGAGCCAGTCCGTCTCCCCCTCGGGGAAGGTGGTGACGGTGACCTTGAGCGGATTCAGCACGGCCATGACCCGGGGCGCCTTCATGTTCAGGTCGTTCCGGATCGCGTACTCGAGCTTGCTCAGCTCCTCGCGGCTGTCGTGCTTGACCACGCCCAGCATGGCGCAGAAGTCCCGGATCGATTCGGGCGTCACACCTCGCCGCCGCATCCCCGCCAGCGTGGGCATACGGGGGTCGTCCCACCCCGACACGCGTCCCTCGTTCACCAGCCGGAGCAGCTTGCGCTTGCTCATGATGGTGTAGTCGAGGTTCATCCTGTTGAACTCGTACTGACGGGGCCGGGGGTCGGTGAATCCCACCTCGTCCAGCACCCAGTCGTAGAGCTCCCGGTTGTTCTCGAACTCCAGGGTGCACACCGAGTGGGTGATGTCCTCGAGGGCGTCGGACAGGCAGTGGGTGTAGTCGTACAGCGGGTAGATGCACCAGTCGCCGCCGGTCCGGTAGTGGTCGGCATGGCGAATCCGGTACAACACGGGATCCCGCATCAGCATGTTCGGTGACGCCATGTCGATCTTGGCCCGGAGCACATGGGTGCCGTCCTCGAACTCGCCGGCCCGCATGCGGCGGAACAGGTCCAGGTTCTCCTCTGCCGACCGGTCCCGGTACGGGCTCGGCTCGCCTGGCTCGGTCACGGTGCCCCGGAGTCGGCGCATCTCGTCTTCGTCGAGGCTGTCCACGTACGCCTTGCCCTTCTCGATCAGGAGCTCGGCGAACTCGTACAGCTCCTCGAAGTAGTCGGACGCGAAAAACGGACCCTCCCACTCGAATCCGAGCCAGCCCACGTCCCGGAGGATGGCCTCCACGTACGCCATGTCCTCGGTCTCGGGGTTGGTGTCGTCGAACCGGAGGTTGGTCTTGCCTCCGAATTCTCCCGCGACGCCGAAGTTCAGACAGATGGACTTCGCGTGACCGATGTGCAGGAATCCGTTGGGCTCGGGCGGAAAGCGCGTGAGCACCCGGCCCCCGTACAGCCCCGAGGCCGTGTCCTCCTCGACCACGGCGCGCACGAAGTCGCTCCGAGGGGTGGGCGTCGGATCGCCGAGGGTCGTCTTCTTGTCGGTGTTGGCGTCCACGATCTGATTCCTGGTCGGGGGTACCCCGCGTTCCGAGTAGCCCTGTGATACACTGACGGGTTCCCGGCACCTGCATGTAGTACCGCCCCGGCCGACGATTGTCGACCGGGGCGGTGGAGGCGATGCGCGGCGGGGGCTCGAAGCCCTCCGACGGTTGAAGGTCAGTCCCCCCGCTCCACCGGCGCACCGACCAGGTTGCCCCACTCGGTCCACGATCCGTCGTAGTTCTTCACGTCGTCGTGGCCCAGCAGGTACTTGAGGACGAACCACGAGTGGCTGCTGCGTTCGCCGATGCGGCAATACGAGATGATGGGCTTGTCGCCGGAGATCCCCGAGTCCTGATAGATGGCGCTCAGCTCGTCGAACGTGCGGAACGTGCCGTCGTCGTCGTTGACCGCCCTGCCCCAGGGGATGTTCGAAGCCCCGGGAATGTGTCCGCCTCGCTGACAGGTCTCGGGCAGCCCCGGTGGAGCCAGGATTTCGCCCGTGAACTCGGCGGGACCCCGCACGTCGACCAGCTCCACCTCGGCGCCCCGTACCCTTTCCTGGACGTCGGGCAGGAAGGCTCGCAGCGAGGTGTCGGCTTCCTGCGCCACGTAAATGGTCGCGTCGACCTGCGGCAGGTCCGTCGTCAGCTCGCGGTCCTCGGCGATCCACTTGCGCCGGCCGCCGTCCATCAGGCGCACGTCCGCGTGGCCATAGATCTTGAGCTGCCAGAACGCCCAGGCCGCGAACCAGTTGTTGCTGTCGCCGTACAGGATGATCGTCGAGTCGGGGGTGATGCCCGAACTGGAGAGCAGGATCTCGAGGTCTTCCTTCGAGAGGATGTCTCGACGAACGGTGTCCGAGAGCTGCGTCTTCCAACTCCATCCGATGGCGCCGGGGATGTGGCCGTCGTCGTAGAGTGCGGTATCCACGTTGACTTCCACGATGGCCACGTTTGGATCGCTGCCGTTCTCGGCGACCCAATCCGTGGATACGAGTACTTCGGGGTGCTTGTATGAGCCCATTGAATTACCCTCCTGCTGGGCGCGGCCTTGGTCCGGGACGACCCACGCGGGACTCTCGGGGGGCAAGAGCGCGTGCGGTCCGTGGGATTGCAATGTGGGAAGCGGGTGGGCCGCACGAAAGGTTCCCGACAAGCGAGTGGGTAGCGATGGATCGACGAACCTGGATCCGGGCCGCGGGCGCGGCGGCCATCGGTGGGTTGGCCACTGGGTGTTCTTCGGCGGCGGTGACGGGGAACGGCACCCAGGCGCCCCCGACGCCGGATCCAGGAGCCGGCACCGACCGGCCGTCCGGTGGCCCCTTTCCGGTCGACGCCGACCCCTCCTTGCTGATCCGAACCGTGGTCGGCCATCGGCCGTACCGGCCCTCGGGTTTCGTGGTGAAGGCGGACCGGGTCGGTTCCAAGCTCCTGGTCCACAACTACGGCCATGGGGGCGCCGGGATCACGCTTTCCTGGGGCACCGCCGACATGGCGGTCGCGCTCGCACAGGGCTCGGAGTCCCGGACCGCCGCGGTGCTCGGCTGCGGTGCGGTGGGGTTGGCGACAGCCCGGCTGCTGCAGCGCCGGGGATGGGCTGTGACCGTATACGCGAGAGATCTTCCCCCCGCCACCACGTCCAACGTCGCCGGGGGCCTGTGGTCGCCGACGTCGGTATCGGACGGTCCTCCGTCCGGGGCGTTCGCCACGACGTTCCGGGAGGCGTCCGCGCTCTCCTATCGGTACTTCCAGGATCTTCCGGCCGACCGCTTCGGGATTCACTGGAGGGTCAACTACCTGTTCGGCGACGAGCCTCCGGAGCAGCCGCAGTGGATGGCGCCGGTCTCCGAGCTGTTCCCCGGACTCCAGACCGTGGGCCCCGGCGAGCATCCGTTCCCCATCCCGTACGCCCTGCGCTACAGGGCGATGGTGATCGAGCCCCCCGTCTACCTCAGGGAGATGATGGACGACGTGCGCATCGCCGGAGGCCGGATCGAGGTCCGGGACTTCGGATCGCCGGACCAGGTCGCGTCCCTGCCAGAACCCGTCGTCTTCAACTGCACCGGGCTGGGGGCGAAGGCCCTCTTCGGGGACGACGAGCTGACCCCCATCAAAGGGCAGCTCCACGTGCTCCTGCCCCAGCGCCGGATCGACTACGTCACCCTGAGCGGGGGCCTCTACATGATCCCCAGGGCGGACGGCATCCTGCTGGGGGGCACGTTCCAGCGGGGCGACGGGTCGTGGGAGCCGGATCCAGCGGCCCAGACGCGGATCCTGGATGGCCACGCTCGATTCTTCGCGGGCATGCGAACCGGCTGATCTCCGGGCCTACGTGCCGGGCATCGCCATGGAAATCCCGACGTAGAGGCTTCGGGTGGGGCCCGGCTCGAAGAACCGTCCTCCGAACGCGTTGACCACCACCGAGGTGACGTAGGTGGCGTCGAGCAGGTTGGTCACCCCGATGAAGGGTGATGCGGTCAGACCACCCAGCGGAACGTCCAGCAGGCCCAGCCGCAGGTCCAGCAGAGTGTAGGCGTCGGCGATGGCCGTGTTGCCGTCGTTCACCGGAATCTCGTCCATGAACAGGAATCGGATCTCGCCGAAGCTCCGGTTCCAGTCTCCCCGGAGGAGCGCCTCGACGCGGTTCGGGGCCTGACCGGGGATCTTGTTGCCTGACAGGTCCTCGTCCCCGACGGTGTACTCGTCGAACTCGGCGCTCGTGTACGTATAGGTCAGCCGTCCGGACAGACCTGCCCCCAGCGTGGAGAACACGCTGGCCTCGAAGCCCTGGTAGACCGACGAGCCGGCGTTCTGGAAGAACGTGCGACCGGGCTGGTCCGGGACCTCGAAGGGAATGAGCTCGTCGGTGAGCCCCGTGCGGAACAGGGCCGCCTCGTAGCCGCCCCGTCGTCCCAACGCGCCCCGTGCGCCGACTTCGAATGTGAGGCCGGTCTGGGGGTCCAGGTCCTGGTTGAAGCCCCGCCCTCCGTCCGGTTGGTTGGCCAGCTCGGTCGTGGTCGGTGTGCTGAAAGCGGACGAGAAATTGGCGAACAGGGTGTGGTGCTCGCTGGCAGCGACGCTCACGCTGACGGACGGACTGAACGCGTCCATGGTCCGACTGCCCGAGTTGTCCTCGAGCCCCTGGTCCGGGTACCGCTCCGGCAGCCGGTCGTCGGCCTCGAAGCGGGACCGGTCGTACCGGAGGCCGGCCACCACCTGGGCGGAGCTCCCCAGCATGAGGGCGCCGTGAGCGAACACACCGACGCCCTGGACCGTCTCCTGCTGATCGAGGGTGACCTCGCCCTTCTCTCCACCGTCGTTGTCGAAGTTGAGCCGGTCGTCGCTCTGGAACTCCAGGTCGGCGCCCGCCATCCAGCCACTGCGAGTCAGGGTGCCCGTGTCCGATCCGACCACGGCCCGGAGCCCGCCCGCCAGGCGGTCGAGGTCGATAATCCGGGGCGGGATCGGGTTGTCCAGCGTTCGACTGATGCCGTAGGCCGTGAATTCGCCCTGGAGCGCCGAGCCCAGGGACCCGGCCCAGCTGGCGCCGGCCTGGGCCTGGGACACGTCCTTGCGCGCGCCCTGGATCACGTTGAAGCCCCAGGCCTGTTTCTCGGGCTGATTCACGAGCGAATCGGGCAGGGATCCGGGGTTCTGGGCCCCGAGATCGACGTAGTTGAGCGTGACCCCCAGATCGCCCCCCCAGACGTCCCACGACAGTGTGCTGTTGAAGTTCACCCGCTCGGCCCGGCTGTACGTGCCGCTGTCGTCCGTCGGGTCGGTCCGGAATCCGTCGTATCCGAAGTAGGCCAGGTTGGCCAGGTATCGGGTTCGTCCGGCGGTGCCCGCGACCGTGCCCTGGAGTCGGCCGAGCCCGTCGCTGCCAACGACACCGAGGATCTCCGGACGGAAGGGGACGCCGGGAACCGGCTCGGTGGTGAACGAGAGCACCCCGCCGGCGGCGTTGCCGTAGAGGGACGACGCCGCGCCCCGGAGCGCCTCGACCCGGCCCAGGGATCCCAGGTCCAGGTGGTCCAGGGTCGACTGACCGTCGGGCAGCGTGGCGGGAATCCGGTCCACGAGGATCTTCAGCCCCCGGACCCCGAACTGGGCCCGGGCGCCCAGGCCCCGGATCGCCACGCGCTCACCGGTCGACCAGTTGTACCGGTTCTGGAGCTGCACGCCGGGCACCGCCTGCAGCGCTTCCTCCAACGAGAGGCCCGCCTTGCCGTCCCGGAGCTGATCCCGGCCCGCCACCGAGACGGCGTAGGACGACGTGCCGAGGGGCACCGGCGCCCTGAGCACGTCCACGGTCAGGGTGTCGAGGGGCAATGGAGGCACGGTATCCGCCGGCTGTTGGCCGGCGACGGGGGCCGCCACGAACCATGCAGTCACCAGCACGGGGATCCAGGCGACCCACCCCACCCGGGCCCGCCCCGGGCGATGCCCACCGTTCCCCCTGCGACCCTCGTTGCTTCGCACCCGTCAAACCTCCTGATCCTGGATTCGGTGGCGCCCACCCGATCGATGAAGGCGAGATCCGGTCACCCGGCATCGCGCAACAGGATACCTGTGGGGCGCTTCGAAGGGAACCGTCGAACGCCGGGCGTCGGCCCTGTGGCTTCGGCACGGGCCTACCCCGGTCCGGCCACCAGGAGCCGCCCGGGTTGAGGGGTAGGGCCTGGGCGCGCTAAGTTCCGTGCGCTCGGGACGTTCTGGCACCGGCGCGTCAAGCGGTGCGAGGACGACTCGAGACGGGCGTCCGGGTCCCCCCGCCCGACAGACTGCTTTCCGGAGATTCCATCGTGTGCAGCGCGCTTTGGAGGGTCGCGACGACCCTCTGCCTCCTGTTGCTCCTTTCCCCGTCCGTCCAGGCACAGCAGCGGGGCTACGTCCCCGAGGACTACTACAGTCTCCGCACGGTCGGAGACGTGGCCGTCTCGCCGGACGGCACGCTTGTGGCCTTCACCGTCACCACCGTGCTCGAAGGGGAGAACCGCCGTCACCGAGAGGTCTGGCTGCAGCCCCTCGAGGCCGGCCGGCCCGTCGGTGAGGCCTACCGGGTCACCTCGCCGACGGAGGAGTCCAGCGGTCCGCGGTTCTCGCCGGACGGGTCCCTTCTGGCCTTCTCGTCCACGCGCGGCGAGGACTCGAACCGGATCTGGTTCCTGAGACTGGGCGCGGCCGGCGGCGAGGCCTTCCATATCGACGGCGTGGACGGGGTGCCCCTGTGGTCGCCGGACGGCAGCCGGATCGCGTATACACGCGCTCCGGAGGCGACAGAGGAGCAGGCCGACCGGGCAGGGTGGATCGCGCCCGACGCCATCTCGTCGACCCTGGACCCGGACCGTTTCGACGGTCGCGTCATCACCTCGATCCGGTACAAGCGGGACGGCACGTCCGGCCTCCGGCCCCATCCGTCCACCGATGCCAAGGCTCAGCTGTTCGTGGTCCCGGCCCAGGGCGGCGCGCCCATGCAGGTGACCTCCGTGGCGTTCGACGTGGACGACGTGACGTGGGCCGCCGACAGCCAGCGGCTGTACTTCACCGGAGACGAACGGGAAGACGACGAAGACAACGCCGACCCGACCCAGGACCTCTGGGTCGTCTCGGCGGCGGGCGGCGGCGCGCGACCGGTGACCCGTGAGCCGGGGAGCGAGTTCAGCCCCTCCGTGTCTCCGGACGGCGCCTCGATCGCGTACCGGGTCACCCGGCAGCGGGGCGGTGAGACCGACGTCCTGGTCTCGGCCCTGGACGCCGACGGCAATGTGACTGGCGAGCCGTTCAACGTCACCGAAACCTGGCACCTCGATCCTGGAGCCCCGATCTGGAGCCCGGACGGGACGGCGCTGTCCTGGACGTCCCGGATCGGCGGCGACGTGCATCGGTTCCAGGTGGCCGCCCGGGGAGGACCCGTGGAGCAGGTGACCCGAGGAGCTCGACAGCTCCGGGGGGTCTCTCTGAGCCGGGACCATACGCTGATGGCGTACGCAGCCACCGACGCGGTGCGGCCCACCGAGGTCTTCGTCTCGGCCCCGGACGGCACCGAGGAGATCCGGGCCACGGCCCTGAACGACGAGTGGGTCGAGGAGCTGGAGCTCCGGGAGGCCGAACGGCTCACCTGGACGGTAGAAGACGGCACCGTGATCGAAGGGTGGGTGATCAAGCCCGTGGGATTCGAGGAGGGACGCAGCTACCCCATGGTGCTCAAGATCCATGGCGGACCCCACTCGGCCTACGGGAACACGTTCTTTCCCACCTTCCACGTCCTCTCTGCGGCAGGCTTCTTCGTCCTGTACACCAACCCCCGGGGCTCCGCGGGATACGGACACGAGTTCGAGTACGCCACCCGGGGCGCCTGGGGCCTCGTCGACCGGGAGGATTTCCTGACGGGGGTGGACGCCGCGATCGCCCGCTACCCCGAGGTGGACGAGCGTCGCATCGGAGTCTCCGGCGGCAGCTACGGCGGCTTCATGAGCAACTGGCTGACGGCCACCACGGACCGCTTCAGCGCGTCCGTCACGTCCCGATCGATCTCCAACTGGGAGAGCTGGTGGGGCACGAGCGACGTGCCCGGGCTGACCGAGTTCGAGTTCGGCGGGACGCCCATGGAGCAGCGCGACCTGTACCGGCGGCTGTCGCCGATCTCGTATGTGGAAAACGTGACGGCTCCCACGCTGATCATCCACAGCGAAGAGGACTATCGGACGCCCATGCAGGACGCCGAGCAGTGGTTCCTGGCCTTGAAGCGACTGGGCGTTCCCACCGAGCTGGTCCGGTATCCCCGATCGTCCCACGGCCTGTCCAGGACCGGTGAGCCGTGGCTGCTGGTGGATCGCCTCGAGCGGATTCGAAGTTGGTTCGCCACGTTCCTCATCGAGCGGGCCGACGTGGTGACGGCGTCCCGATGAGGGCCTAGGGCGGCCCGATGTCCGCCGGTTTCCGGGGCGGATTTTCCGCCGAGACGTTCCAGGATCGCCGGGGTCGGGTGTTCGCCCGATTGGACGGCGGGGCCATGGTGTTGCCATGCGCTTCGGTCCGGTATCGGTCCAATGACAGCGAATACCGGTACCGCCCCGACAGCGAGCTCTATTACGTCAGCGGGTTCGAGGAGCCGGAATGTCTCGTGATCCTGGCCGACCACGCCGACACGGACCGCTTCGTGGTGTTCGTCCAGCCCCGGGACGCGGCGGCCGAGCAGTGGACCGGTTCCCGGACGGGAGTGGACGCGGCACGAGAGCGTCTGGGGGCGGATGCCGCCTTCCCGATTTCGGAGTTGGGCGAGCGGCTGCCCGGAATTCTCCACGGGGCCCGGGCCGTGCACTACCGGCTCGGACGGGACGCCCGCTCCCAGCCACTGGTCGAAGAAGCCCTGGCCTGGTCTCGACGCCGGGGAGCTCGGACCGGTCGAGGCCCTCGGGTCGTCCTGGACCCGGGGCTGATCCTCGACGATCTCCGGGCCTGCAAAGATGCTCAGGAGCTTGCCTGCATGCGCCGCGCGGCGGACGTGACGGTCGACGCATTCCGATCCCTGGCCGCGGCCCTCGAGCCGGGTGTGGGCGAATGGCAGCTGGAGGCGGTGCTCGAAGGTGCGTTCCGGGCGGGTGGCGGACAGGGCCCCGCCTTTGGCTCGATCGTCGGTTCGGGCAAGAACGGATGCGTGCTCCACTACGTCGACAACGGCGACCGTGTCGGAGGGGGCGATCTGGTGCTGGTGGATGCGGGCGCGGAGGTGGACTACTACGCGGCGGACGTCACCCGGACCTTTCCTGCCGGTGGCGCGTTCGGAGGCCGGCAGCGCCAGGTCTACGACATCGTGGCGGCCGCTCATGGCGCCGGGATCGCGGCCTGCCGCGTCGGTGCTCCGGTCTCTGCTCCCCACGAAGCGGCCGTGTCCGTCCTCGCCGAGGGTCTTTGCGAGCTGGGGCTTCTGGATGCTACCCCGGAAGAGGTGGTCGTCGATGGACTGTACAAGCCCTTCTATCCACATCAGACGTCCCATTGGCTCGGCCTGGACGTCCACGAACCCGGCAACTACGCCACCGGTGACGGGCCTCGGCTGCTGAAGCCGGGCATGGTCCTGACGGTCGAGCCGGGACTGTACTTCCCACCGTCCCTGGGTGCCGCCGCCGGCGACTTCGAAGGGATCGGTATACGGATCGAAGACGATGTCCTGGTGGGGGACGCCGGACCGGAACGGCTGACCGGGGCGTTGCCCGTGGACCCGGCAGACGTCGAGGCGATGGTCGGAGCCGGGGGGACCGCTTGACCGGGCCGGGCCCCGACGGCGTTTCCTCCATCCTGGGACGGCTCACGGAGCCGGGACCCCTGGTCTCGGTGGAGCTGAGGCCGCCTCGCAGCCGGCTGTCCCGGACCCAGGGCATGGATGCGTGGATCGACCTTCGTCACTCCATTCGTCAGCTGGCGAGGCGTGGCACGCCGGTGTTCCTCACGGACAACGCGGTGGGAGCCCACGAAGAAGAGAACCTGACCCACCTGAGCCACAACCTGGGCCAGGAGATGGGATGGGATCAGGTGGTGCCGTTCCTGACGTGCAAACACCCCCTCGAGTATTGTCTCATGTTCGCCCGCCGGGCGGCAGCCATCGGCTTCCCGGCGCTGACCGTTCTCGGGGGCGACGCTTCGGTCGGACCGCCCCGCTGCCTGCCCCACGCCTACCAGCTGCGCAAACTGATTCGAGAGCAATCTCCAAACATCGCCCTGGGCGGATGGGCGAATCCCCATCGGGACCCGGCGGAGCAGGTCGGTTTCATGGCCAGCGACGAATTCGAGGCCGAGTTCGTGCTCACGCAAGTGGTCTCGCATCACAGCATCGACTGCGTGGAGCGGTTTCTGGAAACGCACGCCAGGGTCACGCCGAACGTGCCGGTGGTGTTCGGTGTCTTCTACTATCGCAGCCCGAATCCCACGACGCTGGACCGGCTTTCCACGTTTTTCCCCGTCCCCGCCGGAGAGGTGAGGGCCGAGTTCGCCTCCGGTGCGACACCGGACGAGATCTGCGCACGCACCGTCCAGGCTTTGCGGGACGTGGGTGCGGAGAAGATATATGTGAGCAACCTGGGGTTTCGACGCGTCGATCAGCGGCTCGACCGGATCCTGGATACCGTTTGATTCCAGAGCACTCGATTCCCCAAAGGGAGATGCATGAAAACCCTGCTTCTCAGTCTGTTCGGTAACGCCATCGCGATCTGGGTCGCCGCCCTGCTGGTCCCGGGCGTCGTACTCTCGTCCGACTTCGCACAGGTGCTGCTCGTGGCGCTGATCTTCGGGCTCGTGAATGCCTTCGTGAAGCCCGTGATCAAGCTTCTGGCGCTTCCTCTGATCTTCCTGACCCTGGGCCTGGTGACCCTGGTCATCAACGCAGGGATGTTGATCCTGACGGATCGTTTCGCCTCTGGGCTGATGGTCGCCGACTTCACCTCGGCGTTCCTCGGGGCGTTGGTGATCTCGATCGTCAACCTCATGCTCGGTTTCGGCGGAGAGGACGACTAGATGTCTCCCTGGGTCAACGTGCTGCTGCTGGGAGTCGACCTCCTCGTGCTGTGCGCTCTGATCCTGTGGCTGCATTGGATCAGCCCGAGGTACGGACTGGCGCCGCTCATGCTGTGCCTGGCCGCCGTGGTGACGATCGTCCACACCCTGGGGGCCATCGGCGTGTTCGTGCGGGCGCCGAACGGCTGGCTCTTCCTGATCGGATCCACCGTTCTCGTGCCCGCCACCCTGCTGGGGGTCCTGGTCATCTACGTCGTGCACGGCACGGCCGCGACCCGCATCACGATCTTCGGGATCCTCGCGGTCAGTGTGTTCGCCCTCGGCCTGCACATGCTGCAATCAGTGCACGTCGGGCTGCCGGGCGGGGGCAACCTGGCCGGCGTCACGGCGGACAGCCCCCTTCTGGTTCGCTCGGCCAACCTCACCGTCCGCTCGGTGCTGGCGTTGGCCCTGAGCCTGTCGGCGGTGGCCATTCTCTATCAGGTGACCATCAACCTCTGGCCTCGGACGCCTGGGTGGATCGCGGCGGGCGTTTCACTCTTCGGAGCGCTCTGGACGGATGCGCTGGTGTTCCGGATCGGGGGAAGCTGGAACGGTCTCCTGGGCGGGCTGTCCAACGACCTGAGCGTCAAGACCTTGTCCGCGCTGGTCATGTGGCCCCTGGCTGGATGGTATGTGAGCCGGGTGGCTTCGCACATGCCCGGCTTCGCCGCGGCCCGCGACCGGGGCGCCCTGGACCTCCTGCTGGGCACGTACGGCCGCCAGGCGGAAGTCCTGTCCATGACCCAGGCCGCCCGCAAGACCACCGAGGCCGCGCTGCGGCGCACCCAGGCCCAGCTTTCCACAGTCATCTCGAACGCGCCGATCGTATTCTTCGCCCTGGACCCGGACGGTGTGTTCACCCTGTCGGAAGGCAAAGGCCTCGAGCAACTGGGCCTGGAGCCCGGCCAGGTGGTCGGCGAGTCGGTGTTCCGCCTATTTCCTCTCGCCGGTGACGCGGTCCGCCGGGCCCTCGCCGGCGAGACCGTGTCCGCGATCCTGACGGTGGAAGAGCGGGTCTGGGAGACCACGTACACCCCGGTACATGACGCAGGGGGAGAGCTCCAGGGCATCACCGGCGTGGCCACCGATCTCACCGACCGCTTCGAGGCCGAACGGGCCATGCGGGACAGTGAGCGTCGCTTTCGGGCCACGTTCGAGCAGGCCGCGGTGGGCATCGCGCACGTGGCCATGGATGGGCAGTTCCTGCGGGTGAACCAGCGCCTCGCCGACATCCTCGACTACCCACAGGACGAGCTCGTCGGCATGAGCTTCCTGTCCGTCACACACCCCGACGACGTGGAAACGAGTCGCGGGATCCCCGATCGGCTCCGGCAGAGCAGCGCCGATCGGTTGAGCACGGAGAAGCGCTACCTGACCCGGGCGGGCACGCCCGTCTGGGCCAACCTGACCCTGTCACTGCTACGGGACGAGGGTGGCGAACCGATGTACTTCGTCGCGGTCGTCGAGGACATCACGGCCAGGAAGGCCACCGAGGAGCAGCTTCGGCAGGCCCAGAAGATGGAGGTCGTGGGCCAGCTGACGGGCGGCGTGGCCCACGACTTCAACAACCTCATGACGGTGATCATGGGGGGTCTGGAGCTCGCCCGGGAAGACGTCCTGGACCGTGCCGAGGCTACGCAGGCCATGGACGCCGCCCTCGAGGCGACGCGGCGTGGCGCGGCGTTGACCCAACGATTGCTCGCGTTTTCCCGGAAGCAGACCCTTCGTCCCAGCGCCGTCGACGTCCGTACCCTGTTGAACGACATGGCGGACCTCCTTGCGACGAGCCTGGGCGAAACCGTGGCGTTTGAGACCCACGTCGAAGACGGGCTCTGGAACCTGGCTGGCGATCGGTCACAGCTGCAGAACGTCGTCCTCAACCTGGCGCTCAATGCCCGGGACGCCATGCCGTCCGGCGGCGAGCTCAGAGTGCGGGCGTACAACGAGACCCTGGCGGAGGACGAGGCAGAGACCCTCGGTGCCGAACCCGGGGACTACGTGCTGCTGGAGTTCACGGACAACGGCGTGGGCATGCACCAGGACACCCTGGAGCACGCGTTCGAGCCGTTCTTCACGACCAAGGACGTAGGGAAGGGAAGCGGGCTGGGGCTGTCCATGGTGTACGGGTTCGTGAATCAATCGGGGGGGCACGTCCGGATCGAGAGCACGCCCGGCCGGGGGACCACCGTCAAGCTGTTCATGCCCAGGGCCGACGAGACCGCCGTCGACGAGGCGGACCTCCACGAGGCTGAATCCCGGTCGGATCCCGCCGGGAACGGCGAGACCATCCTGGTCGTCGAGGACGACGTCGAGGTGCGCCGGCTGGTGGTGCGCTTGCTGTCCAGGCTCGGGTATGCGTCCCTCGAAGCCGAGGACGCGATCGAAGCGATGTCCGTCCTCGAGAGTCGCTCGGACGTGGATCTGCTCTTCACCGACATCGTGCTGCCCAAGGGCAAGACCGGGGCCGATCTGGCCGAAGAGGCCCTCGTGCGATGGCCAGACCTCAAGGTGGTGTACACGTCCGGGTATTCCCGGGACGCCCTGTCCAGCCGCCTCGAACGGGACGTGGACCTGGTGGAGAAGCCGTTCGAGAAATCCCAGCTCGCCCAGGTGCTGCACGAGGTCCTGAGCCGCTGACGGGGCTTCAGCCCGCCGGCCAGAGCCAGGCGGCACCCCGGACCCCGCTCGAGTCCCCGTGGTGGTTGCGGGCGACCCGTGTACGGACCTGATCGCTGAAGACGAACCTGGCCAACCGCTCCTCCACGGCCTCGGCCAGATCCGGTACGTTGCTCATCCCGCCACCCAGCACGATCACGTCCGGATCGATCACGTTGATCACGGTGGCGAGGGAGCGGGCCAGTCGGTCCCGGTATCGATCCAGGCTGCGCCTCGCGTCGGGATCCCCTGCGCGCTCGGCGGAGACCAGGGCCCGGGTGGACAGGGTCCGGCCCGTGTCGTCCCGATGGCGGGCGACCAGGCCAGGGCCCGACAGGTACGTCTCGACGCATCCGGCCCGGCCGCAGTAGCAGGCTGGACCGGGCAGCGGGTCCTCCGGACCGGGCGGAAGGGGATTGTGGCCCCACTCGCCCGCGATCCGGTTGGGACCCTCCAGACAACGTCCGGCGACCGTGATCCCGCCACCCACTCCGGTGCCGAGAATGACCCCGAACACCACGTCGGCGCCTGCAGCGGCTCCGTCGGTCGCCTCGGACAGGGTGAAGCAGTTGGCGTCGTTCATGACGCGAACCGGGCGTCCGAGCGCGGCCTCGAGGTCGCCCCGGAGCGGGTGGCCGATCAGCCACGTGGAGTTCGCGTTCTTGACCAGGCCGCTCTCCGGCGAAAGCGCACCGGGGATGCCGACGCCGACGGTGGCGCGTGCGCCGGTCTGGGTCTCCGCCCGGTCCACCAGGTCCCGAATCGCCGAGATCGAGCGTCTGTAGTCACGGGGCGTGCTCACCCGGTGGCGGAAACGCTCTTCACCCGAGTCCGCGATCGCGATCGCTTCGATCTTGGTCCCGCCCAGGTCGACCCCGATGCGCACGAGTTGGGGGGGTTCAGTCGGGGCGATCGGCCGCCGGCGGGTTCAGGGCTCGGACGCGCACCTGGGCGGTGCCGGGACCCACGATGTCCAGCTTGCGCGCCGCGGCGTAGGAGAGATCGATGACGCGCCCGTCGTGGAACGGACCCCGGTCGTTCACCCGAACCACGATCTGCCGGCCGTTCTCGAGGTTCGTGACCTCGACGTAGGTGGGCAATGGCAGCGACTTGTGGGCGGCGCTGAGCTTGTGCATGTCGTAGATCTCGCCGCTCGATGTGCGCCGCCCGTGAAAGGGCTCGCCATACCAGGACGCGATGCCTTCCTCCTCGTACCCGACGCTCGTCTCCAGCACGGTATAGCGCTCACCGAAGACGACGTAGCTGGGCATGTTGCCATACCGGCTCTTGGACTCGGCTCGCGGCGTCACACCGTCGATGGGGTATACGGATTCCGGCGCGGTCGCGTCGGGCCTCGGGTTCGGGGGTTCGAATGGCGCCGTGCCTTCGGCGGCCAGGGAGCAGGCCCCGCTGGCCAGGCACACCAGCATCCATGACGGCCCACGCCGTGGCGTGGGCGAACCCCGTCGTGTCCTTTCGGATGTCATGGCGCGGCCTCCGGAAAGCGAATCCCCGCCCGGACCGGGCCCGGGGAACCGTACGACCCCCGGCGCACGGCCGAATGGGCGTACACAAATGTTTACGATCCTGGGAGTTCGCGCCAGCCCTATGCGTCGGGACGTGACTCAGACCGCTTCCGGACCCTGCTCGTCGGGGCGCCGCCGGCGAATCCTGATCTTGCGTGGCCGCTTGTCCTCGGCGCGCAGCGCGTCGAGGACCTGCTGGCGGCGCTTGACTGTGCGGCGCGGGGCTTCGGGCTCCTCGTCCGCCGGTTCGGAGGAGAGGTGGGGATGGGCGTCCAGCGTGCACCGGAGCGCGATCCGGATCCTGGCGAAGGGGCTTCTGGATGCCTGGGCAGCGCGGTTCTTCGCCTGAACGGCCGTGCGGGCACGCTCGAGGCCCTCCAGGGCTTCGTCGATCTCGGCCAGGTCGGGTCCTTCGCCCTCGCCGTACGAGCGCACGAACTTGAAGTCGTGGAGGTAGAGCCTCGTCCCGGGAGCGCCGTCCAGGGATCGGAAGAGGCGGTCGTGATCCAGGACCAGCGACAGGTACAGGCGACCGTATGCCTTGTAGGCCGTCACTTCGAGCACCCCGCGACCCGGGCCGTCCGGGAACGGGAGATCCGTGAGCTGGAGCCGGAAGATGTCGCTCGCGTCGGAACGCAAGGGCGGGCTGAAGACACGCCCACCGACCCGGTCGGCGTACCCTTGAAGACGAGTGGCGACGCCGGACCTGAACGTCTCCGCATCGAAATGGGGGAATGGGTTTTCTGCGATCACCGCCCAGATCGAGCGCTTTGCGACTGCCGTGCCCATGGCCTCAACGCCTCCGTGCCTGTCCGACTCTGAGAGGGCGCCCACCGACGGTTTCGGCGGTTGCGCCGCTATTCTGAGTATCGACGGTTCGGCGCCCAGACTTAGTCGGGGCTCAGGTGGGCAGGGCTCCTTCCGCCCGCAGGAGGGTCAGGGCGGGCTCGATTCCTCCGCCCGAGGCGACGTGATACCCGGCCACGATGCCCCGGACTTCGGCCAGGGATTCCCGGGCGATTTCCAACCCTTCGGCTCGGGCGTGGTCGTCGCCCTTCGATTGGGCCCGTCGCATGCGCTCCACCACGGCCTCGGGGACCCGCACCCCGGGCACCTCGTTGGCGAGGAACTCGGCGTCCCTGAGCGAAGCCAGCGGCCAGAAAGACGCCAGCACGGGAATCCGGCGGGGTCCCAACGCCTCCAGCATGCGGGCCAGCTCATCCGGGTCGAAGACGGGCTGGGTGATCGCGAAGTCCGCACCAGCCTCGACCTTGTAGCGGAAGCGGTCCAGCTCCCGGTCCGCGTCCCGGGATCCCTGGTTCAGGGCCACGCCGATCACGAAACGGGTCGGCTCGCCGATGGACGTGCCGCCCGGGTCCAGGCCCCGGTTCAGCTGGTGCACCACGTTGGTCAGACCGATGGAGTCGATATCGAAGACGGGCGTCGCCTGGGCGTAGGGTCCCTCCCGAGGCAGGTCGCCCGTGACCAGCAACACGTTGCGGAGCCCGGCGGCCGCGGCGCCGAGCAGGTCGCTGACCATGCCCACCATGTTCCGGTTCCGGCAGGCGTAGTGCACCACCGTCTCCACGCCGGCTTCCCGCTGGACGATCAGGGCCGCGGCCATGGCGCCCATCCGCCCCTGGGCCAGGGGGCTGTCGGGGATCGTGACCGCGTTCACGCCGGCGTCCCTGAGGGCCCGGGCGGACTCGATCAGCCCGCTGGCGTCCCATCCCCGGGGCGGCACCAACTCCACGCTCGTCGTCGGGACCCCGCCGTCGAGTCGAGCTCCGAAGGCGGATCGGGTGGCGAGGGGGGTTTGCCGGGCCCGGGGTTCCGGCTCGGGCGCGGGCTCCGAGACCGAGACGCTCACGGGTCGCGGTTGCATCGACGACACCGTCGCGGCCAGGGCCCGGACGTGGTCCGGCGTCGTGCCGCAGCACCCGCCTACGAACCGGGCTCCCGCCTCGATGAGGCGGCGAGCGTACTGGGCCATGTACTCGGGGCTGGCCATGTAGATCATGCGGTCGCCCACGGCCCGGGGCAGGCCGGCGTTGGGCTGAGCGCTCAGAGGACGATCCGTGGCCTCGGCCATGCGCTCGAGGGCGTCGAGGATGGTTGCCGGTCCGACCGAGCAATTGAGCCCGACCACGTCCGCGCCCCACCGGCTCATGGTCCGTGCAGCGGCTTCGGGCGTGGTGCCTTAGCTGGTGGAGCCGTCGTCTCCCACCGTGATCTGGGCGATGACCGGAAGGTCGGTCAGGGCCCGAACCGCTCGATAGGCCTGCTCCAGCTCGTTCACGTCCGAGAACGTCTCGAGGACGAAGCCATCGACGCCCCCTTCCAGGAGCCCCTGGATCTGGCGCCCGAAGAGCGCCTGGGCCTCGGCCGTCGACGTGGGCCCCCAGGGCTCGATCCGGATTCCCAGCGGCCCCACGGCCCCCACCACCCGGGCACGCTGTCCTGCGGCTCTTCGAGCCAGCTCGGCGGCGGACCGGTTGATGTCCTCCGTGCGGGCATCCAGCCCCCAGCTCGAGAGCTTGACCGGATTCGCCCCGAAGGTGTTGGTCTCGATGATCTCGGCCCCGGCCGCCACGTAGGCCTCGTGGACCTCCTCCACCATGCGCGGCTCGGTCAGATTCAGCTCGTCGTAGCACACGTTCACGAACACGCCCCGGGTGTAGAGCATGGTGCCCATGGCCCCGTCGAGGACGTGTACCCGTCCGTCCGCCAGCATGTCGAGCATCGTGGACGCGGTCATCGGGTGCCTCCGTTGCGCGGATACCCCAGGTTCGGCGACAGCCAGGCCTCGGCTTCGTCCCAGGTGACGCCTTTGCGCCTGGCGTAGTCGTGGACCTGGTCGCGACCGAGGCGTCCGACGCCGAAGTACCGGGACTCCGGGTGGCCGAAGTACCAGCCGCTCACGCTGGCCCCCGGGAGCATGGCGCAGGCGTCGGTGAGCGTCACCCCGACCGTCCGGGGGGCGTCCAGGAGTGCGAAGATCGTTCGTTTTTCCGTATGGTCGGGGCAGGCTGGGTATCCCGGAGCCGGACGGATGCCGTGGAACCGCTCGGCGATCAGGCCGGCGTTGTCCAGGTCCTCGTCGTGCGCGTACCCCCAGTACTCCTGCCGGACCCGTTGGTGAAGGCGTTCGGCGAAGGCCTCCGCGAGACGGTCGGCCAGGGCCTTGGCCAGGATGCTCGAGTAGTCGTCGTGCTCGGCCTCGAATGCGGCGCAGAGCTCCTCCAGGCCCAGGCCCGCCGTGACGACGAAGGCGCCGACATGGTCGTGGACGCCGCTTTCCCTGGGGGCGACGAAATCGGCGAGGCTCAGGTTGGGTCTGCCTGGCTTGTCGAACTGCTGACGGAGCCCGTGAGAAACGGCCAGGCGCCGCGTCCGGCCCTCGTCTCCGTAGATCTCGATGTCGTCGACGCCGAGGGAGTTGGCGGGGAACAGCCCGAACACGCCTCGGGCCCGGAGCAGGCCACCGTCGATGATCCGGTCGAGGAGGGCGTTGGCGTCCGCGAACAGCGCCCTGGCGGGTTCGCCGCTCGTGGGTTCCTCCAGCAGGGCCGGATACACGCCCTTCATCTCCCAGGCGTGGAAAAACGGGGTCCAGTCCACGTGACCCCGCAGCTCGGACAGATCGTAGTCGTCCAGAACGTGGATCCCGGGCTGGCGAGGGGCTGGCGGTGGCGGCCCGCTCCAGTCGAGAGCCAGGCGCCGCTCTCGGGCCACGTCCACGGGCAGGAGCTCCCGTCGGCCCGTCCGGGCGTCGTAATCATCTCGAAGCCGGGCGTAGTCGTCTCGGATCCGGCTGGCGTACGCGCCGCCGCCTACCGGATCCAGGAGTCGGCCCACCACGCCGACGCACTGGGACGCGTCCAGTACGTGGACGGTGTCTCCGTGGTACGCCGGCGCGATCTTGACCGCGGTATGGGTGCGGGACGTGGTGGCGCCCCCGATGAGCAGCGGGGTCTCGAAGCCGAGCCGCTCCAGCTCCGACGCCACGTGCACCATCTGGTCCAGGGACGGCGTGATCAGCCCCGAAAGGCCGATCACGTCCACGTCTTGGGCCCGGGCAACCTCGACGATGCGCTCGGCCGGCACCATCACGCCCAGGTCCACGATCCTGTAGTTGTTACACTGGAGCACCACGGACACGATGTTCTTGCCGATGTCGTGCACGTCCCCCTTGACCGTGGCCATGAGGATCTTTCCCGCACCCCCCGTGTCGTCGTCGTCCGACGTCTCCGCTTCGAGGAAGGGCACGAGGTAGGCCACCGCCCGCTTCATGACCCGTGCGCTCTTGACCACCTGGGGCAGGAACATGCGTCCCGAGCCGAAGCGTTCCCCCACCACGCCCATGCCGTCCATGAGGGGGCCTTCGATGACGTCCAGGGCCCGCTCCCCTTCCCGCCGGGCCTCTTCGGTGTCCTCCTCGATGAACGCGTCGATTCCGTGGACCAGGGCATGGCTCAGGCGGTCGCCGACCGGAGCGTCGCGCCACGACAGGTCCTCCGCCTGTACGCTCTCCTGTCCCTGGTACCGCTCCGCCAGCGCCGTCAGCCGTTCGGTGGCGCCGTCTCTCCTGTTGAAGAGCACGTCCTCGACCGCTTCCAGGAGTGGGGCGGGGATGTCGTCGTAGACCTCCACGGCCCCAGCGTTGACGATGCCCATGTCCATGCCGGCCTGGATCGCGTGGTACAGGAAGGCCGAGTGCATGGCTTCCCGGACCCGGGGGCTGCCGCGGAAGGAGAACGAGACGTTGCTTACACCGCCGCTGACGAGGGCGTGGGGAAGAAGCTCCTTGATCGAGCGTGTGGCCTCGATGAACGCGAGGGCGTACGCGTTGTGCTCCTCGATCCCGGTGGCCACCGCGAAGATGTTGGGGTCGAAGACGATGTCTTCGGGCGGGAAGCCCACCTCTTCCGTCAGGAGTCGATACGCTCGGCGACAGATCTCCAGCTTGCGCTCGAACGTGTCGGCCTGTCCGTCCTCGTCGAAGGCCATGACGACGACCGCGGCGCCGTACCGCCGGACCAGGCCGGCCTTGGCGAGGAAGTCCTCCTCACCGTCCTTGAGGCTGATGGAGTTCACGACCCCTTTCCCCTGGATGCACTTGAGGCCGGCCTCGATCACGTCCCAGTCCGACGAGTCGATCATGATCGGAATGCGGCTGATCGACGGCTCGGATGCCAGCAGGTTCAGGAACCGGACCATCGCCGCCCTCGAGTCCAGGAGGCCCTCGTCCATGTTCACGTCCAGGATCTGGGCGCCGCCGAGCACCTGCTGTCGGGCCACGTCCAGGGCGGCTTCGTACGCGTCTTCCCGCACGAGTCTGGCGAAGCGCCGGGATCCGGAGACATTGGTCCGTTCTCCCACGTTCACGAACAGCGACTCCGGACCGATCTCGAGGGGCTCGAGCCCGCTGAGTCGCGTGCGGACCGGGCGCTGTGGCAGGGGGCGGGGCGTCACGCCGTCCACGGCCTCGGCCATGGCTCGGATGTGGTCCGGCGTCGTACCGCAGCAACCGCCCACGATGTTGACGAAGCCAGCCGTGGCGAACTCCCGAATCGTCGCCGCCATGGCGTCCGGGCCCAGGTCGTATCCGCCGAACTCGTTGGGGAGGCCGGCGTTGGGGTGACACGAGACCGGGTACTCGCTGACGTCGGAGATCTCTTCGAGGTACGGGCGCAGCGACTCCGGTCCCAGGGCGCAGTTGAGGCCGACGCTGAACGGCGCCGCGTGGCGCACGGAGTTGTAGAAGGCCTCGGGAGTCTGACCCGTGAGGGTGCGTCCGCTGGCGTCGGTGATGGTGCCCGAGACCATCACGGCCGTGTCCAGGCCGCGTTGGTCCAGGAGCCCGGAGATGGCAAAGAGCGCGGCCTTGCAGTTCAGTGTGTCGAACGCCGTCTCCACCAGGAGCAGATCCACGCCGCCGTCCAGCAACCCCCGGACCTGTTCGGCGTAGGCGTCGGCGAGCTCGTCGAACGTCACGTTGCGGAAGCCCGGGTCCGCGACGTGGGGGCTGATGGACGCCGTACGGTTCGTCGGACCGATGCTACCGGCCACGAACCGCGGGCGGTCCGGCGTGTCCAACGACGCTTCACGGGCGGCTGCGACGGCGATCTCGGCGGCGGCCCGGTTGATCTCGTAGACGTCGCGTTCCACGCCGTAATCGGCCATACCGATGGCCGTACAGGTAAACGTGTTGGTCTCAACGACATCGGCGCCCGCGGCCAGGTACGCGCGGTGGATCTCACCGATCACGTTCGGTCGGGTCAGGCTGAGGATATCGGTGTTGCCCTGGAGAGGGACGGGATGATCGGCGTAGCGCTCACCCCGGAAGTCGTCTTCGGTCAGACGATACGCCTGCACCATGGTGCCCATGGCTCCGTCCAGGACGAGGATTCGTCTGGACAGGGTCTCGTCGAGCAGCTTCCGTCGGACGGGCATCAGGCCCTCGTCTTGGCGGTGGGTCGCGAAAACCCCGGGGGAAGCCCATTGGGCTGGATGTCTCGTGCCGGGCGAGGGCGGCGAAGGGGGATACAAGAAACCCCGCCGCACCACGCGCCGAGGACATGGCTTTTTAGCGGTTTTTGGAAGGGCCGCAATATGCCGCAAATCACCCCGGAACAAAGCATTTCGTTAGCTTAACCTATCATGATCTTCACCTCCTTGCCAAACCCCCGGGCGCTCGGGTTTGCAGCGCTGCTGATCGCGCTCACGGTTGCCGGCGATCGCCCCCTGGCTGCCCAGGACTTCGGCGCCAGCGTGGTGGGCCGGGTCCTGGACGCCGAAACCGATGTGGCCGTGGAGGGCGCGACCGTGTCCGTCAGCGAGGTGGAGGGCACCCACCTCACCGATGCACTGGGCCAGTTCCGCCTGGAGGGCCTGAGGCCGGGCGCCCACGAGGTCCGGGTCCAGCACATCGCGTATGGTGTCCAGGTCGACACCCTGGTCGTGACGGCCGGCGAGCGCATCGTGCTCGAGTTCCGGGTCGCCACTCGGCCCATCGCGGTCGCGGGTATTTCGGTCACGGCCCGCTCGAGCACGGTGGACGCCGACCTGGCCCGGGGTAGCCGGTTCGACGGGATGAACGCGACGGAGGTGGACGCGGTGCGGACCCGGGTCGCGACCATGGGGGACCTGGTCCGCCAAGCCCGCATTCCGGGACTGACCGTGCGCCAGCAGTCCGACTCGATCTGCATCGAGAGCAACCGGTTCCGACGTCGCTTCGCGAACGACCCGAGCTCGTGCAACACGGTCCAGGTGGTCGTGGACGACGTCCTCATGGCCGACCCCATAAACAGTCTCGTCGCCATGGACCCCCAGAGGGTCGAGAGCTTCGAGCTGGTGCCCCCCATCGAGGCCGGCGTGCTGTACGGGGGCATGGGTCGGTTCGGGGTGCTGCGGGTCTACACGCTGGACGGGCGCGGCCCGGCGCTGGGATACGAGGACTACTCCGTCATCGGACCCCGCTGGGCCATCTCCCTGGCGTTCAACGCCCAGGGCGGGTCGACGCTCTACAGCGGCACGGTGCGGGTGAGACATCCGGAGGGGCTCATCGCGACGCCCTATACCGAACAGTCCACGACCAGTCCGGGATTGGAGGCCAGCGTTCGCTGGAACACGGGGAAGTTCGGCTTTCTCGGGGGCTCGTTCTACGCCAGCAGCGGAACGTCGACGGGCACCTTCGATCGGGTGGGTGGATCCACCGAATCGTTTTCACGGGACTATCTGTCCTACGGCACGGACATCTGGTTCGCGTTCCCCCTGATGAACTCGGCTCCGTGGAATGCCCAGTTCGGCGTGGGACCGTCGTTCGTTTGGCAGACCCTCCGGCTGAGTCAGGGGAACTCGAGCCGGATCAGCAACGTGTTCCAGTCCGCGACGCCCCAGGTCGACTGGTCCGACCGAAGCTGGTGGGCGCCGGGGGGCAACCTCTCGGCCGATCTCACGTACGACCTCGGACACCAATCCGGGATCTTCATCGGCATCGTATTCCGGGCCCTTTCCGCCTCGGCGGGACCGTGGTCCGACCAGGAGGAGGAGGACATCCTCCGGTCCACGGGCAACCAGGTCCAGGTGAGCTACTCCAGCGGGATCGCCACCTCGCTGACGTTCCGGACCGGGGTCCGCTGGTATCCGGGGGCCGGGCCCCTGAACTGACGGCGGACGGGACACCGCCTCGCGAGGGCCCGCGCGGAAGGTGGGAAGCGAGCTCCAAGAGGAGGGTGCGGCGACCGTGGGGCCTCCGCCGGGAGCGTCCTGCGTGTCGGCGGGTACCGCACTCAGGAGGCCTGCCGTCAGTACCGGCACCCCGGGGGCCAACCCCGGTATCCGTTCGTACATCCACGACCCCATTCCAGCCCCAGACGATGAACAGATCCGCGCCACGTCCCTCGACCCGCCACATCCCGTTTCACTCGGTGAGACGACGCCAAGGCCTCGCGGGTTCCGGTTCGGTCTGTGACCTCGGGATCCGCGGGAAAGCCTCGGAACGGCGTGCGAGGTTGTGGGAGACGTTCTCGTGATCGGCGCTTCGGCGGCCTTCTTCAAGGGCCACGGCCTGGGGAACGACTACCTGGTCTTCGAGGTCGGGGACGAGTGGTCCCTGGCGCCGTCGGCCATCCAGGCGGTCTGCGACCGGTGGGAGGGTCCCGGGAGCGACGGCATCGTGCTGCGGCTGTCGGCCTCCGGCGGAACCGAGCGTCTGCGCATGTTCAACCCCGACGGATCCGAGTTCGAGCGGAGCGGAAACGGACTCCGAGTGTTCGCGGCGTACCTGTCGGCCGGTGGCCGGATCGGTTCGGAGGCCTTCGACGTCGAGGTCGGAGGGGATCTCGTGACCATGCAGGTCCACCAGGCTGGAGCGAACGGCGAATACGACGTCTCCGTGGACATGGGCCGGGCGTCGCTGGACACCGAGCGCGTACGCTTCGATGCCCGGGCGCTGGACGCGGCAGGGCGCCTCCACCTGGCCAACGGGGCCGTCGAGGTCGTGCCGGTCTCGATCGGCAATCCCCACTGCGTCGTCTTCCGCGAGGATCTCTCGGACCGAGCCCTCGAGGCTCTGGGACCGGCGCTGGCCACCCACCCGGCGTTCGCCGAGGGCACCAACGTCCAGCTGGCCTGGCCTGCCGGCGAGGGGGACGTCCGGGTTCGGATCTGGGAGCGAGGCGTCGGACGGACGTCGGCGTCGGGAACGAGCGCCTGCGCCGTGGCCGTCGCTGCGGTGCACCGTGGGTTGGTCCCGGCCGGCCCGGTCCAGGTCCTGATGGAGGGCGGGGTCCTGCAGGTCGATGTGTCTCCCGAGCTCGACGTCGTGCTCCGGGGTCCCGTTCGGGACGTCTACGAGGGTCGGCTGACGCACGGATTCCTCCGGGCCCTCGACGACCGGACATCGAGTGCTGGGGAGGAAGGAACCGCCGGCCAGGCCGGTGGCGGGGCGGAGGCCGGCGTGGCCGGGTCGGCACCCTAGGTTCGGACGCGAACCAAGAGGAAGAGTCCTGCCCCGAGGAAGACGACGTTCGGGGTCCAGGCGGCCCACATCGGGTCGGCGGCGCCGCTGGAGCCCAGCGCCACGGCCACCTTGAACAGCGACATGTACACCAGCACCGAGGCCAGGGCCAAACCGATGCCATAGGCGGCGCCGCCCCGCTTGGCCGTGGTGGCCAGGGGGCTGCCGAACAGGATGATGACGAACGTGGCCACCGGAATGGCCAGCTTCACTTCTCGTTCCACCCTGAGACGCCTGGCTTCCCCACCGGATCCCTCGATGATCGCCACAAGGCGCCCGATTTCCTCGTAGGTCATCTCATTTTCGTGGGGTGGGCGGCTGACCAGCTCCTCGGGCCGCTCCGTGAACCGGACGTCCTGCAAGGCATCGAAACGGACCGCGACCTCCTCACCGTCGCCGGTGAACCGTCGCAGGTATCCTTCCCGCAGGATCCACGAGCCGTTCTCGTCATCCCACACGGCCTCCTCCGCCGTCAGGTGCACCCTGGGTCCGTCCGGCCGCCGGTCGCCCGACTCGATCACCACGCCCGTGAGGCGACCATCGGCGACCGTCAGCCTTCGCGCCGCCATCGTCCAGCCGTCGTCGGACCGGTAGACGAAGTTCGCCCGCCATTCGCTGCGGGGATCCTCGGACCGGAAGATCTGCCCCGACCGCTTGTTGGCCACGGGAACCACATCGGTCAGGTATAGAGCACCCCAGGTCAAGGCCAGCCCGAGCACGAACAAGGGCAGGATCAGGCGATGGAACGAAACGCCGCCCGCCTTGGCTGCGACGATCTCCCGGTGCACCGTCATGCCCTGGACGGTGAAGACCGCTGCGATCAGTGCTGCGACGGGGAACGACCACAGCACGAACTGGGGCAGCTGGTACAGGTACCCTGCCAGGATCTCTGGCATCGAAAGACCCCGGTCCAGGTACCGGTGCAGCTTCTCGGTCATGTCGCCGAGCACGAACAGCGCCGGCGCGCCCAGCACGAAGAGCAGGAAGATCCGGAGGAAGGTCCGTGCCACCAGCAGGTCCAGGATCCGGATCATGACGGAGCCTCCCTGGCCCGGGGGACCAGTCGGCGGACTCCCGAACGGATACGGTGGCTGAGTTCGTCCCAGGCCCCGCCCCGGTTCGACGACGCGGTCTTGCCCATGCCCTGGACCATCCAGAGCCCCAGCACCAGGAAGATCAGGTTCGGTAGCCACATGGCGAGGAACGGACCGACGATGTCCCGGTCGGCCAGACGCTCACCGCCGATCAGGCCCATCCAGTATACCCCGAAGATGCCCAGCGAGATCGCGATGACCATGCCCACCCCGCCCCGGGGGAACCGGATGGCAAGGGGGGCGCCCACCAGCACGAAGACGATGCACGCGAAGGCGATGCTGAACTTCTTGTGGTATTCGACCCGGTACCGGCTTCGGGACAGGCGCACGACCCGGTACCGACCGGCCTGGGTCCTGACGTCCAGGGCGACGTTGCGTACCACCGGATCGGCCAATAGAGACCCGTCGTCGCCGGGCGAAGGCGTGGCGAACCGTGCAAACGACTCCTGGACGCCGGTGGCCAGCGTATCGGGCGGAGCGTCGGTCAGGCCCAGGGCCCGCTCCACCGCCCACCGGGACTGGTTCTGGGTCTAGGCCTCGATCTCGGCGAGATCGCCGTCCTTGTCTCGCGCCCCGCCACCGAGCACGCAGATC
>CAJIAX010000240.1_pt1 | contig 29955 bp, 22 predicted proteins | sample 9199251 | NCBI WGS metagenome assembly CAJIAX01 (sample SAMEA7708287, study PRJEB35096) | sediment metagenome | biome: marine neritic benthic zone biome [ENVO:01000025]; feature: sediment [ENVO:00002007]; material: shallow marine sediment [ENVO:03000034] sea grass bed [ENVO_01000059] ... | reverse complement strand
TCGTTGGTCTTGCGGATCCGGCTCGATGCGGGAAGCCGATACCCGCGAAACGCTACCGGACCCGGGCTAGCCTGCCCCGGGACCGCGCGGTTCACGACCCGTACTTCGAGCCGATCGTAACCGTGAGGCGCTGACGCCCGCGCGAGCGGCGCCGGTTCAGGGTCTTTCGGCCACCTTTGGTGGCCATGCGTGCACGGAATCCGTGCTTGTTGGAACGCTTGCGGTTCCTCGGCCTGTATGTGGGCTTCATGGTCTCTGCCCGCCTTACGGGACAACGTCAGTGATTTCGTAGCGAAACGAGCAGGAAAAGATACCCGCAGAGCGGGAAAAGGGTCAACCCCGGGCCCGTGGACGGCGCCGCGAGCAGGTGTTCCACGGAGCCTTGCCGGCAATTGATTTTCCTGCCCCTTCTTCGTAGGTTCGCCGGCCCGACGCGGGTGCCTCGAGAGGCTCGCCCCCCGTGCGGACTTCTCCCCCTCTCGCTCGCGTGGATGGAGCTCACGGCCCAAGAAGTCTGGTCCCGGATTTTGGAAACGGCCCGCGCCGGAATGCCCGAACAGAGCTTCCGGACGTGGCTGGCTGGAACCGAGGTATTGGGGCTCTCCCAGGACGAGCTTCTGCTCGAGGCGCCGTCCGATTTCCACGTCCAGTGGCTCGAGGACAAGTACGCGCCCCTGCTCGCGGACGTGAGCCGAAAGGTCGTGGGCCGTCCGCTGACCATCCGGGTCCGAGCCCGGGACGGCGGCGTGCCGTCGGTGCCGTCTGTGGAGTTGGCGACGCCCGCGGACGCGGTCCATGACCGGGCGGCGCCCAGGGCCCCGGGCCAGCAACCGCGCCGTCCGCTCAACGAGCGGTACACGTTCAATCGCTTCGTCGTCGGCTCGATGAACCAGCTCGCCGTCGCCGCGTGCCGCGCCGTGGCGGACAAGCCCGCGCGGCTGTACAACCCGCTCTTCCTGTACGGCGGCGTGGGTCTGGGCAAGACCCACCTCATGCACGCCATCGGCAATCAACTCATCGACCAGCACGGCGCGCGCAACGTGGCGTACGTGCCGTCCGAGCAGTTCGTGAACGAGTTGGTCACTTCCATCCAGGAGGGCAGCACCGCGGAGTTCCGACGCCGCTACCGGCGCGTCGATCTTCTGCTCGTGGACGACGTGCACTTCCTGGAGGGCAAGGTGGCCACCCAGGAGGAGTTCTTCCACACGTTCAACGCTTTGCACGACGCCCATAAGCAGATCGTCCTCACCAGCGATCGTCCGCCAAAGGAGATTCCCGGGCTCGAGGAACGACTCATCTCTCGTTTCGAGTGGGGTCTGGTGGCGGATGTTCGACGTCCGGACTACGAAACCCGGGTCGCGATTCTTCGGAAGAAGGCCTCCGACGACCACCTGACGCTAGACGAAGACGTCATCGACTACATCGCGCGGTCCTGCACCGCTTCCGTTCGCGAACTCGAAGGCGCCGTCATCAAGCTTCTCGCCTACTCGTCGCTCCGGAACGAGGAGATCACCGCAGACCTGGCTCGCACCGCGCTTCAAGCCATGATCAGGACACGGGAACGGCAGCGGCCGGAGTTGACTGCAGCCGTCATCCGCGACGCCACTGCCGAGTCCTGGGGGGTCACGTCCGACGGACTGATGTCCAAGCGCCGGACCAAGGACTTGACGGTGCCACGGCAGGTCGCCATGTACCTGATCAAAGAGCTTCTCGGTACACCCCTCGTGCAGATCGGCAAGGCCTTCGGGGGACGGGACCACTCCACGGTTCACCATTCCATCCAGAAGGTGGAGGTCGGGATGGCGGAAGACCCTGACTTCAGGGCTCGGGTCGAGCGGCTCCGAGATGAGCTCTCGGGGGGTGTGTAGTGTTCCGGGAAAAGATGTGGGAAAGTCCGGGGTTATCGACGGTCGGACTCGTCGTCTTGGACAAGCCGTTGGATTTCCACGGTGCTTCCACAGAGGAACAGCGTATGCAAGTCGTTGTTCCTTATGGCATTGGACCTTCCGTGAGGGTGGTCGTCCACACTTCCACGGTCTCTACTACTACTACATATCTATATATATGAGATCTATTGAAGCGCTCTCGCTGTGGAAAAGCGGAACGGGCGACCCAGCACGAGTGGAGGCTCGATGAACTTCACGATCACTCGGCAGAACCTGCACGAGGGTCTCGCGGCCGTCTCGGCCAGCATCCCGACCAAGACGACCCTGCCTGTCCTGTCCAACATCCTGCTGGAAACGGCCGAGGACGGGATCTGGATGAGCGGTACCGATCTGGACGTGGCTGTCCGTGTGAAGGTGCCCGCGGAGGTCACGGAAACCGGAACGCTCACCGCTCCGGGCAAGAAGCTCCAGGAGATCACTCGTGAGCTTCCTGATGAACCCGTCAAGGTTTCGACCCGTGGCGACCAGATCGAGCTCCACTGTGGTCGCAGCCGGTTCAAGCTCAACGGACTGCCCTCGGACGAGTTTCCAACCCTCCCCGACGTGCCCTTCGATGGCGGCTGGCAAGCCAGGGGTAAGGACCTTCTGGACTTGATCCAGCACACCTCGTTCGCCGTCTCCACCGAGGAGAGCCGCCCGATTCTCAACGGCGTGCTCTGGGAGCTCCGGGGCGAGTCCATGCGCATGGTGGCGACCAACGGACACCGCTTGGCCCGCATGGGAATGCCGGCTTCGTCGTCGGGAGCTCCCAGCGCGGACTTCATCGTTCCGCCGGCGGCCCTTGGCCAGGTCCAGCGCCTGTTCAAGAACAGCGACGATCTCGAAGTGGCCCAGAACGGAAACCACTTGGGCTTCAGATCCGGGGACGTACAGGTGTTCACGCGGCTGATCGAGGGCTCGTACCCGAACTACGAGCAGGTCATCCCGAAAGACAACGACAAGTTCGCGATCGTGGACAAGAAGGCGTTGGCCTCCGCCGTCAAGCGCATGGCGGTCGTGGCCAGCGACCAGACCCATCGCATCCGGCTGACCTTCAACTCGGACAGCGTGCAACTGAACGTGCTGACGCCTGATCTGGGTGAAGGGCACGACGAGTTGGAGCTCACCTACGACGGCGAGGAGCTGGAGATCGGCTTCAATGCCAACTACCTCCTCGAGGTTCTCCGGTACATGCCGACGTCCGACGTGAAGCTCACGTTCAAGGCGCCGGAGCGGGCGGCAACGCTGGTTCCGGTCGTGAGCGAGGGCGACGAAGCGCCCGACTACCTGTGCCTGGTGATGCCGCTACGGCTTCTGGACTGAGCAGCCTCCGCCACGTGATGCGGCAAAACGACGAAACCCCCGGGGCGGCGACTCGTCCCGGGGGTTCTTTCTTGTACGGCCTTCCTCCATCGACCCACGGCCGAGGTGACCGCGTGTGAATCGGGGCGTGTCCAGTCCCTGAGTCAGCCCTGGCGGCTGCGAGCGATCTCGAGCAGCTCGTCGGCGGTGAACACGGTGACGAGGCGGTAGCCCTCGATCTCGATCCGCTCCCGGGCGCCCTCCTCCCGATCCACCAGGGTAAGGATTCCCTCGATCGTGCAGCCGTGGGCCTCGATCGCGGAGGCAGCCCTGAGCGCGCTACCTCCGGACGTCAGAGAATCCTCCAGTACGACCACCCGGGCGTCCGTTGGCAGACCACCCTCAATCTGCCTTCCGGTACCGTGCTGTTTGGCCTCCTTTCGCACGCTGAAGGCGTCGAGAGGGTTCTCCTCGAGCCAGCTCCTGTGGGCGATGGCATACGAGAGCGGGTCCGCCCCCATGGTCAGCCCGCCCACGTGCGTTGGTTGCCAGTCGGACGCTTGGATCGTCTCCCAGCAAACGAGCCCGCAGAGGAACTGACCCTCGGCGCTCATGGTAGAGCACCGGGCGTCGATGTAGTAGGACGAACGAGCACCGCTCGCGAGTGTAAAACTTCCGAGACGCACAGAGCGCTCCGCGAGAAGCGCCTTGAGCCGTTGCCGAGGGGTCATGGGAGCAGCTTCGTCAGGGGTGGAAGAGGCCGGCAGCGATTTCGGGGTCCACGGAACCGCACCCTAAGTGATGTAGACGCGAAACCATGATGTATAGAAAGCACCAGAACCTGTCCACACCCACGTCGGGTTCGTCCCGTCCGAGCGTGCGTCCCGGGTGGGTCGTCGGCTCCGCCCTCCTGACGGCGGTGCTGGCGGCTGCGTGTTCGGAGACGACGGCACCGGACCCGGGCAGCCTTCGCTTCGGACAGGTTGGCGAAATCAGAATCCGTCTCGTCACGCCGCTCCCGGGCCCGGACGGTCCGGAGGGCGAGCTGCAGGAAGCCCTGACCTGGAACTCGGACGGTCCGTGGCAGCTGTTCGAGTCCGTCGCGTACAAGTCCATGGTGGGCGACGAATCCCTGACCAGGGGTCTGACCGACCCAGGCGATTACGCTGCCCTCATCATCCAGCTCAACGAGACTCAAGGTCTGCGCCTCTTCGACGAGGCCCTGGACGAGGACCTGAACCCGACCTGCGAGGGAGCCGACACGCGACTCGAATTGCAGATCAGGGACAACATCCGCAATGAAGAGCACCGCTGGATCCGCTGCAGCGGCGAGCCGCTGGAGAACCTGATCGAGGCGGCTTCGGGCCCGGATCCGGCCGCGGCCCGCGTCATCACCGCAGCTCGGAGGGCCCGGGACCTGACCCTGGGCGACGACTTCCGATCGAGCTACTCGGGCAGTGTGCCGTTCGGCTCCCTTGGCAGGGGTGAAAACTCCGGCGCGGACCTCCCGGAGCCCCTGGCATTCCTGGGCCTGGAGATCAACGACGGCTTCGTCGCTCCAAACGGTTGGGAGGAGTTCTGGGAGGCGCACACGGGATCGCCGGGAGCCGCCCCCGAGGTCGACTGGAGTCGTGACATGGTCCTGGTCGGATCTGTGGGCACCCGTCAGGAAGCTGGCGACAGCGTGGAGATTCGTCGCATCCTTCAGGGCGAGACCGGAACGAACGTGGAGTTGTTCGAACGTGTCCCAGGCGACTTCTGTTCGCCCGCGGCCAAGAGCCACACGCCGTTCCACATCGTGTTGGCGCCCCGGACCCGGCCGATCCATCGATTCGGGGATGCCACCATCGAACGTGTACCCTGCGGAGGGTAAGCGAATCACGGAATCGGTAGACCGGAGCCCCGTTTCAGCGGTCCCGTGCAGCGCGACGGTGTCGCGGCGGCCTTACCGGGGTTCGCCGTGAGCCTTCGGAGACAGTTCCTCGTTGTCTTTGTTGCGTTCGCCGTCGTGGTGGTGGCCACGGTGGGCTTCTCGGCGTGGCGTCTCACGTCCGGAGCGCTGGAAGAAGAGATGGACCGGAGACTGGAAGCCGTGGCCGGAGCGTTCACGGCCGGCGCTCTGCAGGCCCAGGACCTGCTCACGATCAGCCCCGGCGACGAGGGCAACGATCAGACGCTCTGGTGGCCCAACTACCATCGCCTCGTCGGGCTCACCCAGTGGGTCGATGCGGCCTACGTCTTCAGGAGCAACAACACCGTTCTCGTCTCCACCGAGGGCACATCGCTCCGAGTGGGCACGCGCCTTCGGTGGCTGGACGGATACCGGGCAGAACTCCAGCGCGCGTGGCTCGAGGGCCGCTCCACCACGCCTCAATTCCTAGGAGAGGACGGTCGACTCTATAAGTATGGCTTCGTGCGTGTGGAAAACGCCGACGTCATGCTCGGCGTGTTGATCCAAGCCGAGTTCTTCGAGCCCTTGATCCGACTCCAGCGCACGCTGCTGGCGGCGGGTCTGGTCGCGATCCTCATCGCCGTCGTGCTGGCCGGGGTGCTGGCGGCCAACGTCGCGCTTCCCATCGAGCGGCTGAGCCGTGTGGCCATCCGGATCCAACGAGGTCGGATGACCGAGCCGGTGGCGACGGAACCGGGCAAGGAGTTGGGGCGGCTGTCGCGGGCAATGGAGCGGATGCGTCGAGGCATCCTTCGAAGAGACGAGCAGTTGCGATTGATGCTGGCCCAGGTTGCACACGAGATCAGGAACCCTCTCGGAGGCCTCGAGCTGTTCACGTCGGCGGCTTCGGAGACGCAGGACCGGAAGGAGCGTCAGCGCTTGCTGGACCGGGTACGAGCCGAGATCCGAGACCTGAACGACATCATCGACGACTTCCTCACGTTCGCCAGGCCCCTGGAGCCCGGACCCGAGCTTCACGACGTGCGGTCGGCCATCCACGAGGCAGGAGAGTTGGTCGAAATCGAGCTGGTCCAGCGAGACGGAACGCTCGAGGTGCTTCTACCGGACGAGCCGCTGCTGGCACAGGCCGATCCAGAGCACGTCAAACGGATCGTGCTCAATCTGGTGCGGAACGCGGCCGAGGCCGGCACCAGGGTGCAGGTCGAGGCCACGGCGGTGCGGGGCGAGGTGGTCGTCGCCGTCCGGGACGACGGTCCCGGAGTCCCCGAAGACCTTCGCGAAAAGATCTTCGAGCCGTTCGTGAGCCAGAAGGAAAAGGGCGCCGGCCTGGGGCTGGCTATCGTCGAGCGCGTGGCCATGGCCAACGGCGGTCGGGTGGAGTTGATGCCCCGGGACGATGCCAACGTTGGGTGGGGAGCCGAGTTTCGCGTATATTTCAACGGCTCAGAAGAGCTTCCAATCGTCGAGGCCTCCCCGGTGGGGGCTTGAGCCTTGGCGCGTGTTGTCGGAGTGGACCCCAGGCAGGGGTCTGGAATCAGATCACAGGTTTGGAGTGACGATCGGATATGGCGCAGGTTCTGATCATCGATGACCACGATACGATGCGGGAGGGGCTGGAGCTCCTCCTGAGACGCCGTGGTCACAAGACCCTGTCCGCGGACGGTGGCGCAAAGGGATTGGAGCTGCTGGAAGAGGCGGGTGCCGATCTGGTCATCACGGATCTCAAGATGTCGAAGGTGGACGGCATCGAGGTGCTCAAGCGTGTCCACGACCACGCACCGGATGTCGATGTCCTCGTCATCACCGCGTACGGCACGATCGAGAAGGCCGTCGAGGCCATGAAGCTGGGTGCGGCAGACTTCATCACGAAGCCGTTCAGCTCCGAGGAGTTCGCGGTCAAGGTCGACCGCCTGCTCAACGACCAGGGCGAACGGACTCGGCTCAAGCGGGAGAACGTCGCCCTCCGGGTCGAAAACACCTACCTGAAGGACCAGGCCGAGGCGCGCTACGGGGAAATCGTCGGCGAATCTGCGCCGATGGAAGAGGTGTTCCGCTGGGTCAGCAGAGTCGCCCGCTCGGAGTCGACGGTGATCGTCTACGGCGAGTCCGGCACCGGCAAAGAGCTCGTGGCCCGGGCGATCCACGCCGGGTCGAGCCGAGCCCAGGGCCCGTTCGTCAGGGTGAACTGCGGGGCCCTGTCCGAGAGCCTGCTCGACTCCGAGTTATTCGGTCACGAAAAGGGCGCGTTCACCGGGGCAGAGCGCCAACGGCGCGGTCGCTTCGAGCTGGCTCACGGCGGTACGCTGTTCCTGGACGAGATCTCGACCATTTCGCCCATGACCCAGGTCCGCCTCCTCCGGGTCCTGCAGGAGCGAGAGCTGGAGCGGGTCGGCGGCGAGGAGACGATCCCCGTCGACGTCCGCATCATCGCGGCCACCAACACCCCAGCGGACCAGCTCCTCGGCGAATCGGGCTTCCGCGAGGACCTTTTTTACCGGCTCCACGTGGTGCCGATCACCGTTCCGCCCCTACGGGACCGGAAGGGCGACATCCCGAGCCTGGTCAGCCACTTCATCGAAAAGCTCCGCGGCCGGACGTGTGCCACCGCCACCGAAGCGAGCAACGAAGCCATGCATCGGCTCAGCTCGTATAACTGGCCCGGCAACGTCCGCGAGTTGGAGAACGTGATCGAGCGGGCCCTGGTCATGGCCGACGGGTCTACCCTCGAAGCGGCGGACTTGCCTTTCCTGCCGGTCGAAGGGACGTTCGCCGGAGTCTCGGCCCAGGGCGCGGCACTGCCGAGCGGTGGGCTGGACCTGAACAGGGCCGTCGAAGGCATGGAAGAGAAGCTCTTGCGGCAGGCGTTGGATCAGGCCCAGGGGGTCAAGGCGGAAGCCGCCCGCCTGCTTGGTCTGAAGCCGTCGGCGCTCTACTACAAGCTCGAGAAGTACGGGATCGAGGCCTGATCATGATCTCCCGCCGCCTTCGCTCCGTTGCCGCCCGGTGGGTCTGGGCGGGTGCGATGGTGGTATTCGGTGCGACCGGGGTCCAGGGACAGGAACGAGGCCTCGAGCTGGAGTTGAGCGACGCCGAGCTGGAATACAACGCCGCCCGCGCCGAGTGGGAGTCGGCGCTCAACGCATTCCGAGCCGCGGAAGCTCGCTGGCAGCGTGCGTTGGACGACGTCAACGCGGCGGAAGAGGCAGGCGACGAAGAGGCGCTGAGCGCGGCCTACGCCCGATTCCGCACCCAGGCGCTGGAATTCCAGACCCAGGAGTCGCGCCAGGAAGAGACTGCTCGTGCGCTCTCCGAGGCCCGGGTATCCCTGATGGCGGTGCTGGCCGAGTCTCGAGACGCGCTGTACGAAGACGCGCTCGACGACGAAACACCTCCCGAGCAGCGTCGCGAGCTGGCAGCGCTGATCCAGGACCGGAGCAACCGATTCCGGAGCTTGGAGCAGGAGGGCGCACCCCCCACCGAGATCACCCTGGTAACGAGCTCGGAGATCACCATCGATCGCCGGGACGGTCCGGACGAGCTGAACGCGAAGATTCGGTTCATGGAGCTCCGGATCCGCCAGGCACAGGACAACATCGAGTCGGTGAGCGACCGAATCAGCACGCTGGAGAAGGAGCAGCGGCAGCAGAGAGACCTCCAGAATCTCATGGCCGGGGTGGAGCGCTTCGACGACACGTTCGTTCCCGTAACGACCTCGGATCCCGTCTCCGCGACGGCCGATCGAGAGGGCGAGGGACGAGCACCGGCCGATGGCTCTGATGTCGAGACTCTGGACGACCTGTCGATCGATCAGCAGATTGAAGCGTTGCGATTGCTTCAGGAACAAATGTTTAGTTGGGTTCAGCGCATGGAGGATCGCGTCGAGGTGTTCCGGCAGCGGCTGATCAGGTTGACCACGTCATGAAGACGTTCCGTCTCCAGACCCTGGTTCTGGCCGGCTTCCTGATGGGGGCTGGGTCGTTGGATGCGCAGGTGCGCGTCCAGGACCTCGTGGTCACTGCCGGTGCCGCCATGGAGGGATACCAGGGTAATCTCTCGTCCGTGACCCTCCCGGTGGTGGACCCGACGGACAGGGCGTCCGCCGCGGTTGGCGAGTTCGGGGCCCGCGGACGGGTCTTCTTCGTGGACAACCCGGTCCGAGGCTTCCGGGTTGATTTCGACGGGGGCATGAGGCAGTTCGCGGCATCCGGGTTCCAGTTGGCGGACTACGCCCCCCGAGAGTTGGTCGGCAAAGTCGACGGTGTATACCGCCAGAGCCTGGGTAACGTTGGCTCGCTCCACGCGGCGTTCGGATTCAAGGGTCACAGCGTGGTGGACCGGCCGCCCATGCCGTTGTTCCTGCAACCCGGGTACGGCGCCACCAACGCCGGAATGCAGGTCCGGTTCGTGGAGTTCGGCGGCATCCAGGTAGACGCCCAGCTCATGGCCGAATGGGCGGACTACCAGACCCACGAGCTATTCCCGCAGCTGGACCTGCTGGACAACCGCTCGACGCGGATGGAGCTGGGAGGCACCTGGGGTTCGGACTGGAAGGTCCGCTTCTACGGCGCTCTCCGTCTGGCCGATTTCCAGCGCCAGGGCACCAACCTCCCGTCGGACCCGATCCGAAGAGACAAGGCCATCGAGGCAGGCGGCATCTGGATGTACTCCGGACCCGTCGTGGCGCAGCTCGGGGCTTCGGCCATTTTCAACCGGTCCAACTCTGCACGCCCGGAGTACGATGCGGTCCGCGTTCGCGGCAATCTCGCGGCTCCACTGCCGTATGACTTCACCGCCACGCTCTACGCTTCGATCACCGGTAAGCGGTACAAGCACGAGTTCGAGTTCGCCCGTCTCGTTCCCGGCGAGGAAGCGGACAACGCTTCCGTGGTCTACGCTGCGCTGAACCGGCCCATCGCTCCGACCCTGGACGCACAGGTCCGCTTCGGCTGGACACGCGCCGAGACCGACATCGGCGGCTCGTTCTACGAACGGTACGGAGTCAGCTTCCTGATCAACTTCCGGCCGCTCCAGTAGCCACCCCCGCCGCCCAGGCCACCCACTGGCCGTGATGGGACAGGCTCACGTCCGTTGGCGCATGCTCGCCATCGTGGAGCAAGCGGGGCGGAGTTCTCCCGGTCGGACCCCCTTCACAGACGATCTCCAGCCGCCCGGGCGCGACGCCCAGGGCCCGAGCGACGTCGTCCCGTGCAGCGATCCGGACGGCGGCCGACGAGGTTGAGTGCACGGCCCGGCGCTCTCGTTCGGTGAAGCGCTCGAGCCTAAGTGCTTCGAGATCGACGTCGTTCGTCGTCCCCAGGGCATCGCGTAGCCGGGCCCGGCCCCAACGAAGGCACCTCGGCGGATCGAAGTCAGGAACCGGCGCCGGCCACCACGCCACCACGTGGAGCGCGCCTGCCCAGCGATCCGCCAGGAACGGGATCGTGATCTGCTCGTAGCGGACGTGGCCGAAGGCGCGATCGGGCGCGGCTGCGGACAGGTGGACGACGAAAGCGGCGTGCACGAACGGAGGCGGACCGGCCTCGAACTTCGAGACGACCTTGAACGCCGCTTCCTTGGCTGCCCACAACAACCAGAGCGTCTCGTCCGGGTCGTCACTTCCCCGAATGGCCGCGGCCTCTTCCGCGGCGAAGATCCGAGCCACGAAGCGGGCGCTCCGCGATTTCCCAGGGCAGCGCGGGTCGGTCAGGTCGACGATGTCGTTTCCCACGAGCAGCATGGACATGCGCGAAGGGTAACGGGGGTTTGGCCGCCCAGACAGGTGGCGACCCAGGGGGCGACCCAGTTGTTACCTTACCAGGGTCACCCGCACCGCAGGCACGAGAATCCGAACCGCGACCTACACGACCTCCCATCCCAGCTCAACGCCCATGAACCCATACCCAAAGACGCCGAGGGGCACGGTGGTCGACGACTATCACGGGGTGTCGGTCCCCGACCCCTATCGTTGGTTGGAAGACACGGAGGCCCGGGCGACCTTCGAGTGGGTCGAGGACCAAAACGCCATCACCGAACGGCACCTGGCAACCATCCCCAACCGGCGGGCGGTCCGGGACCGCGTGGCCGAATTGTGGGACTACACCCGGTACGGAACGCCCGCCTATCCTGTGCCCGTGCTGGCTGGTGGATGCCGGTTCTTCTTCCGTAGCGACGGACTTCAGAATCAGCCCGTGCTCTTCGTAGAGCCCGAACACGGCGAAGCGAGGGTGCTGATGGACCCGAACACCCTGTCTGAGGACGGCACGGTGGCCCTGAGCAGCTTCGACGTCACCCACGACGGCCGATTGCTCGCCTACGCGCTGACCCATGGTGGGTCGGATTGGCAGGAGATAAGGGTTCGGGACGTGGACACCGGCGCGGATCTCCCGGACCACGTGGAATGGATGAAGTTCGCCAGCCCCAGCTGGACCCGGGACGGAAGGGGCTTCTTCTACTCGCGATACCCGGCGCCGGACGCTCGAGACGCCCTGCTGGAGACGAATCGCGGGCAGCAGCTCTACTACCACCGCCTGGGCACCGACCAGAGCCAGGACGTGCTGATCTACGAGCGGCCGGATGAGCCGGACTGGGGGTTCATGGCACGGGTCACCGAAGACGGTCGGTACGCGGTGATCCACGTTTGGCACGGCAGCGCGTCAGAGAACCGGTTGTACTACCTCGACCTCGAGCACCCGGCCAACCCCCTGCTCGACGGCGAGGTGCGGCCCATCATGGACGACGGCGACGCATCCTATGCGTTCGTCGCCAACCTGGGCGAACGGTTCCTGGTTCTCACGGACCTGGAGGCTCCCCGCCGACGCCTCGTGGCGGTCGATCTTCGCAAGCCGGAGCCGGAGCACTGGGAGTCGATCATTCCAGAAGACGAACCCGTACTGGAGTCCGTGCGCCTGCTCGGGGGCCGTCTGGTTGCGGCCTACCTCGTAGACGCCCGGGGCGAGCTCCGGGTCCACGATCTGGACGGAATTCAGCTTCCGGGCATCGCATTGCCGACACTCGGCAGCGTGGCAGGATTCGGAGGGTCGGAGACGAAGAGCGAGATGTTTTTCGCGTTCACGTCGTTCGTCCACCCCAGGACCGTATACCGCTGCGAACTGGATTCCAGGACGACCGAGGTCTACGGGACGACCCCCGACTTCGACGTGTCGGACCTGGTCACCGAGCAGGTCTTCGTGGCGTCGAAAGACGGTACCCGGGTCCCAATGTTCATCACACACCGCCGAGGGGCCACAAGAGACGGAGACCGCCCGGTGATGCTGTATGGGTACGGCGGATTCAACGTTTCCCTCTCGCCCTTCTTCTCCGTCGCGAACCTGGTCTGGATGGAGATGGGCGGGGTCCTGGCAGTGCCCAATCTCCGGGGTGGTGGCGAGTACGGGGAGGAATGGCATCGGTCCGGAACCCGCGAGCGGAAGCAGAACGTGTTCGACGACTTCCAGGCCGCGGCCACGCACCTGATCGAGGCCGGTTACACCCGGCCCGAACGCATCGCGATCTCCGGGGGGTCGAATGGCGGGCTGCTGGTCGGAGCCTGCATGATCCAGCGGCCCGACCTCTTCGCCGTGGCACTCCCGGCCGTCGGCGTGATGGACATGCTGCGGTTCCACCGCTTCACGATCGGTTGGGCCTGGGTTTCCGACTACGGATCAGCGGACGAGCCCGAGGAATTCGCATTCCTGCGAGCCTATTCCCCGCTGCACACACTCGAGGACGGCGAGTGCTATCCGGCGACGCTGGTCACGACGGCCGACCGTGACGATCGGGTCGTGCCGGGTCACTCGTTCAAGTTCACCGCCCGGCTGCAAGAGGCTCAGGGCTGCGATAGGCCCGTCTTGATTCGCGTCGATCGACAGGCCGGACACGGCGCCGGCAAGCCGACCCGCAAGCTGATCGACGAAGCAGGAGACCGGTTGGCGTTCGCGTGGCACCACCTTGGGCAGGGAACCTGATGGCCGAACCGTCGTACCTCAGAGCCTGAGCGCCCAGAAGGACCCCGACCTGCCGATTCCCCCCGGTATCGCCTGGTTCGCTCGTCAGGCTCCCCCCGAAACGGAACAGGCATCGGTTATGAAGCAGAGCATGGCCATGCGGGCAGTGCGTCCCGTCCACGCCGCCGCGGTTGTGGCGGTGACCCTCCTCGCGGTTCTCTTTGCCAGCGGATCGCTGGCGGCCCAGCAGGTGCTCGAACTCGCGAACGGAGACCAGATGTCCGGGTCCCTTTCCGCGATCAACGGCTCCACCTGGGTGTTCGGGTACCGGGGCGCAGACGTTGAAGTGTCCGTGGACGACATCGTGTCCTTCGGCGCTCCCGATCCAATCGGCCTCCGCCTTTCGGACGGATCGATCGTCGCCGCCTCGGTGGCGACCGCCCAGGGCACGCTGACCCTGACGCTGGCGGACGGTTCGACCCGAACGGCGGCGCCCGGAGACCTGGCGGCGGTGGGGGATCCGGCCGACCTGGAGGCGTTGGTTCCGGTGGAGCTCGGGTATTTCACTCCGTTCGGCCGATTCTGGGGCGTCAACACGACGCTGGGGGCCTCTCTGAAGGACGGGAACAGCAACACGAGCTCGTTCAACTTTCGGTTCGACCTGGCTCGGGAAACGGCACGGGACCGCCTCGCGTTCTCGCTGCTCATGACCCAGGAACAGAATCCCTCCGACCTGACGGGCGAGCGTGAGAAGACGGCGGAGAAGTTCATCGGGGACGTCCGGGCCGACATCTTTCCCTGGACCAAGACCTTCTTCTTCGTCCAGAACCGCTACACCCGGGACGTCTTCAAGGAAATCGACCTGAGGGTCAATCTGAACCTGGGCACCGGGTACAGGTTCGTGCGGACGGACAACACGGACCTGCAGATGGCCCTCGGTGTCGGTGGACGCTACGAGGACTACGTGCCGGAGGAAACGGAATCCGTGACCGTCGGGACCTGGACGTTGAACGGGCAGTTCCGTCAGAAGTTCGGGGGCTTCGAGTTCACCACGGGCCTCGACGCCAACACCGCGTTCCAGGACTTCGAAGACTACCAGTTGCTGAACGACAACAACCTGACCGCCACGGTGGTCGCCGGCCTGGGGTTCCGCATCGGCCTGCTCGTCGAGTTCGACAACACGCCGGCGGAAGGCGCCGACAAGACCGACGTCACGTTCACGACGGGTCTTAACTACACGCTGGGCGGGTAGGGACGGGGGCCAAGCCCTCCGGAGGCCTTCCCCCGGAACGACGAGCGGCCGGCACCCACGAGCGGGCGCCGGCCGTTCGCATTTACCCAGGACGGGCCAGGAATCAGGTAATCGGCCGACCCCCCTCCACCGCCACCGCCGGAATGCCCAGGCTCTCGATCAGCTGGTTGAACTGGGCGACGTCGGTGTTGAAGATCACCTCGAGGCGCACCCGCAGCTCCTCCCACTGGGCGTTCAGCTGGCCCAATCGGGCGATGGCCCCCGCGGTGGGCGCCCCTTCCGGTCCGCCGCTGATGTAGCCGTCCGGGCCGGTGACGTTGCCATAGAGCTCGGCGTACTGGTTGTCCAGCTGGCCCGGGAACCGGATCGGGTCCTGGCCGCTCTCGTTCTTCACCTGGATCAGTAGCTCCTCGACGGCCGTGAGCGTGGCCTCCAGGGAATCGGCCGCGGGTCCGACCTGCTCACCGTGACCCAGTTGATCGGCCCGGTCGACCGTTTCGGAGATCTGACCCTGGGCGGAGCGGATGCTCTTGATGGCCGTGTGGACCGCCTGCAAAGAGTCTCTGATCTCGGTGGCCACCCGGAACTGCTCGTCGTAATCGGCCTGGGTGACCTCGGGAATGCGCGGATCCGGCAGGAGCTGGAAGTCACGCACGTGGGATCCGGTCGCCGTGGTCAACTGGACCTGGTACGTGGCCGGGGGCGCCTTGACTCCGCCCGTGTAGCCCCACACGACGGCGTCGTCGTCCAGGTCGGGACCCGGGTAGTTGAGATCCCAGACGATCTGATTCATGCCGGCCTCGGTGGGCAGCACGTCCTCGCCCGACGCTTCGGCAGCCGCCGAGTCGCTGGTGAACGACCGCACGGTGGTGCCGAGGAAGTCCTGGATCTCGATGGTGATCGGCTCGGAGGGTTCCTCGGCCAGGTAGTAACGGATCAGGGCGCCACCCGGGTGTCCCTCCGGCGCCAGGCCACCCAACCCTCCGCCCCCACCCGTGTTGGCCCGGTAGGCCGTCTTCGGAGCAAACAGGTGGGACTCGCCGGTCACGGAGTCGTCGAACACGTCGAAGAGGGGCGTACGGTCGTCGAGGATGTAGAACGACCGTCCCTGGGTCGAGACGATCACATCCCCGTGGGCGATCCGCATGCCCGTGACCGGCGTAACCGGCAAGTCCAGTTGGAGGGACTGCCAGTTCCGGCCGTTGTCGAACGACACGAAGATCCCGAACTCCGTACCGGCGTACAGGAGCCCGGCACGCTCCGGGTCCTCCCGTACGGTGCGGACCGGGTAGTCGCCGGGGATGCCGTTCGAACCGTTGGTGGCCAGCCGCCAGGTGACGCCGAAGTCGTCGGTCACGAAGACGTAGGGGCGGAAGTCGTCGATGCGGTAGGCATGAACCGCCATGACCGCCCGGCCCTGCCGGTGCTCAGACAGATCGATCTCGTCGACCGTTCCCAGCGTTGGCATGTCGGGGGGCGTGATCTCGGTCCAGGTCGCGCCGCCATCCTGGGTGATGTGGACCCGGCCGTCGTCGGTGCCTGCCCAGATCTCGTCCGGCGAGTGGGGCGAGACCGCCACGCTGAAGATCGTGTTGTAGATCTCGACGCCGGTGATGTCGTTGTTGAGGGGTCCACCCGACGCGACCTGGTGTTCAGGATTGTTCGTCGTCAGGTCCTCGGAGATGGTCTCCCACGTCATTCCGCCGTCCGTGGTCCGGTGCAGCCGCTGAGAGGCGTGGTACACGACTTCGGGGTCATGGGGCGACACCACGATCGGGGCCACCCACTGGAACCGCTCCTGGAGGTCCGCCGCGGCCTGTCCGAGCTGGAGCTGGGGGTAGATGATCACGTTGCGGCGCTGGTCGCTGCGGGTGTCCATCCGGTTGATCGCCCCTCCGTAGCATCCGCCCCAGACGATCTCGGGATGATCCGGGTGGAATGCGATCGGGCCCGTCTCACACCCGGCCGGGTAGCGCCACTGGGACTTGGCGTGGAGCGAGCTGGCCGAAGCCCATGCGGGAACGCTGATGCCCGTATTGTCCTGCTGGGCTCCGTACAGCCGGTACGGGAAACCGTTGTCGACGATCACGTCGTAGAGCTCGGCGGTCGGCTGGTTCAGATAGGTCGACCAGGTCTCGCCGGCGTTCACCGAGACCTGCGCCCCACCGTCGTCCGCCACCACCATCAGGTCGGTGTCGGTCGGGTTGATCCAGAGGTCGTGGACGTCGCCGTGGGGGACCTGGACCGGTTCGAACGTGGTGCCCCCGTCGACGGACCGGTACAGGCTCGTGTTCAGTGCCCAGACCGTGTTCTCGTCCTGGGGATCCGCCTGGACATGGGTGTAGTACCACGCCCGCTGCCGGAGCCGGTTCTCGGAGTTCGTCCGGGTCCAGCTCTCTCCGCCGTCATCCGAGCGGAACACCCCTCCATCGGGCTCGGCTTCGACGATCGCCCAGACACGTCCCGCCCGCGCCGGTGAGGCGCTCACGCCGACTTTGCCGACGATGCCCTCAGGCAGCCCGCCACCGAGCTTGTCCCAGGTGTCACCCCCATCCGTCGTCTTGTACACGCCCCCCTCGGGCCCACCCGAGATCATGCTCCAGGGCTTGCGCTCGCCCCGCCACATGCCGGCGTACAACACCCGTGGGTTCGTGGCGTCCATGGTCAGGTCGGAGGCGCCGGTCGAATCGTTGAGCGCCAGCACGTGCTCCCAGGAGTCACCCCCGTCGCTGGAGCGATACACCCCCCGATCCGGGTTCTTGCCGAACGGGTGCCCCAGCGCCGCCACGTACAACAGGTCGGGATTGGTGGGGTGCACCTCGATCCTGCCGATCTGGCCCGCTTCGGGCAGGCCGATGAACGTCCAGCTCTTGCCTGCGTCGGTGGACCGCCACATGCCTCGTCCGGTGGACGTGTTGCCCCGGATGTCCATGGATCCGGTGCCCACGTAGATGACGTTGGGATCGGAATCGGCCACGTCCACGGCGCCGATGGACGCCACGTCGATGAATCCATCCGAAATGTTGTGCCACGTATGCCCGTAGTCCCGGGTCACCCACATGCCGCCGCCGGTCGTACCCATGTAGAACGTGGCGGGCTGCTCTGCCACGCCCGTCACCGCAGTCGAGCGTCCGCCGCGGAACGGCCCGACCATGCGCCAGTGGAGTCCCGCGTACGTGTCGGGATTCCTGACGTCGTTGGTCGCTGGGGCGTCCTGGGCGGATACGATCGCGGTTCCGGTGGGGAGCGTGTAGGCCGCGAAGAACGCGGCGAGGACGAAGAAACCACGTCGGATGATGGCGCTACGCATGATGGAGACCTCTGATGGCGTGAATTCAGGTGGCGGACAACATACGGCGACCGTTGGGCGGTGTCAGCGCCCGCCGCGCCAGGACGATGGGGGCGGGGACCTGGTGAACCATGGACTGATCGCGACTCCACCCGGTACCTTGGCTGCCCCCTGGAATCGAACAGTCATGGAGAGCCGCACGATGCGCACGACGTCCGTCCTGATGGTGCTTGCCTTCACCGCTGCCTGCGGTGGTTCCGACACCCCCGATCAAGCTTCATCCGATGCCGCCATGGCGCCGGCCGACGAGTTGGCCGCAGGGGCCGAGGCCATTTCTGCCGAGCGCCTCACGGCGTGGACCCGAACGCTTTCCTCCGACGAGTTCGAAGGGCGTGGACCTTCTTCGCCGGGCGAGGAGCGGACGGTCGCGTACCTGAAGGACGAGTTCCAGGCCCTGGGCCTTCAGCCGGGCAACGGAGACTCCTGGTACCAGGATGTCCCGCTCATCGAGATCACCGTCGAGAACAGCCCGACCCTGGCCCTGAGTGGACTGGGAGGCACTGCGGACCTGGCCTGGACGGAGGGCTTCGTGGGCTGGACGAAGCGGGTCGTCGAAACGGCGGGCCTGGACAACAGCGAGATGGTCTTCGTCGGCTACGGGATCGTGGCACCCGAGTATGGCTGGGACGACTACGCCGGCGTTGACATGGCCGGGAAGACGGCCGTGATCCTGGTCAACGACCCGGGGTTCGCGACGCAGGATCCGGACGTCTTCCGCGGGAACGCCATGACGTATTACGGCCGCTGGACGTACAAGTACGAAGAGGCGGCACGGCAGGGCGCCGCCGGTGCCCTCGTGATCCACCACACGGGGCCGGCGGGGTACCCCTGGGAGGTCGTCACCGGCTCCTGGACAGGGCCCCAGTTCGACCTGGTGCGGGACGGTTCAACATGGGCCGCGTGGCCGTGGAAGGCTGGATCGAAGGCGACGCCGCCGCCCAGGCGTTCGCCTTGGAGGGCCACGATCTGGCGGCCCTCGAGGCCGCCGCGGCTCAGCCCGCCTTCCAGGCCGTGCCTCTCGGAATGACCGCCTCGGTGAACCTGGAAAACAACCTGCGAGAGTCCACCTCCAGAAACGTGCTGGCGACGATCCCCGGCACGGACCGGGCGGACGAGTACGTGGTGTACATGGCCCACTGGGACCACTTCGGCGTGTCGATCGACGAATCGTTGGACGACCGGATCTTCAACGGCGCGTTCGACAATGCCACCGGTACCGCTGCCCTCCTGGAGCTGGCGCGGGTCTACTCTGAGCTTCCCGAGCCCACCTCCCGGTCCCTCCTGTTTCTCGCGGTCACCGCCGAAGAGCAGGGCCTGCTGGGCTCGGCCTACTACGGTTCGTACCCCGTGTACCCAGCGAACCATACCGTTGCCGCGATCAACATGGACGGCATGAACATCGACGGCCCGATGAACGACATCACCGCGGTGGGATACGGCAATTCCGAGTTGGACGATTACCTCGAACGCGCCGCCGCGGCACAGGGGCGGGTCGTGAACCCCGATCCCGAGTCCGAAAAGGGCTTCTACTACCGGTCAGACCACTTCAGCTTCGCGAAGGTGGGCATCCCGGCGCTCTATACCGACGCGGGCATCGACCACGTCGAGCACGGATCCCAGTGGACGCTGGACAAGCGGGCGGAATACAACGCGGAACGCTACCACAAGCCGACCGACGAATTCGACGAAAGCTGGGACTGGAGCGGCGCTGTGGACGACCTCCGCCTGCTCTTCGACATCGGGTTCCGGATCGCCGACTCGGACGCCTACCCGAACTGGCGCCAAGGCACCGAGTTCAAGGCCATCCGCGACGCGGACATGGCCAACCGCTGAAGCCGGTGCTCAGCGTGGGAAATCGGGGCCGGTGGTCATCGAGTCGCTCACTCGCGTCTGGAAGTTCGAGTTGTGCCAGACGCGGGTGACCTCGCCCGATTCGTCCACTTCGAATTCGAAGGCTTCGCCAAGCTCGCCGTTGTCCCGGACCCGGCGGAAGATCGGACCCTCGACGTGCTTCAATGGCGTCAGCGCGTCGAGGGGGCTGTCGGTAGGCAGGGAAAGCACGGCCAGGCCCCCCTTCCACGGCAGCACGACGGATTCGCCGGCGAGCCAGCTCTGGTACCGACCGACGAACGCCTTCAGCTCCGGCTCGATCCACTCGGCCTCGGATTCGGCGTCCAATGCCTCTAGGATGGCCGGCGCGACGATGTCGTAGGCCGTCTGGGTGAACGATCGGCTGTTCACGCCGTTCGTATTCGTCATGAAGACCGTGGCGATGCGCTCGTCCGTCTGCATCAGGAAGTGGGACTGGTATCCCGGGCAATACCCTCCATGGCCGACGAACGTCTTCTCTTCGTCTCGCCACACACTGAAGCCGAGCCCCCTGGTCACTTCCCAGTCGGGGTTCACCCAATGGACCCGCTGCATCTCACGGAGTGTGTTGGGGGCCAGCACCGGGTCCGATTCGTGCTCCAGGGCACGGAATTGCCACGATGCGAACGCGCTCATGTCCAGCACGTTGGAGACGAAGCCCGCGGCCGGCGAGATCCCTCGCACCGAATAGGGCGGCACCGGATCTCGACTACCGTCGCGGCGGATGCCCGAATACCCGGTCGCGAACTGGGCGCCCCGCAGAGCGTCGGGGTGCTCGGAGTAGGTGTCCTCCATGCCCAGCGGGTCGAGAATGTGGGTACGGACGTATTCGTGGAACTCGACCCCCGACGCGGCCGTAACGACTTCTCCCGCCAGGGTGAGGCCGAGGTTCGAGTACTGGTAGTAGGTGTCCGACGGGTACAGCATGTCCTGCTGGCTGACCCGTTCCACGATCGCCTCCCGGGTCGGGAACGGGTGGTCCGGTCCCGTCCAGTACGGGTAGTCCGACTCCCGAGGTAGCCCCGAAGAATGGGTGAGCACGTTTTCCACCCGTACAGGGCCGCTGCCCTCGTACGTCTCCCCGATCTCGAACCAGTCCAGATGCTCCGCGACGGGATCGTCGAGTCTGAGCTCGCCCGCGTCCCTCAACTGCAACACGCCCACCGCGGTGAACAGCTTCGAGATGGAGCACACCGAGTAGAGGGTCTTCGCGTCGGCCGGACGCTCCGAGTCCATGTGGGCGAACCCGAATCCACCCGACCAGAGCACGTCCTGATCGTGCACCACGGCAACGGACGCACCCGGAAGGCGATCGTAGTCCCGCTTGGCGCTGACCCACGCTTCCACGAGCCCCAGGGCCTCGGCGACCCGGGGGTGCTCTTCGAGGGATTGGGCCGGACCGGCCCCGGGGAGCAGGGCGATGGCCACGACGGCGAGGAGGACGCGACGCATGGATGACTCCGTTGCTCGGTCCGCTCTCGAGGGGGAGCGGAACAGTGCCTGTGCCCGGTCCCGGGTCATGACGGTACCGGTGCGGCCCGAGGTCGACGCCGGACCTCGCAGGATCGACGCCTGGACGTCCGGGGTCGGGGATTGCTGACGCACTCCCGTTTCCGGTAGTCTCCGACGACCTGCGCACGAAAGCCCGACTGGGCCGCGGGCTCATTATGGAGAAGAGGGCCACTGGTTCACCAGATGATCGAACGAATCAAGGAACTGGAAGCGGTGAGCCGGCGGCTCGAACCCGACGCGGACGAGCGGGAGCGTCTGCGGCGCCGGGTGGTGGAGCACGGCGAGGCCTTCTACGCCCGGCTGCCGGACGCCAAGGCGTACGAGATCGACAAGTCGGGTGCAGTGGAGATGCGGGACTATCCGCTGCAGGACGAGCCCAGGTCTCTGGACCACCTGCTGGCCCTGGTCCGGAGAGCGGTGGACACCCCCGGATTGAGTCCGCCGTCCGGTGGGCACATGGCGTACATCCCGGGCGGAGGCGTCTACGTCGCGGCGCTCGGGGACTACCTCGCCGCCGTGACCAATCGGTACGCCGGGGTGCGGTTCGCCAGCCCCGGCGCTGTGGAGATGGAAGAGGCGGGGTTGGCGTGGATGGCCGATCTGATTGGATACGGGCCCGGTTGGGGCGGCAACCTCACCTCGGGCGGCAGCGTCGCGAACCTGATCGGGATCGTCACCGCACGGGAGGCTGCGGGCCTGAAGGCTCGTGACTACGATCGGGCGGTCGTCTACAGCACGGACCAGGTGCACCACTGCGTGGACCGGGCGCTGCGGACGGCCGGCCTCGGGGAGTGCGTCCGTCGGACCGTGCCGATGGACGATCGATACCGGATGCGACCGGACGCCCTTGCGGCACTCGTCCAGGAGGACCGGCAGGCCGGGCTGACTCCATGGATGGTCGTGGCTTCCGCCGGCACGACCGACGTAGGCGCCATCGACCCACTGGAAGAGGTCGGCGCGGTCGCGAAAGCGGAAGGACTCTGGTACCACGTGGACGCTGCGTACGGCGGGTTCTTCGCCCTCTGCCCCGAGGCGGCGCCGAAACTCGCAGGATTGGCCATGGCGGACACTGTGGTGCTGGACCCCCACAAGGGCCTGTTCCTGCCATTCGGATCCGGCGCGATTCTGGCCCGGGACAAGGCGGCCCTGTACCAGGCCCACACCTACGAAGCCCACTACATGCAGGACACGATCTCGGAGCATACGCTCGAGCTGGCATCGCCCGGCGATCTGTCCCACGAGTTCAGCAAGCACTTCCGGGGGCCCAGGCTGTGGCTCCCGCTACAGGTTCACGGCGTCGAGACCTTTCGGGCCTGCCTGGAAGAAAAGCTCCTGCTGACGCGTTATTTCCGGGACCGGGTGGCCGCCCTGGGGTTCGAGGTCGGCGCTGAGCCCGACCTGTCCGTGGCGACCTACCGGTGGGTGCCCGAGCGCGGAGACGCGAACGCGTTCAACGAGCGGCTGGTGGCCGAGCTCCATCGTGACGGGAGGATCTTCGTGACCTCGACGCTGCTCGACGGGGTCTTCGTGCTGCGCGTGGCCATCCTGACGTACCGGACCCACCTGGCCCAGGTCGACCTCTATCTCGAGATCCTGGAAGAAAAGGTGGCGCAGCTCGAAGCGGAGGGGGTGCGGCTCAGTCCGGCGAGGTGAGGCCGGACAGCCCGGCCCGGAGCTCGTCGGGCATGCGCATCGGCCGCCGGTTTTCGCCCACCCACACCCCGACGACCACGGCCCGGGCCGCTTCGGTGCCATCAGCCTTCCTGGCCGACTGGGCCAGGGTCATGCTGCTCTTCCGGACCTCATCCACCCACGTCGTGATCGTAAGCTCGTCGCCCCACATCACTTCGGCCAGATAGTCCACCTCGATGCGAACGACATAGACGGCCCACCCACGATCCAGCACCCGTTGAATGGGCCACCCGCACGCTTCGAGGGCGTCGAACCGGGCCTGTTCGAAGAAGTTCAGGAACACGGCATGGTTCAGATGCCCGAAACTGTCCAGCTCGTAGCTGCGCACGGTGAAGACACTGGCGACGGTAGGCAACGTGGGCTCCCGGGCGGTGACGACGTGGACGGACCGGGCCTCCTACCCGTCGGCGATGCGGTTGCTCCGAGGGGGTAGGCGCGGTAGTCTGCCAACCCCAACCATGACCTTTCCTAGCCAGATTCGACCCCGTCGGGAGCCCGTTCGGCCCCGGTATCCAACCCCCGTTCATACCCCCGAGCGGACGCCATCGGCCGGTACACGTGCAGCCCGGACTCCACGGGCCACGTATCGGCGCGCTCTCGGGTGGGGATTGGCCGTTTGGCTGGGGGCGACCGTCTCCGTCTTGCCTGGCCCACTCCAAGCGCAAACGTCCGATCCCGGGACGCTCACGGTGCTGGCGGCCGCCTCCCTGGCCGATGTCCTGCCCCGGGCGGCTCAGTCGTGGGAGGCCCAGGGTGGGTTGGCCGTGGAATTCAGCTTCGCGGGCACGTCCCGGCTGGCGCCCCAGGTGCTGGAGGGGGCCCGGGCCGACCTGTTCTTCGCGGCGGACGACGCCTGGATGGACTGGGTCGAGGCTCGGGGCGGCATCGATCCGGCGTCCCGGATCGTGGTCGCGAGGAACGCACTCGTCGTCGCGGTTCCCGCGGATTCCGAGTTCGTGCCCCGGGCCCTGGCGGACCTGACCGGAGAGGCCGTTCGAAGGGTGGCCCTGGCCGACGAAAACGTACCCGCCGGTCGGTATGCCAAACAGGCCCTGGAATCCTCGGGCGTCTGGGGTGACTTGAGTGGACGGGTTGTCCGCGGAGGGAGTGTGCGCGGCGCGCTGGAGTGGGTCGCCCGGTCCGAGGTGGACGCGGGCGTCGTGTACGCGACCGACGTCCAGGCCGAGCCCCGGGTGGCGGCGGCGTTCGGCGTCGGACCGTTGCTGCACCAACCGATCCGCTACACGGGAGCCGTTCTGAGCGCGTCCCGTTCCGCGGGGGCCGCCCGCGACTTCCTGGAGTTCATGGCCGGTCCGGGCGGGGCCGTCGCGCTCACGGATGCCGGTTTCGAGCCCGGAGCCGGTCCGACGGAACAGAGCCCGTCGGCTGCGGATCGAGAGTACGAACCCATCGGCCAGCCGAATCCCTGGTCTGCCATCCGCTTGTCTCTGTTGGTGGCGCTACTGGCCACGCTGGTAGGACTCATTCCGGCGATCGCTGCAGGTTGGGTCCTGGCGCGAAAGGAATTCCCTGGCAAGAGCCTGCTGGCCACGGCCCTGCTCGCGCCCCTGGTACTTCCGCCGGTCGTGACGGGCTTCCTGCTGCTGAGCTTCTTCGGGGCCCGGAGCTCGATGGGCGGTTGGTTGGCCGGCCTCGGCATCCAGGTGCCATTCACGCTCCTGGGCGCGGCCCTGGCCGCCCTGGTGGTGGGCCTGCCCCTGTACATCATGGCCGTGCGCGGTGCCTTTCAGGCGGTCGACACCCGGTACGAAGAAGTCAGCTGGACGCTGGGTGTCCATCGATCGGCCACGTTCCGGCGGGTCACGCTGCCGCTGGCGTTGCCGGGCATTGCGGCGGGGGCCGTGCTGGCGTTCGCTCGCTCACTGGGTGAGTTCGGGGCCACGATCGTGCTGGCAGGCAACATCGAGGGAAGCACCCGGACCATCGCGCTGGCGGTGTATTCATTGCTCGAGTCGCCCGCTGGACGAGAGGCAACCTGGTGGCTGGTAGGCTCGAGCGTCGTCATCTCGCTGGCGGCGCTCCTGGGATTCGAGGCCCTGAACCGGCGCCAACGCGCGCGTCTGGACGATCACCGTGGCTGACGGGGTCACTCGCTTCGACCTGCACCTGAGCCTTCGTCTGGGTGCCATGGCCCTGGATGCAGAGCTCGAGACGCGGAACTCGGCCATCGCCGTCGTTGGGCCTTCCGGTTCCGGGAAGAGCACCCTGCTCAGGGTCCTGGCCGGCGTGGAGAGCAGCGCCACCGGCCACCTACGCTTCGACGGCGTCACCTGGCAGGATTCGGCGGCCCAACGGTTCGTTCCGGCCTGGGACCGGAGGGTCGGTTGGGTTCCCCAGGACGCCCTGCTCTTCCCCCACCTCAGCGTCCGTCAGAATCTGGCCTACGCCGGGGCGTCCGATGTCCAGGTGGAAGAGATGGGCGCACTGCTGCAAGTCACGGGTCTCCTGAATCGCCGACCGCGGAGGCTGAGCGGCGGAGAACAACAGCGAGTGGCGTTGGGCAGGGCGCTCCTGTCCCGCCCGCAACTGCTCCTGCTCGACGAGCCCTTCTCGGCCCTGGATCGGCCCCTACGGGCCGTGGTCACCGATCGCCTGCGGGCGTTCTGTGAGGAGCATGGCGTGCCGCTGGTCCTCGTGACCCACGACGAACGCGACGCGGAGGCTCTGGCCGAAGAACGATGGTTGGTTTCCGGGGGTCGCCTCCGGCATCTCTGACCGGCCGCCAGCCCTCAGCTGGCCGGCGTGGCCCTCGTCAGCCGGTACATCAGGATCGCCGCTCGCTTCGCCTGGATGGGGATCGAGGCCAGGTCGACCCGCTCGGACGGGCTGTGGGCACCCTGCCCCACCGAGCCCAGCCCGGCCAGAGCGTCCACGTATGACGCAACGAACGAGATGTCCGCGCCGCCTCGACAACTGGGGTCGAGCTCCATGAGCGTTCCGAGGCCCAGCGCCACGCTTCCGGCGTTGTACTGTTCCAGCAGGGCCCGGTTGCCCTCGGTGGGCGACATGGCCGGATACCCCTCGGCGAATTCGATGGTGGCCTCGGTGTGGGGGAGATGCCGCTCGACGACGGCCCGCATCGCGGCCTGGGCTCGTTCGAGCTGGTCCTGGGAGATCGTGCGGATGCCTCCGGCCACGATGACGTCCCGGGGCACGACATTGGTCTTGCCGAACGCCGTGCCGCCAGCCGTCTCCTCGTCGTAGGAGACGTCGGTTCCGCCGACGATCATCCCGGCGTTGAACGTGAGATACTGCTCGCCGCGGACTTCCTCGTAGAAGTCGTTCAGGATCCGGGAGGTCTCGAAGATCGCGCCCGCCCCGACCTGGGACGAGAAGATCTGGGACGAGTGGGCCTGGGTCCCCGACACGGTGAGCCGCCATCCCGAGGCGCTTCGGCGGGCGATGGTGCCCCAGTCCCCCGCCTCGTCCGCGATACCTCCCTCGAACCCCAGAGCGATGTCGCTTTCCTGCGCCGCCGAGATCAGGTCTCCCCGAACCAGCGAGAGGGGGCTCCCGGGCCGCTCCTCGTCGCCGGTGAAGACGATCCGGATGCTCGTATCGTCCAGGGCCCCGACGCTGGCGAGGGCCTTCAGCGCCAGGAGCATCACCACGTCACCGCCCTTCATGTCGTCGGTTCCCGGACCGTGGCCCGTCATGCCGTCCCGCTCGAACGTCTGGAACGCGTCGTCCTCTTCGAACACGGTGTCGAGATGTCCGATCAGCAGCAGTCGCTGACCTTGATCGCCCAGCCGCTCGGCGTAGAGGTGCCCTGCTCGGTTCACCCCTGCCGGGAAATCGATCCAGCTCGTCTCGAACCCGATCTGGGCCAGCTCTTCGTCCAGGATCCGGCCCACCTCCCGGACGCCCTCGAGGTTGAGGGTCCCGCTGTTGATGTTCACGAGTCGCTCCAGGAGATCGATCGTCTCGTCCGTGTTCGCGTCGATGAAGCGGGCGATCTCCTGCTCGTCCGCCGACAGCTGGGACTGTCCGGCGAGGGCCGGGGGTCCAGCCAGCGATGCCACGGCCAGTAGCGCGAACGGCAGGGGGCGTGAACGGCGCGGCACAGCGTGGCGACGGTGGCCCATCGTCTCGACTCCTCGGAAGCGGTCTCGGTTCGTTCGGGACACCGACACTGAGGCCGCGCTCGATCCGGAGCAAGGGTGGTCCGTCCCCGCCAGGGCCGGATTCGTCCCCCGGGGATCGGGAGAGGGCCAGGACGACGCTAGGTTGGAGGGTTCAAGAGCGCTCTCGCCATGGCGCTGGACCCGAATCGACCCGTCGGACATCTTGAGACATGCGACAATCAGCGCCCTCCAGGGGATGGGCCTGGAAGACACTGGCGCTCTTCGGCGGCGCCACCGGGCTGGGTCTACTGTTCGGCAGCAGGACCTACCTGCTCTACAACGCCTACCCCGACAACAGCATCTCGCTGGTCGACGCCGTCGTGCCCTCGTTGACGGACTGGTATCTCTGGGCGCTGCTGGTGCCTGCGATCGTGTGGGCCTCGCGGCGCTACCCGTTCGAGGCCTCGCTATGGCGGCGCGCCCTGGTTTTCCACCTGGGTTTCGGTGTTGCGGTGGCGGTGGCGAAGTACTTCATCGACATGGGCGCGGGTGCCGTCTTGCCCTGGGTCCCCGCACGTGGATTCTCACGGACCGCGTTCCTGTTCGATTTCTACCCCAACGTCCTGACGTACTGGGTGCTGGTGGTCGCGGCCCACGCGGTCGACTACAGGAATCGGTTCCAGGACCGGGCCCTGGAGGCCAGCCGGCTCCAGGCCACGCTCGCCACGGTCCAGCTCCAGGTCCTGCGCATGCAGCTCCAGCCCCACTTCCTATTCAACACCCTGAACGCGGTCACGACGCTCATGCACCGGGACGTGGACGCCGCGGAACGCATGCTGGTCCGCCTGAGCGACCTGCTGCGCATGACGATCGAGAAGATCGGAGTCCAGGATGTGTCGCTCCAGGAAGAGGTGGATTTCCTGCGTAGCTACCTCGAGATCGCGGAGACCCGTTTCCAGGACCGGCTGACCGTGTCCATCGACGTCGAACCGGGGATCGCGGATGCCCGTGTGCCGCACCTCATTCTCCAACCCCTGGTGGAGAACTCCATACGGCATGGAGTGGAGAAGCTGGCCCGGCCAGGTCGAATCGACGTACGGGCGGTTCGTAGGAACGGGCAACTGGAGTTGACCGTGACGGACGACGGACCCGGCCTGCCACCGGAGTGGGTCGCCGCGGAATGCGAGGGTCTGGGACTCGCCAACGTGACGGAGCGCCTGAACCGGCTCTACGGGCAGGAGAACCTGCTGGAGCTCACGAACCGCCCCGGCGGAGGGCTGGAAGCGAAGATGTCCCTGCCCTACTCCGGCGCGGACGAACGGGACATCTCCGGGAGCGCCGCGTACTGATGACAAGCACGTTGCGCGCGTTGATCGTGGACGACGAAGCGCTGGCACGGGAGCGGGTCCGGACCCTGCTTGACGGCCGCGACGATATCGAGGTCGTCGCCGAGGCGTCCGACGGCATGGAGGCGATCGTCGCCGTACGGGAACACCGCCCGGATCTGATCTTCCTGGATGTCCAGATGCCCGAGATGGACGGCTTCGAGGTCCTGTCCGCACTCGACGCAGCGTCGCTTCCAGCGGTCATCTTCGTAACCGCCTTCGATCGCTACGCCATCAAGGCGTTCGACGTCCATGCCCTGGACTACCTGCTCAAGCCGTTCGACAGGGAGCGGTTCAACGAGGCGGTGGACCGGGCCGTCGATCGCCTCTCCCCTGCGCATGAGGGTGTGGCCCGAGCCGAGCTGCTGGAGATCCTCCACGAGCTGCGCTCGCGGCAGGGTGTTACCGCCATTCGTCGGTTCGTCGTCCGCGACAACGACCGGGTCCGGTTCGTCATGGCCGACGACGTGGAATGGGTCGAGGCGGCGGGGAACTACGTGACCCTTCACGTGGGCGCTGAGGCCTACATGGTGCGCGGCACGATGAAGCGAATCGAGGACGCGCTGGATCCGGAGCGGTTTCTCCGGGTGCATCGGTCGGGCATCGTGAATCTGGACCGGGTTCGGGAGATCCAGCCCTGGTTCAACGGCGACTTCGTCATTCTGACGGAGACGGGACACAAGATCACGACGGGCGAGACCTACCGCTCCAGGCTCCAGGACCTTCTGAAGAACCCCCTCTAGGCAGCGGGCCAACCGGGTCGATCCGTGACCCGGTTGGCGAAGCCCGCCTAGCGGTTGCCCTGCCCGATGGGCGTGCCCGGGGGCGTAGGCAGCGCCCGGCTCCGATCGCCGGCCGTGAACGGACGGTCCAGGAATCGATCGATGTCGGCGGCGGCCAGGCTCGTGTGGGCCTGCTCCTCGGTCGTACCGGGACCGGCTCCACCCGCCAGCGAGGACCGAATCGACCGCAGTCCCCACTCGGCTGCCGCACGAGCCTCCACCGAGGCGTCGCTGTTGGCGGCAAGGTCGGTCAGGCCGTCGAGCACTGCCCGCTGAGCCAGGCGTCCGAGAACCTGGTCGCCCGTGCCCGCGCCCCAGGTGCCGGCCACCAGCGCAGCCACCACGTCTTCAGGCGAGGGAAGCTCAGGGTCCCGTTGGTTGAAGGCCGCCACCCGGGCCATCCGGCTCGGGTTGAGTACCCCTCCGACGATCATCTGGGTCAGCGTGCGGGCGATCCCCAGCTGATCGAAGGCGGGATTCGCACGGGAGGCGAAGTCGAAGCGGATGGACCGGTAGCCGAATGGGCGGGGGGCCATGAGCTCCAGCACCGACTCGGGCACCTCCAACGCCTCCGGCTGGATGGAGGCCACGAGCTGGGCGAGGGCGCGCCGCTGGCGGTCCCCGTCGACGATCCGGGTGGGCGGCCCCGGGTCTCCCTTGATGGCGTACGAATACTCCATGCCGCCGACGCTCTTGATGGCGGCCCCGAGCGTGAAGCGATGATGGAGGTAGACCGGCGTGAACCTTTCATTGAGCCGCCAGGCGGGATCGCCGTCCGAAATGGCCGACTCGTCGAAGGCGTCGATGAGGGCGCGCCGTACGTTGGTAACGCGCTCCAGCTCGTCGAGCACGTCGCTGCCGTTGATCCAGGTCGTTGCGTCGGGATACGAGTTCGCGGCCTGCTCCATCGGGTTCGTAATGAACAGGATGCCGTTCTCCTGGGCTTC
>CAJIAX010000324.1_pt1 | contig 30505 bp, 18 predicted proteins | sample 9199251 | NCBI WGS metagenome assembly CAJIAX01 (sample SAMEA7708287, study PRJEB35096) | sediment metagenome | biome: marine neritic benthic zone biome [ENVO:01000025]; feature: sediment [ENVO:00002007]; material: shallow marine sediment [ENVO:03000034] sea grass bed [ENVO_01000059] ... | reverse complement strand
GTCATCTCCCGGGCGATCCCGATCCTGCTGATCATTTCGCTGGTGATCGTAGGGATGCGGCTATCTGCGGGCGTCGTCGAGCAGTTCGCCCGGACCCGCAGCGACATCCTGCCCTCCACCACCCTGGTCACCAACCTGGCCCGGCTGCTGGTCGCGATTCTGGGCTTCTTCATCATCCTCCAGAATCTGCATATCCAGATCACGCCCTTGCTCACGGCCCTGGGCGTGGGCGGCCTGGCCGTGGCCCTGGCCCTGCAGGACACCCTGGGCAATCTGTTCGCGGGCGTGCAGATCATCTTGTCCCGACAGGTTCGACCCCACGACTACGTCCGGCTCGCCACGGGACAGGAGGGCTACGTGGAGGACGTGAAGGGACGGAACACCACCATCCGGACCTTCCCCAACCAGAACATGGTGATCGTGCCGAACAGCACCATGGCGTCGTCCATCGTGACCAACTTCAGCCTGCCGAGACGCAACCTCTGGATCCAGATTGCCGTGGGTGTCAGCTACGACAGCGACCTCGCCCGGGTCGAAGAGGTGACGCTGGAGGTGGCGCGGGACGTCCTGGCAACGGTGGAAGGAGGTGTGTCCACCGCCGACCCCAAGGTACGGTACGGGGAATTCGGGGATTCCAGCATCGACTTCGGGGTCCAGCTCTTCGTGAGCGAGTTCACGGACCAGTTCCTGGTCCGCCACGAGTTCATCAAGCAGCTGCACCAGCGGTACGGGGAAGAAGGCATCGAGATCCCCTTCCCCATTCGTACCGTTCACATGGTGCCGCCGTCGTCCCCAAGCGAGGCGACAGCCCCCCCCCGGTTGGACACGCCACAGGCTTGACGCCCCCACCCGGAGCGAGAACGGCGGGTCCGATTCCGAAGGTGCGGAAGCGGCCGCCCTCCCGGCGTCAGCCCTGTTGGGACTCGGATGCGGGTCGTCCGCCCGCCCAGGGCTCTCCAGGCGGCAGGGATGGAGCTTCGGGCGTCGGAGCGCTGAATGTCCATCCCGTGCGAATGCCAACGTCGACGGCCGCCAGCAGCTCTTCCAGGGCCTTGAGTCCCTTGCGCAGGCCGTATCGGTAGATCGGACGGTAGAAGAGCATCGCACCGCCCCCCACCACGCTCCCCAGGCCCAGCGCGGTCATGGCGGCGATCCCACCGGCGACCAGGGGCGCCGCCCCAATGGCGCCCGCGGCCGCCAGTCCGAGGGCCACGCCTCCGATGGCGGCTCCGCCCCCGGAGAGCCCCGAGATCACCGCACTGGCGGTGAAGTTGATTCGGCGGCTGTGCCGGAGCGGGGTCCGGATGGTCAGCTCGCAGGAGACCGGATCGGTGTCCAGCGTCGTCATGCTCACGTAGAGCTGGCGGATGTCCGCCCAGCCACGAGCCTGATACGAGAGGCTGGTGGTGCCCTCGACGCCGCGCCAGGCCGGCACCTCGAACACCAGGACGCCGCCCGACAGCAGGTCTCCGCCCTGGGTGTCCTTCAAGACGAGGCTGTACGGCTCGGCCGGGAAGACCCGCTGCATGGCCTGGAACACGCGCTCGGGGGGCGCCGCGATCACCCGGGTCACTTCGGCGCTGTTCGGTGGATGCCCGAGCACCCGGTCGGCGGCCCGGTCGATGAGGTCGGGATCCCGAATGGCCAGCTTCCGCTCGTTCCGCAGCTCGGCCACGGCGTAGTCCACGAATTCGGCGCTGATCCCCGCCTCGACGGCGGCGGCACGGACGTGGTCGAGGGCGTACCCGTCGCCGGGGTGGGCGTCCCCCGACTCGGACCGGGGCGCCAGCTCCCGGGACCGGTCCTCGAGGCGCCGAGCCGCCTCGGCCTGCAACTCGGCGGCTCGCCGCCAGAGCTGTGTGGCCTCGTCTTCGGTGAGGAATCTCTTGTCGTTCGGATCCGACACGGAGGTGCGTTCCTGCGATGGGCGAGGCGAGACGCCGGGCTACCCGGTTCCCATGAGGGGATCCGGAATACCCAGCACGTAAACGGCCAGGAGCCCCAATACCCCGATGACCGCCAGATAGTACAACGTTGGAAGAATGGTCTTCCGGAGGGTAGCCCCCTCACGTCCCAGAAGACCCACCGTGGCCGACGCGGCCACCACGTTGTGGATCGCGATCATGTTGCCGGCCGCGGCCCCTACGGCCTGGAGGGACACGATCAGCAGGCCGGAGATTGCCAACTGGTCCGCGACCCCGGCCTGGAACGCGGCGAACATGAGATTGCTCACCGTATTGGAGCCGGCGATGAAAGCGCCCAGCGCTCCGGTGACGCCGGCGAACAAGGGCCAGACCCCGCCCACCGTCGTCGCGACCCAATCGGCCATGGCGATCGGCATGGCGGCGAAGCCGGCAGCGTTCACGCCCGAGTTGATGTACACCCGGACCATGGGCACGGTGAACACGAGGACGAAGCCCGCTCCCACCAGGACCCGCGCGGACTTCCGGACCGCCAAACCGAAGGCGCCCGACGGCATGCCGTGCAGGAAGCGGGTGGCGACGGCGGCCACGATCAGCATGGTGCCGGGCAGGTAGAGGGGCGTGGTCACCGCATCGATGCCGGTACCGAGAAGGTCCACGGCCTGGAGCTCCAGCAGGCGCAACCAGCCCCCGACGGGCAGGCTGGGCAGCCGCGTCAGGACCAGCAGCACGGCGACGAGCGCGTAGGGCGCCCAGGCCGTGGCCGCCGACATGTGCCGTCCCTCCGGCTCGTCCCGAACGTCGTCCTCGAGGCCGCTGACCCAATCCGACGCCCATTGGTCCCGGGGCGGGAAGTCCCAGGTGTCGGTCGGGATCAGGAAGCCCCGACGCGCCGCCAGGGTCACGATGGCCAATCCGACGGGCGCCCCCAGCAGGGACGGAAACTCCGGTCCCAGCACCCATCCCGTGATCATGTAGGGCACCGTGAACGCCAGCCCGCCGAAGAGGGCGAACGGAACGATGGACAGACCCTCGGACCAGGACTTGTTGGCGCCGAAGAACCGGGTCGTCATGACCACCATGAGCGTAGGCATCAGCGTTCCTGGAATCGCGTGCAACACCACGATCCGGTTGGTGGCCAGGGCCAGATAGTCACCCATGGAAAGGCCTGCCCCGGCCAGCGCGGCGTCGAACGCCTCCCCGCCCAGGCCCCCCGACAGCCCCACCAGGACCGGTGTGCCCACGGCGCCGAACGTCACCGCGGTGCTCTGGATCATCATCCCGATCATGACCGCGGCAGCCGCAGGGAATCCCATGGCCACCATCAACGGTGCCGCCACGGCGGCGGGCGTTCCGAACCCCGACGCGCCCTCGATGAACGACCCGAACAGCCAGGCGATGATGACGATCTGCACCCGGCGGTCGTCGCTGACCGAGTGGAAGCTGCGCCGGATGGCCGCCACTCCGCCCGACTGCTCGAGCGTGTTGAGCAGCAGAAGGGCGCCGAAGATGATGATGAGGATGTCCGCGGTGATGAACAGGCCCTGGATGGACGACGCCGTGATCCGTCCCGCCGTCATGCCCCAGACCAGGAAGGCCACCAGCGCCGCCGTCACGTAGACGGCGGGCATCGCCCACTTGGCCGGCACCCGGAATCCTACCAGCAGGACCGCCGCCAGAACGATGGGAAGGACCGCGAATGCGGCCTGGGCTCCCAGCGTCACGAATCCGCCCGGGCAGCCTCGATGAAGGCGTCGATCTGGGCCTCGAGGACCGGCAACGGGATCGCCCCGTTCAGCAGGATGGCGTCGTGGAAGGCCCGGATGTCGAACGCTTCGCCCAGGGCCGCCTCGGCCCGGGCGCGCAGCTCTCTGATCTTCAGCTCTCCGAGCTTGTACGCCAGGGCCTGACCGGGCCACGAGATGTACCGATCGGTCTCGGTGGTGATCTCGTGGATGGAGAGCGCCGTGTTGGACGCCATGAAGTCCAGGGCATCCTGACGGCTCCATCCCATGGCGTGCATGCCCGTGTCCACCACGAGGCGACAGGCTCGCCACATCTCGTAGGTCAAACGGCCGAAGTTGTCGTAGGGCGTCTTGTAGATGCCGGCCTCGATGCCAAGGAACTCGGAGTAGAGCCCCCACCCTTCGCCGAAGGCCGAATTGGAGCTGAAGCGCCGGAAGTCGGGCAGTCCCTCCCGTTCCTGGCGCAACGCGTTCTGCAGGTGGTGGCCCGGCACGGCCTCGTGCAGCGTCAGGGCCGGTAGCGTGTACAGCGGGCGGCTGTCCAACGCGTACGTGTTGACCCAGTAGAAACCCGCCGTGGTCCCCCCGATGGGGGCGCCGATGTAGCGGCCGCCCGTGTACTTGGGCGCCAGGTGATCCGGCACGGGCGCGACGCCGTACGGCTGTCGGGGCAGCGTCCGGAACAGGGCCGGCAGCTTGCCGTCCATTTCCTTGGCGATGGACGACGCGGCCTCCAGCAGAGCCTCCGGCGTATCGACGTAGAACTGTGGGTCGGTCCGGAGGAAGTCGAGGAACTCGACGAAGCTCCCCTGGAAGCCCACCTCCTGGATGATCTCTTCCATCTCGGCCCGGATCCTGGCCACCTCGTCCAGGCCGATCTGGTGGATCTCTTCAGCGGTCAGGTCCAGGGTCGTGAAGACCCGGATCTGGTGCTGGTAGAAGTCCTCGCCGTTCGGCAGGTCGTACGCCCCGATGGTGGTCCGCGCGCCCGGCACGTACTCCCCGGTCATGAACTCGAGGAATGCCCGGTACGCCGGGATGACGGACTGCTCGATGGCCCGACGTCCCTCCAGCAGCAAACGGTCCCGGTCGGCAGGCGCGAGGTTGGGCGGCAAGGCCGCGAACGGCGCCCAGAACACGCTGCGCTCCACGTCGTCCACGACATGGGTGGCGATCGTCACCTCGTACCCGTCCAGGATCACGGCGGCCAGGGTCATGTCCTGCTCGAGGCCCTCCCGGAGCAGGTTCGTGAAGTCGCCGAAATAGGCCGGCGCCCCGTCCAGCCGAGCGATGTAGTTCTCGTAATCGGTCGCGTTCCGGAACGGCATCTGGGCGGGCAGCCGAGCGAAGCCGATGTGGAAGCCGTTGTCCACGGTGATGGGGATCAGGTGCCCCCCGAGCTCGAAATCCCGGATCCGGTTCTCCACCTGGGTCCGGAACATGTCGTAGTTGATCCGGTCCTGGGCGTCGAGGGCCTCGCGGTGGATGGCATCGAGGCGCTCGAGGGCATCTCGCCAGTAGGCGTCCCGGCGGGCCAGATCCTCCATCGTCATGGCCGGGAGCCGGTCGTTCGCGTCCTCCACACCCGCGCTGCTGGCCTGGAGGGGATTCTCCGCGAGCTGGAACGCCCACGCCTCGTCGAAAAGCACGTGCAGGGCCGCGCTGTCGTCCACAGCTTCCGCGATGGGCTCGATGGTGCAGGACGAAACCAGGAGCACAAGCACGCCCAGAGCTGCGGGAATGGACCCGAGATCGACGCGGATGGAACCAAGATCGAAACGAAGCGGCTTCATGCCTCACCGACGCGGTTGAGGGACAGCGGACGGGGCGAGCGGCCATGGTGACGCGGGCCGGTTGCGCACGCAAGCCGCGGCAACGGAGAACGGCGCCCCGGGTTGCTCCGGGACGCCGCCCCTTCGATCGATGCGAGCGAGCCTTCGACTCGCTGCTCGGGTCCCGCTAGAAGCGGTACCGCACGCCCAGCTGGATCTGATAGCGGGAGCTGGACTGGAACAGGCTGTACGGTAGGCGGGCCCTCTGTACACCCGACTCGTCGTCGAACCGCCCGCCGTCGTACGTGAAGAGAATCGGGCTGGAGGGGTCGTCGGAATCAACCCGGCCCCGGGTCCGGAGGAGTTGCTGCGTGTCCGTAGACGGACCCTCCTGCAGTCCCCACTCGCTGTTGAAGAGATTCAGGACGTTGAAGATGTCCAGGACGATGTCGAACGTGCCGGCCGGCGCGCTCACGCCTTGCACGATGCGCAGGTCCAGGTAGTTCTGGAACGGCGCCCGACAGCTGTTGCGCTCGATGATCTGGCCCTTGTTGTCGGACAGGCAGGGCTCCAGAGCCACCAGCTCGTTGAACAGACGCTCGTCGTCCTCGCTTCGGAACGCCACCTCGGAGCTGCTGCTCGGGATGTACACGGCGTCGTTGGTACGGCTGGAGGAGTAGTCGCCCGCGAACCCGTCACCGTTGACGTCGCCGTCGTAGACATACGAATAGGTTCGGCCCGACTCACCCTTGTAGATCAGGGACACCTGGCCGGGACCGACGGCGCCGATGGTCCAGGGAACCGTGGCTACACCGGTCAAACGGTGGGGGCGGTCGAAGCTGGTGGGCGTCACCGGACGGTCGTCGATGGCCACGCTCGCCCCGATCGGGTTGAAACCGTAGTTGGAGATGGCTCGGCTCGAGGTGAAGCTCATGACGTCGTACGACCGGCGGTACGAATAACCGGCGTAGAACTCGAACACGTTGAAGCTCTTCTGGAGCTCCGTGACGATCGCGTACGAGTAACCCTTGCTCGAGTTGGTCATCCGGACGACTTCGTTGAAGTTGTCGCCGTCCACCTGGGTGGCCTCGAAGGGGTTGTCCGACGAGTTGATGGGCGTGCCGTACGTGGTGCGGTCCCCGACGCCGTCGGTCGGCAACGTGCGGCCGATGGGCGTCTGTCCCGAGTTGAGCTCCTCGACCACGATCGAGTTGATGGACTTCGAGTAGATGCCCTCGATGGTCCACCGCCACCGGTCGCCGAACTCCCGGTCGTAGCCGACGTTCGCCCGGAACTCGCTGGGGAACTTGAAGTCCGGATCCACCACGGCGATCGATGCCCGGGCCGCCCCCGCTCCGGCGCCGTCGGCGCAGCTTGACGGGGGGTTCTTCGGGTCGAACGCCGGGGTGTTGTCGTCGAAACAGCGGAGCTCGACGGTCTCCCGGCCCGTGTTGCCGAAGGCGTTGGCCATCCACACGAAGGCGGGGCGTCCGGCGAAGACCCCCACACCACCTCGCAGCTGGCTGCGCTGCTGGGTGCGTGGCTGCCAGTTGAACGCCACCCGGGGCTGCCATGCCGGGTTACCACTGGGCACCTCGGTCGTCGGGAATCCGAACGACTGGAGGAAGTCGTTGTTGTTCCGCGGCGTGTCGCTGGTGAACGGGACGTCCACCCGCAACCCGTAGGTCAGGGTGAACTCGTTGCTGGGTCGCCACTCGTCCTGGGCGTACAGGCCGAGCTTCTGGTATGTGAACTCACCGGCGGCATCTGCGATGGTGGAGCCCGTCGCGAAGTCGGGATGTAGGATGCGCAGAGCGTAGAAGTCGGCCGTGCCGTTCTCGAAGTCCTCGATCGAATCGAAATCGTACTGACCCAGTGAGCGGTCCGCGAACAGGTTGCGAAAGCCCCAGGATTCGAAGTTGATCCCGAACGTAGCCCGGTGATTGCCGAAACTACCGGTGAGATTGTCCGTCAGCTGGAAGATGTCCTGGTCCAGCTCGTTGGCGTGGCTGAACCGCTCCGCCCCGAACCGAACCGTGGCGCCGTCGTCTACGGCATCATCCGGGTTGTCGACGACGATCGTCGAGTACAGGTACTCGGGCGCCGGCGCCCGCCTGTCCCGAATGGACTGGAACGTGATCAGGGCCTCGTTCGACCACGTCCCGCCGATCTGGCTGAACAGCTGGGCCACGACCGTGTTGGTCCGGTTCGTGAAGTCGTACGTGGCCGACTCGGGCTCGAAGAAGTTGCCGTTCGAGCGGCTGGGCGAGTCGTCGAGGTCGGCTTCGGCGTACGTGTACTTCACCGACAGGCGGTTGTTCTGATTCAGCGACCAATCCAGCCGACCGAAGAGGTTCATGGCCGGATTCTGGTTCTTGTAGACCGTGGCCCTGCCGTAGTCGAGTCCGTACTGGTCCTCGGCGATATTGCCGATGGTCGAGATGGTGTTGGGGTCCATACCCGTCTGGTTCTCGATGCCGACGGCGTTCGGGAAATCCCGATTCTCGATCTCGACGTTGGCGAAGAAGTGGGCCTTGTCCCTCACGATGGGCCCACCCAGCGTGCCGCTGAACATGAAGTTCGTGAACTCGGAGTTGTCGAAGGTGGCGTCGTTGAACGTCAGCGTGGACTGCTGTAGGTCCTGGTTCTTGTAGTTCGCGAACAGGGACCCATGCCACTCGTTGGTGCCGCTCTTGGTCACGGCGTTGATCAGACCGCCCGTGAAGCCCGACTGCCGGACGTCGAAGGGGGCCACCATGATCTGGAATTCCTTGATGGCGTCCTGACTGACGGGCTTGCCGTTGGCTTGGCCACCGGGCACGCCGGACGCGGCTAGGCCGAATGCGTCGTTGCTCACGGCACCGTCGATCTGGATGTTGTTCAGACGATTGTTGGCGCCCATGACCGTCGTAGCGCCTGTTCCGGCCGACGCGAGGGGCGACAGGGACGCCAGCTCGGTGAAGTTCCGGGTCTGGGTGGGCAGGTTGTCGATATTCTCGCTGGTGACGATGGTCTGCTGCCCGTTGCGCTCGGCGCTGAAGACCTCGTTCTGCTCGATCGTGATCTCGATGCCCGCGATCTCGACCGCCTGTTGGCTCAGTGCCCAGTCCAGCTTGTAGTTCTGGCCCAGTGTGAGCCTGATGTCGTCTCGGCTCTGGGTGGCATACCCGATGCTGGAGACCTCGATGGAGTACGGTCCACCGGGTTCCAGGTTCGCGATGAAGTAGCTGCCCGAAGCGTTTGCGATCACGCCGCCGGCGACGCCGGTCTCAAGGTTCCGGAAAGCGATCTGGGCGGACGGAACCGGATTACCGGCCTCGTCGATGACCCTCCCGTTGATCCCCGACGTGGTGAGGCCCTGGGCCGACAACTCGGCCGAGCCGAACGCCACCATCAGGGCAACAACGGCGAAACGCACCCAACGTAGGTGGTTCATCGTGGCTCCTTGTGTGGAAGAGCGTGGGACTGAACTGCGTTTTGGTTGTGTTGGACGCGCCGTCGGGGGAGATGTGGCACGCTTCGAGGACGGTTTTCCAGGGGGAGCCTGGATGGGGGAAAGACCTCCGGAGGCATCCATCTCGGGTCCGCCGTGTCACGGCGACCCGCTGCCTCGAAACCGCGCGAAATCGTAGGACCGCGCATTCCCCGCCCCAGGGTGGAAACCGCCTTCGCAAAGACGTTACTCGCCCAAAGTAACAGGGGACGGGCCGCAATGTAATATCTGAGTAATATCTGAATATGCGCGCGCCGGCGAGGGGCCTAAAACCCCGGCCCGAGAGGCTCACGCCGGGACCCGGAGGAGCGTTGAATCACGCGAATCCCCGGGGGTCAGCCGCCTCCCCATTGTCGGATGAAGGTTTCCGGTTCGACCCCCAACGAATCGGCGACCCGGGTGATGTAGTTGAAGTACCCGATCACTTGGGCGGCGTCGTGGATCGCCTGGTCGTCCAAGCCCACCGCCCGAAGGTGGTCCACGTCCCCGGGGGTCATCTCCTTCTGATGGTGGGTCAGCTTGGCCGCGAATTCGCACAGGGCCCGGTCGGCGGGCGTGAGCGGCGCCGTGCGCCAGTCCGCGGCCACCGCGTGCACGTAGGCGTCGGCTTCGTCGTCCGCCATGTCCGTGACCTCTTCCCGGAGGTCATGCGCGTGCGCTTGCGTTCAGTAGCGGCACTCGAGCTCGGCCGACGTCACGGTGGCCAACAGCTCCCGCTGCGCCCGGCTCAGGGGCGATCGCCCCATCATGATGGCGCCGTAGAATCGCAGGCTCGCGTCCATGGTCACCGGGTTGACGCTCATGATGTGGACGATGTTCCAGACCCGACCCGCCCGCTGCAGGGCGGCGTCGAACTGCTTCTTCAGGAAGCCGGTCGCGGTCTCTACGGGTACCTGTTTGATCCAGGGCATGGGCTCGTTGGCCAGGGTGGGGTTCGGTCGGACGCGGACAGTGCCGCAGGGCCCTGTTGTTGACAATACTTGTTGCAACGAAAATTGTAAGCGCAACCTATCCCTGACCCCGTCCCCCAACGAGGCTTCCCCATGCCCCGCTCCCTGCTCCAGACCGAGCTCAAGCAGTCCAAGCCCTTCCGCATCGAGGAAGAAGCCGCGCTCAACGTCCGACGGACCGGCGCGGTCCTGGCCCGACCCGCCGAAATGCTCATGAAGACCCACGGGCTCTCGGAATCCACCTACAACGTGCTCCGGATTCTCAGGGGCTCGTATCCCGAGGGCCTCGCCTGTCACGAGATCTCGTCGCGCATGGTCTTTCACGTGCCCGACGTCACGCGGCTGACGGATCGGCTCATCGAGCGAGGACTCGTCGAGCGGGAGCGGTCGTCCGAGGACCGGCGTGTGGTCTTGACCCGTGCTACCGATGCTGGACTGGAGCTCGTCGATTCCCTGGACGCGCCTCTGCGGCAGATCCTGGCTGAGCAGCTGGGTCACATGGCGCCGGAAGAGCTGCGGACCCTGATCGCGTTGCTCGAGAAGGCACGGTCGCCCGCGCCGGCGGAGGAGGACTAGGAGGTCGGACCGGCGCCCCCGGCGTCAGACCCGGCGCCTCCCGACACGAAGACGCCGGCCGAAATCGTGCTTCGGCCGACGTCTCCGTCGTGCTCTCACGACGGCCCGGGCGGGACGGCCGACGCTCGGTCAGTTCCTCAATCCACCGTCCCGAAGACTCCTGCGCCGACGCTCCGGCATGTGACCGTCGACCTGCAGGTTGGATCCCTTCCGGATGATCCCGAAGCTCACGGTTTCTCCGGGCTCATAGGAGCCCAGAATTCGGCGTGCGTGATCCCGGTCCCGGACCTCTCGCCCGTCGATATCCAGGAGCACGTCGCCGGGCTCCAGTCCCAGGGTCGTGTCCTCGTCAATGTCCAGGACGAGCACACCCTCTTCCGCGCCGAAGTAGGACCCCAGGTCGGGATTCAATGCCGCCAGCTCGAGCCCGCTCGAACCGAACCCGCTGAATCCCCAGGCCCCGGCCCAGTCCCGGATCCGCGCCACCTGGGGCGCCACTTCGATCCGCATGTTCTCCAGGTCGTGGAAATCGAAGCCCACGTCGGGCGCGACGCTCCAGTTGCCCGAGCCCCCGGATCCGAACACGAACGTGTTCCCCAGCGATTCCGCGACGACGGTCGTGGTGGTCTCGACCCCGTCCCGCTCGTAGGTGACCTCCACGTCGTCGCCCGGCTCGGTGTCCTTCATCAACGCCATGAGCCGTTGCACCGTCACCGCACCATCCAGGTCCAGATCCCGCTCGTCCGAGCGATCCGGGAGCGGTTCCATGAGGCTGTGGCCGTTGATGGCGGTGATGACGTCACCCTCGCGGATTCCCGCCTGTTCGGCAGGTCCGTCCGGGGTGACCTCCGTGATCAGGGCCCCGGCGTAGTCTTCGTCGTCCGAGCTGCTCGTGATCGAGACGCCGATCCGGCCGCGATTGGCGTAGAGGGACATGTCCCGGCCGTTGATGAAGATCCGCGAGGCCCGCTCTCGCATCTCCTCGGCCCGCTCGTGCAGCCGCTCGGCCCGCTCTTGCTCCGCCCGCTCCCGCTCCGAACGGCGCTCCTCGGTTTCCTGTGCTCCCGCCGGCAGAGCCGCGGCCATGGCGAGGGCGACCAACGTGGCTGCCCGGCCGAATCGTAGATCAAGCATTCCCGTCCTCTCCGCGTAGTTCGCTGCGCCCGCACCCCTGCGACCGCGTGTGCACCCCTAGGATGCGGTCGGCCCACGCGGGGTTGCCGGGCCCGATCCGATTTGTGCCTGGACCACCGACGCGCCAAGTTGGCCGGGAGCCAGCCAGGCACGGGGGCTCCAAGGGCGACGGGAGGAAGGGCCAGCCACTCCGCTACAAGGGGGACCCATGCTCAAGGAGTTCAAGGAGTTCGCGGCAAAAGGAAGCATGCTGGACATGGCCGTCGGTATCATCATCGGCGCTGCGTTCGGCACGATCATCACGTCCCTCGTCAACGACATCCTCATGCCGCCCATCGGGCTTGCGTTGGGCGGTGTCGACTTCGCTGATCTGTTCGTCACCCTGTCCCAGGGCACGCCGGCGGGACCGTACGCGACGCTCGTCGCCGCCCAGGAAGCCGGTGCGGTGACGATCAACTACGGCGTGTTCTTCAACGCCCTGATCTCGTTCCTGATCGTCGCGTTCTCGGTGTTCATGGTCGTGCGCAGCTTCAACAAGATGAAGCGCGAGGAAGAGGTCGAAGAGGCCCCGGCCGCGCCGCCCGAGCCCTCCGAAGAGGTCCAGCTGCTGACCCAGATCCGGGACCTGATGCAGCGACAGAGCTGACCGCACCAAAGACGCCTCACACGCGTCGCACCGGGGCGGCCTCAGGCTTCACGGCACGGGGTCGCCCCGGTTTGGCACCGCCACCAACGCGGACGCGATCACATCCAGCTCCTGGGACCACCGGACCCTCCAACCGTCGGAGTCCTGGGCCAGCGTGAGCACCGAGACGGTCGACGGCGCCGTTCCCGACAGGGGCTCGCGGCTCCGGAGAACGACGTGGGCAAGGGTCGCGGCGTCCCCTTCGTCCCGTAGATCGCCGTCCGCTTCCAAGACGTGTCCCATCACCTTCACCCGCTTGGTCATCATCGCCTGCATCATGCCGGCGGCATACCCGAACACGCCCCGGATGAGGCCCGAGAACAGGGCCTCGTCCTCCAACGCCCGGACGGCGTCCGGACTCATGCCGAAGACCTGCTGAGCGACGTTGCCCGTGGCGTCGGCCCGGAGGACGGACAGGACACGGAGGCGAAAGAGCCCGAGGGCCTGGTCGTCGAGGGTGGCGGCCATCGCGCCCCAGCGGGCGGACTGGAAACTGGCGTAGAACTCCTGGGCCACCGCCTCGGGAGACTCTGTCTGGAAATCCTGGGCGGAGCCGGTTGCCGGAGCCCCCACGGCGAACGGTAGCCAGAGGAGCCAGGCGGGTCCTGGTCGCAAGCGGTTCATCGGTCCTTCGATCTTCAGGGATGCGTTGGCGTCAACGGGTCGGGCGAGCCACATTGACGGGCGCGGATTCTCGCGATTCGCGACGTTCGACGTCCCCAGGATACGGTTTCTCATCCACCGAGACATCGTCGCCGGGAACCACCCATACCCGCGTCAGAGAATCCTGGCGCCCAGTTTCCCATGGAGAATCCGTGAGACGGTCACCCGCACGCCCGACCCTCCGTCGTCTGGCCTCGCTGTTCATCGCCGCGCTGATTGCCGGCTGCGGCTCCGGAGCCGACGCCGAGCCCGACCCGGCAGACGCCGGGACGACGGCCCTCACGGGTGCCCGGATCATCGATGGCACCGGATCCGTCATCGACGACGGGGTGCTCCTGGTCCAGAACGGACGGGTCCGAGCGGTCGGGCCCGCCTCCGAGGTGGAGGTACCGGTAGGAGTGGAGCCTCTGGACGTCACCGGCCGAACCATCATCCCGGGGCTGGTCAATGCCCACGGTCACGTAGGGGGCACGCTAGGACTGGAGACTGACCACTACACGACGGACAACCTCGTGCGCCAGCTCGAGCTGTACGCCGACTACGGCGTGACCACGGTCGTGAGCCTGGGAGGAGACGGGCCGGAGGGCGTGGCCCTGCGTGACGGCCAGGACACTCCGGACCTGGATCGGGCCAGGGTGTTCGTCGCAGGCGAGGTCGTGACCGGCGCCTCACCTGAAAAAGCACTGGAGGTCGTGGATCGCAACATCCAGCTGGGAGCGAACTTCATAAAGATCCGGATCGACGACAATCTCGGCACAACCGAGAAGATGACCCCCGACGTGTACCAAGCCGTCATCGACGCCGCCCACGAGGCCGGCCTGCCCGTCGCGGCCCACATCTTCTACCTGGAGGACGCCAAAGCCGTGCTCGCGGCCGGGGCCGACTTCATTGCCCACAGCGTCCGGGACACCACCGCGGACGACGCCTTCATCACTGCCCTCGTCGAGGCCGACGTCTGCTATTCCCCCACCCTTCTGCGCGAGGTGTCGACCTTCGTGTACGCCGGGTCTCCCGCGTTCTTCGACGACCCGTTTTTCCAGGCCTTCAGCGACATGGCCTCGGTCGAGGTCCTGAAGGACCCGGAGCGCCAGGCCGCGGTGCGGGAACGACCGTCCACGACGGCATACATGGCCGCGCTGGACCAGGCCACGGCGAACCTCGGAGCCATCGCCGGTGGGGGCGCCAAAGTGGCGATGGGCACGGACACCGGGCCTCCGGGGCGGTTCCAGGGCTACTTCGAGCACCTGGAGCTCGGATTCATGGCCGAATCCGGCATGGATCCCATGTCGGTGATCGTCGCGTCCACCGGACAGGCGGCCGCCTGCATGGGCCTGGAGGACGTGGGGTCCCTCGAGCCCGGAAACTGGGCGGATTTCCTGGTGCTGTCCGAGGATCCCCTCATCAACATCGGGGCCACGCGATCGTTGGAAGCGGTCTATATCGCGGGGAATCGCGTACCGCGATAGGCCGCCTGGCTCTCCGCTGACCCGGACGCCCGTCGGGGGGTCTCCCCGACCCCGACGGCTTCCGGACGTCCGGTGCGGCCGGCGCCAGTCGCAGCCGGCAGGCAACCCTCCCTTCCCCTTGACAGTCTACAGGAGTGCACCGAGCTTCTCTTGTCGAGTGTCTAGGGGAAGGAAAACGGACTGTGGCTGAAACACGATCGGACTTGCTCCAGGGAACCCTGGACCTGCTGGTGCTGAAGACCCTGGCCCTGGGACCGATGCACGGATGGGGCGTGTCCCAGCGCATCCAGCAGATGTCCAACGAGATCCTCTCAGTGAACCAGGGGTCGCTGTACCCCGCCCTCCACCGGCTCGAGCACAGGGGTTGGATCTCGGCGTCTTGGGGCGTCAGCGAGAACAACCGCCGGGCCAAGTTCTACGAGCTGACCTCCGCCGGGGAGGCCCAGCTCGAACAGGAACGGGACACGTGGAAACGCTTCGCCTCGGCCGTGGACATGGTCCTGGACGCTGGGTGAACAGGGGAGGATGACGATGATGCGGTGGATTCAGGCGGTTCGTCTGAAGGTCCGGGCGGTGTTCCGGCGGTCCCAGGTGGAGCGTGAGCTCGACGACGAGCTCCAGTTCCACATCGACATGGAAATCGAGAAGAACCTGGCCGCGGGCATGGCTCCCGCGGAGGCCCGGCGCGCGGCACTCCTGGCGTTCGGCGGCGTCGAGCGATTCAAGGAGGCCTCCCGCGAGAGTCGGGGGCTGGGCCCGCTGGAGACCCTGGCCCAGGACGTCCGCTTCGCCCTCCGGGGCATCCGCAGGAACCCGGGATTCGCCGCCGTGGTCATCGTCACGATAGCCCTGGGCATCGGCGGCACGACCGCCATGTTCAGCGTGGTCAGCGGCGTCCTGCTGAAGCCCCTGCCCTTTCCCGAGTCCGATCGGCTCGTCCGGGTCTGGGCCCAGAACGTCGAGCGGGACGCCCGCTACCTGGAGCTGACGTACCAGGACCTGGACGCGCTGAAGGCTCAGAGCGGAGCCCTGACGAGCGCCGGGGGATTCTCCCTGGCGCCCCGCACCCTCACGGACGAAGCGGCCCGCCCCCGTCAGGTCGACGTGGCCCGGGTCTCGGCAGGGTTCTTCGAGACGCTGAACGCGGGGCTGGCACTGGGACGGGTGTTCTCGGCGCAGGAGCTCGACGAAGGTCGGCCCGTCGTGGTGCTTTCCCACGGGCTCTGGCAGCGCCGGTACGGCTCCGATCCGGAGGCCTTGGGGCGCACGCTGTATCTCGAAGGCGACGCCTACACCGTCGTGGGAGTTCTGGACCCGGATCAGGGCTTTCCCGCCGACGTCGATCTCTGGCGACCGCTGAGGCCCGAGAGCCGGGCGGACGACGACCGGGAGTACCTGGTGGTCGGCCGGCTGGCAAACGCCTCGACCCTGGCGTCCGCGGGCGCCGAGGTCGCGGGCATCGCCGGGCGCCGGGCCGAGTCCGTGCCCGACGCCAACGCGGGCATCGGCATGTGGGTGCAGCCGCTCCACGCCATGGTGACGATGGACGTGCGCCGGCCCCTGCTCCTTCTGCTGACGGCCGTGGGTCTGGTCCTGCTGATCGCCTGCGTCAACGTCGCGAATCTGCTGCTTGCCAGGGGTGCGACCCGGCAGGCCGAGATCGCGGTGCGGACGGCGTTGGGCGCGTCTCGGCGTAGGATCGCGCGCCAGCTCCTGACCGAGAGCTCGGTGTTCGCTGTGGCGGGCGGCCTGCTCGGCCTGGTCCTGGCGTCCTGGCTGCTCCGGGCGTTCACTCGTCTGCTCCCGCCCGAGACTCCGTTGCTGGACACCGTAGCCCTGGACGGCCGTGTGCTGGCGGTCGCCGCGGCCGGCACGCTCCTGAGCGGGTTCGCGTTCGGGTTGGTCCCCGCCCTGCAGGCCGCCCGGGGATCGCTCCGCGGTGCCCTACCCGGGTCCGGAGCAGGTCGGGTGGGTGGCACCCACCACCGGGTCCAGTCCGCGCTCGTGACGCTCGAGATCGCCCTTTCCACGGTGGTGGTGGTGGCGGCGGCGCTCCTGGGTACGAGCTTCAGCCGGATGACGCAGGTGGACCGGGGCTTCGTCGCGCAGGACCTGCTCATCGTTCCCGTCCGCCCCATCCACGAAATGGAGCCGCCCGAGACGGCGGTCTACTTCGGACAAGTTCGAGACGCCCTGGCCGGGACCCCGGGCGTGGAAGCGGTGGGGCTGGGGCTGCGGAGCCCGCTCTACGGGCGGGGGATCAATCTGCGGATCTTCGGCATGGAGGGCCTGCCGGAGCCCGTCGACGCGCCCATGCCCGCTGGGGTTCAGATGGCCGAGCCCGAGTACTTCTCGACTCTCGGAATCGAGATCGTCGCGGGCCGGGGCCTCGACCGGGACGATCGGCCCGAAAGCGAGGCCGTGGCCGTGGTCAACGAATCCTTCGCCCGGGCCTACTTCCAGCCGAACGGCCTGAACCCGGTGGGTCACGAGTTCCGTCGCCCCTCCTGGTCCGATGGGCGCCCGGTCGGCGTCCGGATCGTGGGGGTCGTCGAGGACGTGATCGCCCAGACGGGTCAACCCGTCCAGCCCCAGATCTACTTTCCCTTCCACCAGATCCCCACCCACGACATGACGGCCGTGGTGCGCTTCGCGGGGGATCCGGAACCGGTCGCCAGCGGCGTCCGGGAGGCGCTCTGGAGCGTGGATCCGGCCTTGCCGCTCGACCGGATGACCACGGCGCGACAGCAGCTCCGAAACGACCTGGCGTCGGATCGCTTCAACACGGTGCTGCTGGGCCTGTTCGCCGGGGTCGCACTGGTCCTGGCAGCGGTGGGCATCTACGGCGTGATGGCCTACCAGGTGGCTGAACGGTCGAGGGAGATGGGGCTCCGCAGGGCCCTCGGCGCCCAGGAGTCCAGCGTCGTGGGTCTCGTGCTCCGTCGCGGCCTCAAGCTCGCGGGAATCGGAGTCGCCGTCGGCGCCGTCGGTGCGGTGTGGGCGGGGCGGGCCCTGGAGTCGCTGTTGTTCGGGGTCTCGGCAAGCGACCCCCCGACCCTCCTCTGGGTCGGAGCGTTGCTCCTGGGCACGGCCTTGGTGGCGTGCCTGCGACCCGCGCTCCGGGCGATGCGGGCCGATCCCATGGCAGCCTTGCGAGCGGACTGAGCCCCGGTCGATCAACGAGGCCCGGACGGGCGGGACGGACGATGGACCGGCGATCGGGCCGGGACCCGCCTTTTTCTTGCGATTTCGGGCCCTCGTGGCCCATTATGCGAGGACAGCGCGACACGGCTCCTGCCCCCCGATCCCACCGAGCGGCCGATTGTCCCACCTGAAGCGCCTGATTCACGAGATCCACCGAAGGTCCATCTGGCAGGTTTTGGGTATCTACCTGCTCGGGGGGTGGATTGCGCTCCAGGTCGTCGAGACCCTGGTCGATTCCCTGGGCCTGCCCGATTGGTTCCCTGCCTTCGCCGTCATGCTGCTGATCGTGGGCCTGCCCATCGTGATGGCCACGGCCTTCGTGCAGGAGGGGGTCCGAGGCGGCTCGTCGGTACCGTCCCCCGGAGTCCCGTCCCCGGAATCGAACGCGGCTCCGGACACCACCGGAACGAGCGATGCGGCACCGTCGCCGGCGGATCACGCTGAGGACGCCCAGCCCTCGCCGAACGTGGCCGCCGGCACAGGATCCCTGGACCGGCCCAGCACGCGCCCTCCAGCGCTCTATCGCCTTCTCACCTGGCGCAACGCGATCGTCGGTGGCGTGGTGGCGTTCGCGTTCTGGGGCGTGATCGCGGCGGGGTGGATGGGCATGAACGCCGTGCTCGACCGTCAGACCGGGAGCGTGGCCTCGAACGAGGAGGAGGGCCCCGGGCCCGGCGCAGCCGGAGCCGATGAGCGACTCGCCGGGGCGGATCTGCTGAAGTCCATCGCCGTGCTTCCGTTCTCCAACCTGAGCACCGACCAGGAGAACGCCTTCTTCGCCGACGGGATCCACGAAGACGTGCTCACCCAGCTTTCCAAGGTGGGTGACCTGGTCGTGATCTCCCGCACCTCGGTCCTGGCCTACCGGGACACGGAGCGTCCGCTCGCAGAGATCGGCCAGGAGCTGGGCGTGGGCACCATCGTCGAGGGCAGCGTCCGCCGCAGCGGCGACAACGTGCGCATCACCGCCCAGCTCATCGACGCCGAGTCGGATCGCCATCTGTGGGCCGACAACTTCGACCGGGCGCTGACGGCCGCAAACGTCTTCTCCATCCAGACCGAGATCGCCCAGAGGATCGTCCAGGCCCTCCAGGCCACGCTGTCCCCGGAAGAGGAATCCCGACTGGTGCGGGCCCCCACCGAGGACTTGGCCGCCTACGAAGCCACGCTCCGGGGCCGGGAGGCCTACCGACTCTACACCGACGCGGCGAACGACGAAGCGATTCGCCTGTTCAAGCTCGCCATCGAGAACGACCCGGTGTACGCCGAGCCCCGGGCCGGGCTGGCCGATGCGTACGCACAGCGGGTGCTCCGGTTCGGATATGGCCTGGAGTGGGCCGATTCCGCGGTCGCCGTGGCCGAATCGGCCCTCGCGCTGGACCGCGAGCTGGCGACTGCATACAAGGCCCTCGGCACCGGCCTCTCGGCCCAGGGCCAGTTCGGTGCAGCGTTGGAAGCGAATCAGGAAGCGATCGCTCTCGACCCCAACTACGCCGATCCCCACAACAACGCCGGGGTCGCCCTGCAGCGGATCGGTCGTCTCGCGGAGGCCCACAGGCTGATGCGGAGGTCCTACCGGCTTCAGCCGAACCTGGCGTTCGCCCGGTCCAACGTGGCCGTGTCCTACGGCCAGCTCGGCGACTTCGACCTTTCGCTCCAACGACTCGAAGAGGCGCTCCGCTTCGAGCCGAACGACATCGATGCCCTTGCCTATCAGACCTGGGTCTTGTCCTACTCGGGCCGTGGCGAGGAAGCCGCCGAGGTCGCGGAGGAGCTCGCGGCGCTGGGTCCGGACAACGCCTACGTCCAGTCCTGGGCCGCCCAAGCGATGCTGTATGGCGGCCGTTGGGACGAGGCCCTGGAGATGGCCCGGAAGAGCCTCGAGCTTTCGCCCGATCAGGACAACCTCGGCCCGCGCCATCCAGGGTTGATCGTGGGCTTCGTCCTGCGAGAGTCGGATCGCCTGGCCGAAGGCGACGACGCGCTGGACGCGATCCATGCCCGCCGTCTCGTCCAGCTCGAAGCAAACCCGACCCTGGGGAACGCCTACTACGAAATCGCCCTGGTGCACGCAGTCCGGGGCGAAGTGGACGATGCGGTCGACTGGTTCCTCCGGGCTGAGGAGGTCGGCTGGTTGGATCCGTTCTCCATCGAGCACGACCCGATGGTGGACCCCCTCCGGGACGATCCCAGATTCGATGATCTGCTGCGCCGGCAGAAGGTCGCGGTGGAGCGGCAGCGGCAAGAGATCGAAGCGGAAGAGACGGAGGCCGCGCTCCGATGAACGCACCTCCGCCCAGCACGCCCCCGACCGGTCCGGGCCCCGATCGAGGTCTCGGTGCCTTCCTCCGGAACGCCCGGGGACACGCCCTCTGGAAGACCCTGGGTGTGTACCTGGTGGCGTCCTGGGTGGCCCTCCAGGTGGTGGACTTCCTGGCCCAGAACTTCGGCATGCCGGACTGGTTCCCGGCCTTCGCGGTGGCCCTGCTGGTCATCGGGCTACCCATCGTCCTGGCCACGGCCATCGTGCAGGGCGGACCTGCACCGGGCGGTTCCGCACCGGCGGACGGGGCGGCCGCGACCGCCCCCGATGCTTCGGTGGGCACCCAGGGCGGAGGCGCACAGGCGGGTCCGGAGGCGCACACCCCCGCACCCAACCTCGCCGGCGGCACCGGCAGCCTGGACCGACCCGGCACCCGTCCCTCCGCCGCGCAGCGTCTCTTCACCTGGAAAAACGCGGTGCTCGGCGGCATGGCCGCATTTGCCCTCTGGGGCGTGATCGCGGCGGCGTGGGTGCTGAGCAGCGGGGTGCGATCCTCGATGGCGGGGGCAGACGCGGGAGACGAGGACACGGGTCTGCGAACCGTGGCCGTCCTGCCCTTCTCCAACCTGAGCACGGACCAGGACAACGCGTTCTTCGCCGATGGCATTCACGAAGACGTGCTGACCCAACTGTCCAAGCTGGAGGATCTGACCGTCATCTCCCGGACCTCGGTCCTGGCCTACCGCGAGACGACCCAGAACCTGGCCGACATCGGCGATGAGCTGGGCGCCGGGGCCATCGTCGAGGGCAGCGTGCGCAGGAGCGGAGACAACGTCCGCATCACCGCCCAGCTCATCGACGCCAGCACCGACGAGCACCTCTGGGCCGACAACTTCGACCGGGCCCTCACGGCGGCCAACATCTTCGCCATCCAGAGCGAGATCGCCCAGCGCATTGCCGAAGCCCTGGCGGCGACGCTGACGCCCGAGGTGGCCCAGGCCATGACCCGGGCTCCCACATCGAACCTGGAAGCCTACGACTTCGTGCTCCGGGGCCGGGAGGCGTACCGGGAGTACACGGAAGAGTCGAACAACGAAGCGCTGGGCCTCTTCCAGGCCGCCCTCGAACGGGATCCGAACTACGCCGAAGCCTGGGCCGGCGTCGCCGACGTGTACGGGCAGCGGGTCTTCCGGTACGGGTACGGCATGGAGTGGGCCGACTCGTCCGAGATCGCCGGCCGGCGGGCCGTGCAGCTGAACCCGGACCTACCCACGGCCCTGAAGGCCCTGGCCCTGGCCCACTCGGCCCGGGGCGAGGTCAGCCGGTCGATTGAACTCCTGCTCCAAGCAAACGCGTTGGACCCCAACTACCCGAGCGCCATGAACAACCTGGCGGTCGACTACGCGACCCAGGGACGGGCCGACGAGGCCCACCGCTGGTATCGCAGGGCCTTCCGCCTCCAGCCCAACGTGGCGTTCGCCCGGTCAAATTTCGCCGGGTCCTACGCGGCCCTCGGGGAGCTCGACATCTCCATCGCTCGCCTTCGCGAAGCCCTCGAGCTGGACGCCAACGACCCCACACCTCGTTCGTACCTCGCGCCGATCCTCTGGCTGGCAGGAAGCCGAGCCGAGGCTCTCGAGCACGCGAGTGAGCTGGAGACCCGATTTCCGGACATGACCTTCGCGATCAACTGGGCGACACACGTCCACCTGATGGCTGGCGACTGGGAGCGGGTACACGCACTCTCGTCCCACAGCCTCTCGTTGTCTCCGGACCAGGATGTCTCGGCCTGGTTCCACAGCCGGGACATGCTCGCGATCGCGCACCAGCGACTGGGGAACCAGGGCGAGGCCGATCGGCTCCTCGCTGAAAGCGCCGCCTTCTGGGATGCCGCGATGGACCGCACGGACGAGGTGCCGGACTACACAGTCCAACGGGCCGTCGTTCATGCCATGGCGGGCGAGGACGAGGCGGCCCTGACGCGGCTCGAGCAGGCCTACCAGGGTGGCTACCAGAACGCCGGCAGGCTCGAGTTCGCTCCCTTCTTCGACGACATCCGGGAAGATCCCCGCTATCGGGCGCTCATCGACCAGATGCGCGCCGACAGGGAACGCATGCGTCGGACCATCGAGCGCGAAGAGCTGGCGGCGGGGGAGCGATGAGCGACAAGCGTCCCGGTCTCCTCGGCGAAATCCACCGGCGTTCCGTGTGGCAGGTGGTCACGGTGTACGCAGTGGGTGCCTGGTTCGCCCTCGAGGTGGTCCAGGGCATCGTCGAGGCGGGCAACCTGCCCGACTGGCTTCCGGGCATGGCCCTGGTGCTGTTGATCATCGGCTTCCCCATGGTGATCGCCACGGCCGTCGTGCAGCAGGGCTGGGCGGAGCGGGCAGCCGAGCCGCAGCCCGGTGACACCGAGGTTGCGACCGCCGGGACGCGGGACTCACGCGGGGGCGCCTCGTCCGCTTCGGGTCAGTCTCCCGATGCCCCCGCGGCATCAGCGACCACAGGCTCGGCACCGTCCCCTTCATCCGACAATCTGGCCACCGGCACCGGCAGTCTCGATCGGCCCAGTTCCCACCCCTCTACAGCTCAGCGCCTCTTCACCTGGCGCAACGCCCTTACCGGTGGACTACTGGCGTTCGGGCTCTGGGGGGTCGTGGCGACGTTCCTGCTGATGACGGGCCGGGCGGGACCGGGCGCGGCCGGCATGGCCGGCGGCGGGAACGGATCCCAGCTCATGGCCATCGCGGTGCTCCCCTTCGACAACCTGAGCGTCGAAGAGGAAAACGCATTCTTCGCCGACGGCATCCACGAGGACGTGCTGACCCAGCTGTCGAAGGTGGGCGACCTGACCGTGATCTCCCGCACCTCGGTCCTTCCCTACCGGGACACCGACCTGGGGCTCAGCGAGATCGCCTCCGAGCTCGGTGTGGGCTCCATCCTGGAGGGCAGCGTGCGGCGAGCGGGCGACAACGTGCGAATCACCGCCCAGCTCATCGACGCCAGCACCGACGAGCACCTCTGGGCCGACAACTTCGACCGGGCGCTCACGACGGCGAACATCTTCGCCATCCAGTCCGAGATCGCCCAGCGCATCGCCGAGGCGCTGGCGGCGACCCTGACCCCCGAGGCGGAAGAGCAGATCACCCGGGCGCCCACCGCCGACCTCGCGGCGTACGACTTCTACCTCCGGGCCCGGGAGACGTATCAGCTCTACACCGAGGCAGGAAACGACGAGGCGATTCGCCTATACCGTGAGGCCATCGCCCGCGACCCGGACTACGCAGACGCCTGGGCCGGGTTGGCGGACGCATTCGCCCAGAGGCCTCAACGGTTCGGGTTTGGTCGGGAGTGGGCCGATTCGGCCGAGGTAGCCGCACGCATGGCGCTCCAGATCGAGCCCAACCTGCCCAAGGGACTCAAGGCCCTGGGGCTGGCGTACTCCTCCAAGGGGCAGATCGGCCTCGCCATGGACGCCAACCGGCGCGCGGTGGAGCTGGACCCGAACTACAGCGAGGCCATCAACAACCTGGGCGTCATGAGCTTCAACGTCGGGCGGTTCGACCAGGCGTTGCAGCTGTATGAGAGAGCGTACCGCCTGAACCCCACCACGGGTTTCTCAAGTACCAACATCGCGTTCGCTTATGCGTTCCTGGGCATGCCGGTCCAGGCCGAAGACCGGGCCCGGGAAATCCTGCACCTGGATCCCTACAACGATCAGGCGATCCAGGTGCTGCGCCTCGTCGATCAGATCCGAGGCGACTTCGGAGGTGCGGTGGAGCGGGCCCGGGAGATGGTGACCCGGGACCCGCAGATCTCACGCTATCACCTCGGTTTGTCGGCGGACGCTCTCCTGTTTCACGCCTTCGAAACGAGCCGGGATGCCGTGGAAGAGGCGTTGAGGCTGACGCCGGAAACCACCTACTCGGAGTACGCTTCGCCCCAGATGCTCCTGGGCCTGAGCCTGATTGGCACGGGAGATGAGGCCGAAGGCCGTGAGGTGCTCCTGGAGCTCCGCCAGGATCTGGAAGACCGACTCGAGGACGACCAGGAAAACAACGCAGTCCTCTTCGAGGTGGCCTCCACATACGCGGCGCTGGGCGAACACGAGGCGGCGCTGGGCTGGGCAGAGCGGGCCTACGAACACGGCTACCGATTCCTCGTGGGTCTGGATCGGGATCCGGCATGGGAAGTCCTTCGGAACGAACCCCGCTGGCAATCGCTCAAGACCCGGATCGCCGAGGACGTGGCGGTGCAGCGCGCCGACGTTCAACGGCGCGAAGGCGGGGAGGGGCGTCCATGACACTGGTTTGGACGTTCCCGGCTGACTCGGCGACGCAGTCCGCAGGAGGCCGTCCGTGAGTGTCCTCCGTGACCTGATCCACGAGGCCCACCGCCGCTCCATCTGGCAGGTGCTGGGCATCTATGTCGTGGGGTCCTGGGTTTCGCTCCAGGTGGTGGACCTGCTCGTGGACAGCTTCGGTCTGCCCGAGTGGCTGCCTCCATTTGCGCTGGCGCTGCTGGTGATCGGGCTACCTGTGGTTCTGGCAACTGCGTTCGTACAGGAAGGGATCTCGGGGGGCCAGGCGTCGCTACAGGAGCCATCCGCCTCGGCACCCGGACAAGACGACGCAGCGCACGCCACCCATGCCGCGCCCTCATCCGGAGCCGGACCGAGCGCGCCCGCTGAGGCGCCTCGCCTCGAGCGCATGCTCACCTGGCGCAACGCCATAAGCGGTGGCGTGCTCGCCTTCGCCATCTGGGGCGTGGCGGCCACTGCGTTCCTGCTCGCCGGCTCCCGGAGTGCGCCGGACGCCGCTAGCGACGCGGATGCCCTCCAATCCATCGCGGTCCTTCCCTTCGACAACCTGAGCCCCGACCCGGACAACGCCTACTTCGCGGACGGCATCCACGAGGACGTGCTCACCCAGCTGTCCAAGATCGGCGACCTCACCGTGATCTCCCGCACCTCGGTCATGGGCTACCGGGACACGGACAAGACCATGGACGTCATCGGCGACGAGCTGGGTGTCGGCGCCATCGTCGAGGGCAGCGTGCGCCGGGCGGGTGACGACGTTCGCATCACGGCCCAGCTCATCGACGCCCGGACGGACGAGCACCTCTGGGCGGACAACTTCGACCGACGCCTCTCGGCGGCGAGCCTGTTCTCCATCCAGTCCGAAATCGCCCAGAAGATCGCAGACGCCCTATCGGCCACGCTGACGCCCACCGCGGAGAGGCAGATCACGCGCACACCCACCGAAGATCTGGCTGCGTACGACTTCTACCTGCGGGGACGCACGGCCTACGACCGGTACACGGCCGAGAGCAACGAAGAGGCGATCCGTCTATTCAAGGAGGCGATCAGTCGCGATCCGTCGTACGCCGATCCCTATACGGGCCTGGCAGACGCCTACGCGCAGGGAGCCAGCCGGTACGCATACGCGCGGGAATGGGCCGACTCGGCTGAGGCCATGGCCAACCGGGCCCTGGAACTGGCCCCGGAGTTGGCCTTCGCTCATAAGGCGCTGGCCAACGCCTACACGATGCAGAATCGCACACGACTCGCGCTCGAATCGAATATCCGGGCCATCGAGCTCGATCCCAGCTTTTCCGACCCGGTGAACAACGCCGGCGTCCAGTACTTCAACCTGGGTCGGTTCGACGAGGCGCTCCGCATGTACACCCGGGCCTACCGGCTCAGCCCCAACACGGGATTCGCCAACAGCAATGCTGCGGGGGTCCTGGCGCTGCTGGGGTTCTTCGACCGGGCGGAGCAGCGAGCACGAGAGCTTCTTCTCCTGGAGCCCGACAACAGCGACGCCCAGGACGTGCTCCGGGACGTCCACGTTCTCCGAGGCGAACTCGATCTAGGACTCCAGATCTCGATGGACGAGGTGTCGGCTGCTCCGGACGACCCGTATGCCCATCTCGATCTGTCCCTTAGCGCCATTCTCGTGGGCGATGTCGAACTGACGGCGACCCACGCCCGTGAAGCCATGCGCCTGAGCCCCGATGCCGACCTCTGGGCGGACGTCCACCACGTGAAGACGATGCTCGCGATTGCCGTGCGGGAGAGTGACCCTGAAGAATCGGCGTCGCTCCTCGAGGAAGTGCTTGCGGACATGATCGCTCGCATCGACGGCGGCTCCGAGGCGAGCTGGGAGGCGATGGAAGCAGCGGCGGCCCTCGCCCTGATGGGGCGTACGGAAGAGGCTCTCGACTGGGGCGAGCGAGCCTACGAGATGGGCTTTCGCTGGTACGGAGCCCAGGGTGCGGCTCCTGGCATGGCGCCCCTCGCGGACGAGCCGCGCTGGCAGACGGTGATGTCAAACATGGAACGGGACATTGCGGAGCAACGGGCCAACGTTGAGCGCTGGGAAGCCGAGGGGACGCTGCGATGAACGGTCTCAAGCGCTTTGTGCAGGAGGTCCATCGACGGTCGCTTTGGCAGGTGCTGGGCATCTACCTCGTCGGTGGCTGGGTCGTGCTCCAGGCCGTGGATACCCTGGCCGGCGCCCTCAACCTGCCCGACTGGGCTTCTCCGCTGGCGCTGTTCCTGTTGATCGTGGGTCTGCCGATGGTACTGGCCACGGCCTTCGTGCAGGAGGGGATGCGGGGCGCACCTGAGGACGTTCCGAGCGACGTCGCGGCAACGGACCCGGCCGCGACCGACCCGACCGGGGTCGATCAACCCGGCGAACCCACTGGTGGCGCACCTGCCCCGACCGCGTCCGGTGCCGAGAAGGTGTTCACCTGGCGCAATGCGATCAGCGGCGGTGTCCTGGCTTTCGCCCTCTGGGGCGTCGTGGCCACGGCGGTGCTCCTGTCGGGCTCGCGACCTACGACCGGCGCGGCCGACGCGGCTTCCTCGGCAGACGCCCTCCGCTCCATCGCCGTGCTGCCCTTCGACAACCTGAGCCCCGACGAAGAGAACGCCTACTTCGCCGACGGCATCCACGAGGACGTGCTGACCCAGCTTTCCAAGCTGGGCGACCTGACGGTGATTTCGCGCACGTCGGTCCTGCCCTACCGGGAAACCGAGATGACCTTGTCCCAGATTGCAGACGAGCTGGGCGTGGGGTCGATCCTGGAAGGCAGCGTGCGCCGGGCCGGCGACAACGTTCGTATCACCGCCCAGCTCATCGACGCCAGCACCGACGAGCACCTGTGGGCGGATAACTTCGACCGGGCCCTGACCACCGCCAACGTGTTCGCGATCCAGAGCGAGATCGCACAGCGCATCGCCGAGGCCCTGGCGGCGACCTTGAGCCCGGACGAGGAGAACAGGATCGCCCGGAGCCCGACGGCCGACCTCGAAGCCTACGACTTCTACCTCCAGGCCCGGACCACCTACCAGCTCTATACGGAAGAGGGCAACGACGAGGCCATCCGACTGTACAGGGAGGCCTTGAGCCGCGACCCAGAGTACGCCGATGCCTGGGCGGGGCTGGCGGACGCCTACGCACAGCGCGTGCAGCGGTTCGGATTCCCTCTGGCCTGGGCTGATTCGGCCGAGGCGCTGGCGCGGAGAGCGCTCCAGATCGAGCCCGAGCTTCCCCAGGCCTACAAAGCCCTGGGGCTGGCCATGAGCTCGCAAGGGCGCTGGCAGGACGACCTCCGAGCGAACCAGCGCGCCATCGAGTTGGATCCCAACTACAGCGAGGCCATCAACAACGTGGCCGTGGCCCTGGCCAATACCGGCCGGTACGACGAGTCGCTCCGTTACATGAAGCGAGCGTACCAGCTGGAACCCACCACCGGGTTCACGAGCACGAACATCGCTCTGCTGTACGCCTTCGTTGGCATGCCGGGTGCGGCTGAAGCTCGGGCCCAGGAGATCCTGCGCCTGCAGCCGTCCAATACCGAGGCCGTGAACACCCTACGCACCCTGGCCATCGCCCGGGGTGACGCGGCCAGGGCCCAGGAGCTCTCCCAACAGATCCGGGAACAACACCCAAACTCGCACAGAGCCGTCGTAGCCGTCGCGAGTGACGCCTTCCTCGGGGGCGATTTCGAGGAAGCCCTGTTCCTCACCGACGACGTCTTGCGTGAATTCCCGGACTCGGAGGCGGCTACCGCACATCACGTCAGGATACTGAACGCCGTCTCCCGGATGCGGACCGGGGACGACGCCGGGGGACGTGCAGACCTGGAAGCGTTCCGCACCGAGCTCCTGCGCCGCCACGAGATGCGTCCCGAGGACTCGGGCATCCCGGTCGAGCTCGGGTCCATCGACGCCGAGCTGGGCGATCCAACGGCCGCCCTTGCGTGGTTCGAAACCGCCTACGACCTGGGGTGGCGCATCATTATCGGTCTGGAGATGGATCCAATGATCGAATCCCTCTGGGGCATGCCTGGATGGGAGTCGCTCCTCGACCGTATCCGTGAGGACCTGGCCGTGCAGCGGGCCAACATCCAACGGGACGAAGCGGCGGAGGTGGGGCCGTGAGTGCCATCCAACGACTGATCCACGAGGCTCGCCGTCGCTCCCTTTTCCAGGTCCTGGGCATCTACCTGGTGTCCGCCTGGATCGTGCTCCAGGTGGTGGAGGTGCTCACGGAGAGTGCGGGACTGCCGGATTGGACGCCGGGGTTCGCGCTCGTGCTGGTGCTGATCGGGCTGCCGATCTGCCTGGCCACGGCCGTGGTTCAGGAGGGGCTGCCGGGCGGTGGGGCGGAACAAGCCGAGCCAGCCCCGACGGACGCCGGCGTCGCCGAGGCGTCCGGCACCCCAACCGCCGAGGCACCCAACACCCCCGCAGCCGAGTCAACAGCCCCTGCCCCCGGACCGACTCTCCCGGAATCCGCGGCACCCAGTGGCCTAGGCCGCCTTCTCACCTGGAAGAACGCGGTCCTTGGCGGCGTGGCGGCCTTCGCGCTGCTGGGCGTATCCGTCGCCGCCTACTTCGTCATGTGGTCCACCGGTGTGGGTCCCGTGGGTTCCCTGGTGGCCCAGGGCGTGCTCGAAGAGCGGGACCCGGTGGTCCTGGCCGACTTCGAGAACCTGACCAGTCAAGCGGGGCTGGGAGCGGTCGTGACGGAGGCACTGCGAGTCGACCTCATGGAATCCCCTGTGCTGACGCTGGCGGGTCCGGCCCAGATCGAAGCCGCCATGCGGCTCATGAGCAGGGCCCCGAACGAAACCGTCACTGGCGACGTCGCCCGGGAGATCGCGGTCCGGGAAGGCATCAAAGCCCTCATCGAAGGCGAGGTGGCCTCCGTCGGCAGCGCCTACCAGATCAGCGCCTCCATCGTGGGCACCGACACCGGCGAGATCCTGAAGGCCTTCCGGGAAACCGCCCGGACCGACGACGAGGTGGTGGACGCCATCGACCGGCTCTCCCAGTCGATCCGGGAGGGCGCAGGAGAGTCCCTTCGGAACATCCGGGCCGGCGCGCCCCTGGAGCGGGCCACCACGTCGTCCCTGGCAGCGCTCCAGAAGCTGATGGAAGCCGAGGAAGCTGAGACCCAGGGTGACTACGCCGCCGCGATCGCCCTGGCAGAAGAGGCCGTGGAGCTGGATCCCGAGTTCGCCATGGCGTACCGGAAGATCTCGGTCTTCTACTTCAACCAGGGTCTCAACTTCAACCGCGCCACGGAAGCGGCCGAGTTGGCCTATCAGTACCGAGATCGGCTGACCGAACGGGAGCGCTACCTGGCCGAGGCGTACTATCACTCGCAGGTCACAGGGAACCAGCCGGCCCAGATGCTCGCGTACCGGAACGCGCTCCGGGTCGCTCCGGACGAAAGCGCGGCACTCAACAACCTGGCCCTCGCCCACCTGAACCGGGGCGAGCATGCGGAGGCGCTGGAGCTCTTCGAACGGGCTGTGGGAGGGCCCGGCGAATCGAGCGTGGCGAACAGCAATCTGGTCCGGACTCGGGTCGTTATGGGGGACCTGGGGGGTGCCCGCGCAGCCGTGGCGCGCTACGCGGAGCGATACCCCGACCACCTCTATGTCACGCTCGCCCGGGCCAAGATCGCGTCCATTGAAGACGACGATTCGGCCGTCCATCAAGCCGCCGAAGCCATCGCCCAGGACGGTCAGGCCCCGGACCTGCTCCGGGCCCGGGGACCCCACTACGCTGCCGTATTCGACATCACCCGGGGCGGGCTGGCCGAGGCTCGCTCCCACTACGCCGAGGGCGAGGCGATGGCGGAGAGCCTGGACCTCCCTCGAGAGAGCCTCCAGCAGACGCTCCACCGTATTGCCGTGGACGGGATCTTCCTCTCGTCCGAGGACTGGGGCGACCGAATTGAGGCCGCGCTCACGACCCATGGGTTCCCCGAGCAGCGAGGCCGGCCTTACGAGCGCGTGATCACATACCTGGCTCGCGCCAACCGTCCGGCTCAGGCGCAGGCTTTCCTGGACGACTGGAATGAGCGGTTCCCGCCCGACGAGTCTCGGTTCGGGAACCGGAACCGGCGTCGTGCCCAGGCGTTCGTTCTTGCTTCACAAGGGCAGCCCGAACAGGGCGTGGAACTGCTGTACCAGCTTGCCCGCGAACGGGAATGTGACGCCTGCGAACGCTACCCCCTGGCCCTGCTGCTCGAGTGGGCGGGCCAGGACAGGGAGGCCGCCGAGGTCTGGGAAGCGCTCCGGAGCACGCCCGTGGACACCGGATTCGAG
>CAJIAX010000117.1_pt1 | contig 30759 bp, 32 predicted proteins | sample 9199251 | NCBI WGS metagenome assembly CAJIAX01 (sample SAMEA7708287, study PRJEB35096) | sediment metagenome | biome: marine neritic benthic zone biome [ENVO:01000025]; feature: sediment [ENVO:00002007]; material: shallow marine sediment [ENVO:03000034] sea grass bed [ENVO_01000059] ... | reverse complement strand
CGGAGACCTTCGAGGCGGCTGGCACTTCTTTCGAGACGGCGGGCCGGGACGGGACGCGGTGGGCTTCGTGTCCCTGGACGGCGCCGGAATCCGGCGCATCGTGAGTCGAGGCCTGGGCGCCCGGCGACTTCGGGCCACGGTGCACGGCCCGGGGGGACACTCCTGGCTGGACCGGGGCACACCCAATCCGATCCACGCGCTGGGCACGGCGGTGGAGACCCTGGCTCGGTTGCCCCTCGCCGCCGACCCGGTCGTCACGGCCAGCGTGACCCGGTGGGGCGGAGGGACCAGCATCAACGCGATCCCGGCCGAAGCCTGGGTCGAGATCGACATCCGGAGCGAAGCACCCGAGCTGCTCGAGGACGCCGAGGAACGGGTTCGGCGAAGCCTCGAGCTGGGCGTCTCCCGCATCAACGCCACGTCCCCGGGTCGAACGGCGGACGTGTTCCTACGCGTCGAAGTGATCGGTTCTCGGCCCGCCGGAAGCACCGACTCGGGGAGCCCACTGGTGGAGGCGGCCGTGGCGGCGACCCGGACGCTGGGCCAGGAGCCCGAGCTGATCGCTTCGTCCACGGACGCGAACGTGCCGATGCACCTGGGGATCGACGCCGTGACCCTCGGCGCGGGCGGCAAGGCCGGGGGGGCCCATACCCTTCAGGAGTGGTACACCAACAAGGGGGGCGCCGAAGGCGTGATCCGGGCCCTGCTCACCACGCTGCTGGTGGCGGGCCTGGACTGAGGTCAGCCCGCTCCGTTCACCTCGGAGTGATGGGTCACGTTGAGACGCCCCGTGAACCCCGTCACGTGGGCCGCCGCGCCGACGACGGAGTCGTGCAGGGTGCTGTCTTCGACCACCGCGCCGGCCCCCACGATACAATCCCGCAGCGTGGACGAGACGACGCGGGCCCCGGCCTCCAGGGTCACGTTGGGTCCCAGCGTGCTGTCCAGGACCGTGCTCCCCGCCTCGACGCGCACCGATCCTTCCAGGGTGCTGTTCTCCAGCGAGGCGTCGTCGGCGACGACGCTCCGCCCCGTCTCCAGCAGGTGTCGATTCGTGTCGAGGAGGGCGTCGAGCTTGCCGCAGTCGTACCACCCGTCCACCGGGGCGGTCATGATCTTCGCGCCCTGGTCGACCATGTACTGGAAGGCATCGGTCAGGAAGTATTCCCCGGACGGACCCGGGGCCGAGGCCAACGTGTGGTTGATGCCCTCGAACAGCAGGGCGTAGTCCCGGATGAAGTAGAGCCCGATGTTCGCCAGCTTGGAGATCGGCTCGGACGGCTTCTCCACGATCCGGGTCATCATGCCGTCTTCGTCCGTGACGATGACACCGAACCGCTGGTAGTCCTCGACCTCCTTGGCCCAGATCACCCCGGCCAGCTCCGGGCCCAGGGTCTCGGCCAACTCGAGGTCGGCGTCGAACAACGTGTCAACGAACAGAATCAGCAGCTCGTCGTCGGCGTAGGGCTCGGCGAGCTTCACGGCCCCCGCCGTGCCGTCCTGCACCTCCTGGACCACGTAATGCGGCGTGATGCTGGGGTATTCGCTCGCGATGTAGTCCCGGATCGTGTCCTGCAGGTAACCCACGATGAAGACCACTTCCTCGATTCCCAGCTCCACGAGGTCGTCCAGGATGTAGCTCATCACCGGCTTGCCGGCGACACGCACCAGGGGTTTGGGAATGTGATGGGTGTGCGGTCGAAGCCGGGTACCTTTCCCCGCCAGGGGGATCACTGCCTTCATGCGTTTGTTTCCGGGACGAAGTGATCGCGTTGCGGCTCGGGGCGCGGGCCCGGGAAAGCGACGGCCGGCCCCTGAAGGCGCCAACAATAGACGGGGTGCCATGGCCGGTCAAACCAGCCCCGACCTTCCCTCTGGACCTCCGGGTTTGTAACGTCTCAACGGGCCTGCGCCGGCCCGAGCTCCCAGGCCCGAACGGCGAATTCGAACCCACGCACCCGATGGCAAGCAGACAAACCACACCGTCGTCCCCCGGTCGGTCCACCGATTCGGGATCCGCTTCTCCGGGCTCGTCCCCGGCGAATCCCGAGGCGGAATCGCCCGTGCCCACCAGCGCGCTCCTCCGCACTCGCCCCGGTGCAAGCGACCCCCGTCTGCGGGGTCGGACGTACGCGATTCCTTTCGACCGCGTGTGGACCGCCGCCCTCGGTCTGGCCACCGAGACGCCTCGCTTGTCCGTGTTGCGAGCGGACGATCAGGAAGGCGCCATCTACGCCGAGGCGAGAGGCACGTTCCTGCGCCGGATCACCGACGTTACGGTTCGGATCGGGCTGGACGCGAACGCCCAGACCCGGGTCGATATCGAGACTCGTCCTCGCAAGTCCGGCGCCGACCTGGGCGCCAATGCCCGCCGGATCGGGCGGTTCTTCCAGCGACTGGACCAACGGCTCGACGCGGCCGCCGGGTAGATCCTGGATCCGACGACCTGAAGACCGCGTTGCCGCCGGACTCCACGTCCGGCTAAGTTGGCGGGTCTTTTTTCCACGAAATCCCTAAGGAGTGCGCGCGTGAAGCTGCACACGAAGATTGCCCTCGGCCTCGTCCTGGGCGCCCTGGTGGGAGGAACGCTCAACGCGTTCTTCCCCGGTGCCGACTGGGTCATCTGGCTGGGCGACAACATCTTCGGCCCCATTGGCCAGATCTTCCTGCGGATGCTGTTCATGACGGTGGTACCGATCGTGTTCACCAGCATCGCGCTGGGCGTGGCCGGAATCGGGGACATGAAGACTTTGGGCAATCTCGGCGGCAAGACCATGGGCTACTTCGCCCTGTCTACGCTGATCGCGGCCACCATCGGGCTCTTCCTGGTCAACACGATCCGCCCCGGTGGCGGCGTGGACGAGGAGACCCGGGACGCGCTGATGGCCACGTACTCCACCAACGCAGAGAACCTGGCCGCGACCCCTCCTGACTTCGGGGTGGGCACCTTCGTCAACATCGTTCCCAGAAACCCGATCGCCGCCGCGGCCGACATGGACATGCTGGCCCTGATCTTCTTCTCGCTGATCTTCGGGGCGGCGCTCACCATGATCCCGAAGGAGAAGGCCGACCCGGTGATCAAGGTGTTGGACGGCATCGGGGAAGCCATCATCAAGATCATCGAGTTCGCCATGGCGCTGGCGCCGTACGGCGTGTTCGGGCTGATCTTCGTGATGACGTCCCGGTTCGGTTGGGGTCTGCTGGCCCAGTTGAGCATGTACATCGTCGTCGTGATCGTGGGGCTCTTCCTCCACGCTTCGGTGGGCATCTCGGCGCTGGTCAAGATCTTCGGACGCATGAGTCCGGTGAAGTTCTGGAAATCGATCGAAGCGCCGGCGATCACGGCGTTCTCCACATCGTCCAGCATGGCCACGCTTCCCACCTCCATCGCCACGGCCGAGTCCGAGCTCGAGGTCCAGCCCAAGATCGCGGGCTTCGTGCTTCCCCTTGGCGCGACCATGAACATGAACGGCACGTCGCTGTTCGAGGGTGTGACCGTGCTGTTCCTGGCCCAGGTGTTCGGGGTGGAGTTGGCCATCGGCCAGCAAATCGTCGTCGTGATCCTGGCGGTGCTGACGGCCATCGGTGCCGCGGGTGTGCCTGGAGGTTCGATTCCGCTGATGATGGTGGTCATGGCCACCGTCGGCGTGCCTCCGGAAGGCATCGCGATCATCCTGGGCGTGGATCGGATCCTCGACATGGCCCGGACGACGTTGAACGTCTGCGGCGACCTCTCGGCCTCCGTGTATGTGGACCGGGTGGATCGGGAGATCGAGGGGCAACCGCCCCTCCGGAGGGCGGCCTGACGCGGGCCCGTCCCGGAAGCATGTCGGAGACGGGCCTCGACCGGCCAATGGCGAATCGTTCGCCGCTCGTGCCCGCCGCCCTGCTTGCCGGGCTCGTCGTGGTCGGCTGCGGCGGCGAGGTGGTGGAGGAACAGGCGGCGGGCGCCACCACGTCGCCGACCGACACGACCCCTTCGGTCGAACCCACCCGCGTATACGAACGCAGCATCGTATTCGTGGCACAGGACACCGACAGCACCCTCGTGGTGCCGTGGGTCTTCACCAGCGAGGACCGGGGGACGTCCGTGGAGCGGGAGGCTCGTGGCTGGCTCTCTCGAAACGGATCCTGGGAGGCGTTCTTCCACGACCGCTGGTCGGGTCCGGCGACCCGAGCCCCCTGGCGGCTCCTGCCTCAGGGACCCCTGAGGCTGGTGGTGGGTGCGAACGAGGCCCTGGAAGACGTGGTCTACGAGGAAGGGCCCAGGGTCCTGGAGGTGGGCTTCGGGAGCCTGCTGGCCGAATGGACCAACTCCGGCGATCAGGTCTTTCGCATGCACGAGGGCTCGGCGCTGTTGTCGGGACAGCGGGTCGAGGGCGTTCTCCTCGACGTCAACCGCTCGCGACCTTCCGGGGCCGTTAACGGCGACTGGGCCTTTCTGTCGTCCGGAGACTCGCTGCACATGGTGCTCGACGGGGTACGGCCGGCCGACGTGCCCCTGGGCGGCGCCTTCGGGTCGGCCAGGCTCGACTTCAGGCAGCTCCAGTGGAACGACCTCCAGATCGAGTGGACCGAGCTCCGGGCGTACGAACGGGCCCGACGCGAGGTCCCGGTGGCCTGGCGAATCACCACGCCCGACGGATCCGTAGAGGGGATCCTTCAGGCCACGACCACTGAAATCGAAGCCGGTGAGGGAAGCGGGCCGCTACTTCCGGTGTACGCCCTGTTCGAGGTGGCGGGTGAGATGACGGTTGAAGGGTCCACGTTTCCCGTACGTGGTCTTCTACGACACACGCAGAGCTAGTCGGGACTCTCGGGTTCGGCCCTGGTACGAGGGCCGGCTCGGAGTCGAGGGACGGACGAGAAAACGCAGATGGTGAGTCGCCTTGACTGACGAACTCCTCAAAGCCCTGGTTACGATCGCCTTCGGTGCCCTGGCCGGAGGTATCACCAATACGATCGCCATCTGGATGCTCTTTCACCCGTATCAGCCCCCGAAGGTGCTGGGGCGGCAGGTGAAGCTGCTCCAGGGTGCCATTCCCAAGAACCAGCCCCGCCTGGCTGCGGCCATCGGTCGCACCGTCGGCACGCGGCTCCTGACCGAGGACGACCTGACCCAGGTCTTCGCGGACGAGGAGTTCCGCTCGGCGTTCGACGACCGGCTGGCCGACTTCCTCGACAAGCTGCTGCACGTCGAACGGGGGTCGATCCGGGAGCTCCTGCCCGACACCGTCCGAGGCAGTCTGGACACGATTCTCGAGGAGATCGTGGAGAACGGCCTGGACCGGCTGCAAGAATACCTGGCGTCGGAGGCCTTCGAGGCGGACACGATGCGCCGGGCCGAAGAGCTGCGGGAAACCGTGGCCGACCAACCCCTCGCCGGGGTTCTGACGCCTGCCCGGGAGCTGGCGCTGACCACGGCCCTGGAAGACTGGCTCGGCGGCGTCGTGTTGAGCGACGACTTCGAGGCCGCGGTGAACGACTACCTGGATCGGGCCACGCAGCGTTGGCTGGTGCCCGACCGGACCTTCCAGGACGTTCTCCCCGCGGGACTGGTCGGCTCGTTCGAGAAGGCCGTGGCCGGGTATCTGCCCCTGGCCATCGAGCGCCTTGGCGGTCTTCTCGAGGACCCCGACGCCCGCGAGAAATTCGAGTCCTTCATCCACGACACGCTGCAGCGGTTCATGGGCGACCTGAAGTTCCACCAGAGAGTGGTGGCCAAGGTGTTCATGACCGAGGAGACGGTCGACCGCGTCCTGGAGACCATCGAGACGGAGGGCGCCGAGCGCCTTTCCGAGATGCTCCGCGAACCGACGGTCCAGGCCGCCATGGCCCGGGGCGTGAACGACGCGGTCGTGGACTTCCTGCGCCGCCCCGTGGTGAGCGTCCTGGGGACGTCGGACGACGAGACCGTGGTGGAAGCCCGCCAGACCCTGGCCGGCTGGATCATCGACGTGGCCCGGGACCCGGCCACCCGGGCGTTCCTGACCGAGAAGCTCGAGCAGGCCATGGAAAAGGCCGGCACCCGCACCTGGGGCGAAGTGCTGGAGAAAGTCCCCACGGAGAGGATCGCCCAATGGGTCACGACCGCCGCTCGCGCGGAGCCGGCCGAAGTGGTCTACCGGGAAGCCGCGGCTCGCTTGGTCGACTCGGTGCTCGACCGCCCCATCGGCACACCCGCCGAATGGTTCCCCGACGGGATCGCCCGGAAGGTCGAAGTGGCGTTGGCGGATCCGATCTGGCAGTGGCTCCAGACCCAGGTTCCCGCCGTCGTCCAGAAGATCGACGTGGCCCGGCGCGTGGAGCAGAAGGTGCTTGAGTTCCCGACTCAGCGCATGGAGGAGATCGTGCGCAGGGTCACCGACCGGGAGCTCCGGACGATCATCCGGCTCGGCTACGTGCTCGGCGCGTTCATCGGGACCATCCTGGTCATTCTGAACAGCTTCTGGCAGTAGCTCCGGTCCCTACCGCAGTAGCTCCCTCGCTTCCTACCTCCGCCGGAGACGACCGAGGGACACACGGGGCCGATCGTCGTCCGGTTCGGGCACGGCGCCTGGGTCCTTGAGCTTGAACGATGCCCCCCGGTCCGAAGCCCGGGACTTCTTACGCAGCAGATCCAACGGCGTGAAGTGGCGCTTCGTGTAGTTTCGCGGATTTCCCTTGTCCAGCGCCTCGTCCACGTCTGCGATGGTCCGGGTGTAGCTCCCGGCCCTGCCCCACCAGATGCCTACGAGAAGCGCCGCGATGGCGCCCAGGATCTTCAACATGTCTGCCACTCTCTCCCGCTGATTCCGTCGAACCCATGGACAAATAAAGCGGGGGCGGCCTCCGGGTTCCCCCGGCGGCCGCCCCCGCTTCTGTCCGTCGCGTCGCCTCAGGCCTTGCCGGCGGACTCCAGCATCAACAGGACGATGCTCATGCTCAGGATGATGGCGACCGCGTTGGTGCCGACGGCCACCATGGCGACGACCGTCCAGAAGACGATGCTCGAGAATGTGTATCCGCCTGGAAACAAGGTGTTGCTCCGTCCGGTTGATTCGTGCGTTCGGGCTGCCGAAAAGTGACCCTTCAGGGGGCCGCCGTCAACGGGTTCAGTCCACCTTCATCGGGCCCTGCGGATCCCCGTCCTGGAGGCGTTTCCGGGCTTCCGCCAGGTACCCCGGCTTGAGGCCCAGGAGGTGGTTGATCTTGCGCATGAGATACGCCTCGTGGGAGTCCAGCATGCCGTCGGCGTAGACGAGCCCCCACATCATCTCGGCCAACACCATCTTCTGACCCACGGTGTAGATCCGGGCGATCAGGTTGGTGAACTGCCACAGGTCCACGGCCTGGGCCCGTTCCTCCTCGGCCAACGCGATGAGCTGCTCCGCCTCGATCTGACCGACGCCGAACCCCCGGCGGATCGCCTGCTCCAGGTGATCCCGCTCGTCGATCGTGAACTCGTCGTCCGCGTGTGCGATCTCGAGGAGCAACGCGCACGCGGCCAGGCGCAGGTCCTTCTCTTCCGGTGTTCCCGCGGCCTCGTCCTCGCCGCCCCCCATGGAGTCCTGGAAGAACCTCCGGATTGCCTCCAACATCGCTGCTCGCCCGTTCGAGTGGTCACCGACGAGGCCGGGTCGTCACTGCGTCCGGAGCTCGTGGTGTTGGGGTGCCCCCGGCATCCGCCCGGTGGCCGTTCGGCGCAAAGGTAGGCCCGGCCGCACGTCCACGCACGGCCCGACCGACGCGAGCGCCGGCACCGGTTCTACCCCTCCATCGCCCGAACGCGCCTCATTCCGACTCGCAGGGCCGCCACTGTCGCCCCGCAGGTGAGCAGGAGCGCCCCGCCCAGCCCGAGCACGAGCGATAGGGTCGCGGGGTCGTCGCCCGTGAGGCGAGCCCCCATGAACCGGTACACGGGCCAGGCTTCCAGACCCACGATGAGCGCGAGGTAGACCACCGCCGTCATCATGTAGGCCATGCCACCGAAGGAGGTGGGGATCTCGGCCACGTTCTCGGTATCGTAGTTCGGGAACAGGGCCCCGAACGACAGGGCCAGAGCGGACAGCGCCAGGGTGGCGCCCAGCATGGTCAACGTCGTCAACGTGAGGATGAACGACGAGACCCCGAGGATGATGTTCGTGGCGACGATCAGGGGGAGCGCCACCAGCAGCAGCGGCGCCGTGCCCACGGCGTACTTGGCCCAGAAGAGCGTCCGCACGTCCAGCGGCGACGAACGCAAGAGCCAGGTCATGCGCCCTTCCAGGGACATGGCCGGGAACACGAACCGGGCCGCGATGGCCGCGACCACGAACCCCGCCAGGCCCATGTTGAGGAACGACACCAGGTTGATCAGGAAGAACGAGATCTGCTCGCCCGTGTGGAGGGGCAGCACCTTGATGTTGTACACGTAGACCACCACCAGGACGCCCAGGAGCACCAGCTGCGACCACTGGGTCGTGTCGCGGAAGAAGACCCGGACCTCCTTGCCGACCAGCTGTCTCACCCGAGGCGAAAGGAAGAACAGCGCCCCGTCGAGTCGCCTGGACCGGGCCCGGTCCTCTCGGCGCTCGGCACCCTCCTGGGCCCGGGTGAAGCCGGTGGCGTAGTATCGGCCGTGCAGCCACGCGCCGACGACCAGGAACGCCGCCGCCGTGCTGGTTAGCAGCACGAGGGGAAACGGGTCGAACGATCCGCTGAGCCAGGTCATCAGGGCGTCCGATGCCCATTGCGACGGAAGCCAAGGCGAGGTCGGCGTCCGCAGGACCGCCATGAAGTCCACCAGGGACCGGAATTCCTCGGGCCGCATGAGGCGCTCGGGACGGACCGTCCGAAGGACGACCACGAGCCCTGCGACGGCGAACAGCGCCACGAGGGCCAACAGGTCCCGGGTCCGCCGGGCGGGGAACACGTTGACGAGCATCAGCGTGATCGCCGATCCGACCACGGCGGGCACCACCAGGAACGGCACCACCACGCCGACTGCGAGCAGCACGTAGCCGGGCCCACCTCCGTACACCAGTCCGTAGGCCGCCAACAGGGGGACTGCCAGGAGGGCGACCATCCAGGACGAGTCCACGATGGTCTCGATCAGCCGCGCCCCATAGAACTTGAGCGGATCCACCGGCGCGGCCGTGAGCAGCTCCAGGTCCTCGGAGAGGAAGAAGGTCGAGAGGGCCGAGATCAGGTTGCTCAGCAGCAGGATCATCAGGAACGTGAGCAGTGCCACGCCCAGCAGCTTGCCTGCCAGCAGATCGCCGATGCCCTGGGTGCCCCGGAAGTAGAGCAGCATCCGATGGATCACCGCGAACAGGACGCTCCAGAAAACGACGGCGGCCAGGGCGAGCACGACCAGCTTGAGCCCCCTGCCCTCCTCGCTCCGGGCCCGGTTCATCCGAATCCGGACCTTGGGGCCCAGGAGGTCGAGCAGCCCCGGCGAGGCGGCGAATCCGCTCATGCCAGGGCGTCCCGCAGGCTGCGGACCACGTCGGCCATGTCCTCGCCGCCCGTGACCTTCAGAAAGATCTCTTCCAGGTGGGCCTCACCGGAATCGGCCTGGCCCCGAAGCTCGTCCATGGTGCCACGGGCGATGACCTGCCCGGCCTGCACGATGGCGATCTCGTCACACAGCGCTTCGGCCACCTCCAACGTGTGGGTCGACAGCAACACGGCCCCGCCCTGGTCGGTGAATTCCCGCAGCAGGTCCTTGAGCAGCCGGGCCGACCTGGGATCCAGCCCCACCATGGGCTCATCCACCACGATCAGACGCGGCTGATGGATGAGCGCGGAGGCGATCAGGATCTTCTGGCGCATGCCGTGGGAGTAGCTGTCGATCAGCTCGTCTTTCCACTGAGACAGATGAAAAAGCTCGAGGAGCCGGTCTCCACGGGCCTCCACCTCAGGACCGTGCTTTCCCCAGAGCCCGGCCACGAAGCGCAGGAACTCGCCCCCGGACAGCTTCTCGTAGAGGTACGGTCGATCCGGGATGTAGCCGATCCGGGATTTGGCCTCCAGCGGCGCATGAGCCAGGTCGTGGCCGTCCACGTGGATCCGCCCGGCCGTGGGCCCCAGGATTCCGGCCACCATCCGGATCGTGGTGGTCTTTCCGGCTCCGTTCGGGCCGAGGAATCCGTAGATCTGCCCCTTCTCGATCTTCAGGTCGATCCCGTTCACTGCCGTGAACGAGCCGTACCGCTTCACCAGGCCCTCGAGCCGAAGGACCGGCGGGGGCGCGTCGACCGACGCAGGTCCCTCGGCTGCCGCTCGCGGTTCCCTGGCGGTCCGTGGAGCGGGAGTGAACACGGCTTCGCTCATGGGGACTGTCCCTCCGTCGGTGCGGCCGGTCGGGCGGCCTCGGTCTCTGATTGGGTTCGTATGGATTGGGCGGCGCGGCCGCCATCTTCCTCGACCACGTCGATCTCGAGGCGGCCGATGAGCCGCACGATCTCCACCTGCCGGGCCAGGCCGCCCACGACGAATCGCAGGTGCGCCGCGTCAGCCGGGTGCTGTCCCCAGGTCGGGTCGACGGCCACCCATTCGCCCAACCAGACCTCCGGCCAGGCGTGGTAGTAGAAAGCACCGTCCACGTAGACGAGCCCCACGGCCGTCCGGGCCGGCAGACCCAGGGCCCGGGCCAGCGCCACGTAGAGCACCGTGTGCTCGTTGCAGTCGCCCTGCCCCGACTCCAGCACCTGCACGGCGCTGGGCACGGAGAACGTGATGTCCTTCTCCAGCATGTCGTACACGGACCGGGCCAGCACCCGAGCCACCGCGACGGGGTCCTTCATCCCCCCGGCGATCCGACGTGCTCGCCGGACGATGGCCGGGTCGTCGCTCTGGATCAGCGGTTCGGGCTGCAGCGCCTCGCGCAGGTCCATGCGCTTGTACGGCAAGGTGTATCCGGCGTCGAGGTCGCTCCACTGCTCCCGCCGCACCCGGAGGGTATCGCCATGCAGTCTCTGCCGGCCTCCGTCCAGGTCGAAGCCCTCCAGCTCCACGCCGCCGAGCACGAAGGAAAGGGCCTCGTGGGCCTCGATGGCCCCCAGGTCCACGTCGCTCTGGATGGCGGTGGCGAGGATCACGTCCTCGTCCAGGGCCGACCCCAGCCCCTTGGCCTGATCTCGGGCCTGTCGTGCCAGCTCGTACTGGGTTCGCTCCATGGAGAACCCAAGGGGGCTGGCCGAGCGTAGGATCCGGCCATCTTCGTCGATCCAGCTCTCCACCCGGACGCCGCCGTACGCCTCGGCCACGTTCCAGGCCGGTACGGTGTCCCAGGTCGCCGGCTCCCACTGGTCCGTGTCCGGGTTGAGCCAGACGCTGTCCGGCACCGCGATCGTATCGTGGCCCAGCACCCGTACGTCCACGGTCCGGGTAGACAGGGTGGACGGATCGAACACGGGCAGCCTCAGCCGCCCGCCCACTTCGAGATTGCCCGACATCGCCAGTCGGATCGGCAGGATCGCCGCGAAGACCGGAGCGTCCGCCAGCCGATACGAGATCTCCTGGACGTCGCCGCCCGCATCCACTTCCACCGTGAGGAGGGAATCACCCACGACCTGTCCCGTGGCGCCGAACCGGCCGACCTCGGAGTCCAGGGTGAACGAGAAGTCCCGCATCACCAACGAGGGATCGAGCTCTACCCGGGTACGGGCAACGGCGGTGCCGGTCTGGCCGAGGGCGGGAAGCTCCAGCGAGAGCACGTCCTCCAGGACATAGCCGTCGGGAAGCGTGTCCAACCTGGACGTGGCCAGACCCACGGCGCGATCCCCCATCGTCAGGGAGTAGAAGTTCACCCCCGGCGCCAGGCTCATCGCGGCCGCTTCGGCCAGGCGGGTCAGGTCCGGACGGAAATACTCGCGCCGGGCCTGCCAGCCCACCGTACCCAGCCAGAAGAGGAGCACCGCCCCGGCCCAAAGGCGTCTCGATCCGTTCATTCGATTGTCGTGGAGTGGCTCCGGCGGATGCCGGTCGCCCGGGAATCCGCCCTAGATCGACGAGCCCGCTTCGCCGAACTGCTGGGCGATTCTGCGCTGGAACACGTCGGCTTCGTAGTCGTTCGATACCGCGATGACGACCTCACTCAGGGTATCGGCCGTCGGAGCGTGATCGTGTAGAACCGATGCGGTGATCCGGGCGGCATCCTGGGCTTCCAGGTTGCCCGGACCCATGCCGAAGGGAAGGACGGTGAGCGTCTCGATACCCCATTCCTCGGCTCGGCGCAGACCGTTGAGCAGGGCGTTACGGACCGTGGCCTCCGTCACCGGCTCATCCGGCGTTTGCACCACCGCGTGGATGAGGAACGAGAAGGGCAGGTCTCCGGCGGGTGTGATGATCGCGCCCCCGGCGGGAAGCTCACCGACCCCCTGGAGCCGGCGTTCGACGCCCTCGCCGGCGTCGGCTTCGAGGCGGCGACTGGGCGCCGACGTGCCCTCCAACGACGAATTGACCGGCCGGAGCACGCCTTCGGTGCCGGCCGGTTCGGAGTGAACCACGGACACCCGGATCACCGACCGCTCAACCTCCGGGACATGCGGTACATTTCCAGGGCCGCGGCGGTCTCGCCTCGTTTGTCGAAGATGATGCCCAGCGTGTAGTAGGCCCGGGCGTTCTCCGGGTCCAGCTCCACCGCCCGCTGAAGCACGGGCAGCGCTTCGTCGAAGCGGCCCAGCCGATTCAGGGCCTCGCCCAGGTAGTAGTGGGCAATCTGGTTCGTGCCGTCCCGGCGGCATACCCAGGTCAGGGCGGTTTCGGCCTGCGGGTAGTTGCCGCGGCGGAACCAGAGCACCCCCAGGTTCGTGCGGGTCTTCACGTTCTCCGGATCGACCCGGTCCACCCGCTCCAGGACGCGTTCGGCCTCTTCGAAACGCCCCATGTGGACCAGGGCCTCTCCGATGTTGATCAGGAGCGCCAGATTGTCAGGCTCCTCGGCCCGGGCGGCTTCGAACTGTTCGAGCGCGAGCTCGTGGGCGCCCAGCTCGTCGTACAGGACCCCGAGGTTGTTCCGTGCCTTCAGGTTCGTCGGGTCCTCGCGGACGGCCACCTTGTAGGCCTCCAGGGCCTCCTTGACCCGACCTTCCCGCACCAGGGCCTTCGCGTCGGCGAGGGCGGTCGAGCCGGAGGCGGCGGGGGCCGCGGCCTCGGGAACTTCAGGGACATCGGTCTCCGACGCGGCCGGCGAGTCGTCGCCCGGCTCCTCGACCTGGACGTGACTCCCAACCGTGCCAGGCGCCGGACTGGGCGCAGACCGGGAAGCCTGCGCATGGTCGGGCTGGACGGCCGACTCCGGGTCTACGATCCCATCGCTCGGAGGCGGAGGTGCGGAGGAGGGCAGGGGCGCGGACACGTCCGACGCGTCGGCGCCCTCGCGGCTACTGATGTCGTCGAGGAAGTCGGCCTGCACGTGCATCCCGCCGCCGCCGGTCACCCGGGTCATGGCTCCACCGTTTGTTCGAGAACCCAGCTCACGTATGCGTCGCTCCCTTCCGTCACCGGGAGGGCCAGCAATTCAGGAACGTCGTACGGGTGCAGCCGTCGGGCCGTCTCCATCAGAGCCTCGACGCGCTCGACCGACGTCTTCAGGATCACGAGAGCTTCGGGATCGGTGTGGATCTCGCCCTTCCAGCGGTACACCGACTCGACTCCGGACACCACGTTGCCACAGGCGCACAGGCCGGATTCGACCAGGTTCCGGGCCAGCGTGCGCCCGGTGTCGGCGTCGGGCACGGTCATGAGAACGACCCGTACCTGGGTCTGCGTCACTGGACGCTGAACATGGTGCGATCCGCGTTCTCCTCGGCGTAGAACGCCTCGATCAGATCCCGGTAGCGGGCCTCCACGACCCGGCGTTTGACCTTCTGTGACGGTGTCAGAGAGCCGTCTTCGATGGTGAACTCCGTGTCGATCACGGCCACCTTCTTCGGTGTCTCGAAACTGGCCAGGTCCTTCAGCTGGTCGAAGATCTGCTCCTGGAGCATGGCCTGGACGTCCGGGTGGGCGCAGAGCTCCGTCCGGGTCCCGCCGATGCCGTGATCCTGCGCCCAGCTCTCCAGGGTCGGGAACGCCGGCACCACCAGGAGGCCCACGAAGCGGCGGCCGTCGCCCACGATCACCGCCTGATCGAGGTAGAGGTTCGTCTTGAGACGATTCTCGATGGGCTGGGGCGCGATGTTCTTGCCGCCCGCGGTCACGAGGATGTCCTTCTTGCGATCCGTGATGCGCAGGAACGCTTCGTCCAGCACCCCGATGTCCCCGGTGTGGAACCAGCCGTCCTCGGTCATCACCTCGGCGGTGGCCTCGGGGTTGTTCAGGTAGCCCTTCATGACCTGGGGGCCCCGGACGAGGATCTCGCCGTCCCCGGCGATCTTGATCTCGGTGCCGGGCACGGGCGGTCCCACCGTGCCGATCCGGAAATCCTCCATCGTGTTGACGTTGGTGACGGGACTGGTTTCCGTGAGCCCGTACCCCTCCAGGATCTTGAGGCCGGCCGAGAAGAAGAACCGGTTGATCTCCGGCGACAGGGGCCCTCCTCCGCTGACGAAGAAGCGGACCTGCCCGCCCACCGCGGCGCGGATCTTCTTGAACACGAGCCGGTCGGCGAGGGCGTACACGAGCTTGAGGACACCGCTGGGCTCGTTGCCCGCCAGAACCTCCGCGGACCAGGCCTCTCCGACCTCCTTGGCCCATTGCACGAGCCGCCCCTTCACCCCGTCGGCCTCCATGACCTTGTTGTAGACCTTCTCGTAGACCCGGGGCACGGCGACCTGGATCGTCGGCCGCACGATGCGAAGGTCGTCGGCGACGGTCTGAATGCTGTGGGGGTACGCCAGCGTGCATCCACCGGCCGTAAGGAGGTAGTCCACCATGCGCTGAAGCACGTGGGACAGGGGGAGGAACGAGAGCGTCACGTCACCGGGACGGGGCGACAGGATCCGGGTACAGGCCACGACGTTGCTGTACAGGTTGGCGTGGGTGAGCATCACCCCCTTGGGGTCGCCGGTAGTGCCCGACGTGTACAGCACCGTGGCCACGTCCTCCGATTTGGCCTGGGTCGCCTCGGCTCGGAACACTGCCTCGTTGGCCTCGCTGCCGGCCGCCCGCCCCTTTTCCAGCAGGTCGTCCCAGGTCAGCACCCCCGGCGACTCGCTGGCCACGGATTCGAACACCACGACCGTCAGCTCGCGATCCAGGGACTTCCGGGCCTCCAGGGCCTTGTCCAACTGCTCGGCGTCGGACACGAAGACCAGTCGGGCGGCCGAGTCTCCGAGGATGTAGGCGATCTGCGGTGGAGTGAGCGTGCTGTAGATCGGCACGTCCTGGATGCCGGTGCACAGGCAAGCGTAGTCCGCCATGGCCCACTCGGGCCGGTTCTCGGAGAGGATGGCTGCTCGGTCGCCCCGGGTCAGCCCAAGGGCCTGGAGGCCGGCCGCGGCGGCTCGGACCCGACTGAACGCCTCGTCGTGGGTGATCGGCACGAGCCGGTCACCCTCGAAGAACGTGTACCCCGTTTCCTTCCGAAACCGGTCGACTGTATCCAGGTAGAGCTGGGCCAGCGTACCAACGGGCAGGTCGGCCGGATGGGCCGCATAGTCCTCGGTATACTCGACCTTCGCCATCAGGGCTCCCCCCCACGGATCGACCGCAGGCACCTCGGTTGTCCGTCGGGCACCGGTCGGGCCTCGGCCACACCGGTCACGTCCGTCGGATCTCGATCTCCAGTTCGATGTCGGACCGCAGGCTGTGCAGGGCGCTGCAGTACTTGTCCCGCGACAGCGCCACCGCCCGTTCCAGCTTGGCCTGGTCCTCGTCGCGGGGTCCGGTCACCTCGTACACCAGGCGCAGGGCCGTGAACCGTCTCGGCGGCTTCTCGGCCCGCCACCCGAAGGCCTCCACGGCGAGGGCGTCGACGGGCACCCGGGACTTCTCCAGGATCATCTGCACGTCCACGGCCATGCACCCGGCAACGGACATGATCAGGTGGTCCATGGGGGATCCGCCGGCCTTGCCGTCGCTGTCGACGATCATGGTCGGGCCGTCCTGGGCCGAGCCCTCGAACGTCAGGCCCCCCTTCCACTCCAGTCGGGCGACCTTGTCAGCCATCGGTCACCCCGGACAGCTGGGCCAGCGTGGAGCGGGCGTGCTGGACGTGCTGCTCCGCCTCGGGAGTGGTCGGCGCGTTGTCCAGGAAGGCCCGGAGGTGCTGGACGGCGTCCCGCTCGTGTCCCGACCGAAGCAGGAGGAAGGCCAGTCCGTAGTGGGCACCGGGCGCGGACGGATCCCGCTGGAGCACGTGCCGGTAGGTCTTGGCGGCTTCATCGGTCATGCCGATGCGCGTATACGACATGGCGATCTGCTGGAGCACGACCGGGTCGCCGGGCGAGTCCTTCAGGGCCAGTCGGAACGAAGTCAGAGCCTCGTGGAACTTCCCCTCGGACATCAGGGCGAGGCCTTCTTCGTAGTAGTCCACTCGCTTGGAGTGGTCCGTGCCGCCTAAGAGCTTACGCCACCAGGTCATCTATGCGGGTTCGGGCGTCGATGGGTGTGGGCACGCCAAACCTAGGCGTGTGGGAGAGGGCACGCAATGAAGCCCGTGCAGCGGTTTTTCGGCGGCGGTTCGCGAAAATCCTCGATCCCCCTCAGGCCCCGGGAGGGCCTGCGGACGGGATCCAGGGCTGGCGACTGTATTGGGCCCATTGGGTCGGACTCTCCCAGACCCGAACATAGACCAATCCGGAGGCCAGGGGCTCGGGCAGTCGAGCCGAGAGCTCGTCGTGGAAATAGCGGGCCTGACACTCGGCGCTGGTCGAGGTATCGGCGAACTGAGGCAACTCGTTGAGGTTCTGGTGGTCCAGCTCCTCGGCGAGCTCCCGGAGCAGGGCCTTCAGGTCGATGAAGTCGAACGCGATCCCCGACTCGTCCAGCTGCGGAGACTGGACCGCAGCCTCGACCACGTATCGGTGCCCGTGGAGGCGGCTGCATTTGCCCTCGTAGTTGGGCAGGAAATGGGCCGCATCGTAGTGCGCCTGGACGCTGACGGTGTACATGGTGGTTAGAGGGGCTGCTGTGGACTTGTGGCCAGGCGAAGGAATTCGTCCCGGGTCCGGGAGTCCTTGAGGAAGAGCCCCCGCATGGCGGACGTGATCGTCTTCGAGCTCTGCTTCTCGACCCCCCGCATCATCATGCACAGGTGGGCGGCCTCGATCACCACGCCCACACCCTGGGGCCGCACGATTTCCCACAGCGCCTGGGCGATCTGCTCGGTGAGCCGCTCTTGGACCTGAAGGCGCCTCGAGTAGACCTCAACGAGACGGGCCGCCTTGCTCAGGCCCATGATCTGCCCGTCGGGAATGTAGGCGATGTGGGCCTTGCCGAAGAACGGCAGCATGTGATGCTCGCACATCGAGTACAGCTCGATGTCCTTCACGAGCACCATGTTGTGGTGCCGTTCTTCGAAGAGCGCATCGCCGATCTCGTCGGCGCCGCTCTTCGTGTATCCGCTGGCCAGGTGGCTCCAGGCCTTCGTGACCCGTTCCGGCGTCTTCATCAAGCCTGCTCGCGAGGGGTCGTCGCCGATCCGGCGGATGACCTCGGCGATCAGGTCCTCGAACGTGGCGCGGCTCAGATCCGCCCCGGTCACGCCGGGCATGGACGAAGATGCGGGCGTGGCTTCGATCAGGTCGGTGTCCAGGTCGGTCACGGTCCTCGCTCCCGATGGGTGATTCGTGGGAAGGGCGTCGCCGGCGCTGGATTCAGGCCGGCTGGAATCACGGGCTACCCCCCTGTCCGGGGTTCGATCCGAGGCGTGGTACCGCGCGCCCGAGCCGAACCGGGGAGATGGCAAGAAAAAACGGAGGCCGGCGTCCCCGAGACGCCGGCCTCCGAAACGCACTGGAGGGGGTATATTGAAGCCCGGGTTAAATGGTGAGGTGACTTCCCCTTGGCTTCCGCAGTCCCATCATGGGCAGGACGTCCGCCGCGGGAGTCAGTCCCGGCTTCAAGCGCGTTGGCTCAATAATGAGTCCTCCAGCACGCGGCCTCCAATATATGCGACTGGGGCCATGAGGTCCACAGCGTCGCGATGTCGTCAGTACAACAAGTCCACCGGCGCCTGATACAGGCTCCGGAGCGTCTGTCGATCGGCCAGCGATGGCTCGCTGGTCCGGAGGACTCCGCCCCACATCAGGTCGTCCTGGTCGTTCGAATGGTTGAGAATGCCCAGAACATGGCCGGCCTCGTGGGTGACCAGCAGCTGCAGGAGCTCGGCGTCCAGATCCGGCTGGTTTTCGACGAAGACACTGAAGATCACCTGGGAAGGGACGCCGTCCCGCCGCAGCCACGTGCGTAGGGAGTCGGCCCCCTCGTTCAGACAGCCCCGGGTGAAGGCCGCTCCCGTGGACGAGCCGGAGCAGCCCGGTGGCGTGCTCAGGATCGGCTCGGTGTCCTTCCATTGGAGCACTGCCACGGCCTCGTCCAGGTTGGTCGTCTGGCGAAGGGTGACCTCACCGAACAGGGCGGCCGGCGTCCAGATCGAGCCCGCCGCGTCCAGGGCGTCCGACAGGGACGGGCGGCTCCCCACCTCTGGTTGATTGATGAAGACCGGCACCTCGGCCCCCAGGTCCCAGTGGAACGTGCGACTGCCTCCACCGGGCACGAAGAGCCGGTAGTCGTACTGACCCGAGTCGAACGGTACGGCCGGACTCTCGCAGGCCGCGACGACCACGGCGCAGAGGAGCACCAGCCGTCGGCCGATCCCGCTCATCGTGCACCTCCAAAGGTGGCTGCCAGACCCAGCAGGACCCTGTACACGGCGCCGTCCGCGGCGCCCGACTCTCGGAGGGCCGTCGACCCGAACCCGCTCCATTGGACGTCGCCGTCGAGACGGAGACCGAACGGTGCGCTCACCGGGAGCCAGTACCCGAGCCCTCCGGTGAGCATCAGGCCCGTGGAGCTGCCGCCCTCGAAGAGCGCTGCGCTGGACGAGTAGATCAGCGTGCCCAGGCCCGCCCGGAACACGAGGTTGGGTACCAGGTTGGCGTCCAGTCCCGCTGCGGCGGAGATGGTAGTGGCGTCGCCAGCGTCCCACGAGCCTGCCGGACCGGTCGACTCGAGACCGCTCGTCGCGACCCCCAGGCGGAGCTCGCCGTCTATGTACGGGGTGATCACGAACTGGAGCGCGGCGTCCACCATCGGACCGATGCGAGGCTGGATCTCCACGCTTCCCCGGTTCGCGGTTCCCACGTCCTCGAGAGCCTGGACCTCGCCGGTGGCCAGGGGACTGGAATAGACGGCCCCGACCCTCACGTCGAACTGGAACAGGTCCTCCTGGGCAGCCAGCGGCGCCGTTGTAGTCAACACGAGGGCAAAGCAGGAGAGCGAGGCTGCGCGGCGGGCTCCGGTCCCGAGGCGCTTCTCCACCAATGGGTGCATGGGGCGTCCAGGTCAGTCGGCGAGGGGAACGCGGCAGGGAGCTTCCCGGCCAGAGGCCGGCAAGGTAGCAGGAGCGACCGGGGGCGTGGAAGGGTCAGCAGCCGAACTCGATCGGGTGGGGGTTGAGCCGGACCCGGGACGCGTTTTCCATGAACGCCCGGGTGTAGAGTCGGATCTGACGACCACTGCCGTATACCTCGGCCATCGCCAGGTCGGATGGGGAGATGGACCGGAGCATGTCGAAGCCCCCGAACATGGGTACCTCGTCCACGCAGATGATCACCGGCACCACCCTGCCTCGTACCCGCGCGCAGGGTCCGGTGGCCAGGAAGGATCCGCAGGGCGCCGGTCGAACGAAGGAGCGGGTGCCGAGGAACTCGACGATGTCCAGGGACGGGGCCGCGCGAAGTTGGCGCTCATCGAACGAACGCACGGACGTGGGGGCCGCCTTGCGACGTCGGGCGAAGCGGTCGGTGACGATCTCGAAGCCCTCCAGCACGATCGGGTCGGCCCGGACGGGAATCCGGATCGGTGGGGCTTCGTCGACGAAGCTCAGTGGGACGTAGGTCGTGCCGTATCCCAGCATCTCGATGGTGATCCGGGGCGAACCGCCTTTCGGGTCTCGCATATAGAAGAGGCCGGTCTCGTCGGTATACGTGCCCCAACGCGCCCCCTCGAACGCGACGTAGGCGCCCTCCACGGGCTGCCCCGTCTCCTGGTCCACCACCCGGCCCATTGCGGCCACTCCCGGCGTTTCGGACGCCTCCTGGGACCATGCCGACCCCGGCAGGGCCATTCCCAGTGTCAGGATGATGAGACCAAGCCTGATCACGCTCACACCTCCGGTTCGCCATGATCCGGCGCCGCGCCCGACGCTCTTTCCAGACGGTCGGGCAAGGGTCGTACCATTGCTCGAGGTTCGAGACAAACCGTTTTCGCTACGGAAGCTAGGCGCTGATGGCCTCATGCGCACGATCGCCGAGATGCGTCCTTCAACGAGGACGGTGTCCCTCGGATCAGGACACCCCGCCGTCGCCCAGGCCCCTGATTTCGTCTCGTGCCACCACCGCGTACTCCACCGGGAGAAGTGGCCGGAGGTTCTCCTCGACGATGCGAGGCTGGCAGGGGATTCTTTCCGAATTCTCAGGCGTTGTCCGGAAGTCCGGGCTCGGTCATGCTGCGCACGTCCAGCGCTTCGTCCAACTGGTCCGAAGGCAGGAGATCCATCTCCAGGGCTACGTCGCGCACCGACCGACCTTCCTTCGCGGCCCGCTTCGCGACCTCTGCGGCCTTGTCGTACCCCACGTACGGATTCAGGGCCGTCGCGATGGAGGGATTCAGCTCGAGCAGCTCCTGGGCCCGCGCCTCGTTGGCCCGGATGCCCCGGACGCAGCGCTCGGTGAACGTGCGGGCCATGTTGGCCAGCAGGGTAATCGACTCGAGGAGCGCGTCGGCCAGGACCGGCATCATGACATTGAGCTCGAAATTGCCTCTGCTCCCTGCCACGGTCACGGTGGTGTGGTTCCCCATGACCCGAGCCGCGACCATCATCATGGCCTCGGACATGACCGGATTGACCTTACCGGGCATGATCGAGCTCCCCGGCTGAATGGCCGGCAGGCTGATCTCGCTAATGCCCGACGTGGGCCCGCTCGCAAGCCAGCGGATGTCGTCCGCTACCTTCATCATCGAAGTGGCGATTGCGTTCAGCGCGCCGGCCGCGTTGACCGCGGCGTCCTTGGCGGCCTGCGCCTCGAAGTGGTTCTCCGCCTCCTGGAATCCGATCCCCAGGGCGTCGCTGATCCGGGCGATCGCGCCCCGGGCGAAGCTCGGATCGGTATTGATGCCGGTGCCCACGGCGGTACCGCCCAGCGCGACCTCACGAAGCTCCTCCGAGGCGGTCCTGGCGCGTTCGATCGACTTGTCGACCTGCTTCGCGTACCCCCCGAACTCCTGACCGAGGCGCACGGGCGTGGCGTCCATCAGGTGGGTGCGTCCCGACTTGACCACCGAGTCGAACGCTTCGGCTTTCTCCGCCAGGGCATCCCGCAGCGTGGTCAGGGCGGGGATCAGGTCCCGCTCGATGGCGGTTCGGGCCGACAGATGGATGGCCGTGGGAATCGTATCGTTGGACGACTGGCCGAAGTTGACATCGTCGTTCGGGTGCACCCCGTGATCCTGCCCGAGAATCTGGGACGCTCTCGTGGCGATCACCTCGTTCGCGTTCATGTTCGTGGACGTGCCCGATCCGGTCTGGTAGATGTCGAGCACGAACTGGTCGTCCCACTGACCGTCGGCGACTTCGCCCGCCGCCTGGGCGATGGCCCGGGCCTTGTCCCTGTCCAGGTGCCCCAGCTCGGCGTTCGTCTCGGCGGCCGCCTGCTTGATCAGTCCCATCGCCTGGATGAAGCCCCGAGAAAACCGGCGACCGCTGATGGGGAAGTTCTCGAACGCGCGTTGGGTCTGAGCTCCGTAGAGGGCATCCACGGGCACCTCGACTTCGCCGAGGGAGTCCTTCTCGATTCGGGTTCCGTCAGACATGATTACAGCCGGTTCGGGTGGGTTCCACGGTTCGGCGGGCGTCGCTGGCATCGCGCCCCGGCCGAAACATGCTCAAACACCGTGGCCAGGGGAACCCGCAGCGATACCCGCCCTCGGTCCGGTTGGGGACGCGTCCGGTGTCGGGCGAACCCTCAGCGCCGAGGCGGGGCGCTGGGCCGCATCTCGATCTTGCTCGGGAGCGCGTTGCCGGGATAGCGGAGGAGGTCCACGGCCGCCCGGGCCACGTCGGCGGGTTGCAGCTTCCACGCCGTCGCTTCACTCACCTGGTTCCCGGCGAACCCGGTGTCGACGCTGCCGGGCATGAGCATGCTCACCCGGATGTTGTCGTACCGGAGGTCCAGCATGCTGGCCTCGCTGAGACCCCGGAGACCGAACTTGCTGGCGTTGTAGCCGGACCCGCCGGGGAAGGCGTTGCGGCCCGCCAGCGAGCCGATGTTGATGATCCAGCCCCCGTCGTCCTCGGCAAGGGGTGCGGCCGCGAACTTGGTGCAGTAGAAGACGCCGCCGAGGTTGGTCTCGATCTGGGTCTGGAACTCCTCGACCGTGAGGTCCTGGATGGGCTTGAGGATCCCCAACCCGGCGTTGTTGACGAGAACGTCGAGGCCGCCGAGCTAGGACAACGCCGCGCCGAGGATGGCCTGGCAGGCGGCTGGATCCCGGACATCGACCACCGGGCCTGCGGCCCGTCCGCCCCCGCGTTGATTGAGGGCTTCGGCGGCGTGGGATACGTCATCGCTCGAGCGGGCGCTGACCGCGACGTCGATGCCTTCATCGATGAAGGCTTCCGCGATCGCCAGACCGATGCCTTTGCTGCCTCCGGTGACGAGCGCTCGTCGGCCGGCCAATTCGGACATGGGGTCTCTCCGTTTCGGTGCACGTGTGTGGGCCGCAACGGTGGGGGTGTGGCGGGAAGATGTCCAGCGGGCCGAAACCCAGGGATCAGCGCGTGGTGGTCCGGATCGAGTCCAGGAGGGCGTCCTGCAGGTGCTGGGGAGAGGTCTCGCCGATGTCCGAGATGCTCTCGAGGGTCAACGCCACCTTGGCGATCAGCGCCCACATCTGGTCTTCCAGCTCCGGACTGTTGGGCACGGCCTCGACCACGGGGGCCTCGGAGACTCCGGTCTGCTGGAAGGGCTCCCAGTCGATGTTGTCCTCGTTGGCGAGCAACAGAGCATGCAGCTCCAGGGCCGAGCGGGCGAGCTCTTCCATGGTGTCGTACAGCCCCTCGCGCCTCGCTCGGTTCGCTTCGAACCGCTGCACGCCCCTTTCGACCAGGCCGGTCACCGCTTCGGTCTGGATCCCGGCGGCCCGGAGCCGAGCCTCGTAGCTGGCGGTGAACCAGTCCACGTCCTGGGCCCGGACCTCCGCCACGTACTCGCCGTATCGGGTCCAGTACTCCTCGACGGAAGGGTACCGACTCGCGTTCGCGAGGTAGACGCCGTGCAGCCAGTCCGCGGGGCGCCGCTCCAGCCCATATGACAGGGCCAGGCTGTCCATGCCCTCGACCATCTCCTCGACGGCTCGCCCTTCCATGGCGAGCTCGCCGGGGTTGGCGGGTCCGGCCGGTATGCCGACCGAGCTCTCTGCGGTTCGATCCCGGGTGATCTGTTGGCCCGGCGGGGATTGGGCCGCCTGGGCCTTGGATCCGATCAGGAACAGGGGCACGCTGATCGCGGCGATCAATCCGAACGTCGCAGCCGGGATGAGCGTGCGACGCTCCGGGTCGTTCCAGAGCAGGAATCCCGTCGCCAGTCCCACGAAGGACACGCCTCCGATCGTCAGCAGGGCACGAAGCAGGATCCCGCTCCCGACCGACGACCCGAACACCGCCATGACTACGAAGGCGGCTCCCAGGAAGCCCCATTGCACCGCCGGAGCCGACAGAATCTCCACCAACCGGTTCGGCGAACTGGCGGCCACGGCTCCGTCTTCAAGCAGAGCCTCGGCTGGCCAGCCGCCGTTTTCCGGAGCCGACCCAGCGAACGGGTCGTCGTCGAACGGGTGGGGCTCGGCGTTTGCGTCGCCGCCCCAGCCGTCGTCGATTTCCAGAGCCCCGGAGAAGCCCTCGTCCTGCGGCGGGGCCGGTGGAGGGGGCGGCGCAGGGGCCTCCACCTCTTGCGGAGGCCAAGCGTCGTTCACCGGTGGGGCCTCCACGCCCGGTGAAGCGCTGAAGCCGTCCATTGGAGGCTCCCGACTCGCGGCGACCTCGTTGAAGTCCGCAGGATCGTATCCCTCGACCTCCAGGTCTCCGCCGATGTTGAGATCGTGGTCGTCGGCTTCAGGCGATTCGTCCTCCGCGGCCAAGGATTCTGCGGAGTCGGCGTTCTCCAGGCGCTCCATGGCCTCGGCGGACGCCTCGTTGAGGGCGTCCTGGACCGTTTCGGCCACGTCGGTGGCCAGGGTCAGGCCCTCCAGCCGCTCCCCTTCGGTGAAGTCCGGGGCCTCGGGCTCGAGGTCCGGCTCGCCGAACGGGACTTCTTCGGAATGGGGCGACACCGCGGACATCGAGGCCGCGGGGGCACCGACGGACGGGGTCTCCGGCGCTACGGCGAAGTCACGAGCCGCCGCCTCGGCCAGGAGTTGGCGGAAGACATCGTGGGTGTCCGCTCTACCCCACGTGTCGGTACTCGCGTCGAACAGCTCGGTGTCGGCTTCCACCGCGCCGAGTTCGATGCGCGCGGCGAGAGCTTCCACGCTGTCGAGCGTGATCTCCTTGCCTTTGCTGTCGATGTACCGAAAACGCATGACTCCGACCCGTACGATCCTGGCGTATAAACCCGCGTTCGCGGGGCACGCGCGTGGGCGAATCTTCCTCTAACGTCATCGGCACGTTGGAACAGAAGTTCAATCCAGAACGCCGCGCGTGCGCAACAGCCGAGGCGTCCAGTCAACCCCGGGGTCACACATTCCCGTCACTCGCGAGGTTCGACGGGGCTCGTCGCGGGATCCGGAATCAGCCCTTCTCGGCCAGCCAGGCTTCGGCGTCCAGGGCGGCCATGCAGCCCGTCGCGGCCGCGGTGACTGCCTGTCGGTACTTGTCGTCGATCACGTCCCCGGCTCCGAATACGCCATCCGCGCTGGTGCGCGTCGACCCTGGCTCCACCTCGATGTAGCCGTTCGGCTTCAGAACGACGGCACTGCCCAGGAACGCCGTGTTGGGCGTATGGCCGATGGCCACGAACAGGCCCGCGGCCTCGATCTGGCTCTTCTCGCCCGTGACCCTGTCGGTCACCTCGACGCCGGTGACGAACTCGTCGCCCAGCACGTCCGTGACCTCTGCGTTCCAGACCATGCGGACCTTTGGCAGGGCGGTGACCCGGTCCGCCAGGATCTTCGACGCCCGGAGTTGATCCCTGCGGTGCACGATGATGACCTCGCTCCCGTACTTGGCCAGGTGCTCCGCCTCGGTCATGGCGCTATCGCCCCCGCCCACCACCACCAGGGGCTGGTTCCGGAAGGGCGGCAACGCCCCATCACAGACGGCACAGGCCGAAACGCCACCACCGCCCCGGGCGAGACGGGTCTCGTTTTCGAGGCCGAGCCAGTTGGCCCTGGCTCCGGTGGCGATGATCACCGTGTGGGCGAACACCTCTTCGCCCCCGCTCGTGACCAGACGCTTGGGATCCTGGGCGAAGTCGACCTCGTCGATGTTCTCGGTGACGATCCGGGTCCCGAAGCGCTCGGCCTGAGCCCGCATCGAGGTCATGAGCTCCTGACCGTCGATCCCCTGTTCGAACCCCGGGTAGTTCTCCACCTCCGTGGTATACATGAGCTGGCCGCCCGGGATCATCTCGTTGGTCGGCCACCCCTCGTAGACGAGAGGCTTGAGGTCTGCTCTCGCGGCATAGACGGCGGCGGTCCAGCCGGCCGGGCCCGAACCGATGATGACGACGTTCTCGACGGTACTCGACATGGTCCGTTTCTCTGGTTGGGTCCGCCCGTCCGCGGATCGGCGCGGATCCGGCACGGGCCTGTTCATTCTCGAAGCGCCAAATGAGAAACCCGCGAGGGTTCCCGAGCTGGCGCGCTACTAGTCCTTGAACACCTTCATGGACGTAGAGTGACCCGGGTTCACCCTGGCCGTCGGGTCCACGTAATGCACCGCGTTGTTCACGGCCACCGCGGCCTCGCCGAAGCCGGTGGCGATCAGATCGAGCTTCGCTTCATGGTGCACGATGTCTCCGGCGGCGAAGATGCCGGAGATGTTCGTCTCCATCAGGGCGTTGACCAGGATCCTGTTCTTCTCGATCTCGATGCCCCAGGTCTTGATGGGGCCCAGGTCCGGCTTGAAGCCCAAGAAGGTGAGGACCGCGTCGATCTCGAGGGTCTTCTCTTCGTCGCTGCGGTTGTCGTAGACGATGGCCCCCTCGACCCGGTCGGTGCCCTGGATCTCCCGTACCTCGTAGAACGGCCACACCTCGAGCTCGCCATCGGCCTCGGCCTGCATCAGGTCCGACACCGACTTCTCGTGAGCCCGGAACCCGTCGCGTCGGTGGGCCACGATCAAACGGTCGGCCCGGTTCTTCAGGATCAGGGCCCAGTCCAGGGCGGAGTCTCCGCCGCCCACCACCAGGACACGCTTGCCCCGATAGTCGTCTGGGTTCTTCACAGCGTAGTACACGCCCTTGCCCAGCAGCTCGTCGTACCCGGGCACCGCGAGCTTGCGGGGCTCGAAGGCGCCCTTTCCGCCAGCGATCACCAGGGAGCGCGTCGCGTAGTTCCCGGTTCGTCCGGTGAGGTGGAAGGCGTCACCGTTCTTCTCGATGTGCCGGACCTCCTCGTCCAACACCACCTCGGGCTCGAACTGGAGGGCTTGCTCCATGAGCTCGGTCGCGAGGTCCTTCGCCAGCACCTTGGCAAACCCGCCTACGTCGTAGATGAACTTCTCCGGGTAGAGGGCGGTCAACTGTCCCCCCAGCTCCGGTAATGAGTCGACGATGCGGACGCTCATTCCGCGCATCCCGGCGTAGAACGCCGCGAAGAGCCCGGTGGGTCCGCCGCCGATGATCGTGATGTCCCGAACGTCGCTCATGTATTCCCTGGGAGGACCGCACTCGGCCCCGACCCGTCCGTGCCGCGCCAGAAGGCGACCGAGGCCGCCGAGAAGAGAACAACATAGGATAAAGAAGAGGAGGCAGGGGGCAACCGGGCGGCTGTCCTCAGAGCATGAACGGCGCGCTCTCGGGCTCCGCCGCCAGCATCTCGGCCGCGGTTTGCAGGACGTAGCGCGCGTTCTCGTACGTCACGGTGGCGATCGCCTCGTCCACGGGGAGCCACCGACACTCGGTAATGCCTTCTTCGGCCTCGGGGTGGGGCTCACCGTCCCGGGACACCATCAAGAAGAACTGACAGTACTTGTGGATCAGGCGTCCTCGGTGACGGAAGTACCAGTCGATCGTTCCCAGGTCCGGACCGAGCTCGAGATCCGCCAACCCGGTTTCCTCTTCGACTTCGCGCAGCGCGGCCGCGTCGACCCCCTCGCTCGCCTCGATGTGTCCCTTCGGAAGCCCCCAGTTCTTATAGGGATCCCGGATCAGCAAGAAATGCAGCGTCCCGTCGATGCGGCGCAGGACGACCCCGCCTGCGCTTCGTTCGGTCCGCTTCTTGGATCTGGCGTTCACGGCGTGGCTTCCGATCGGGCCGCCGGGGGGACACCGGTGGACGGTCCTTGGAACGGTGCTTTTGTGGCAGGCTCGATGGGTCGGATCACGCGTCGATGGCGACGGGATCAGAAGATCGAGAGCCGGAAGTACCGCCTCGGGTTCTCTCGAAGATCTTCGAGCAGAAGGTTGAGCTGGGCAAGGGCCCCTTCGGCACGGAGAACCAGGGCGCTGTCCCCGACCAGCCGGCCCAGGCCGCCTTCGCCCGCCTCGACTCGAGCAGCGATCCTGTTGACGCGTGCGAAGGTCGTGTCGGCACGGCCGAGGGTCGACTGGAGACCCTGAGCGGTGTTCGTGAGCTCGTCGGAGGCCACCTGCAGGTTGGTCGCCACGCCCCGTAGCTCGCTCACGAGGGAGTCCACGTCTTCTCCGCCGACCAGCGTGTCCACTCTCGCGAACATGGTTTCGGCCGAGGCGGCGGCGTCACCCACCTGGGTCGCGGCGGACCGGAGCTCCTCGGTCATCTCCGTGAACGACACGGCCTGCTGGTCCACCAGGACCGCGATCTGCTGGCTCACCACCTGGATGTTGTCGATGGCCTGGACGAGGTTGTCGGCGGTCTCTTCCGTGAACGCCTGCCGGACCCGGTCGGAGATGTCTTCCATGTTGGTGGCGATGACCTGGGCCGTGGCCGTCAGCTTCGAGATGTCGGGCAACGCGTACCCGGGGAATGCGTCGGAGCCGTCGTCGTACCACAGGTAGCTCGGGTAGGTGGGCCGGTCGACGATCTCGATCTGCCAGTCGCCGAACATGGACTCCGGAGAGGACACGGCGGCGGGACGGGACGGGAACTGAACGTTGGTGCGGATGCGCATCCGCACCCGCACCGACTGTCCGTCTGGCTCGACCGTGATGCTGCTGACCCGCCCGATGTTCACGCCACGATACTTGACGGCGTTGCCGTCCATCAGTTGGCCGACGTCCGTGAACATGGCCTCGATGAACGTCGTGTTCCGCGTCAGGGTCATGCCCTGGAGCCAGAGCGTGCCGAACACGCCGACCAGGACTCCGGCGATCACAACGACGCCAACGAGAACCTCTCGTTTCCGGCTCACGACTGAACTCCCCCGTTCCCCATGTTGCCCGCCACCAGCTCGGGCCTTCCTTCGATGAACGCTTGCACGACCCGATCGTCCGAGGCCCGGATCTGATCGGGTGTGCCCGAGAAGCGTACCTTGCCTTCGTAGAGCATCGCGATCCGGTCGGCGACGCGATAGGCGCTGTCCATATCGTGCGTTATCAACACCCCTGTCACTCCCAATTCGTCCCGCGTCCGCAGGATCAGGCGGTCGATGACGGTCTTGGTGATCGGGTCCAGGCCGGTCGTGGGCTCATCGTAGAGCACGTACTTGGGCTTCGTCGCGATGGCCCGGGCCAGCCCGGCCCGCTTCTTTTGCCCGCCGGACAGCTCGGCCGGAAACCGTTCTTCGTACCCTTCGAGCTCCACCAGGTCCAGGCATTCGGCAACCCGCTCCCGGATCTGCCCCGGGGTCATTCCAGCAATTCGCTGGAGCCCCAGTCCGACATTCTCCGCCACGGTCATCGAGTCGAACAGGGCCGCGAATTGAAACACGTACCCCACGTGCCGTCGAAGTTCGTAGAGCTGCTCGCGACGGAGGTCTCCCACGCGCTGACCGTCCACCCAGACGTCGCCCTTGTCCGGCTGGAGGAGCCCGACGATGTGCTTGAGCATCACGCTCTTGCCGCTACCGGACGGTCCCACCACGACCGTGGTCTGACCCTCGACGAACTCCAGTGTGAATCCCTCGAGAACCTTCTTGGGGCCGAAGGCCTTGTAGATGTCGACCAGTTCGATGCTCATGGCGTCCCGGCGCTCCCGGCTCTCACAGGAGCGCCCACGCCCAGAATGCGTCCAGGACCAGGATGATCATGCTGCTGACCACCACGGCCCTGGTGGTGGATCGACCCACGCCTTCGGCCCCGCCCGTGGTATTGAAGCCGAAGAAGCAGCCCACGCCGGTGATGGTCAATCCGAACGTCAGGGATTTGATGACCGCGAACTGGACGTCGAAGGGTTCGAAGAAGAGCCGGAGGCCCTTCATGAACTCCGGCGTCGACATGTCCAGGAGCTCCAGCGACGTGGCCCAGCCGGCCGTGATCCCAGTGGCGGTCGCGAGGAGCACGACCACCGGCATCATCAGCGTGCCCGCGAGCACCCGGGGCACGACCAGGTACGCGACCGGATCGTAGGCCAGGGTCTCGAGTGCGTCGATCTGCTCCGTGACCCGCATGGTGCCCAGCTCGGCAGCGATGTTCGCGCCGACCCTCCCCGACAACGCCAGACCGGTGAGCACGGGACCCAACTCGAGGATCATCGTTTTCCCGACCAGGGTGCCCACGAAGTAGAGCGGAATCGCGCCGGTGAACGTGTACGACGACTGGAGGGCCATCACGATGCCGGTGAAGGTCGCGATGAACAGGGCGATTGGAATGGAGTCCACACCGACCCGAGCCATCTGGGCGAGGAGCAGCCGCCCCCACACGTCGACGCTTCGTACTGCTCCCAACACCCGGGCCGCCAGCAAACCGCCCCGCCCCACGGACGCGGCTGCATTCAAAGTGGATCTGCCGACCGAGGCCAGGGGCTCGAAAACCCGGCTCGTCATAGTGTCTCGAACATAGCCGCCCGGTTTACCGACAGGTAGACCGAGCCCGGGGGGAGGCCGGCGGCAGATGGTCCTTTGGCGAAGGTGGCGTCAGGCGCGCGTCCCGATTCGGGCCGGCGTCGAACGATCGTTCAGCCGGTCCCCGGCGGAAGATCGCTTTCCAGGGTGAACTCTACTTCCTCGCCCCGTCCTCCATCCGCGTGGGGCAGTTCGTAGCATACCCGAATACGCTTGATGCACCGGTTGGGATCCGTGACCGCAACCTCGAAGTCCAACCCCAGGTCGGGCGAGGTGACCCGGGTGCGGACCGTTTCGCCGGGTGGGGCTTCCTGACGCCCGACAGGGTTGCGGAACAGGGTCTTCGTGGATTGGCGACCGGTTTCCAGCTGGCGCGTCACTTTCACGAACCGCAGCCAGTCCGGCTGATAGCTGATCCGGTATCGCTTTTCGTGCTGGTCGGTCCCGCCACCCTCTCGGTTGTGTCGCGCCATGGGGTCGGTGGCTCG
>CAJIAX010000345.1_pt1 | contig 31229 bp, 22 predicted proteins | sample 9199251 | NCBI WGS metagenome assembly CAJIAX01 (sample SAMEA7708287, study PRJEB35096) | sediment metagenome | biome: marine neritic benthic zone biome [ENVO:01000025]; feature: sediment [ENVO:00002007]; material: shallow marine sediment [ENVO:03000034] sea grass bed [ENVO_01000059] ... | reverse complement strand
TTCCAGGCGGCCTCACAGGACGTGATGCGGCAGGTGGCCGACGAGATGGGCGTTGAGCTCCCGGGTGACGGAGACATGCGCTCGATGAGAGCGGCTTTCGGAGCGATGTCCGCTGAGGAGCGGGCTGCCGCGTTCCGGGCGTACCAGGAGGTCCAGGCCGCGGCCCAGCCCAGGATCGCGGCCGAAGTCGCCACCACGGTGCCGCAGGTCGACGTCTCCGACTTCGTCGACCACATCGACTACCTGGTCGACCTGATCGGGATCGAGCACGTGGGCATCAGCTCGGACTTCGACGGCGGCGGTGGCGTGGAGGGGTGGGACGATGCGTCGGAGACCTTCAACGTGACCCTGGAGCTGGTCCGGCGAGGGTACTCGGAAGACGAAATCGCCATGCTGTGGAGCGGCAACCTCCTGCGTGTCCTGGACGAGGTCCAGGCGGTCGCCGCTCAGGTTCAGTCAGAGGGGTAGGTCGAGGGGTCGCCCGCCGAGGGCCGGCCGAGGCGTAGCGGGTCGGTCTGGCCAGCGCGCCTGGGATCCGTCGCCCCTACGCAGCCGGCGAGCGGACGAACTGAAGCTCGTGCAGGCGAGCGTAGAGCCCCTCCTGCTCAAGAAGCTGGGCGTGGGTGCCCTCTTCGCACAGCCGACCGTGGTGGAAGACCAGGATGCGGTCGGCCCCCTGGACGGTGCTCAGTCGGTGAGCGATAACCAGCGACGTGCGTCCCCGCATGAGCTCGGTCGTGGCCTCTTCGATCTGGGCCTCGATCTCCGAATCCACGGACGAAGTGGCCTCGTCCAGGATCAGGATGGGTGGATCGAACGCGAGGGCCCGGGCGAACGACACGAGCTGCCGCTCGCCCACCGATAGGGACGAGCCCCGCTCGCCCAGCTCCTGTCCATACCGTGTGGGGAGTCGCTCGATGAAGGCGTCCGCGCCCACCCGGGCCGCAGCTTCTTCCACCTGCTCGTCGGCGATCTCCTCGTTGCCCAGGCGGATGTTGAACGCCACGTCCTGGCTGAAGAGGAACACGTCCTGGAGCACCAGGCCGACGCGGCTCCGGAGGTCGTCCAGCCGCACCTGGTCGATCGGGACGCCATCCAGGAGGATCTGCCCCTTCTGGGGATCGTAGAACCGCATCAGCAGGTTGATGACCGTGGTCTTTCCCGCCCCCGTGTGACCGACGATCGCGACCTTTTCTCCAGGGGCGGCAATGAAGCTCACGTCTTCCAGGACCCAGTCCGGCTCGCCGTTCTCGTCCTCGCCATAGGCGAACCACACGTCGCGGAACTCGATCGACCCTCGCACCGGCTCGGGCAGGGGCGTGGGGATCCGTGGATCCGAGATCTCCGGCTCCGTGTCCAGGAGCTTGAATACGCGTTCGGACGACGCCATGGCGCCCTGGAGCAGGTTGTATTTCTCGCTCAGGTCCTGGATGGGTCGGAAGAAGCGTCGGGCGTATTGGATGAACGCCGCGACGACTCCGACGGTCAGGGTGCCCTGGATGATCGAGCCGCCCCCGTACCAGATGATCAACGCCAGCGCGATGGACGTGAACAGCTCGATGGCCGGAAAGAACAAGGCGTAGTACGTGATCGACCTGAGGTGCGCCTGCAGGTAATCGTCGTTGATCCGCTCGAAGGTCTCCAGGTCGTGCGGTTCCCGGTTGAACAGCTGCACGACCCGCATGCCCGTGATGCGCTCGTGGAGGTACGAGTTGATCCGTGCCAGGCGCACCCGGATGTCACGATAGGCCTGACGAATCCGGGTGCGGAAGAAGAACGCCGTCAGGAACACGAGAGGCAACACGCTGAACGTGACCAGGGCCAACTGCACGTCCAGGAGCAGCATGGCGGCGATGATGAACACCAGGCTGAAGATGTCTCCGAAGACCGTGACGATACCCGAGCTGAAGAGGTCGTTCAGAGTCTCGACGTCGCTCGTGGCCCGAGTCATCAGGCGTCCGGTCGGGTTCTTGTCGTAGAACCGGAGGTCGAGACGCTGGAGGTGTCCGAAGATCTGGGTGCGCAGGTCGAACATGATGCGTTGTCCGAGCCACGTCGTCAGCAGTGCCTGAACGTATTGGATCAGGAACGAGACCAGGGTGACGCCGATGAAGATCATCGCCAGGGTGGCGAGGAAGTCCCGGTCTGCTTCGGGAATCGCGACGTCCAGGGCCTGCTGGGTCAGCCAGGGCCCGATCACGACGAGCCCGGATTGGATCGCGAGCAGTAGAATGGCGAGCGCCACCGTGGGCCGATAGGGCCGGAGGTAGGTCAGGAGGCGACGCATGAGACGGGCGTCGTAGGCCTTCCCAAGGGCCTCCTCTTCGTGGTACCGATCGCCGTCCGCCATGGCGTTCGGGCTACCCGGTGCCCTGGGGCCGGTTCCTGCGACCGGCCAGAACGGCCAGCACGTCGTCCAGGTGTCCGCCGGCAGCCAGGAGGGCCACGAGAGCGTGGTAAAAGAGGTCGGCGGCCTCCTCGGCCATCCCGTCTCCGTCGCCCCGGGTCACCGCCAGAATCAGCTCCGCCGTTTCTTCGCCCAGCTTCTTGATTCGGAGATTCTCGTCGTCCAGCAACCGGGCCGTGTAGCTGCCTTCGGGCGGATCGGATGCCCGCTGCTCGAGGGTTTCCCAGAGCTCCGTCAGCACATCGGGCTCCGGAGCGGCACCGGCGCCGAAGCACGCGACGTCACCCGTATGACACGCCGGCCCGGCCGGCCGAACCCGTGCCAGCACCGCGTCGCGATCGCAGTCGCCGTGGAGCGACAACAGGGCCTGCGTGTTTCCGGAGGTGGCTCCCTTGTGCCAGAGCTCGTTCCGGGACCGGGACCAGTAGTGCATCGAACCGGTCTCGAGGGTCTTCTCCAGCGCTTCGCGATTGGCCCAGGCCAGCATGAGCACACGCCCCGTGTCGGCGTCCTGCGCCACGACCGGGACACGGCCGTCCGCGTCGAACGCGAGATCGTCCAGATCCGTCGACGAGCGCAGCGATCGGTCCTTCATTCCAACTCCTCGGTGGTGGAGAGCGGCCGGACCGTCTGGGCCGCTCTCTGATGATGGGGCCGTCAGCGGACGTTGACCCCCCAACGGGCCAGGTCCGACTTCAGCGCGCCGACCGTCGTCAGTCCGTCGTGGAGGATGCCGGCGACCAGGACCGCCGAGGCGCCTCCGTCCACGAACGCGTCGCGGAGGTGTTCCGCGGACCCCGCTCCTCCGGAAGCGATCACGGGCACGGTGGCGTCTCTGGCGACCGCATCCGTGAGCGCCAGGTCGTACCCCGTACGCGCTCCGTCCTGATCGATGCTCGTCAGCAGGATCTCGCCGGCACCTCGTCGAGCACACTCCCCCGCCCAATCCACGCCGTCCAGGTCGGTAGGCGTGCGTCCTCCGTGGGTGTAGACGCGCCAGCTCGACCCCTCCCGGGCTGCGTCGACGCTTGCCACGACACACTGGCTCCCGAAGCGGTCGGCGCCACGGCTCAAGAGATCCGGGTCCCGCACCGCCGCGCTGTTCACACCGATCTTGTCCGCTCCCGCCCTGAGCAGATTCCCCATGTCTTCCACGGAGCCTACACCGCCACCCACCGTGAGGGGGACGAACAGCGCCTCTGCCGTGCGGCTGACCGTGTCGAGCAAGGTGCGGCGTCCTTCATGGGACGCGGAGATGTCGAGGAACACGATCTCGTCGGCCCCCTCGGCTTCGTACCGAGTGGCCAGCTCGACGGGATCGCCCACGTCCCGCAGGTCCTTGAACGCCGTGCCCTTCACGACCCGACCACGGTCTACGTCGAGGCACACGATCACCCGGGAGCGGAGGCTCATCCCAGTTCCTGGGATTCGTCGAGCACGCCCTCGGCACGCAGCTTCTTCAGCTCGACCGCCCCCTTCGTGCTGAACACGGTGTCCCCGGGAGTCAGCGCCTGTTCCAGACAGAATCCCACGGCCTTGAATGCGGCTTCCACGATGTGGTGCGGATCGTCGCCCCGGACCACGTGGACGTGAAGGGTGGCGTTCATGTTGATCGCCAGGCTCTGGAGAAAGTGCTGGTAGAGGGGCGAGGGCAGTGCGCCGGCGTAGTATGCCCGCCCACCCACGTCGATCGCCGCCTGGGCCAGCGCGTCGTCCATCGGCACGAGGGCCGAGCCGTACCGCACCGCCGCCTCTGGGACCTCGGCGGCCAGGGCGGTACCCAGGGCGATGGCCACGTCCTCGATGAGGTGGTGGCGCAGATCGCCCTTGGCGCGCACGTCCAGATCGAGCCCGCCGTAGCGAGCCAGCACCGTCAGCATGTGGTCGAGAAACGGGTCCGTCGTGTCCACGTCGGCTTTCCCGGAGCCCGGGGCGGCCGAGAGCGTGATCTGGGTCTCCGTGGTGTTGCGTTCGACGGTGCTCATGATCCGAAGTCTCCGGCCACGTCCGATGCGTCGATGGCCCCGGTGTACAATGACATGCCCAGGACGGCCCCGGCAGACCCGGCCTCGGCCAGGACCACGAGATCGTCCAGGGTGGTGATGCCCCCGGACATCCAGATCGGGTGGGGGCTGGCATGGATGACACCGATGGCGGTGTCGGGGTCGATGCCCTCGAGTCGGCCCTCCCGGCCCACGTCCGTGCACAGGACGCCGGCCAGCGGCAGCTCACCGGTTCGACTCAGGAGGGTCTCCACCGTCAGCTCCGCCGCTTCGGTCCAGCCCTTCCGCAGCACCTTCTCGTCGCGGATGTCGGCGGCCAGCATGACACGACCCGCAAAGCCGCGGGCGAGCAGGGACAGCCACTCCGGGTCGTCGATGGCCCGGGTCCCGACGATCACGCGGTCGGCCCCGGCGTCCAGGAGGTCCCGGGCCGCCTCGGTCGTGCGCACTCCGCCGCCTACCTGGGTCGTGGCGGGGGTCGCCTCGAGCACGTCGGCGATCAACGCCCGGTTGTTCCCCCGATCCAGGGCCGCGTCCAGGTCGACGATGTGCAGGTGAGAGAACCCCATGTCCCACCAGCGCCTCGCCACGGCCAGGGGGTCCGGAAGCGACACCCGCTGATCCTCGGGGACGCCCCCCCGCAGCTGGACGCAGCGCCCGTCCATGAGGTCGATGGCCGGTGCAGCGATCATGGTGCCACCTCCGCGAGGAAGTTCTCGATCAGTCGCAGGCCGGGACCCGAGCTCTTCTCGGGGTGGAACTGCACGCCCCAGGTCAGGCCGGTTCGCACGGCGGCGGGGAACCGAAGGCCGTCGTAGGTGGTCCACCCAATGACCCCCTCGGGGCCCGCCGGCTCGCAGACGTAGGAGTTGGCGTAGTAGGCCACCAGGGGCCCGGTTCCCTCGAAGATCGGATCGTCGGTCGGCTCCACGTCGTTCCATCCCATCTGGGGCACGACCCTGGCTTCCAGCTTCCGCACGGTGCCCGTGATGATTCCGATGCCCGTGCCGTCGCCCTCCTCGCTGCTCTCGAACAGGAGCTGCATGCCCAGGCAAATGCCCAGGCAGGGCAGGCCCGCCTGGAGGGCGGTACGAACCCGCTCGGTTTGATCGCCAAGGGCCTGCACCGCGGCGCCGAAGGCGCCCACTCCGGGCAGGACCAGGGCGTCATACGACAGGGCCTCGTCCCAGGACGTGGTCACCTTCACGTTCGCCCCGAGCCTCTCCATCGCCTTGCCCAGGGAGTGGAGGTTGCCGGCGCCGTAGTCGAACAGGGCGACGTTCATCGGTCCATGATCTCGTCGACGGTGTCCAGGAACCGCTGCATCATGTCCCAGGGCCCTACGGTGATCCGGATGCTGTCTCCCTGGCCGGGTTGGTTCGGGAACGGGCGCACGCTGATGCCTCGGGCGGCCAACTCGCGGACGGCGGTCGCCGTGGTGAGTGGGGCCACCGGCACGAGCAGGAAGTTCGTGACCGATGGGTGGGGCTCCATGCCCCTGTCCGCCAACTCCTGGACGATCCGGGCACGATTGACGCGCATCTTGGCCACCACGTCCCGGGCCCATCCCGACTCGTCGGTCAGCGCCGCCACCGCAGCGGCCTCGGCGAGCCCACCGAGCTTGAAGGGACCCCTGGACTTCTCGACCTCGACGATGACCTCGGGCGACGAGATGCCATATCCGATTCGGAGGCCCGCCAGCGCGTAGAGCTTCGACAGGGTTCGGGCGATGAAAGCCCGGGGGTAGACGTCGATCAGGGAGGCCAGGGTCTGCCCGTGGTAGTCAGCGTACGCTTCGTCCAGAATCACGACCGGTCCGTCGGGCCCGAGTCGAGCCAGGAAGTCCCGGACCCATTCGCGCTCGAGGGCGGCGCCGCTCGGATTGTTGGGCGTGCACAGGTACACGAGATCCGGGTCGGGCCTCAGGAGCAGGTCCGGCTCCGCCAGAGCCTGGTCCCAGGGCACGGAGTGGGTCTCCAGGCCGTTCATCCGGGCGGTGATCTCGGCCATGACGAACGTGGGCGCGGCGTAGGAAAGCAGGCCGGGTGGTCTGCAGGCGGCCCGCATCAGCGAGTCGAGCACGTCGTCCGAGCCACACCCGGTCGTAACCTGATTCGGCGATACGCCGAACTTCTCGGCCACCTTGGCCCGCAGTGGGTCCGAATAGAGGGTCGGGTACCGGGTCAGGGTCGGTCCGTTCGCCGAGCGGATGACCTCGACGGCCGCCGGATGCGGGCCCCAGAGGTTGGTGTTGTCGCTCAGGTCCAGATCGACCGGGGGCCGCTCCATGTTGTAGACGTTGAGCGACCTGTAGTCCTCACGGGGGAAGCCGCTCATGAGCCGCTCCGGGCAAGAGCCGCGGCTGCGTGTGAAGGCAGGCCTTCCGCCGCGGCGAGAGCGGCGACCGGCTGGGCCATGCGCGCCGCCGCGGCCGAGCTGACCTGCTGCACGGTATAGGATCGGAGCATGTGTTCCACGGAAAGTCCGGAGTAGGTGCGGGCCAGACCGGCGGTGGGCAGCACGTGGTTGGCGCCGGTCATGTAGTCGCCGAACGCCACCGAGCTCGCGCCTCCCAGGAAGATCGTGCCTGCCGTGCGCATGGTGGCCGCGTCGTCTTCCGGCGAAGCCGTCATCACCGACAGGTGCTCGGCGGCGAACCGATTCGCGAACGACCGAGCCTCGAGCATGGACTCGGCGAGCAGCAGAAACCCCCGACGGGCCAGCGCGGTCCGAACGGTGTCTTCCCGTTCGGCATCGGGGACGAGCCGTTCGAGAGCCTTACGCACGTCGGCCACGAGGGGGGCCGAATCGGTCACCAGCCCCACGACCGCCTCGGAATCGTGCTCCGCCTGTGCGATCAGCTCCAGCGCGACCCAGTCCGGGTTTGCCGTCTCGTCGGCCATCACCAACAACTCGGACGGCCCTGCCGGGGCGTCGATGCGCACGGACCCGGCGACCTGTCGCTTGGCTTCGGTCACCCACGCGTTGCCCGGGCCCACGATGGCATCGACGGGGGGAACGCTGTGGGTTCCGTACGCGAGCGCACCGATGGCTCCAGCCCCGCCGATGGGCGCCACCGTGTCTGCGCCGGCGATGGCCGCCGCGGCGAGCACCGCGTCGGATGGGAGGCCGCCGGGGCCGGGGGGAGAGCAGACGACCACCCGGGAGACGCCTGCCACCTTGGCCGGGACGACGCCCATGAGCACGCTGCTGGGGTAGGCCGCAGAGCCCCCAGGTGCATACACGCCGACCGCGCTCAGCGGCGTGGTTCTGCGCTGGAGGCGCACCCCCGGCTCGACCTCGACCTCCACGGTGTCGAAGCTGGCCAGCTGAGCTTCATGGAACCGGGCGATGTTGTCCCGCGCCGCTTCCAGGGCGCTGCGGACCTCGCTCGGAATCCGGTCGAGAGCCTCGATACAGGCTTCCGGGCCGACCGTCAGGCGCTCCAGCTCTATGCCGTCGTATTCGCGAGCCAGGTGCCGCAGCGCAGCGTCGCCTCGTCGTCGCACGTCGCCCAGGATCGAGCGCACCGTGCTTTCCACGGCTTCGGGGCTACGCGGTTGGCGAGCCAGCAGCGCGGCCTCTTCCTCGCCGGACAGCTCCACCATGGGACTCTCCACGAACAGGTTCACGGCATGAGCCTCTCGATGCGGGTCACGAGGATTCCTTCGGCGCCGAGGGTCTTCAGGTTCGCGATCGTCGCATAGACCTCGTCGGCGTCGACCACCGCATGGGCGGCAGCCCACTCGGGCTGCTCCAGGACGTCCACGATCGTCGGGCCGCTCAGACCGGGCAGCACGGCCCGGACTTCCTCCAGTCGCCGCCGTGGCACGTTGGCCATCAGGTAGCGCTTCTTGGCCGCCCGGATGACCGATTCCAGGGCCACGACCAGCTGGTTGATCTCGGCTTCCCGCTCGGGCCGGCCTGGATCCGGCGGGGCGGCCACCAGCCGAGCCGTCGACTCGAGCACGGTGCCGATTTCCCTGAGGCCGTTCACGTGCAGCGTGGACCCGGTGGCCGTGAGGTCCACGATTACGTCCGCGACCCCCAGATGGGGAGCGATTTCCACGGCGCCGGACACCGGGGCGAGCTCTACGTCGACCCCGGCCCGGGCGAAGAATCGCTGCGTGATGCCTGGAAACGAGGTGGCTACGCGGGTGCCGTCCGGCAGATCGGACGTCTGATGGACGGGGCTTTCGTCCCGCACGGCCACCACCAGACGGCAGCGCCCATATTCGAGGTCCAGCAACTCTCGCGTGTCCCGGTCCTTCTCCGCGACAAGGTCGGCCCCAGTGACTCCCACGTCGGCGGCTCCGTCGGCCAGGAACTCGGGAATGTCCGCGGCCCGGACGAAGATCGCCTGATAGTCCGGACCGAGGGCCGCCTGCAGCGCCCGGTCTCCTCGCATCCGCGCGGGCAGCCCCGCCTTCTCGAATAGGGCGAGCGCCTCTTTGGCCAGGCGTCCCTTGTTGGGCAGCGCGATGGTCAACATCGTGGGATTCCTTGTCTCGTTCGGTGCCGTACGCACGGCAGAAAAAAAACACGGCCCGTCCCAGGGAGGGACGGGCCGTGGTGGCATCCGGTGCTCGCTTCGCTCAGCGCTGGCTCACACTCCGACAACCACACGACCCGTCCGGGGCGCGTGATGAAAGTGATGATGCCGGTGGCTGGCTGCGCGAATCATGGAAAAGAAGCTAGTCAGGGCCCCATCGAGCGTCAACGCGGGGCCGCCCGGGGCGTCATCGCGTCAGAACCCGACAGTCACTGCAAGACTCCAGGCGCTGCGGCCGACCCGAAGTCCTGAATTCCGCTGGCCCAGCGCGGAGATCACCGGCGGCGTGAACTTGTCCAGCTGAAGGCTGTGGCTGTACTGGGCGTACTCCAGCCGGAGACCCAGATCCAGCCCACCCGGCGGAGGGTCCGCTCCGGCCAGCAACAGCCACTCGATGCCCAGGCCCCAATGCCAGGTAAACGGGTTCGCCGTGATTGACGTGGGGTTGTCGAGGAGTTGGCCGTCCAGGGCCTGGTTCTCAAGGCGGAACCAGGTAACTCCGTACCCCAACTTGCCGTAGGGCTGGAAGATGCCGCGGGCGAAGTTGACCCGGGCGCTGCCGGCCCACTCCCACATCTTCAGGTCGGCGCTGATGGTTCGGGACTCTCCGTCGGCATCCGGGACGACGGCAGTCATGGTTGCCCGAGGGGCCCAGAAAGCGTTTTCGCTGACGAACCTCCGACCCACGAAGAACATCAACCTGCCGTACGGTGCCGTGGGAGACTCGATGTGGGTGTCGGTTGCGACGATGTTGGGGATGTCCTCGAAACCGTATCCCAGCGCATCCAGCAGCTGAACGATGTTGTCCTGGTTCAGGAACAAGGCCGTGAAGTCGTCGTCGAGGTCCTGGCGGATGGCGCCGCCCTCGATGGCCACGAAACGGAACGGGACCGCGTCGGCCGCCAGATACGTGGGGGCCCTGTCGGTGGCCAGCGCGATGGGCGCGCCGATCAGCCGGGTCACCAGATCGAGAGGGGGCAGCAGGACGAGGGTCGGGTAGGTCAGGTTCAGCCATCCCAGGTTGTTCTTGAAGCCATCCTGCCATCCCAGGGGCCAGAAGCCCGCGTACCGATGGGGGCTGTATTCGTGGAATCCGCTGCCCGCGCCGGCTCGGTTCCAGCCCTTGTTCTGGGATCCCGTCTGGGGCGCCAGGTTGCCCGTGCTCGCGTGAGAGATCACCCCGGCAAACGGGGACTCCGCGGCGGGGTAACCCCAGCGGATCGGCAGAACCAGCCAGCTCCACTGCTCCCGCACCGCCGGATCGGTATACAGCAACTCGTGCACCCGCTCCCAGTCGGGAACCACCTCGACCCGTTCGATCCGGTCAAGTCGCACGACGTCGCCTCGTCCGAGCCGGCCGTCTTCCAGGCCGGGCCGGGGGCCGTCGAAGTACTCCCGGTAGTCGAAGGGCGCCGTGATCCCCTCCGAGGCTCCCGCGGGACCCACGTTCTTGTACAGTCCACGGAAGGGGTACGTGCCGTGGGAATCCCGGTTCTTTCCGCCGGGGCCGGCGAGAATCTGGTCGGTGCCTTTGTTGTCGGCTCCGATGAAACCCACGATATGGGTGTTGATCACCGTTTCCGCGGCGTCTTCATACGCCCGCTCCCGTACGTCACGCCAGACGCTCTGCTGGTCCGTGAGGTCCTGCGGTAGGGACGCGACCTCGGCCTCCCATTCGGCTCGGGGCGCGTAGACGTTGGGCTCGGCATAGTCCAGCGTCCACACCTTCTCGTGCAGGTAGTAATCGACGCGTTTGATGACGACGTAGTCGTCGCCTGCCGAGGGGGCGGCGCCGCCCCCGTCCAGCATGAACTGGATCTCCTGAGCGGTCTGGGGCCGGGTGACCATGCTCCTGGGCGAGACGATCACGTTGACGTGCTCCCAATCTCCCTCGTGGTTGTTGCCGCCGTCGTTCCAGGAGTAGAAGAACCAGTACTGGAGCACGAGCTCGTAGCCCTGCAGGCGTCCCGTGGCGTCCCGGACCTCCTCGATGAACGGATGGAGATAGGTCTTGGGGATGTCCCAGTACTTCTCCGGCAATTCGCCGGACACCGGGTTCTCGTATTCGAGTTTCCAGCTCGCCTCGTCGTGGCCGGGGAAGTTCCAGTACAGGATCTTGAACGGGTCCACCTGAGGGTCGATGGCCGCGTGCCGGTACCAGCTCGACTGGGGGTCATTCGGATCGAATTCCTCGAGCAGGCTGAGCAGACGGCAGTCGTCGGTCTGGGGGCGGGTCACGCCGGCCTCGAGCACGGGACAGGGGTTGTCCGGCAGCGAGAGCCAGTCGATCTGCTCTTCACGCATCAACTCACCCCCCTCCACGGCCTGGTTCCAGGTGTCGATGTAGAGAGGCCAGTTGCCGCGGCCGTCCATGAACTTGCGCCAGTCCATGGGCACGGCGGTGGAGTTGAGCACGAGGTACGGGGCGAACTTCACACCCATGCGCTGGAAGACGCGCAGGCGCTCGTCGTCCATGCCGTCCACGGGGTCCACGTCGCGGTACGATGGGTTCGCGACGTCGCCGTACAGGCTGAGCGCTTCGGAGCCCGCAGCCTGACGCACGGGCCGTAGGTAGGTCAGGGGCACGTACTGGTAGTATTCATGCTTGGGCATGTCCTGGGCCGACGAGGTGGCCGGACAGACCAGCATGGCTCCGAGAACGAGCGCATTCCTGGAAGCGGACCGAAGCGTCATTCGGGTGTGCCTATGTGAGCGCCGAGTGCTTCGCGCGGGGGGGATGCCGCGGGGACGGATCAGAACAGAGTAGGGGGCCGCCGGTGTGCGCGCCAACAGACCAAAGCATGGTCGGCCGACGACCCGTCGGCTCGTCCTTTGGTTCGAGCTCTTGGGCATACCGGCCCACGAGCTCAGCCGAACGCACACCGTTGCGGTGCCTCAGAATGCACAATGTCGCGGCGCCTCAGGGCTGGGGCTCGTCCGCCGTCTGCTCCACCGGCGTCCACCCGCCTCCCAGCGCGCGGTACAACTGGACCAAGGCCGCATACCGCAGCCGCAGTGTTTCGGATGCGGCCAGGTCTGAGGCGAACTCAGACCGCTGGACGTCCAGGACCTCCAGGTAGCTCGTCCAGCCGCCCTGATAGCGCGCCCACGAGAGGGCCGACGCGTTCCTCGCAGCCTCCTGTTGTCGAAGCCTCATCGCGTACTCGCCGTCGAATCGGTGCACCGCCACCATGGCGTCTTCGACCTCGCGGAACGCGTTCAGAATCGTCAGCTCGTAGTTGCCGATCAGCTGCTCGGTCCGAGCGATCTCGATTTCGACGCGCTGCTGGTTCTGTCCTGCGTTGAAAAGGGGTGCGAACAGGTCGGCGCCGAGATTGAAGAACCCGGCCGTGATGCTGGCGAAGCTGGCGCCCACGTCCGCCGTGAGGGTCAAAGACGGGTACTTGATGGCTTCGGCCACTCCGATTCGTGCGGTTTGGGCTGCGAGCAGGTGTTCCGCTTCGAGAATGTCCGGTCGCCGCTCCAACAACTCGGACGGAAGACCGGCCGGGAGGTCGGGAGGGAAGATCAGGTCCGCGAGCGCGTCTCCCCGGGGGATGTCCAGCGGGGCCGATCCCAGCAGCAGGCTCAGCGCATTCTCGGTCTGGTCCCGGAGGCGATGGAAGGCCTCCACGGCCGCCTGGGCGTCGGCCAGCTGGATCTCGCTCTGGTTGACGTCCACTTCCGAGACCATCCCGGCTGCGAACCGCACCCGGATGATGTCCAGGCCGTCCTGCCGCGTCTGGACCGTCGAACGCGAGATTTCCAGTCGGTTGTCGAAGTCGCGCAGGGCCAGATACGCCTCGGCGACCTGAGCGACGAGGGTGATCGTCACGCCCCGGTACGCCTCTTCCGTGGAGAGCAAGGCCTCGAGGGCGGCTTCGTTCGATCGCCGGATGCGACCGAACAGATCGACCTGCCACGTAACGCCGGCCGCCAAGACGCCGGAGCCCGTCGGGTCCTGCTCCGTGTTGGTTTCGAGGGCGCCGGAGCCGATGGCGTCGATACGGGGATACAGGTCCGCCTTGGAAAAGCCCAGCGCGGCCCTGGACTCGGCGATCCGCGCCATGGCCACGTCCAGCCGCTGGTTGTTGGCCAGCGCCGTCTCGATCAACTCCTGGAGCACAGGATCCCGGAACAACTCCCACCAGGGCAGATCCGCGACCTCTTCCACGTCGGGTAGCTGCAGGCTGTCCGGCGCGATCAGCGCCATGTCGTCCGTGGCCGTCTGCTCCAGGTACTCCGGGTACTGAGGGGTCGCCGGCCGTTCGTAGTTGGGTCCGACCAGGCAGCCCGACGCCGCGGCGGTCAAGAAGAGGAGGAGGACGCGTCTCATCAAGCTATGCGGTCGCATTGGAGGCCTCCGTTCTCGTGCCTCTGAGGTGGATGAGCGTCCCGAATGCCAGCACCAGGTAAAGCACCGCGAGCGTGATCTGGACGACCCGCGTCCACGCCTTCCCGCCAGCGTCGCCGTAGAAGCTGGTGGTGCTTCCGATGACCAGGATCAACGTCGAAAATGCCATGCCGAAGAGGGGAGCGGCTCTGCCTCCCCCGAACAGGCGTCGGCCGAACCAGAGGCCTGCGAAGAGCGTGAGCAGGATCAGGAACCCGAACTGTGGGACCATCACCAGAAGCTCATACATGGCAATGGCCGCGAGACCTCCGAACACGTTGCCCACGATCAGGGCCTTGCCCGCGGCGAACCCCTTCGACACGTCCGGCTGCATGCTGAGCAGAATCGCGAACACGAGGATCAACACGGAGCTCAGCTGGAGGAGAAAGAACGCCGCCACCAATGGAAACAACGCCACCGTGTTCAGGGCGGCTCGAGCGGCGGCCTCGCGGGGGTTGGGTATCTCTTGCTCCGACCCGGTAGACGCAGCCGGGTCGGCCGAGCCCGGCCGATCCGGAATGAGGGTGTGCGCGATGAATACGACGAGGAGAGCCGCCGCAGCCGCGACCACCAGTCCCTGAGCCACGGCCAGGGCAATCTGCATGGACATGAGCCCGACCACCGGGATCACCGTGACCGAGATCAGCAGCATGGTGATCAGCAAGGGGTGGCCTCCCCGCAGGCTCCAGTAGAACAGCAAGTAGAGGGCCAGCCAGACGAGAAGCATGGCCACCACGGGGTAGGGCAGCACCAGCGCGCTGAACCCCACGCCTAAGAGCGACGCGACCGTGATGATACCGATGAAGCCGACCACGACCTTCAGGTCGGGCCTGGGGGCGGGAGAGCCAAGAAACGAGAGGGCCAACACGGGCGCCAGATACGACAACTGCCAATCGATCCCAAGCGCGATCGCCAACGCCAACGTGCTGCCGAACGCATACCGGAAGGTCCGGATCGTCGCCGGATCGGTCCACCCGAACGCTCGCGGCGCGTCCGCGACGCTAGCGGACATAAGACAGCCAGCCCACCAGGCGGAGCCGCAGTCGCGCGATGGCGTTCAGGATCGGTCTGTCGCCGGTATACACGGCGATATCGGCCTGACCTCCGACGCGTCGCAGACCCGCGGCCTCGCCCTCGTCCAAGGCGATGATCACCGGGAAGCGTTGTGGATCGCGCAGCCAGCCGCTGGAGCTGGAGACCTGGGACAGGTCCCCCCTGGACCCGCTCGGGCCCGAGCTGACCCCGAACCCGATGCTGCGCACCGTGCCGGTGAAGACCTCTGCGGGCGCCACGTCCAGGACGATCTCCACCGGATCGCCGATCTCCAGATAGGCCAGGTTGTTCTCCCTCAGGTCGGCCTGAATCCACACGTCGCTGGTGGTGATGAACGTGCCCACCGGCTGTCCGGCGGCGGCGAAGTGCCCACGGTCGATCGTGAAGTTCTCGACCACCCCCAGGGCCGGGGCGTGAAGCGTGGTGAATGCCAGGTTGAGCTCGGCCTGCTGCAGCGCCGTGATGGCCGAGCGGACCCGGGGGTTACCGTCGCCTTCGACTCCCAGCTGCGTCCGGGCCGCCTGGAAGTTGGCCTCGGCGGCCGCGACTCGCTCCTGGGCCTGAGCCAGGGACGTTTCGGTCCGGTCCCTGTCGGCCTGGGAAAGGGCGCCGGGATTCTCGCTCTGGATGGCCTGGACGCGGTCGAAGTTGCGTTGTGACCGATCGAGCTGGGCGTTGGCCACGCCGAGTTGAGCCACTGCCGCTTCCACGCCGGCGCTCTGGGCCCCGACCTGCTGGTAGGCGTCCTGCAAGGCCGCTTGTGCCGCCTCGACCGCCAATTGATACGGCCGTTGGTCGATCCGGAGGATCTGGTCGCCGGGCTGGATGATCGAGTGGAGCCGCACGTTGAGCTCGGCTACGTAGCCCGAGACCTGGGGAACGATCGGCACCACCAGGCCCTGGATGCGCGCCTGGTCCGTGAACGGGGTGTGCCGGTCGGCTAGGACGTACCAGACGAAGACCAGGACGGCCAGGGCCAGGACCACCAGCGTAATCAGTCGGGCCGGGTCGAGGCCCTTCGATTCCGGCTCATCAGCTACCTCCGACGGTGGGCTCGTTTCAGAGCCCGGCTCGTTGGGGGAGTGACTGGGCGAGGGTTGAGCGTCCGCACTCCCGTCTCCGTAGGACGTCATATCAGGCGGGAGCGGGGGCTCCGCCCCCCGTGTCGCCAACCGCGTCGGCCTCGGGGTTCCTGTCCGGTGGACCCGCGTCCCTCAGCCAGGCGCCTGCCAGCTCGTAGCCGGTCGCGAGCACGATGGCGCCGACGAACAGCCCGATGATCCCGTGCAGGATCAGGCCGCCGATGGCGCCGAGCAGGATGACCGGCATGGGAACCTCGACGCCTCGTCCCAGCAGCAAGGGTTTGAGGAAGTTGTCGCTGAGAGCCACGGCGACCAGATAGATCGCGAACACGGCGCCCCACAAGGTGCTGTCGGCGTTGGCGAATCCCCAGAAAGCGATGGGGCCGAGGACGAGGATGCCGGGCACCTGGACCACGGCCAGGATCAACACGAGGACCGTCCAGACGCCCCAGGCGGGCACGCCCGCCAGGAACATGCCGATGCCCGCGAGGGCCGCCTGGATCAGGGCCACGCCGAGAACGCCCTTGAAAACGCTGCTGATGGTGTCTCTGATGAGTTGGACGACAAGAGGGCCTCTGGGCCCGCCGAACCGTTCGAAGACGGCCTCCGTTGCCGCCCGGCCTTCTACTGCCCACGTGAGCATGAAGCCGGCTACGATCAACGCGATCAACGTGTGACCGATGGCGCCCGCCAATCCCGCGACCTGGCCCAGGATCCAACCGCCGAGGGTACGGAGCTGGGGGCTGAACCGTTGGACCGCGTCTCCGAGATTGGTGGCCGCAAGAGCCCAGGCGTCGTACGTCCGGTTGCCGATGAGCGGCCACTCCCGTACCGATTCCGGCGGAGGCGGCACCACCAGGGTCTCCGCTTCGAGCTCCCTGGCCAGCTCAACCGAGCTCCGGACCGCCGAGTCGGCGATCTGGAACGTGGGAATCACGATCACCACGATGGCCAGCAAGGTGAAGACCGTGGCCGTCAGCCCTCGGCGGCCGCCCATCATCTTCAAAGCCCACAGGAAGATGGGCATGGTGGCCACGGCAATGATGATCCCCCAGATCAGGGGCAGCACGAAGGGTCGGAGGATCAGGAGACACCAGACGACAAGCCCGGCGAGAACGGCCAGGCGAATCGCGACCTCCACGGAGGTGTTGAGAATCTCGCGCCGAGACATCGTGTCGCTGGCGGCCATAGGAGTTCCCCCTAGTGAAGCGGTCGGTACATAAGAGACGGCGAGCGCGGCGCGGGGGGAGCGCGCGGCGACTCAACGGCTTGTATGGTTCCGCGCCACGCTTCACGCCGCAAGTCGACGATGGGGTAAGGCTAGCCGGCCGGCTTGCGCGCGGACCCGGGTGCACCGGATGCTGAGGGACGTCGGGTGTGCCGATCGATTCGGCAGCACCGCTCCGGACCCCCCGCCGAGGACGGCGATCTCGCCGTAGGAACGCCATGCCCAGAACCGAGTTCATCGCCACCGGATTCCACGTGCCCGATCGGGTCGTCACGAACCAGGAGTTGACCGAATACTGGGACACGTCCGACGAGTGGATTCGAGAGCGCAGCGGCATCGAAACGCGACGGTGGGTCGAGCGCGGTGGCGAGACGGCCTCGGACCTGGCGCTGGAGGCTGTGCGCAAGGCGTTGGAGCAGGCGGACATGGATGCGACGGACCTGGACTGCATCGTGTACGCCACGCTCAGTCCGGAGCACTACTTCCCTGGCGGCGGCGTTTTCCTGCAACGGAAGCTCGGGGTGACGGGCATCCCCGCCCTGGACGTTCGGAACCAATGCTCAGGCTTCCTCTACGGCCTCTCCGTTGCGGACGCGTGGGTACGGACCGGGCAGTATCGCCGGGTGCTCTTGGTGGGGGCCGAGGTCCAGTCGCCCGCCCTGGAGTACGAGTATCCCGAGGGCCGCAACATGGGCGTGCTGTTCGGCGACGGGGCGGGGGCGGCAATCCTGGGGCCCACCGAGGACCCGGATCGAGGGGTCCTGGGCACGAACCTGTTCTCGGACGGACGCTACGCGGAGCTACTGTGGGTGGAGGGAGCCGGCATGAGCGGATTCCCCTGGATTTCCCACGAGGACATCGACGGCCGGACGCTGTATCCCCGGATGGAGGGTCGTGAGGTGTTCAAACACGCGGTCAAGCGCATGCCGGAGTCGATGAGCGCGTTGTTGACCGAGAACGATCTTCAGCCCGGCGACATCGACCTGCTCATCGCACACCAAGCGAACCTGCGGATCAACGAGATGGTGGCGAAGCGCCTGGGTCTGAGGCCCGACCAGGTCTACAACAACATCGAGCGGTTCGGGAACACCACCGCAGCCACGATCCCGATCGCGCTGGATGAGTGCGCCCGTTCCGGCCGGCTGAAGCGGGGAGACCTGCTGGCCCTCACCGCGTTCGGCGCGGGGTTCACGTGGGGGAGCGCGCTGATTCGTTGGTAGGCGCGCTTCGGCCCCGGCCGACGGGAGATCCCCACCGGCCGGGGCCGCGTGTCTTGGGCTACCGGGTCCGGACCCGGTCGGGAGCCACGGACGTGATGCTGCAGCCCGGCGCCTGAAGCGGCCCGGGTTGCCCCACCGAGCTGGTCTGACTGGCGCTGACCATGACCGTGGTCGCCTCTCCGCCCGGAAGGGCTCCGTTGCCTCCGATGACCATTTCTCCTGACAGGTCACCGGTGCAGGCCAGGTTGCCCACCATCTCGACCAGGACATTCGAGAACCCGGCCAGGACACCGCTGCCCGTCACCTCGAAGTCGCCGTTGGCGTCCCGCGTTCCGGTCAACGTCACCCAGGGTGAGCTACCCGTAATGGTGATCTCGGAGCTTCCGTCTTCCTGGAAGTTGGACAGCTCGATCTGGATGAACGAGACCGAGAAGTAACCCAGGAACGGCCAGTGGCCACCCGGGTCTGACAGCACGCTGAATTGGACCTGGTATTGTCCGCTGTGGCACGGATTGCCGTCCTCGCCGTCCTCGAAGTTGTCGCCGATGTTGGTCCGGGTGCCGATGTTGGCGATGCCGTCCGTGCCGCCGGCGCCCCCGTCTCCGGGCTCCTCGCCGTCGCCGCCGTCACCACCATTGCCGGCGTTGTCGACCTCCACGCCGCCGGGCAGGCCGGGATTCAGGCCCGCCCCTACGGCTCCGTCACTACCGGACGCGGATCCGCCCGCACCCCCGGCGCCGCCGGGTTGAATCTCTTCCTTGCAGTCCACCCACCCGTTGCCACCGGTCCCGAACGTGAACTTCGCCATCCCGCCGCCGCCCCCGCGGCCACTGCCGGCCGCTCCGCCGGCTCCGCCCTGGGCGCTCAGCGTGCCGCCCGCGGCACCAGGCTTGCTCTCCTCGATGCCGTCGCCACCGATGCCCGCCGACGCGATGGCCTCGCCACCCGTACCGGCGTCCGCGCCGTCGTCGAACACGATGCTCTCGAAGTTCTGGATATCCCCGAGCACAACGGTGAGCAAACCCGGAGCATCGCCCCCGGCGCCGCCCGTGGCCGTGGCATTGCCACCGATCTGGGCCGGGTCGTCGGCGGCGGTGGCGTCCTCACCGTCTGCCCCGAACGCGTCCGCCAGACCGCCGAACCCGCCGTAGCCTGGTCCCACGAAGACCGCGTCCTCGGCGATGATCATGTCGCCCGCGACCTGGAAGTTGACGGCGCCGGCCGAGCCGCCCGCACCGCCCAGGGCGGTCGCACCAGGAGCCTGGGCCTCGGCCGGGTTCTCGAGGCCGGTAGCAATCGCGTCACCGCCGTCGCCGCCGTCTCCGGAGAAGAAGTGGTTCTTGATCTCGGTGCCCTGCACCTCGTGCGTGAACGACATGTTGCCGAACGCGTTGAACTGAAGCAGCCCGCCGTTGCCCCCGGCGCCTCCTTCTGCATCGGCACCGGAGTCGCTGATGTCTTCGCCTTCACCCCCGGCGCCTCCGGCCTCCGTCTGGATCTGGACGTTGCCTCGGAACGCCAGGTCGCCGTTGCAGCCGAAGGCGAAGCCGTAGCCGTCGAACCCGTCCTGACCGTCCGGGTTGCCATCCACGCCTGAGGGAGCCACGACGCCCGTGACGACCGTGTAGTTCTTGATGTCGCAGGGGAAGTTCTTGCTGGCCACCGGGAAGATGCCCGTGACCGCGGCCACTTCGAACGGGGCCGTGTTCATGGTGGGGTCGTTCTTGATGTCGATGGCCCCCGAGCTGGACATCTCGACGCCGTCGATGTTGAACGCGCCGTTCCCGACGATGGTCAGGCCCGGTGCATCCGTGCCCGGATCGGCCGTGCAGGCGTTGGACACGTCGCCGTTGAGCGTGATGTCGGCTCCGCCGGTGATCGTCACGCCGACGCAATCGCCTACGAGCGCCCCCGCGATGGCCACCGTGCCTTCCGATCCCATGTTGAGGTCGCCCGTAGCGGTCACGGTCACGCCTTCGGGGATGGTGACCGACGAGTAGTTGACGGACCCGGACAGCTCCGTGTTCTCGGTCGGCGAGAACGCGGCCAGGGTCACGTCGACGGTGGCGTTGCCGTTCTGGCCTTCCGAAGAAGCGGTGACCGTGGCTGATCCAGCCCCGACGCCCGTCGCCAGCCCGCTGGAGCTGACCGTGACCACATCGTTGTCGCTGGACGTCCAGCCCACGGTGCGTCCCGTCAACTCACTGCCTGCCGCGTCGCGCAGCGTTGCGGAGAACTGCTGGGTGGCGCCGGACTCCAGCGTCGCCGTGCCCGGGGTCACCTCGACTGAAGCGACCGGCAGTGGGCCCGGGGGCGGGTCAGGGGGGTCGGGGTTCGTTCCGCTGTCATCGTCCCCACCGCAAGCGGCGAGTGCGAGCACCACCGCGACGTTGGCGAGCCAACTCCACGGTCTGGACCGTCGCTGCCCCATGCTTCCCCCTGTCTCTGGAAGTGGCGCCGGGGCCCAGGTTCGGTCCTGAGCCGTCTCGGCTACCGATGGCGGACAGTTGCGGCGAAGGGAGACGGTTCGAGGCGTGTGGGACGCCGGCCGCTGCTACCCGATTGCACGAACGTGTGATACGGGAATCCCCACAGCAAGGGAAAAAGTGTTCCCCGGGGAGACATCCGCGTGAGCACTGGACGTTTGTGGGCCGCGCCAACAATGGTACCGCCGGAGCCGAGCTAACACCTTGCTCTCGTCCAGAGGACGACGGCCCTTCATCTGGACGTTGCCTTCGTCACGCGTGGCAACCGCCTACAGCCGAAACAGCGCCCCGATCATCAATCCGTACAAGGCGCCGTCGAACCCATAGCGGTCCAGGCCCGATTCTCCGTTGTCGTAATCGAAGTCGTAGGCGCGGTATTCGAGCAGCAGATCCACCGTTCGTGACACCGAGTATCCGACGCCGCCGCCCGCGCTCCAGGCAAACTCCGAGCCGACACCGAATCCGCCGATGTCGCCGTTCACGTTGAGCATCCAGGGCCCCCCGGGGCGGACCCAGTACCGAAGACCCACGATGGGGTCGACCCACGTCTCGCTGAATGCCAGATCGTCGTTTAGCACGTCCCCCGTGATCGCGGTCTCGGAGTCCTGGTGCACGAGGCGGACACCGGCGACCAGATCGAGTGCCTGACGATCGCAGGGCAGCACGTCGTAGGTGCCCGCCAGCCGGCCCTGGAAGTGGTCGAAGTCGATGTCGGCGTCGGTCTGACCGGTGAGTTGCCGATCCACGCTCACTTCCGTGCCCAGCTTGAAGTACGTGACGTCGGTGAAGATGCCCCAGCGGTCCTTTCTGGCCTCGGCGTGCAGGGAGGCTGCGAACTTCACCACGTTCAGGAGATCACCCAGATCAGCCTCGACGGGCAGGGGAAGCTCGCCCATCTGGACCGTGGCGTTCACGTTGGCCAACCAGAAATAGGGGGCGATGCTGAACTCCCACCGACTGTCCGACGACTGGGGGCCGGAAAGGTCGCCGCCGCTCTGGCCAGCGTCCTGGGCCTGGAGCGAACCCTGCGACAGCAGGAGGCCGAGGGTGCAAAGGGCAATGGGGAGTAGTCGATTCATTTCGAAGCGGGCCCTTGGGAATCGCGGGATCATACGCCTGAAGGAGTCGGAGGAGGGTCGACGGTCAGCGCGTCGCCATGGCGACGATTCACCCAACCTACGCCGATTTCGGCCCGTCCCGCACCCTCCGGCCCCGCCCGAGGAACCCTGGACCGGCGATCGCGGGTTGTACTCCCGCAACGGAATCGTCTCAGGAGTCATGACATGCGTCCTATCGCGCTCTGGGGGGTCTATCACGCCAACGGTGGTCTCGTCGGCGAGCTCGCGTACGTGTTCGGGAAGATCAGGGGCACGGCCCACTGTGCCTTGTGCGACATCACACACGGGCCGTTCTCCAAGAAGCCCGAGTGGCGGGAGTTGGAGCTAGAGCTGGGGATTCCGGTACGCCTCGTGCACCTCAACGAGCGGTCGCCGGAGCTGTTGGCTGCTACGGGAGACCGGACCCCCACGCTCATGCTCGAGACCGAAGACGGCTTCACCGAGGTGATCAGCCCGGAGGAGCTGGAGGAGGTGGGCGGCTCCGTGGCGGAGTTCCGGGCCCGGCTCGAGGCGGTGCTGTCCAGCACCACGTCCTGAAGCAGGCTGGTCTCGGTCTTCTCGTCGCTGTGCCACAGCGTGACATGCACGTTGTCGAAGTAGGCCCTGTCCTGGCGGTCGGCTTGGTTCCCCTCTACAGCAGCAGCTTGATCAGATTCGCCAGCGACCGCGTCATGCCGCCCGGCGGAGGCAGGAGCGCGTCGAGATGCTCGAGATCCTCCACCCATTCGCTCAGTCCGGCGATCAGCAGAAAGTCCACGAGCCCGGACAGGGTGTCCCATCCCGTGATGGTGATCTCCACCTCGCCGTCCAGGACCATGCTCCGGTAGTTGAGGTTGGTGGAGCCCATCGTGAAGTAGGCGAACGAGTGCTCCGCCAACTCGGGTGGGATATCCGCCTGTACGCCGAGGGCCAGGGCCAGAGCGGCCTCGCGCAAGGGTTCAGGTGCCTCGCTGGCGGGAATGCGGTCCGACACGGGTCCGGTCTGGTACGCCAGGTATTCGAAGTACTCCTTCAGCAAGGGGCCCCACTCCGGCCGCTGCATGACGAAGTTCCAGGCGTCGCCGGTAATGAAGAAGTTCGCCTTCATGTGCAGCTTGGGCGCTTCGGTCGAGTCGGCGTTGACGAGGTAGTCCGGCTCGAATCCGGCGTCGCCCAGCCAGGTTCCGACACTGTCGGTGGCGGCCCGCATGCTGGGGTTGAACGGATACACTGCTCGGAGCCAAGGGGCGGGATTCGCCCGGGCTTCACGAATCCGGCCCTCCACGTCGCCCACACCGACCTTCGGGGCGTAGAGTCCGGTCTTGTAGATGCCTCCCTCCGAACGGATCTCCGCGTCCAGGGCGTTCTTCATGACGATCATGCCGCTGAACAGCCCGTGTGCCCGGGCCATGGTGGGGGGAGCCGAACTGGGAGCCGATGCCAGGGACGGCACGATCACCAGCACCTGGCACCCACGCAGCGCGCTTCCCATCAACAGGGATCCGTACACGTAGCTCTGCCACAGCGAGTCCGGGATCTTCAGCAGGGACCCGGCCGGCATGAGGCTGTACATGATGGCCTTCTTGACGTTGATCGGCTTGGGCGCATACCCGGTCAGATTGTGCAGCTCCAGGGCCTCGCCTTCGTGGCCCGGAATGGAGGATGCCATCAGCGCCACCATGGAATCCACGCGGGCTTCGTAGGACCCTGTCTTCGGTATGGCCCGTAGGGGGAAGGGGATCTCCTCGGGCGCGAAGCCCTGGCTGAGCAACAGGTCGCGGGCGGCGTCCTTCACGGCCAGCGACGTGGGACCCTGGATGATGATGGCCCTGTCTTCCCAGTTCCGGCCCACGTAGTGCTCGCCGATGCCCATGCCCGTATACATGGATTGGCCCCGGTACGGATCCTCTTCCGTGATGTCGTAGAACGCGATCTTCCGGTGATCCCGGATGACGTTGTCCGGAACGGCGATGATCCCCGCGACGTGGGTGCTCAGGAACGAGTGGTCCACGGGGTTCGTGATGTTGATTTGGACCTTGATCTGGTTCAGCAGCCAGTCGTCTCCGTACTGGCGACGCTCGGATTGGAGAAGCCGGGAGTTCGCCACCGCGTCCCGGAGCGCCGCCTGCACCTCACGAAATTCCTGCTCCCACGCCTCGTACCCGCTGGGCAAGTCGAGATCGGCGTTGAGGGGATCCGTAAGGACCCGGAAGTACAGTCGCGTGTCGTTCGCCTCGAAGTAGTTCTGATCCAGGAAGATGAAGTACTGTGGGAGCTTCCCGGTTTCGTCATACGCGTTGACCCGGTCGATGAGGGTTTGCATGTAGACGTTGACGGTCTGTCGAAAGCCGACTTCGTCCGGGTCCTTCTGACTGTTCTTTCCGCGATAGTCGTGAATCCACAGGACGTGGTAGTCCTCGGCCAGCCGGACCGAGCGGGCGAACTCGAGCTGGAACTCCTCGTTGATCGTGTACCAGATACGGTTGCCCCGCTGGAACTGCTCCTGCGTAGCCCGTTCGATGAGGCTGTTGATCTCGGCCTCGGTGTCGTGGTCTTCCGGCCGGAGTCCCATCTGCAGGGGGAGCCAGACGAATCGGGAGTCGTCCCACCGGTTCTTCTGGAAGACCCTGACTTCTTCGGCGATGTCGGTGAGGGTCTGGTACGCGTAGAATACCCGCTCGAAGGCGTCTTCCCGGATTTCGCTGCGGGGCAGCGCCCAACGAGAGAACTCCGCGTGCGCCGAGGCGGCGAACTCGTCCAGGCCATCGTGGGCCTTCCGCTGGCCCAGCAGCCGGTTGTACGGCAGCAACACGTAGTCGACGAGGCTCTCTCGGGCGGCCTGGGCGATGAGTCGTCCTTGAGCCGAGCTCTCGCCGGGCCCGAAGTCACGGTTCTCGTACGCGATGGAAAACAGGCGCTCCAGGGCCTCGTGGTACACCCGGATCTCTTCGTTCAGCGTGTGTCCGTTCGGGAAACGGCCGTCGGTGGTGGCCCAGTGGGTGTTGATGCTGGTGTAGTCCGGCTCGTACTCCTCCACTTTGCCGCCGTGGTCCAGCAACGGCATGGACATCTCAGCGATCCAGCGGGAGCTGTGACGCACCTGGGCCACCGCTTCGTCGAATCCGGGCGGCCGATCCGCGGGCAGGTTCAGCCGCTGCATGGGTGGTTGCTCGAGCTCGAACGAGTCCCGTTGGGGCCGGGTCTTGCCGATGTTGCGTCCCCAGAGCGGGGCATTGATGCCGATGGCGAAGGTGTTTCCCCGGTTGGGGAGCCAGTCGATTCGGACCTCGGTGCCGCGTCCGAAGATGCCGGACCGGCGCATCGGGAGCTCGAGGCGGAGAAGAAGGGCGGTATTGTTGTCGAGCGAGTTGTAGTCGGCACCCACCCCGATGTGGAGCGACGGAATCGAGAACAGGGCTCGGCCGCCGCCGTCCAGCTCCGCCTCTGCGCCGCTCCGAAAGCCGATGTACCCTTCGACGCCGAGCCGGGCGATCCCTGCGATCGGACTCAGCAGGTCTCTGGCGACGCCCGCATGGAAGAGCGCGTTCAACTCGCTGACGTTGTTCGGGTCGTACCAGCCGAGCATACCCCCGGCGTTGCCCTTCCAGATGGGCGGCATGCCAAGGGAATACGTGGTTCCGCCGTCCCTGGGCAGGCGATCGGTCTGGGCTTGCAGGGCGGGGGGAACGGCGAAGGCCAACAACAGGCCGGCTGTTATCGCGGACGTGGCGCGGGGCATGCGCGTCGCTCTCATTCGGCGGCGTAGGAACCGGAGGCGTCGGAGGCCTCGGCATCGACTCGCAGCCCGGGGGAAGATGGCTGCAACGCTTCGAAAGAGTGGCAGGGCGGACGAGGCCGCGCAATTGCGCGCGAGGCCAATACGATCCGGCCGCAGGTACCGCCTCCTTCCCACGGTCGCTAGAATCCGTCATGTCCGACCCCATCCGTATCCGGGGAGCCCGCCTCCACAACCTCAAGAACGTCGATCTGGATATTCCCAGACGGACCCTGACCGTGGTCACGGGGCCGTCCGGATCCGGGAAGTCGTCGCTTGCGCTGGACACCCTGTTCGCGGAGGGCCAGCGGCGCTACGTGGAGTCGTTGTCCACGTACGCCAAGCAGTTCCTGGAGCGGATGGAGAAGCCGGACGTCGATTCGGTCGAGGGCATCGCGCCGGCCGTGGCCATCGAGCAGAAGAACCCCACCAAGACCTCTCGGTCCACCGTGGGCACGGCGACGGAGGTCTACGACTACCTCCGGTTGCTCTGGGCCCGGGTCGGTCGGACGCATTGTCCGGAGTGTGACCGGCGGGTCCAGCCGGATACCGTGACGGCGGCGGTGGACCAGATCCTGGCTTTGCCGCCGGGCACCCGCTTCCAGGTCACGTTCCCGCTGGTCTTGAGTGCCGAGGTCAGCCACGGGCTGGTGGTGGAGAACCTGAGGGCGCTGGGGTTCGTCCGGATTCTCCAGGGCGGCCGGCTCATCGACCTGGGGGTGCCTGGGGCCGAGGATCCGGAGGTGTTGGGGGTCGACCTTGCCGAGGGCGGGGAGCGGCTGGTCGTCGTCGTCCGGTTGATGGTGGATCCGGACGCCCGGGACCGGCTCGCGGACAGCATCGGCACGTGCTTCACCGAGGGAGAAGGGGAGTGCGTGGTGCTCGTCCGGGAGGCGGAGGGAGGAGAGCAGCGCCTCGGGTTCACCGAGCACTTTCGATGCGCCTACCATCCCGACGCCGAGTTCTACGAGCCGTCTCCCAAGCTGTTCAGCTTCAACAACCCGTACGGCTCGTGCCCCCGGTGCACCGGATTCGGCGCGACGCTCGAGTACGACACCGTGCTGATCGTCCCGAATCCGAGACGCTCCGTCGACGAGGGCGCGGTCGACCCGTGGACCAAGCCCCGTTATCACAAGGAGCGGGACCTGCTGCGGACCTTTACCCAGTCCCGGGGCGTGTCCCTCTTCACGCCGTGGGAGGACCTGCCTTCGTCGTTCACGGACGAGGTGCTGCACGGGGCAGACGGCTTCCAGGGGGTGATCCCCTTCCTCGTTTCACGGGAACGGAAACGGTACAAACAGTACATCCGCGTCTTTCTCCGTCAGTACCAGAGTCCGCACGTCTGTCCCGATTGCCTGGGGTCCCGGCTCCGGCCCGAAGCCCTCAACATCCGCGTCGGCGATCGGACCATTGCCCAGGCGAGCGAAGTCCCCCTGGACGAGCTCCAGGCCTGGATCAGCGAGCTCCAGCTCACCGACATGGAGCGGCAGATCGGTGCGACGATCCTGCGCGAGATCGAGGCCCGGCTCGACTTCCTCGTGGACGTGGGCCTGGGGTACCTGACGTTGGAGCGGCAGGCCCGGACGCTGTCCGGTGGCGAGAGCCAACGGATCAACCTGGCCAATTCCCTGGGCTCCAGGCTCGTCGACACGCTGTACGTCCTGGACGAGCCCACCGTGGGACTCCACCCCAGGGACACCGGATCCCTCATGGACCTGCTGCTGCGGCTCCGAAGCGGCGGGAATACGGTCGTGGTGGTGGAGCACGACCCCCAGGCCATTCTCACGGCCGACCACGTCGTCGAGTTGGGGCCCCAATCGGGAGAGCGGGGCGGGGAGGTGGTGTTCGAAGGACCGCCGGGACAGCTGAAAGGCCAGGACACGGCCACTGGCCGGTTCATTTCCGGGCGCAGCGGGGTCCCGGCGCCCGAGGAGAGACGTTCGGTGCGGGGCTATCACCTCCAGCTCACGGGCGCGGAGCTCCACAACCTGCGAGCGGTGGACATCTCGATCCCCCTGGGAGCGATGACGGTCGTGACCGGCGTGAGCGGATCGGGAAAATCCACGCTCATCCACGACGTGCTGTTCCGGGCGCTGGAGAAGGCGTTGACCGGCGGCGGAACCAGCGCCAAGGAGCACCTGGGCGAACAGGTCGGCCGCTACGCGTCGCTCGAGGGGGCCGAACGGCTGGACGACGTGGTGCTGGTCGATCAGTCCCCCATCGGCAGGACGCCCCGCTCGAACCCGGTCACCTACATCAAGGCCTGGAACGAGGTGCGCCGGATCTTCGCCGCCCAGCCCCTTGCCCGGCAGCGCGGTTTCGACGCGCGGCACTTCTCGTTCAACGTCGAGGGTGGGCGGTGCGAGGCGTGCAAGGGTGCCGGTCAGGTCGAGATCGAGATGGTGTTCATGGCCGACGTCTTCGTGCCGTGCGAGATCTGCCTCGGGAAGCGGTACAGGACAGAGACCCTGGAGGTGACGTTCCGAGGCAAGAACATCGCCGACGTCCTGGACATGACGGTGGACGAGGCCATCCGCTTCTTCATCAAGGAAGCCAAGCTCGGGCAGGCCCTGTGGCAGCTCCAGCAGGTGGGCCTGGGGTACCTGCGCCTGGGTCAATCGGCGACCACACTATCCGGGGGCGAGGCCCAGCGCCTGAAGATCGCCCGGGAGCTGGCCGGGTCGTCGGGTAAGAAGGGGCGGAAGCTCTACATCCTCGACGAGCCCACCACCGGGCTCTCCGGAGAAGAAGTCGGCAAGCTGATGGACGTGCTCGCCAGGCTCCTGGACGCGGGGCACACGGTGCTGGTCATCGAGCACAACGTGGACGTGATGAAGGTGGCCGACTGGATCATCGACCTTGGGCCGGGGGCGGGGAGCCGGGGCGGACGGGTCGTGGCCATGGGCCGCCCCGAGGACGTGGCCCAGGTGCCCGAGAGCGAGACGGCGCGGTACCTGGCCGAGGCCCTCGAGGACGCCGCCATTCCGGGCTGATCAACGCCCCTCCACACCCCCGAACGCCGGCCTCCGGTTCTGTGCAGCGCATCCCAGATCGAGACCCTCGGCCGTCCCCGCTGCCACGAACGCGCCGAACAGGCGTCGGCCGCAGGGCGTGCCCGTGGCCCCGTGGCCAAGATCGGGGAATACCGCGTGGCGCCCGTTCGGGAGGTGCTCAAGCACCTGCTCGGCCCACTGGGGAGGGGTGACCGGATCCGCCTGACCGGAGAAGAGGAGGGCCTGCACCTCCGAGCGAGCCGGCGACCAGTACGCAGGGTCGACCTCGGCGGCCGGCCACGACGCACACGCGTCCAGGAAGTTGAGCGCCAGGGTCGCGCCCAGGAAGGTGCCGCGGCCGAGGGCCTCCGCCTGCTCTCGGTCGTAGCGGGCCGCATCCTCGGGGCAGGAAACGGCCATGGTCATGCCGAAGGAGAATTGCGCAGCGATACCGACGGAAAAGGCGACGGCGAAGCTGGCCAGGGGCTCGAAACGGCCGTGGTCGGCCTCGTGGATCCACAGCGGAAGCTGAGCCGCTGTGCCGGCGTTGTAGAGGGCGTAGAGAACGGCCGCCGCGGCGTAGTCCCTGGTCAGGACGATGTCCTCGGGCAGTCCGGTGCGCGGGTCGGTCACCCGGACCCGGGCTGGTCGTGCGGCGAGCTCTGAGAGGACCCCGTCCAGGACCGCCCGAACGGCGGGGAATCGCTCGTCACAGGCGGCGTCCGATCGGCAGTCCTCCAGGGCCAGGCCCAGAGCCGCCTCCGCTCCCGGCGCGAAATAGAGCGGAATGTACATGTGGGCCGGCGCGACCCCGTCCAACAACGCGGTGCGCACCCGTGACGGATGCCGCCGGATGTATTCCAACGCGGCCCGCGTGCCATAGGAGCCGCCCCAGAGGTTGATGTCGGCGTATCCCAGTGCGGTCCGCACCGCGTCCAGGTCGTCCATGGCGATCGAGGTGACATACCGGGTCGGATCCGACCGGTCGGCGGGACACACCTCGCCGGCCATCTCGAATCCCAGCACCACCTCGAGCAAGTCGTCCAGAGGCTCGGGACGACAGTCCAGGCCGTTGGACGCTCCCGTTCCCCGCTGGTCGACGAATACGAAGTCCCGGCCGTCTCTCAGTGGGTCGTTCACGAACAGGGGGATCAGGTACCGGGCCGCGGCGCCCGGTCCGCCATGGAGAAAGAACACCGGATCGGGATGGACCTCTGCGCCCGTGGCGGGAAGCACCACGACCGCGATCGGGATGGTCCGGCCGGAGGGCCGGTCGGGGTCTTCGGGCACCATCAGCCGACCACAGTGGGCATCCGTGTCCCCGGGGGCCACGGTGCACGGGCTGAGCTCCAGCTCCTGGGCCCGAACCGGTTGCGCGGGCAGGAGGCACGCAAAGACGAACAGCCCGGCACCCCAGGCGGTGAGAGCGAGTGAAGGGCACCGCCGACGCGACGGGCACCGTTGCCGAATGGGGGAGCGTAGCATGCCGATTCGAGGTGTGGGTGTTCGTCGTCCAGACGTTGGGTTCTCTCGTGGCCCATACGTGTCCGAGGCAACGAACGTGTCCGACCCGACGTACGGCGGGTGGAGTCGCCTCGGGACCTCCGAGCCGGTCCGTCGGTAGTCTAGGCGACCACCTTGGCCTCGGGAACCGGACGAAAGGGACACCACGTGAGCGGAAACCGCCTTGCTCGGCTCATGGGTGCCGTTCTGGCAAGTGTGGCGCTCACGACCATTCCGGCCCTGGGCCAGTCTCCGGGGGCGGATGCGCCGGTCGACTTCAGCCAGTGGTCTCTGGCGAACGGCGCCGAGCTGATCGTCGTGCCCGATCCGTCCGCGGACGGAGTCACCCTGAACGTCCTGTTCCGTGGCGGGACCTCAGCCGACCCGCCCAGGCTTGCGGGGCTGGCCTCGCTCACCGCCCAGATCCTGACCCACAGCACCCGAAACCGGACCCGAGAGGAATTGTCCGGGGACCTGAACCGGATGGGAGCCGAGATCGGGGCCGCCGCGGGGCCCGACTACACCACCGTGTCGAGGTCACCGATCGGGAGCACCTGGCGGAAGCGGCGGTCGTGATGGCCGACGTGATCCTGAACCCGGTCCTACCCGCCGACCAGCTGGCCGGCCTCGGCGCTCGCGCCCGGCAGATGATAGGCCTCCAGGAGGCCTCGCCCGAGTTTCAGGCGACTCGGACGTTCATCCGGACGGTCTACGGCAACCACCCCTACGGCCTCGTCGAGACGACGGAGACGCTGGCTCGCATCGACGTCCAGAACGCCGTGCGCTACCACCGGGACTTCTACCGGCCGAACAACGCGGTTTTCGTCGCTGCCGGCGACGTGACGATAGAGGGAGTGGCGCAGATCCTGGACGAGGCGTTCTCGGACTGGCCCGAGCGGCCCCTGAGTCTGCCCACGTACTACGGGTTGCCGGAGGGGCAGGGGAGGCGTGTCACGCTCGTACATATCCCGGGAGCTCCGATGGCCGTCGTCCGGGCGGGCAAGACGATCCTGGCCGGCCAGGATCCTGGATGGCCCGCGCTTCAGGTGGCGAACCGTATCCTCGGCGGCGACGAAGGGGCACGGCTCCCGTCCGCTCTCGACTCACGGGCCCAGGGTGTCCTGTCGGTGCTGACGCGACGGGCCGACGTGGGAACGTTCCAGATCCGGTTCGAAACCACACCGACCGAGGCGGCGGAGGCAGTCCGGACCGCCCTCGCCGAGGTGGAGACCCTTGGTCGTAGCGAGCCACCTCCTGCCGAGCTGGAACGCCGACAGTCCGAGCTCGCGGACGCTGCCCTGGCGAGCCGCTCGGACGGTGTCCAGGTGGCCAATCAGGTGACCCAGTACATCCTGCTGGGGCGTGGCCGGGACGAGATCACCGGGTACGAGGAACGGGTGCTCGCCCTCGAGCCGGAACAGGTTCGCGCCGCGGCGG
>CAJIAX010000212.1_pt1 | contig 31689 bp, 26 predicted proteins | sample 9199251 | NCBI WGS metagenome assembly CAJIAX01 (sample SAMEA7708287, study PRJEB35096) | sediment metagenome | biome: marine neritic benthic zone biome [ENVO:01000025]; feature: sediment [ENVO:00002007]; material: shallow marine sediment [ENVO:03000034] sea grass bed [ENVO_01000059] ... | reverse complement strand
CGTGCCGAGCGTGCGAATCCGCGTGGTCACGGCACCAAGACAGGCGAAGGCATGGAGGCGGTCCCCGGTCGATAGGAAGGGGTGGCCCAATCCGGTGGACTCTCAAGGTTGCGCGGAAAACCCGCCGAATCGCAAGGGAAGCGCGAAGTTGGCGGGGACCGGCGCCGCAGGGCGTGGCTCCCGTCAGGCATGGGCCGCGTCGATGCGAAGCCAGGCCGGAAGAGCAACCGGGAGTTTCTCAGATGGACTCGACGTCCCGGTGCCGGGTCACTACGGACTGTCCACCGACGAGCTCTAGGACCGGCGGCCCTTGAGTCGGTCGCGAACACGCCCCATCCGGGCCAGGGCCCGGCGGACGCGAGGCCGTAGGTAGTCTCGGTCGAACATCGCCTTGTAGACCCCCAGGAACAGGTCCATGCCGATCACCGGAATGGCCGTCAATCGGTCGGCCAGCCTCATGAGTAGCCTGCGCCGGGATCCCCGGAACGCGGCGAAGTGCAGGAATCCCACCTCTCGCAGCAGGCGCCTCGCCCCTGGCTTCCAGGCATCCAGGAACAGCAGGTAATTGTAGCGGGTGTCTTCGGACGACCGAAGGCCGTTCTGGTACATCCACAGGTTCGTGACGGATTGATCCCCCCACCTCAGGTAGGGCCGGTACCGGCGGACGATTTCGGTGATCTTGGCCAGCTGCTCCCGGGTTCGCCATCGGGCGGACAGCAGCATGACCCCCCCGTTGCAGGTCTTGAACCCCTCCAGGTCGATGCCATCGGCATCGAGGAGGGCCTGGAGATCGGGGTCCTCGGGGTCGCGGAACACCCTCATGCGGCCGCTGCCGTTGACGCAGGTGTAGAAATCCTGCTCGAGCAGGGGGTCGAGGCTGTTCAGCACCAGACCATCGACGTCCAGATACAGGACGCGGTCGTACTCGTCGAAGGCCTCGCCCCAGATCAGGAATCGTGCATAGAACAGCTCGGCTTTGCTCTCGAGCGTCTCGTGCATGGCGGGACCCACCATCTGGCCAGGCACCGAAAGATCGACCCTCCGCGTGCGCGGAACGGAGTCGAGGAACTCGACGCTTTCGGACGACAGGTCGCTATGGAAGACGACCAACTCCGGGTACTCGGGCCAGTTCCGCAGAATCGACCCGATCAGCCGCCGGGTCGCGAAGAACATGTCCTCGTCGGTAATGAGCACGACGACCGACCGGGCCTTTGCCGGTGATGCCTCGGGAGCCGAGGGCCGACCTTCGACCAGCTGCACGCTCATCGTGCGGCCGCCACTGGACGAAACAGCCTTCGCGAGAGCCCGCGCTTCAGCCTCCGCAGCGTCGGGTCCGCGACGTCGCTGAGGAATGCACGGGATCCGACCCGGACCCGGGAGAAGTTCCGTTCCATGTAACTGCGGTAGTCGTCGCTCAAGGCCGGGCATAGCGCGTCCACCCGGGCCCGGACCGACGGGGAGGTCCACTTGAAGGCCTTCTCCGGGTGCATGCCCCCGTCGGTGGCATTCCCCCGGCCTCCCCACGTCTCGCCCCTGAGATCGCCCACACCGTCGAGCTGCTCGGTGCGCGCGGCCACCTCGGCCAGCGACCGGCGGAACCGGTAGCTGTCTCTGGTAACGGGAATGCCGACGGCCCGCAGAGGCTCCAGGAACGCGTCAGGGCGAAACACCAAATCCTCGAATCGGACCACCGCGTCGAAGCGGCTGCGGGCGCCGAAGGTCTCCTCGAGGCGAACGAATTTGTCGTCGAGTGCGCCCCCGTCGTCGGCGTAGCGCTTCCGTTGTAGCGACACGAAGTTGTGGTACGGATGCCGCAGGAGCAGCACGGTACGGTCGGGCCGGAACAGGTCCAGGTCCTCGTCCAGCCCTCGCTGGGTGGAAATCGTGGTCTTGGCGATCACGAATGCTCCGGGCGGAAACCGGGTCGCTTCGGGCATCGGCTTGCCACAGAACACGTCCGTGAGGGCATAGGCGTCCGGAATCTGCGCCAGGAGGTGTGTGGCGATCGACGCACCGCTGGATTGCATTCCGTACACGAAGATTCGCATGGTGTCGCCTCGGTGGGGTCCACGTCGGGGGCTCGCCAGGCGAAATGCAACTTGCGTGCCGTGGGACCCTTCGCCGGGGCGAGGCCGTGCGACACGGCCAGCGACCGTACCGGTTGGGCGCCTCCGGGGATCAGGCTTCCGGGTGGGGCTCGGGCTCCGGAACCCAGAACCAGACGACCAGGCCCATGCCCAGCACCGATACCGCGCCGAGAATCGAGTTGCTGACGTATCCCAGCTCGGCGAACAGCGGCCCCGCGATCGCGCCACCGAACGCGAAACCGACTTGCCCCAGGGCCACCGTCAGGCTCATGAGGGACCCCCGCCGTTCGTCCTTCACCAGGGCCGTGAGCAGCGCGGAGAATGGACTCACCCGCATGGCCACCAGGATCATGGTCACGAAGAAGTACGGGTAGGCGATCCAGAAGTCCTGAATGATGACCGTGACCAACGACATCGTGAAGAACAAGCCCACGCAGGACAGCAGGACCAGGCCCTTCCGCCCGATCCGATCCGACAGCTTGCCCGCCTGGGGCCCGGCGAGGACGTTCGCGATGCCGCCGACCAGGAACAGCAGCGCGATCCCATTCGGGGTCCCCCCCAGGTCCTGTTCGAGCCAGGTCGGCATGTAGACCACGAAGACGGACACGCCCAGGAACATGAGGAAGAACGCGAACGCCGCCGCCGCTACGTCCCTGCGGCGCAGCATGGCCCAGTAGTCCCGGATGGCGCTCTTCAGGGTCAGCTTGCCTTCCGACCGTTTCACGTCGGGCTGGGGCACCCTGGCGTAGATCAGGAGCCAGGTCAGCGCCATGGTGACCGCGAAGATGTAGAACGGGAACTGGAAGCCGTAGCGCCCCGCCAGCACGACCCCGATGGGGATTCCGATGATCTGACCGAAGGCGGCCCCGCTCATGATCCAGCCGGTGGCCCACCCTCGCCGGTTGTACGGGAAATAGTCCCCCACGTACGAGACGGCCGAGCCGCTCAGCACGCCGCCCGCCATGCCGGCGACCACCCGTACGGCCAGAAACGAGTAGTAGTCCACGATCAGGGCGTGCATGGCCAGCGCCAGGGTCATGATCCCGGTGCCCAGGAGCAGGATGCGCCGCCGGCCCACCTTGTCCGAGATCGGCCCGCTGATCACCGCGAAGATCCCGACCATCAGGGAGTACGCGGAAACCAGGGTGCCCAGCAGGGCGTCCGCGATGCCCAGCTCCTCGCCGATCCGGGGCAGAATCGGCGAGATGATCATGGTTTGGCTGGCGGCGCTGAAGACCAGCAGCCAGAGGGCGAAGATGATCAGGTACGGGGAGGGTCGTTTCACCCGCACGACTCGTTCAACCTGCAGGACATCCGGAGTGGTCTCAGCCTTCCTTGTGGAAGACGAAGGTGTTCCGCTGGGCCGTGGGCAGGATGAGCAGCTCCAGGATGTTGACGTGCTCCGGGGTGTTCACGACGTAGCAGATGGCATCGGCCACGTCTTCCGGCAGCAGCGGCTGGTACCCCTGGTAGACCTTCTCGGCGCGTTCGGTATCGCCGTAGAACCGGACCTCGCTGAATTCGGTCTCGACAGCGCCGGGGTCGACGCTGGACATGCGCACGGCCGTGCCGGCCAGGTCGACGTTCATGGCGCGGTTGAGGCCGAAGACCGCGAACTTGGTGGCATTGTAGACATTGCCGCCGGGGTACACTTCCCGCCCCGAGATGCTCCCGATGTTCACCACGTGTCCGCTGTCCCGCTCGATCATGTGAGGCAGGATGGCCCGGGTTACGTAGAGTAGGCCCTTCACGTTCGTGTCGATCATCTGATCCCACGACTCGAAGCGGCCGTCCTGGGTCTTGGTCAGGTCCCGGGCAAGGCCCGCGTTGTTCACGAGGATGTCGGGCGCGAGGCCCCGGTCCACCAGGTCCTGTCCGAAGGCCATGACGGCGTCCGAATCCCGGACGTCCAGCTCGCGGACGTGCACGGCCACGCCGTATTCCGAGCCGAGCTCCGTGGCGAGCGCTTCGAGGCGGTCGGCGCGGCGGGCACACAGCACGAGGTTGGCGCCGTGGGAGGCGAGGGCCCGGGCCGTCGCCTCGCCGATGCCGGCGCTCGCGCCGGTGACGAGGGCGAGCTTGCCCCTGATGCGGTTCATGGGTGACGCTCTCTTCCTGAACGATGATCGCTGCCGGACAGCCCTGCCAAGGGGCGCAGAACCGGTCGAAGGCGTGCAATCATGGTGCGCCTGCATACCGTCGGCAACGGCGGCGGCCGATCCACCGACCGCTAGGACCAACCGGTGTCGTCGCCGTCCCAGCCCTCTTCCCCCACGAGGGGCACGAACCGGACCTCGCCGAGCGGATCCTCGGCCCATCGGTCGCCTTCCTTCCGTACCCGAACCAGCCGTTGGGGGCCCGTGAGCGGGCCGACCGGAACGACCAATCGGCCCCCGTCGTTCAACTGGTCGAGCAACGCTTCGGGCACGTCCGGGGCGGCGGCGGCGACGCAGATGCCGTCGTACGGGGCGTTGGCCGGCCACCCCCGGGATCCGTCTCCCAGATGCACCGAGACGTTGTCGAACCCCAGGCGCTCGAGACGTTCGGCCGCGGTATCGGCGAGCTCGGGAATGCGTTCGACGGTATCGACCGTGGCCGCGAGCAGGGAAAGAACGGCGGCGGCGTACCCCGACCCGGTGCCGACCTCGAGCACCCGGTCCTCCGGCTTCAGCTGCAGGGCTTCGGCCATCGCCGCCACGATGTAGGGCTGGGAGATGGTTTGGCCCGCGCTCAACGGCAACGCGGCGTCACGATAGGCGTAGACGCGCATCTCGGGGGGCACGAACGCTTCCCGGGGCACCGTGGACATCGCCGAAACCACGCCCGGGTCTCGAATGCCCCGACGCACCAGGTGGCGCTCTACCATGCGGGTTCGCTGGGAGCCGAAGTCCGGCTCTCTCATCCCTCGTCCGAACATCCCTGGTCTTCCGGTCGCGAGGACGGGCTCGTACTCCGATACTGGCGCCACGCCCGCCTCTCGGCCAACTTGGCTGCTCTTCTCACCCACAAGACAGAGGGCTCCTGCTGATGCTCCCACCCCTCCCCCGGGCGGTGCTGGGCACCGCGTTGGTGATGGCGACCACGTCCGCCGGATGCGGCGGCTCGGCCGTCGAACCCGCCGACGTGGTCCTGACGAACGGCAATGTCGTCACGATGGATCCAGTCCTGCCGCAGGCCGAGGCGGTTTCGATCATCGGCGACCGGATCGCGGCCGTCGGGGCCAGCTCCGAGATCGAACGCTTCGTCGGGCCCGGGACCCGGGTCATCGATCTCGCCGGGCGCCTCGTGGTGCCTGGTTTCATCGAAGGCCACGGTCACTTCATGCGTCTGGGCGAGGCCCAGATGATCCTGGATCTGACCACCGCCGAGAGCTGGGCCGACATCGTCGACATGGTGTCCGAGGCCGCGTCTTCCGCGGAACCGGGGGCCTGGATCGACGGGCACGGTTGGCACCAGGAGAAGTGGACGTCCGTGCCCGAGCCCAACGTGGACGGCGTGCCGTTCCACGCCGAGTTGAGCGCGGCGTCCCCCGACAACCCGGTTAACCTGTCTCACGCCAGCGGCCACGCCTCGTTCGCGAACGCCCTGGCCCTCGAAATGGCCGGAATCGACGCCGAGACACCCGATCCGCAAGGCGGAACGATCGTCCGGGACCCGGAAGGGAACCCCACCGGTCTGCTCCGGGAAACGGCTCAGCGGCTGGTGGGCGCCGTGAAGGCCGATGCGGATGCCGCCCGGACGCCGGAGGAGATCGACGCGGCCCGACGCCGTGCGGTGAAGCTGGCGGGCGAAGAAGCGCTGTCGAAGGGCGTGACCACGTTCCATGACGCGGGGTCGAGCTTCGAGACCATCGACGTGTACCGGGTCCTGGCCGACGAGGGTCAGCTTCCGGTGCGCCTGTACGTGATGGTGCGCTACGAGACCAACGAGGCCATCGCGGAACGCCTGCCCGAATACCGCACGGTCGGATACGGAAACGGCTTCCTCACGGTCCGGGCCATCAAACGCCAGATCGACGGCGCCCTGGGGTCCCACGGCGCCTGGCTGCACGAGTCGTACGAGGATCTGGAGTCGAGCACGGGGTTGGTGCTGGAGACGGTGGAAGAGGTGGCCCGAACCGCGGAGATCGCTCTGGAGCACGACTATCAGGTCAACACCCATGCCATCGGCGACCGGGCCAACACCGAGGTTCTCGACATCTACGAGGCGGCGTTCGGGGCGGCGGGCGCAGCCGATCGGAGATGGCGGATCGAGCACGCCCAGCACCTGGTGCCGGAGGACATCGAGCGTTTCGTCGAGCTCGATGTCATCGCGTCCATGCAGGGCGTGCACGCCACGTCCGACGCGCCGTGGGTGCTCCGGCGGTTGGGCGAGGAGCGCGCGGCCAGCGGCGCCTACCTCTGGCGGAGCCTGATCGACGCCGGCGTCGTGGTCACGAACGGCACCGACACACCCGTCGAGGACATCGACCCCATCGCCAGCTTCTACTCCTCCGTGTCCCGTGTGGACGTCAACGGCGACGTGTTCTACGGGGGACAGAGGATGACCCGGGACGAGGCGTTGGCCTCGTACACGATCAACAACGCCTACGCGGCGTTCGAGGAGGGCGAGAAGGGCTCGATCACGCCAGGCAAGGTCGCGGACCTCGCCGTGCTGTCGGCGGACATCATGACCATACCCGAAGATCAGATCCCCTCGGCACGGGTGGACTACACGCTGGTGGCCGGCGAGGTACGGTTCGAGCGGGAGCCCTGAATCGGCCCCGGTGAAGTCGGCCTGGTAAACCTGGCACCGGCTTTGCTATTGTAGAACGGACCGCCGCCGACCCGGATCGGGGCCGCCGCCGGAGCCCGGCCTGGGTACGCCTGGGCAAAGGACCGCGTAACCGGAAGTGATGTGAGGAGTTAGGGGGGAGCCCCCCAGGGGTGGACGTGCTCAAACGCTGTCTTTTCTGCCACAAACGGTTTCCCAAAACCGAACGCTTTGGTCGTTTTCGGTCAGGGCGGCGTGTGGCCTACGACCCCGGGCAGGGACGCCTCTGGGCCGTCTGCGACCGCTGTCACCGGTGGAATCTGGCCCCTATCGAAGAGCGGGGCGAGATCCTCTATCAGCTCGAGAAGCTGTGCCGTGACGACGGCCACCTGATCGCCCACACCGCCAACATCTCACTCCACGAAGTCGGTCGGATCATGCTCGTCCGTGTCGGACGGGCGGACCTGGCCGAACAGGCGTGGTGGCGCTACGGCCGGGAGATGGCCAGGCGTCGCCGGAGCTTCGACAGCACCGGATCCAGGCTGACCGCCATGACCTTCGGCGCCATGGCCTACATGGGCGAAATGGTGGGGATGACCGACCTGGACCTGGATATCACCTGGGACGACAATCCCATGGCCGACATCCTCCGCTGGCGGCGCTTCGGCTGGGCCGCGTGGCACGGCCGGGTGGATTGCGCGTTCTGCGGAAGCACGCTGAGAGCCCTCCGATACGACCTGTCCTGGTGGGTCTATCCGATCAAGGGTGAAGACGGGAGCATCAGCGTGGGCGTGCCGTGCCCCCGGTGCGATCCGTGGACGCCCGAGAAGGTCTACCGCATCGACGGCGAGCCGGCCGAGAACGCCCTGCGACGGGTGCTGGCCTACCAGCACATCCAGGGGGCAAGCGAGTCCACCATCAAGGACGCCGCCAAGCAGATCGACCTCGCCGGGTCCGCGTCGAACTACCTGGAGCGGGCGGTGGACGAACGGTCCAGCCTCTGGAAGATGGGGCCGACCCTGTCGATCGCGCTGGAGATCGCCGTGAACGAGGGAGCGGAGAAGCGCATGCTGGAGCTGGAGCTCCAGGCCCTCGAGTTCATGTGGAAGCGGGAAGAGGAGCTGGCCCGGATCATCGACGAGGAGCTGACCTCTCGTCGCCGATTGGAAGCCCACCGCCGGTTCCTTCCGGTGCATCTCCTGCCTCGAAAGGGGTCCTGAGCCCCCCGTCTTGAGGCTCCGTTCGCGGCCCTGGCGTGGTGCTCTGAGGGCGCCGCGGTTCAGCGACCCCGGTCAGCGACCCCTGGGACTGTTGAACATCTCCGCTTCGGCCAGATAGGACCCGTCGGCCTGGCGGCGGTACACCACCATGTACTTGCCGATGTCGTTGAACGGGTGGCCGTGCCGGGGGCGCAGCGTCCGGCGGAACGCTCCGGTCTCGTACACCAGGTCACCCGAGCCCGAGACCTTCGTGGGGCGGAGCTCGAGGTTGATCAGGCCCTGCTCCGGAGCTTCACGCCAGAATCTGAGCACGGCGTCTCGTCCCTCGATGGCGGGCTGGTCCGGAGGAAGAAGGCGGATGTTCGGCGCGTAGAACCCCGTGACCATGCCCTCGATGTCGCCCTCGAGCAGTCGTGCGAGACGGGCCTCGCGGACCTCCTGGATGGCCTGGGTCAGGGTGTCTTGATCCTGGGTCACGCGCGTTCTCCAAGCAGGGTGGATTCGGTCCCGCTCCGGGGCCGCCCCGTGGGTCCGGAGGGGCCGCGCCCTTCCCGAATCTAGGCGCCCGCCGGTTGGCGTGCGAACCGTGATGGCCCCCGGGAGGTCGGGTCCGTACACTTGTGCCCATGAATCCACGCCCTGACTACGACCTCCAGGCCTGGCGCGGTCAGGTGCCCCTCCTGGAACGGTTCATTCCAATGAACCACTGCTCCCAGGCGCCTCTGACCCTGCGCACCCGGGCGGCGGCGGAGGCCTACCTGGAGTCCTGGGATCGGGACGGGATGGACTGGGGGCCCTGGATCGAAGAAGTGGAGCGGGCCCGGACCGAGTTCGCCCGACTCATCAACGCCGAGCCCGACGAGGTCGCGGTCACCACGTCGGTGTCGGCCGCGACCGCCGCGATCGCCGGCGCCCTGGATTTCACCGACGGTCGGAACGGAGTTCTGGCCACCCGGGCCGAGTTCCCCACCGTGGGGCACGTCTGGCTGGCCCACGAGAAGTACGGAGCCCGGGTCGAGTGGGTCCCGGTGGAAGATGGCATCGTGCCCCTGGAGGCCTACGGGCCCGTCCTCGGGCCCCACGTCAAGGTCGTGTCCGCCTGCCACGGGTATTACCAGACCGGGTTCAAGCAGGACCTGGCCGCCATCGCCGAGATGGCCCACGACGCCGGCGCGTACGTCTACGCGGACGCCTACCAGACGCTCGGAACCTGCCCCATCGACGTGAAGGCGCTGGGCGTGGATTTCCTTGCCGGAGGTGTGCTCAAGTTCCTCATGGGCACCGCCGGGATCGCGTTCCTGTACGTGCGGCCGGCGTTGATCGAGCGACTCGAGACGACCGTGACGGGGTGGTTCGGTCGGGCCGATCCGTTCGCCTTCGAGGTCGACCGGCTGGACTGGGCGGCCTCGGCTCGACGGTTGGACACCGGCACACCTCCGGTACTCAACGCCTGGATCGCTCGAGAAGGCCTCTCGATCATCAACGAGGTGGGTCCGGATCGGATCGAGGCCTGGACCGAGCTCCTGTCCCAACGACTCCTCAGCGGCGGCGCCGATCGGGGCCTCCAGGTCCTGGGCGACGTGCAGGGCCGGTCCAAAGCGCCCACTACCGCCTTCGTCTGCGATGGGGACAGCCACGCCGTGGAGGTGGCCCTGCGTGAACGGGGCGTCCTGGCGTCCGCCCGTGGACCCGCGATTCGTCTGGCGCCCCACTTCTACTCCACGTTCGACGACGTCGACCGAGCCCTCGACGCCCTCGCCGATGTTCTGAGGCCGGATTGAGACTGCCATGAGCGGCCGCCGGGAAGTCTTCGCCAGTCGGCTCGGTCTCCTGGCCACGATGATCGGCGTGGCGGTCGGAATCGGGAATGTCTGGCGGTTTCCCTACATGGTGGGCCGATTCGGCGGAGCCGCGTTCATCGCCTTCTACCTGCTCCTGGTGGCCGTGATCGGTATCCCGGCCCTCATGACCGAATGGTCCCTGGGCAAGTACACGCGCCGTGGACCGCTGGGGGCCTACGAGCGTGCCGGCGTGCCGGGGGGGCGGGTCCTGGGTGGCGTCCTTTTCCTGGGACTGGCGTTCGCGAACGCCTACTACTGCAACGCGGTGGGCTGGGTCCTCTACCACGGCGTGGCCGAGCTCGCGCACCTGGGGGGTGGAGGGCTGGAGGGGGCCCGCATCCTGCCGCCCGACACGGGCCTGAGCGTCGAGGCCCTGAGCCTCCAGATGCTGATGACGGGCATCGTGATCCTGAGCGCGACCATCGTGGTGGTGCGGGGGCTGCGAGGGGGGATCGAGCCCGCCAGCCGGGTGCTCACGCCGTTGGTGTTCGTGGCGTTGCTCGTCCTCCTGGTCCGGTCCGTCACGCTGCCGGGGGCGGGTGAGGGGTTGGCGTGGCTGTTCCGCTTCGAGCCTGGAAGCCTGACGGCCGGTGCGGCCATCGCGGCCCTGGGTCAGATGGTCTTTTCGCTGGCGCTGGGGGGGACCTTCATGGTCGTGTACGGCTCCTACCTCGCCGAGGACATGCCCCTGGAGAACAGCGCCGTGTGGACCGTGATCGGTGACACGGGAGCGGGCCTTCTGGCGGGGCTGGCGATCTTCCCCGCGGTGTTCGCCCTGGGGCTGGAGCCGTCCAGCGGGCCGGGGCTGCTGTTCTTCACGTTGCCGGGCGTGTTCGCGGAGATCCCGCTGGGCACGGCGGTCGGCGCGCTCTTCTTCCTGGCCCTCGGGGGCGCGGCCCTCATGTCCGCGATCGCGGCATTCGAGGTCCTGGTGGCCGGCGTAGTGGACAACACGGCGCTGTCCCGGACCCGGGCGTCCTGGATCGTCGCCGCCGTGGTGTTCCTCCTGGCCGTCCCGCCCATGATCAACATGGGGATCTTCGTGCCGTGGGACCTGACGTTCGGGTCGGGCTTCCAGACGTTCGGTGCCCTGGCGGCCGCGTTGACGGTGGGTTGGGCGGTGGACCGTAGCACGGCCCTGAAGCAGCTGGCGGTGGAGGGCAAGGGTCGGGCGGGCCCTCTCCTGTTCTGGGTCCGGTATGTGATTCCCGGATCCATCCTGGCGGTGGGGATCTGGTGGGTGCTCACTGACCTGCTGGGAGTCGTCGGCGCCGACGTTTGAATCTTTTTCCGCTCCTTCTCGTAGAGTCCAATGAATGCGAAGGACGGGGAGGGGTGGCGGTGGTGGTTGGGGCCCGTGGTGCGTGCAGGCACCACGGGCCCGTTTATTTCCTCGGCCGGCCCCGACGGATCGCCGCGATACTGGCGCGACGTCGGCGGATGTGGATCTTGGGAACTCCGCATCCGTTGCGCCCTACAAAAGGTCGAGACCGGATGCGGCGATCCGACCGGACCGTCGTGGGCCTCCCGAAGGGTCCACGCCCAGGTCGATGACGTCCGACGACACCGCTTGATGAAAGACAGTACGGCATGGCAATGACGCCCTGGGTGATGCGCCTGCTGGTGGCGAACATCCTGATGTTCTTCCTGATCGCGCCGCCGGGGTCGCAGCTGTATGCGCTGCTCGCCCTGCAGCCGTACCGGCTGGCTCTGCAGCCGTGGGGCGTCGTCACGTACATGTTCCTGCATGCGAACGGGATGCACATCCTGTTCAACATGTTGATGCTGTTCTTCTTCGGTCCCCGGCTGGAGTTGAAGCTGGGCAGCTCGGGCTTCCTGAAGCTCTACTTCATCAGTGGCGTGGGCGGCGCGATTCTGTCGATCATCTTCGCGCCGTACGCCGCGGTCGTGGGCGCCTCGGCTGCCGTGTTCGGGGTCACGATCGCGTTCGCCAAGTACTGGCCCAAGGAGAACATCTACATCTGGGGCATCCTGCCCGTGCCTGCGTGGGTGCTGGCGTTCTTCCTGATTGCCACCAACCTGTTCAGCGGCATTTCCGGACAACAGACCGGCGTGGCCCACTTCGCCCACCTGGGCGGCGCGCTGTTCGGCTACCTGTATCTGGTGCTCCGTGATCGAAAGGCGGGTGCGGCCAAAGCGGCCTGGCAGAAGAAGGTGGCGCCGCCCTCGGCCCAACAGTCCGACCGCGAGGCCATGCGGCGCTGGGCCAGCATCCAGCCCGATCACCTCCACGAGTTGAATCGGGAAGAGGTCAACGTCCTCCTGGGCAAGGTCAACCAGAACGGCGTGGCGAGCCTGACCCAATCCGAGCGGGCGTTCCTGGACCGGATGGCGCAACGCTGACCCAGGCGGGTCACGCCACCCGCTGATCGCAGCAGCCGCCGTCCAGCGGACACAGCGGCGGCGGCTGGTCCACACCGCTTGCTCGCTTCGGATCCGCCCGATACCCTCGGGGGCTCGTGCGCCGGACCCGGTCCGGTGCCATGCCGACCCCCATCGGATGGACCAGGTGATGCCCGTAGACCAGGTGATGCAGGCCCGCTCCCCTCGCGGCAGATCGCGCTTCGGATCCAACGTCCAGAACTCGCTCCCGACCGCCCTGCCGGTCGTTGCTCTGGCGCTGGCCATGGGGGTCTCGTCCGCGGCTGCCCAACAGGCCCTGGAGTTCGAGATCCCCATCGGGTTCGCCGCCGAGACGGCCGCTCGAGAGGCGTTCTGCGAGGCCCGCTTCATGGGCATGCCTTCTTCGGACGCGTTCCGTGAGCACCTGCGCATCATCACCTCGACGCCACACCCCACGGGGTCCGCCGCCCAGGTCGAAGTGGGGCACTACCTCGGCCGCGTCATGCGTGCCGCCGGTCTCGACGTGACCGAGCACCCCTACGACGTCTACCTGCCCCAGCTCACCGACGACGTGGAGGCCCACATCGTCACGCCCGAGGCCATGCAGCTCTCCAACCGCGAAGCGGCCCTGCCCGAGGACCGGTTCAGCGGACACCCGGACCTTTTGAACGGATGGAACGCCTTCAGCGGCAGCGGAGACGTCACTGGAGAAGTGGTCTACGCCAACTTCGGCCGCCGGGAGGACTACGAGGCTCTGGACTCCATGGGCATCGCGCTGGAGGACAAGGTGGTGATCGCCCGGTACGGCGGGAACTTCCGCGGCTTCAAGGTCCTGTTCGCCGAGCAGCGGGGCGCCGCCGGCGTGATCATGTTCAACGACAAGCCGACGGAGGAGGTGGACGGGTATCCTGAGGGCCCCATGCTGAACGGCGACATCATCCAGCGGGGATCCGTGCTCACCCTGCCCTGGACCGGTGATCCCCTGACCCCCTTCGAGCCCGCGCTGCCGGTGGACGGTGACGTCCAGGTGGAGCGCCTCGACCCGAGCGAGGTGCCCTTCCACTCCATTCCCGTGCTGCCCCTGGGCTACAACGCCGCGTCCGAGATCCTGTCCCGGATGACCGGCGACCAGGCGCCCGAGGATTGGCAGGGCGGCCTCGACCTGCCCTATCGGCTGACCGGTGGCAGTGGGCTGACGGTTCGGGTTCGGGTGAATCAGCCCCTGGCCCTCACCCGGGCGGTGAACGTGGTGGGCACCCTGGAGGGCACGGACTTCCCGGACGAGTGGTTCATCCTCGGCGCCCACTACGACCCCTGGGGGTTCGGAGCCGTGGACCCCAACGGCGGCACGGCGATGCTCCTGACCCTGGCCGAAGCGTTGGGCGAGCTGGCGGACGAAGGGTGCCGGCCTCGTCGTTCGATCATGATCGCCCACTGGGACGCCGAGGAGTACGGGATCATCGGATCGACGGAGTGGGTCGAGCAGTATCGGCCCGAGCTCGAGGCCGGGGCGGTGGCGTACATCAACGCGGACGCGGCGGTGTCCGGACCCAACTTCAACTCGTCGTCGTCTCCGTCGCTGAAGCAGCCCATCCTGGACGTGATCAAGAAGGTCCGGTACCCGGGCGAAGAGCGGTCCGTCTACGACTGGTGGAGCGCGCGGGCCGAAGGGTCTCCGACCATGGGCAACCTGGGCGGCGGCTCGGACCACGTGGCCTTCTACACCCACGCTGGCGTACCGTCGGCCAGCATGGGCAGCGGCGGCCAGAGCGGCATCTACCACTCCAACTACGACAACTTCGCCTGGTTCGAGCGCTTCGGGGACAAGGACTGGGTGTTCGGTCCGATGATCGCCACGGCGGATGGTCTGCTCTCACTCCGTTTCGCCAATGCCGACCTGCTGCCCTACGACGTGGTGCGCTATGCCGTCGACACCCGGACCCACGTGGAGACGCTGCTCGAAGTGGCCGGCAACCGCGAGGTCGAAGTGGACCTGACCCGCCTGGTGGACGCGACCCGGCTGCTCGAGGACGCGGCCGTGGCGCTGGATGATGCCCGAAGCCAGCGCGTGGCCCGCGGCCCGGTGCCCAACGCAGACGCCGCGAGGATCAACGCGGCCCTCATCGGCCTGGAGAAGGCCTGGCTGGATGACCGGGGCCTGCAGCAGCGGCCCTGGAGCCGCTCGTTGTACGTATCGCCGGATCCGTTCAGCGGATACGCATCGTGGATGCTGCCGGGCGTCCGGTTCGAGATCGAGACGGACGACGCGGACCAGGTCCCGGAGTGGGAGATGCGCTACGTGGAGGCCATCGACCGGTTGACCGAGCGCATGCGGGCGACGACGGAGCTCATCGAGGGGAGCTGATAGCCCTCTATTGGGGCACGCAGATACAGGTCACCCTCAGGGTGAATTCCTGGTCCCGTTCGTCGGCCTGGATCCGGCGTGGACGGCTGGCCAGGTTCACGCAGCGCGTGTTGGGAAGGCAGCCCGGGCCGTCACAGATGTCGCCTCCACCCACCAGGGTCGCTCGCGGGGGATCCCAGTAGGCCGGCGCCCTCCGGCCCGACCACTCCATTTCGAGCGCGTACTGCCCGACCAGATCGGGACCCTCGCCGTCAGCGTCGCCGGCCTCGGTCAGGTCGACTTCGCAGCGCGCCTCCTTGCGGGCCCGTTGCCCGTCGGTGAGCACGGCCGTGACCGCGATGGTGGTCGGCAAGGCGCCCACGCCGCCGTCACAGTCGTTGCGCAACTCGACACCGCCGTGGATCCGGTAGGTGCCGAACATCTCGACGGCCGCGCCATCCCCGCCGAGCCCCGGCTTGCGGACACGCCAGATCAGCGCAATCAACACGGCCCCGAAGGCCACCCCCAGAGTCCAACCCATCCGCACCTCGCTTCGAGAGGTTCAACGCCCCGTCCGTCATTGTATCTACGTCGGCTCGGGTTCGTTAGGTTTCCGGAGAACGGTAAACATTTGACGTCGACGTTCGAGACCGCCGCTGGACTCACGAAGCGGGTCGGACCGGTCGATGCAGAGAATACGGCTTGCGGGATCCCGAAGAGGGCGCTTCAGGTACCAGGAAGGCCATGAAGAGCGAAGCAACATCGATTCGATGGATCCGGGTCATGGGTCTGGCGCTGGTATTGGCGCTGACGGGTCCGGGACCTGGACTCCTCGCGCAGGCGCCGCCGGCCACCGGGGGCGACCAAGCGTCGTCAGAAGGCGTGAAGCCCGACGCGGCGACGGCGGAGGCCCTGGAAGCGGACGCGGCATCGTCGGCCACAACGGTCGCGGCGGAACGGCGCCCTGTGGACGTGCCCCCCTGGTTGGTCGCTCGCCTGGACCGGGCCGCCGAACAGGGCATCCGTGAGGGCATCACGCCGGGAGCGTCCCTCGTGATCGGGTTCGGAGGCCAGGTGGCGCTGACCCGGAGCTGGGGCCGTCTCGACTGGGCGCCCGACGCGCCCGAGATGACCGATTCCAGCATCTACGATCTGGCCTCCCTGACCAAAGCCATGTCCACCACCGTGGTGGCCATGAAGCTGGTCGAGCAGGGCCGCCTCGATCTGGACGCACCGGTCTCGACCTACCTGGGCGGCTGGCCGTCGACGGGGTCACGAGGGAGTATCACGGTTCGACACCTCCTGACCCACACGTCGGGATTGCCGGCAGCCGCTCGTCTGTGGCGCTCGAATCGCGGCCGCGAAGCGTATGTGGGCGCCATCGCGGAACTGTCGCTGCAGGGCAATCCCGGCCAGGTCCAGATCTATTCGGATCTGGGCATGATCCTCCTCGGCGTCGCCATGGAAGAGATCACGGGGTCGACGCTGGACGTGTTGACCCGTGACTGGGTCACGGCACCGCTCGCCATGAACGAAACGGCGTACCGCCCCACGAAGGTGGGTCTGCCCATGTCCCGGATCGTGCCCACGGAGTTGAACCCAAACAGCGGGCAGAAGACGCGCGGCACGGTCCACGACGCCAACGCACACGCCATGGGAGGGGTGGCGGGTCACGCGGGGCTCTTCGGATCCGCCCGGGACCTGGGCGTGTTCGCCGGGGCCCTCCTCTGGGAAACCCCGGCTCCTCTGGCCTGCCAGGCCACCGTCGATCGATTCGCGTCCCGCGAGGATCCGGCGTCCCGCTTCAGCCTGGGCTGGGAGAAACCGGTGCCCGAAGTCATCTGGAGCGACTTCTTCACGGATGACGCCTTCGGCCACACCGGCTTCACCGGCACCAGCTTGTGGATCGACCCCGAGCACGACCTGTTCGTGGTGTTCCTCACGAGCCGGCTGAACTCGGACCTGGGCGAAGACGCGATCCACGACCTCCGGCGCTGGTTCCACCGGGCGGTGCACGGCTGGATCGTGGACCCCATGTCGGCACCGGCGATCGCCCGGGCGGCGGCCGAACCGCCGACCGCAGATCCCTTCGACGCGCAGTGCGTCTCGCCGGAAGACGGCTGACCCGGACGGCTCCCAACACTCCCCGATGCCCGTCCAGGCAGCGGATTTCTCCTGACAACGGCCCATGGGGATTGCCCCATGGAGTTGCGCCGCCCACATCTGCACCATTCATACAGTGAGGACGAGTGTGTCCGGTGGACTCCCCCCCGGCGGGCCACGCATCGACTGAGCCTTGAGAACGGGGACAGAGGTGGGTATGGCACAGAGGGGGAAAGGGCACCGTCGTTTGGGCGCATGGCGCTCAGTTGCGTGCTTCGTGGCAGCGCTGGTCGTCATTCCGTCGGTGGCGGCCGGGCAGGAAGCCGGGTCCACCGCCGAGGGCGAACAGGACGAAGAGTCCAAAGCCCTGGATTCGACCGCGACCCAGTGGAGCTTCCAGTTCGCGTGGCAGAACATGACCTACCACGCCGACACGCTCGACGACGGCACCGTGCGCAAGGCGGGGGCGGACGACTACGTGCAACTCAGGATCGTCGCACCCGTCGCCCTGAAGTCGCTGACGATTCTACCTCGGCTGACCATTCGCCACTACGAGGTTCCCCAGTTCGATTCCACAGGGGCTCAAACCGGCTCCGCCTCGGGCTTGGGTAACACCGAGCTCTTCGCACTGATCATCCCCAGATCCTGGGATTGGGGGACAGGTAGGACAGGGCTGGGTCCGCTGGTGACCGCGCCGGGCAACGAGAAGGTCGCTCGAGACGAATGGGGCTACGGACTGGCCGGAGCGGTGGTGAACACGTCGGGTCGTTGGTTCTACGGCCTGCTGCTGACCCAGTCTTGGCGCGCAATCAACCCCACTGCGCTGCCCCCGGGCAACACAGACGTCAATCCCCTCGGTATCGCTCCGTTCCTGAACTACCGCATCGGGAGCGGATGGTACGTGGGCAACGGCGACATGGTCGCCCTGTACGACTGGGATTCCAAGAAGTTCTACCTTCCGATCGGCGTTCGTGTCGGCAACGTGCTGGTCCAGGAGAAGGGCAGCTGGAACTTCTATGCCGAGTATCAGACCAGCGCGATCTACCAGGACTATCCAGGCCCGGCGGTGAAGAACTCGATCCGGGTCAACGTGACGTACACCATGCCGGTGGGCTGAACGTCCGAATACCGGCCTCCGCGCGCTTCCCCCCTCGCGGTAGACCTACGACGGAGGAATCGATGAACGCGCTCCTGAAGGTATGCCGCTGGCGCAACGCGGTCGCCATCGGGTTGGGACTGTTCTTCGCGGTCCCGGCCGATGCCCAGGAAGGAAATCCACCGGGAATGGTGCCGGTCCCCGAGGACGAAGAGTCCATGACCCGGCCGGCCCACTACTCACCGTACGCCGGCCGCGCATTCCCGACCCAGGTCTACTGGGGCGACACCCACCTGCACACCTACAACTCTCTCGACGCCCGGGGCTTCGGCGTCACTTTGGGCCCCGAGGATGCCTACCGGATCGCCCGGGGTGAGCAGGTCACGTCCACCCACGGCCTCGAAGTGAAGCTATCGCGGCCACTGGACTTCCTGGTGGTGTCGGACCATTCCGATGGCATGGGCGCCATGGTGGAGATCATCGCCGGCAATCCCATGCTGCTGAAGGACCCCACTGTGAGGGAGTGGCACAACCGCATGGCTGCTGGTGGCGAAGAGGCCTTCGGTGCCACCATGGACGTGATCAACAGCTTCAGTCAGGGGCAGATCCCGGAGATCCTGCTGGATCCGGACTTCTCCCAGAGCGTGTGGGACGACTACATCGACACGGCCGCGCGCTTCAACGAGCCGGGCCGCTTCACGGCCATGATCGGCTACGAGTGGACCTCCACGGAGAACGGTAACAACCTCCACCGGAACGTCCTCTACCGGGACGATGGCGATGTGGCTCGGCGCATGATCCCGTACACCACCTCCGAGAGCTTCAACCCGGAGGACCTGTGGCGGTGGATGGCCCGCTACGAAGAAGAGACCAACGGTCGGGTCCTGGCCATCGCCCACAACGGCAACATGTCCAACGGGATCATGTTCCCGGTGGAGACCAATCCGGCTACGGGGCGGCCGCTCACGGGCGATTATGTGGAACGGCGGGCCCGATGGGAGCCCCTCTACGAAACCACGCAGATCAAGGGCGACGGAGAGGCGCATCCGTTCCTGTCACCCACCGACGAGTTCGCCGACCACGAGACGCTGGAGCTGGGCAACCTCAACCTGACCGTGGTCAAGACCGAGGACATGCTCCAGTACGAGTACACCCGCGAAGCCCTGAAGAACGGCCTCAAGCTCGAGACCCAGCTGGGCACGAACCCGTACAAGTTCGGCCTCATCGGCTCGACGGACGCCCACACCGCCATCCCGTCCGCGGAAGAAGAAAACTACTTCGGCAAGCATGCTGGCACCGAGCCCGACGCAGGACGCTGGGATCACCCGATGGCCAAGTTCGCGGGTCGGCAATACGACGGCTGGGCCATGTCGTCGTCGGGGTACGCCGCCGCGTGGGCTACGGAGAACACCCGCAAGGCGCTCTGGGACGCCATGGCACGCAAAGAGACCTACGCCACCACGGGCCCCCGCATGATCATCCGCTTCTTCGGTGGCTGGGACTTCGAAGAGGCCGACGCGGCGAACCGACTCCCCGCTGCCGTGGGCTACACGAAGGGCGTGCCCATGGGCGGCGAGCTGAGCTCGGCTCCCGCCGGTGGCTCGCCTCGCTTCCTGGTGGCCGCGCTGAAGGATCCCCTGAGCGGCAACCTGGACCGCATCCAGATCGTGAAGGGCTGGCTCGACGCGGCGGGTGAAACCCACGAGCGGGTCTACGACGCGGCCTGGGGCGACGCGGATCGGCGTCAGGCCGGTTCTGACGGAAGAGTCCCGGCCGTGGGGAACACCGTGGACGTGCCCAACGCCACCTGGACCAACACCATCGGCGACCCCGAGCTGATCACGGTTTGGGAAGACCCCGACTTCGATCCCGGCGTGAAGGCGTTCTACTACGCCCGGGTGATCGAAATCCCCACGCCTCGCTGGACGGCGTACGACGCGAAGCGCTACGGCGTCACCATGGACGACAACGTCTGGATGACGATCCAGGAGCGGGGCTACACGAGCCCGATCTGGTACAACCCGAACTGAGTCTGAATCCGGGCGATAGACAGAGTAGCAGACCAATGCTGGAGAAAGGCCGTCTTATGTCGAACGCCAAGTCCATAGCCGTCGCAATCCTCGCCGTTGTGGGCACAGGCGCCCCGGGAGTTGCCCAGATTCGCCCCGACTCGGCGGCACTGCCCGAGCAACAGCGGATCTACTCCCCGTACGTGGCCCGAACAGCACAGAACAACCTGTTTTCCGAGGGCCTCTATTGGGGCGACACACACCTCCATACGAGCTACTCGACCGACGCCGGCATGATCGGAAATACCCTACCGCCCGAGACCGCGTACCGGTTCGCGCGCGGTGAAGAAGTGATCACCAGCACCGGTCAACGGGCCCGGCTCGTTCGGCCGCTCGACTTCCTGGTCGTGTCGGACCACGCCGCCAATCTGGGTCTGGCCCCGATGATCGCCGAGGCCAACCCGGACCTGCTCGCTACCGAGTACGGAAAGCGCTTCTACGACATGGTGAAGGCCGGAGAGGGATACCAGGCCTTCCGGATCTGGGGCTTCGAGGGGGTTGCGCAGAACCGTGACCTCATCAACAGCCCCAAGATGGCGCGGACGGTTTGGGATCGGGAGATCGCGGCAGCCGACCAGTTCAATCAGCCGGGCGTCTTCACCGCGTTCATCGGCTACGAGTGGACCTCGCTGAACAGGCCCGGCGCGCCGAGCAACCTACACCGAGTCGTCGTCTTCAAAGACGACGCGTCCAAGGCCGGCCAGATCATTCCCTTCACCACCTTCGACTCCTACGACCCCGAGGACCTGTGGGCGTGGATGGCGTCCTATGAGGCGAACACCGGAGGCAGCCTGCTCGCCATTCCCCACAACGGCAACCTGTCCAACGGGATCATGTTCAACGTGGATCGCCTGAATGGGCAGCCCATCGACCGGGCCTACGCCGAGATGCGGGCCCGCTGGGAGCCACTCTACGAAGTCACACAGATCAAAGGAGACGGTGAAACGCATCCCAAGCTTTCCCTCACGGACGAGTTCGCCGACTACGGGACCTGGGACAAGGGCGACATCGCCGGGTTCGCGCCCAAGGAAGACTGGATGCTCCAATATGAATACGCCCGCAGCGCCCTACAGGTCGGACTCCAGCTGGAGGAGCGGACCGGCGTGAACCCCTTCAAGTTCGGCATGATCGGAAGCACCGATGCCCACACCAGCCTCGCGGCGACGCGGGACGAGAACTACTGGGGCAAGTTCGCCGGCACGGAGCCGGCTCCCGACCGGTACGAGCATTATGTGATCCAAGCGGCCAGCGGGGACGAAAGTCTCTCGACCTTCGCGTGGGAGGAAGTGGCGTCTGGCCTGGCGGCGGTATGGGCCCGGGAGAACACCCGAGAGGCGATCTTCGAGGCGATGCGGAAGAAGGAGACCTACGCCACCACGGGTACCCGAATCACTGTTCGTTTCTTCGGAGGGTGGGACTACGAATCCGATGACGTGTACCGCCCGGACGCCGTGTCGATCGGGTATGACCGCGGGGTGCCCATGGGGGGCGACCTTCCCATCTCGGGCGGCGGTGACTCCCCAGTGTTCATGGCAGGCGCGCTGAAAGACCCGACCGGAGCCAACCTCGACCGCATCCAGATCGTGAAGGGTTGGGTGGACGCTGCGGGCGAAAGGCACGAGCGGATCTACGACATCGCCTGCGCCGACGGTCGGAGCATCGAGGACCAGAGGTGTGACGGGGACGTCGGCAACACGGTCGACGAAGCCAACGCCACGTACCTGAACAGCATCGGGGACGCAGAGCTCCGTGCCGTCTGGACCGATCCGGACTTCGACCCGGATCTCCGGGCGGTCTACTATGTCCGTGTGCTGGAGATCCCGACACCCACCTGGCAGGCATATGACGCCGAGTTCTACGGCATCGAAATGCCTCCCCAGGTGCCACTGAGTCATCAGGAGCGGGCGTACACGAGCCCGATCTGGTACAACGCGAACTGAATCCTGACGTGACCTACGACGGTACCCACGTCCCGGATCCGGGCCAGCCCGGAAAAACCAAGGCCACGCTCCAGCTTTCCCGGCTGGAGACCCTCTCGGACGTGGTCTTCGCTCTGGTGCTGTGGCGCCTGTTCACCCTCATCCCCATCCCCGACCAGGAAGAGTGGGGCTGGCGGTCCATCGGGGAGTTCTTCCAGGACGAGCTGACCACGTTCATCTCGGTGGCCATCGGTTTGGCGTTCACGATCATCTACTGGATCCAGAGCAACGCCCTGCTCGGCGACCTGGAGCGCACCGACGTTCGGCATACGGTGCTGGCCATCCTTCAACTCTTCATGCTCCTGGTGTTCCTGAGCATCGTGGGCCTGAGCGTGTCGCTGGAGCCGTCCACTGGCATGCGAGCGCTGGAGAGCGGCGCCACCGCCCTGGTGGGCATTGCCGGGTCGCTAGCCTATCGGTACGCCATCAAGGACCGGCGTCTGTTGAGGGACGACGTCAGCGACGAAGAAGCGGTGGCCTTGGCGGACCGGGTCAGCGCCGAGCCCCTCACCGCCATGTGCACCCTGGCCCTGGCACCCTTTCCCATCGTATGGGAACTGACCTGGTTCAGCTATCCCCTCATGATCCGCCTGGTCCGGAGGCGTCGGGTGAAGAAGGAGGGGGGGTGAGGTGTCGAAGGCACGACCGGAGCCGGTCTGGGGCCGCTGCCACGGGCTTGGCGCTGATCCTGATCGGCCACATGGGCGCTGCGGCGCCGGCCCCGGCCCAGGAGCTCGAGCCTCGACTCCTGTCCAACGCGCCGACCGGCACGAACTTCGCCATCCTGGGCTATGCGTTCTCCAGCGGCAACACGCTCCTGGACCCGGCTGTTCCGATCGACGACCTGGACTCGAACCTTCATACGTTGGTCGCCGCGTACGTGCGATCCTTCGGCCTTGCGGGCATGAACAGCAAGGTGGACGTGGTCCTACCGTTCGCGTTCGGGGATTGGAACGCGGTGTTCGAGGGGCAAGACACGACCCGGTCCATCGACGGCATGGGCGATCCCCGGGTCCGGTTGTCGGTGGGGTTCGCAGGCGCGCCGGCATTGGATTGGGGATCGTTCGCCGACTACCGGCAGGGGACGTTGGCAGGACTGAGCGTCCAGGCCATCGTGCCGCTGGGCCAGTACGACCCGGATCGCCTGATCAACCTGAGCTCCAACCGGTGGACGTTTCGCACACTGGTGGGCCTGTCCCAGGCCATGGAGCGCTGGGTCATCGAGCTGTACGGTGGGGCGTGGTTCTTCACCCGCAACAACGACTTCTTCGGGGGAGAAACCCTCGATCAGAAACCGCTTTACACGGCCAAAACCCACATCATCTATCTCTTTCCCCGGGGCCGCTGGCTCGCGCTGGACGTGGGCTACGGCATCGGGGGGCGCACCACCATCTCCGGAGAAGAAAGGGACACCCGAATCTCCACGTTCCGTTTCGGCGCTACCCTGGCGTGGCCGATCGGTCTCGGGCATACGCTGAAGTTCGTGGCCGCCACCGCGGTCAGGGTCGAGCGGGGCCCGGATTTCGACCTGTTCGGCGCCACGTACCAGCGGATGTGGGGGGGACGATAGACCACTTGTCTGGAGCGCCAGGCAAAGGAACCTTTCGTAGGCAGCATTCCACCCGGGCGGCGGTCCCCACGCCCCACTCGAGGAGGAGGCAGAATCCGATGCGAAGAACACTCTATATGGGCGTCGCGCTGCTTCTGGGCGTCGCCCCGCCTGATGCTGCCGCCCAGGGAGCCGTCGGACTCATCGCGGGTTTGAACAACTCGTCCATCAAGGGCGACGCGCCCGAGGGCATCACATGGGGCGGAAAGAGCGGGTTCACGATCGGATTGGCGGGTGAGTTGCGCCTGACCGACGACGTGAATCTGCTGGTCCAGCCCACCCTGACCAGCCGCGGCTCCAGCCTCGGCGTCGAGGTACAGGGCATGGAAGAGCCGGTGGACAGTGGCTCCGTGAGCCTCGACTACGTGTCCGTTCCCGTCCTGATCAAGGTGATGGCCGCGAGTCGCCGCACGTTCGTGACCAGTGGGCTCGACTTCGGATTCCTGACCGGTGCGACGCTGACCGAGGGCAGCGAAGAGAGCGACGTGAAGGACGCGGTCGAGGACTTCGACGTGGCCATCAACTTCGGCTTCGGCGGGGTCGTCTACGCGGGGAACCCGAACGTGACCCTCGAGCTCCGCTACTCCCAAAGCCTGCTGAACCTTTCCAAGGGCACGGAGGGCGACACGCAACTTCCGACTCGGTTCCGATCCAGCGGCTTTCAGTTTCTGGCCGGGGTGCTCCTGCCCCTGGGAGGTTCACGATGAACGCCATCAGATCCTGGTTCGTGCGATTCGGTGCGGTTCTGACACTCCTGCTGGCGGTTCAGCCGTTCGCCGCCACCGCCCAATCCGGCGAGGAACAGGGCAAGCGGCTACGAATCGGTGACCATCTCTTCGTTGCGAACCCGATCACCCCCGATGCCTTGCCGCGGACCTACGTTGCCCAGGAGTTGGGCATCGGCCAGGCGGTCGACATCGACTTCCTCCCGGAATTCGTGATCGGGGACGATACCATCCAGGGCCTGAGTGGCGATCTGCTCTACGCCCTGCTGGGGCTCGAATACCAGGCCCGGATCAAACCGTGGCTCGGGTTCTTCGGCAAGGTGGAGCTGTTGGGTCGGCTCGGCACCGACGTGGGCGCGTTGCTTTCGCAGGGCGCCACCGTTCTCACGGGCTTCGAATTGGGGTGGGTGGTCCGGGTCGTGGAGACCGACAAGATCGGGTTGTCCGCTACCGCCAACGTGTGGAACAACAGCTTCACGGGAATCAACCTGTTGGACTGGGTCGAAGGCATTGTGGACGATGAGCCGGTGGACCTGGTGCAGAACACCCCATCAGTGCGCGGGGGCGGCGGTCTCAGGTTCGCATGGGCGGCGAGCCAGCTCTTTGGCGTAACGGCCAATACCCTGGTGGGCTTTGGCGAATCCCGGGCCCGAAGGGGCGAGAACTCTGTGTCGTATACGCTTGCCGCGGGTGTGGACCTGGATCTGTACCAACGGTACTCGGTACCGCTGGGATTCGCGCTGGGGACTGAATTCAACAACGCGCCTCGCGAGGGCGACGAATTCGCGGACCGAGCGAATCGGGTCAATTTCCGAATCGCATACACCGGCCGGGAGGACTTCCTCATCGCGCTGCAACTCGGTTGGTCCCAACTGTCGTTCATCGAAGACACCGAAGACGACAACGTGAGCACCGGCGCGCTCTCGCTCAACACGAGGTACTACTTCTAGGGCCTTGATGTGATCGGCAGGCTCGCTCGCGGGTTCTTGCGAGTGCCCGGCGGCTGTGGGGCCGTCGGGCAGCTCGCACTCGTGAGCCTCCTGGCGGCAGGCCTCTCGACCGGAGCGGCGGTCTCCCCCGCCGCCGCCGCCCAGGTCGGGGCCCTGAGCGAGTTGAACATCCCCTACCTGCACTACTTCGGGTTCGGGGCGTTCAAGGTCGGCGAAGCCAACGTATGGGCGGTGCGGTTGCGGGTGACGCCCAGCCTGATCGACTACAAACCCCGCAAAGTGGGCCTCGCGCTGCGTCTGTCGAGCTCGCTGATCGGGATCCAACCCAACTCTGACCTGATCCCGGATGTGGGCAATATCGGGATCGTGACCCTGACGGCCGGCGCCGAGGTCCGGGTCAACGTCAACGACCGGTCCTTGATTCGGATGTTCGGTGACGTGGGCGCGGCGCTCGACACCAGATCGGACACCACCGGAGCATTGGGAGGATTCGGTGCTCTCTGGGAACTGGTGTTTCCCTGGAAGGAGTGGGAGCTCGGTCTTCAGCCCAGCGCCGATTTCCTGTGGAGCACCACCAGCGCCGAACGGCTGAACGACCACCTGTTCTCGTTCCAGGTGAAGTTCGACGCCCGGCACAATCTCGGCTTCCACATGTTCGGCAACCGGGCCCAGTTGGGCGGCTACGTGGACCTTGCCCACTTCGACGGCGACACGGACGTAGGTTCCGGGGGGACCAGAAGGGCCTTCGGCGACACCCAGTATGAATTGGGCGTGATCTTCGGCACCCACCCCCGGAAGAAGTTCATCCTGTTCAGGCCGCTGCTGAACGTGGGGTACCGGTGGGGAGAAAACTTCCGGGGGATCCGAATCGGGCTTGGCGACCGACTGACCCGACTACCACCGGTTCCGTAGTTGCGCCTTCAGTTGGTCGGGAGCGGAGGCGCCTGCCCAGCCGGGATCGGGGTCTTGTACGGCACGCCGCCAATCGCCTCGTCGTGGGCCTCTTTCGCACGGGCCAGAAGCTCGGAGTCCAGCATCAGCTCCGCTCCCATGAGGGCCAGGGCCTTGGCCGCGACCTGGGCGCCTTTCACTGCGGCCGGCGTTCCGTGCGACGCGCTCGTCGCCCAGGAGTGCCACGGGATGTGCTCCGCGGCGGTGGTGACGCTGAACTCCACCGTCGGCGTGATGTAGCTGACCTCCGCCACGTCGGAGGATCCGCCGTCTGCTGGTTCGAGCAAGGGCGCCAGGTGCTTGATCGTATCGTTGAGTCCCGACTCCTCGACCTCGGTGAACCGCTGTAGCTCCCGGGCGAACGCTTGGTCAGCCTCGTCGAACACCGGGGGCCCGACCCGCTCCAGGTTCGTCTGCATGGCTTCCTGCAGTGGCCGGATGTGGGTGTACGAGTGCACGCCCGTGATCAGGAACACCTCGTGCTCGGTGCGGGTCATCTGGGCGGCGCCCGCGGCGATGTCGGTGATCCACTCGTAGTTCTCTTCCACGGTGGTCCGCAGCGTGTCCCGGACGTAGTACCACACCTTCGCCGTCTCGGGCACCACGTTGGGCGCCTCGCCCGCGTTCGGGATCACGTAGTGGATCCGAGCGCTGGGCTCGATATGCTCTCGCATCATGTTCACGCCGTGGTTCATGAGCTCCACGGCATCCAACGCGCTGCGTCCGTTCCAGGGGTCCGCGGCTCCATGGGCCGCCTGGCCCCTGAACGTGACCTCGAAGTTGTTGAGCGATCGCGCCCGGTTGTTGCTGACGCCGGTTTCCTGTCCGGGATGCCAGACGATGGAGGCGTCCAGGTCGTCGAAGAGCCCGTCCCGGGCCATGTAGACCTTGCCGACCACCGTCTCTTCGGCCGGCGTCCCGTACAGGCGGACCGTCCCGGCGGTGCCATGGTCGTTCATCATGCGCTTGACGGCGATGGCGCCGGCGACGGAGGCGGCGCCGAAGAGGTTGTGCCCGCACCCGTGACCGTGGATGTGGCCATCCTCCCGGGGCGTGCGCATGGGCTCGATGGCGTTGCCGATGTTGGGCAGGGCGTCGAACTCGGCGAGCACGCCGAGGATCGGAGTCCCCGAACCCCAGGACGCCACGAAGGCCGTGGGCATGCCGGCCACGCCCCGCTCGACGGTGAACCCCTCCTCTTCAAGGATGTCCGCCAGGTACGCCGCGGACTGGGATTCCCGGAGCGCGATCTCCGAATAGTCCCAGAGCTGCATGGACATGTCGGCGACCAGGTCGTCCAGGGCGGTGGCGTGCTCCAGGGCAGCGTCCTTGCCTTCGCCGATGGACTGGGCGGCGAGGGGGACAGCGACGAGCAGCGACAAGAGGACAAGCGCGACGAGATGACCGAAAGGCCGGACTCGGATCCAGGAAGTCATACGAATCCTCGATGCGGGGTAGGGACACAAGATCGACGGAACCTCGGTGGCGAGGTTCGACGGCGCGTATAGTAAGGTACGGGGCAGCCGCGGTGACAGTCTGTCGAAAAGGACGGCCCGCGGCGGACAAAAAGGTCCAATGGCCCGAATCTCGCCCGCGCCTTCAAGCTGTGGATATGAGTCCCTTTATCGCTGCACTCTACATGGCGTCCGCGGCCAGCCTGTCGGTTGGCGCTCTGGCTGGCGTTGCGTGGTGGCGTCGGCGCGATCTGGCGCACTACGGGTTCTTCGCCCTCGTCGCCGTGTTCGCCGGGCTGATGTCCCTGATGGAGCCTGGCATCTACCAGGCCACGACCGTCAGCGCTTTGGCCGGGTCGCTCTGGTGGAACGTAACCTTCGCGATCTTCTTTCTCGGCTCCTTCGCGTGGTTTCTGGTCTCGTACACGGGTGTTGCGAGCAGAGGTCTGGCCTGGCTGATCACGGCCATCCTGGGAGTCGACCTCGTCATTCAAGTGTTCTCACCCTTCAGCCTGCTCTATTCCGAGATCACGTCGATCGAGACGGCGAGGCTCCCCTGGGGAGAAACGGTGGCGGTCGCGGTGGGGCCACCGACTGCCCTCCGACCCCTGGTCGAGGCACCAGGGCTGCTCCTGGGGGTGTTGTTCGGGTTCGCCGTGGTCCGGATGTGGAAGACGGGTGTCCGTCGTAGGGCCCTCCTGCTTTCCGCCGCCTTCGTGCCCTACTTCGTGCTCTTCTCCCTTTGGGGGCCGATGGTGGACCTGGGAATCGTCACAGCCCCCTATCTGGCCTCGTTCGGATTCCTCTTCGTCATCCTCGTGGTCGGAGGTGAGTTGGCCCGAGACGTGGCCGATGCGTCTCGACTTACCGCCGAGGTCGCGCTTCGGGAGCGTCAATGGCGAGCGCTCGCTCACCGAGTCCACCTGGCCATTGTGCGGGTCGACGAGGCCGGGGTCGTCGTGGACGCGAATCCGTTTTTCTGCACCCTGATGCTCGAGGACCAGGAAGCCCTGATGGGCCGTCGCTTCGTGGATCTGGTCCCGGGAGAAGCCCGGCCCAAGGCCGAGCGGCGGTTCGCCCGGGTCCTCGAAGGTGGAGCGGCCCGCCCGGTGCAACGGACCGTGGTCGACCGGGACGGCGTGAGGCACACACTGCTGTGGTCCGCCGTGGCCGTGCAGGATGATCGGGGCCGACCAGTCGGGGCGATCACCGTGGGATCCGACATCACGGAACGCATCGACGCCGAGGCGGCACGCGATGGTGTGATGGAGGAGCTTCGCGCGCTGAAGGAGCAGCTCGAAGAGGAAAACCTCTATCTACGGCAGGAGGTGACGACGGCGCACGGCTTCGACGAGATCATCGGCAACAGCGCCGAGTTGCAGTACGTGCTCCACCGGGTACAACAGGTGGCTTCGACGGACGCGACCGTGCTCATCGAAGGCGAAACCGGTGTCGGAAAGGAATTGGTGGCTCGCGCCGTGCATCAGCGGAGCCAACGGTCCGACGCCCCGTTCGTGAAAGTGAATTGTGCCGCGCTGCCGGAGACCCTGATCGAGAGCGAGCTCTTCGGGCACGAGCGAGGCGCGTTCACGGGTGCCACGGGGCTGAGGAAGGGGAGGTTCGAGTTGGCGGATGACGGCACGCTGTTCCTCGACGAGATCGCAGAGTTGCCCCTTGCGCTTCAGGTGAAGCTGCTTCGAGTGCTCCAGGAAGGCGAGTTCGAACGGGTCGGGAGCTCGGAGACCCGCCAGGTGGACGTCCGCATCGTCGCAGCGACAAACCGCGATCTCCAGGACGAAGTATCGGCCGGCCGCTTTCGGCAGGACTTGTTCTATCGACTCAACGTCTACCTCGTGACGGTTCCTCCGCTCCGGGAGCGAGCCGAGGACATTCCGGCTCTGGTCAGCTCCTTCGTCCAACGGGTGTCGGCGAGGACCGGACGAGCCGTCGAAGAGGTTTCTGCCCGGGCGATGCAGGAGCTGATGGCCTACTCCTGGCCGGGCAACATTCGCGAGCTCCAGAACGTGGTGGAGCGAGCCGTCATTCTGACCGATGGACCCGTCCTACGGCTGCCGCCGGGGTCGCTGGGGCCGCGCAGCTCGGAGGACGGCCTCGCCTCGGCCGAGGGGGCGGACACTGGCAACGGGACACCCAGGTTGGTCACCATCGCCGACCTGGAGCGTGAGCACATCCGGGCAGTGTTGGAGTGGACGGGTGGCCGCGTCGGCGGTCCCGACGGCGCTGCCGAGATCCTGGGTCTCCATCCCAACACGCTCCGTTCGCGGATGAAGAAGCTCGGGGTCTTGGTCGTGAAGGCCTGATCCGGGTCCTGGCGTCCTCTGAATTCCGTGAACTTGGCCTACGATATTTCGTGTCCTACGAAATGTCGTAGTTCGTCGAGACGGGCCCCGCCAGACCGCCTGGATCCCTAATCCCTTCGGCGGTAGGCAGTTGGGGGTGTGCCGGTGCGTCGTCCGTCCCGATGGCATGGTCGATGCCTTAGAGGCGCCCGTTGGCAACTTCCTCTTCTGGCGGACCCGGCCTCGCTCCCTCCGTAGCGCCGGCCCGCCGGAGTCTCTGCGGTCGGGAGGCTCTCGTGTTCAGCATTGAAATCAGAATCGACGCGCGACGGCGTACGCGGGCTGAGCTGCTTCAGGCTCTGGAGAGTCTCGCTCCCGCCTTGGCGCCCGAAACCGACTGCGTCTCGCACGAGGTATACGAAGACGTGGATCGACAGAATCGATTCCTATGGGTCGAGCGGTGGCCCTGCCGAGAGGCACTCGAGGCCCGTATGGGGTCCGAGCCATTCAAGACGCTCGTCGGGGCGGTGCACGTCCTGAGCGAAGACAGCGTACTGGAGGTGGTCGAGGTGCCGGCCGACACGACTGGAACTCCGATAGGGGGGGCGTCTTGAGGGACCGTAGCAGCGTCAATCGTGGACCACGCTCGCGCTTGCGTAGGATCGCGCAGCGAAGCCTGGCGGTCCTTCTGCTCGGGTGCCTCGCGCCACCGGCCGCCGCGCAGGAGGCCCCGGAGCAAGAGGGCCAGGACGACGAGAGCAAGGCCCTGGACTCCACTGCGACACAGTGGAGCTTCCAGTTCGCGTGGCAGAACATGGACTACCATGACGACCAGCTGCCCGACGGTTCCACGCGGAAGGCTGGAGCGAACGACTACCTGCAGCTCCGGATCGTCACACCCATAGCGCTGAAATCCCTCACGATCCTGCCTCGGCTCACATTCAGGCACTATGAGGTGCCCACCTTTGATTCGGAAGGGAACCAGACGGGGACCGCGTCGGGAATCGGCAATACCGAGCTCTTCGCGCTTATCATCCCCAAGTCATGGGACTGGGGCACGGGTCGCACCGGGTTTGGGCCGTTGGTCACGTTTCCCGGGAACAAGGACGTGTCTCGGGATGAGTGGGGCTACGGGGTGGCGGGAGCCCTCGTGAACACCTCGGGCCGGTGGTTCTACGGCCTGTTGCTCACCCAGTCCTGGCGCGCGATCAACCCCACCGCTCTGCCTCCCGGCGGGTCGGACACCAACCCCCTGGGCATCGCGCCGTTCCTGAACTTCCGCATCGGAAGCGGTTGGTACGTCGGCAACGGCGACATGGTCGCCCTGTACGACTGGGATTCCAAGAAGTTCTACCTCCCCATCGGGGTGCGCCTGGGCAAGGTCTTCGTCCAGGAGAAGGGCAGCTGGAACCTCTACGCCGAGTACCAGACCAGCGCCATCTACGAGGACTACCCGGGGCCCGCCGTGAAGAACTCACTCCGGCTGAACATTACGTACACCATGCCCGTGGGATGACCCCGGGTGCGCATCCCACCGCGACCTTCCGCGTCGCGGGCTTCTTGCCAAAACGGAGGAACGAACGATGAAGTACGACGGACACGGATCGCGCAGGCGACTGGCGCAGATGGCTGCCCTCACTGGCGCTTTCCTGGCCGCTGGGTGTGCACAGGTCGGGGACACACCGGACCAATCGGACGCATTCGCCCAGTACGGGCCGGCGCTCGAGGGACGAATCGCTGAGTCTTACGGGGAACTGGATGAGTGGCGGCCGGAGTACCCGCCGACTACCGAGGGCACCCTGAAGGTGGTGCAGTTCGTACTGGACGACAGCGGCTTCGGGGAAT
>CAJIAX010000329.1_pt1 | contig 31803 bp, 27 predicted proteins | sample 9199251 | NCBI WGS metagenome assembly CAJIAX01 (sample SAMEA7708287, study PRJEB35096) | sediment metagenome | biome: marine neritic benthic zone biome [ENVO:01000025]; feature: sediment [ENVO:00002007]; material: shallow marine sediment [ENVO:03000034] sea grass bed [ENVO_01000059] ... | reverse complement strand
GGCGGAGTGGCCGTGAAGCCCAGCGAGTCCCGGGACACCAGGAACAGCTCCAGCCCGGATTGGGCCAGCGTGAAGGCCTGGAGCCGGTCCCGGGCGTTGTCCACGACCCGAGCCTCCGACGACGCGACCGCAAAGGCCGCCGTCAGGGTCACCGTGAGAATCACGATCAACAACAAGGCCATGGGCAGCACGAATCCGCCCTCTTTCCGAATGCTATGCACCGTCGCCTCCATCAGTTGCCGTTCTTGAACCGAACGGTGGCGTTCAGCTCGAACTCGGTGGGTTCCCGTTCGCCCTTGGCGGGCAATTCGCTCTCGCCGACGAGGTTGAACTCGAATCCGGTCAGGTCGCCCAGATCCGCGGGGGGCGCGGCCTGGGACGTGTCCGCGGCGTCCACGTAGAAGCGGAACACCGACGTCGAGTCGAACGGCGAAGAGATCTCTTCGGTAGCGCCGCTCTCCACCGCCGTGCGCCAGAGCGCGAAGCGATTGGAGAACACCGCCGATTCCTTGAATTCGTACAGGACCGTCTGGTACAGGAACACGGAGGAGCCGACGTTGGCCGTGGTCGACGGAGTGACGTCGATCACCCGGCCCCCGGTGACCGTGCTGATCGAATCGGCGTCGCACACCGACTGGGTGCCGCTCGAGGCATTCAGGGTGTCGCGGTACGTGTAGGCCCCACCGATCTTGACCGCGTATCCCGACGGCGCCGCCTCGGCCAGCGTCGCCGAGTCCGTCGGCAGCAGGTTCAGCGTGGTCGTGCCCCCGGAGGTCCCGCACACCAGACCGAACGCGATCGGGAGCCGGACCTGGATCGACTGGGAGTCCGCGATCTCCACACCGCCCGTCGCTTCGAGCATGCGCATTTCGGACATCAGCATGTTCAGCGCGCCGTTCGCGCTGGCTCGGGCGTTCCGGAGCGCGTCCTGGTGGTTGGTGAACGTGGCCTGGCTGACGGCCAGGCTGACCAGGCCCATGCCCACGATGGCCACCACGGCCATCGCGATGAGCAGCTCGACCAGGGCAAAGCCCGTCCTCTTGTCCATCGTCGAAGTCGCCATCATGAGAACGGGTTCGCGGCCGCGGGAGCGGACCGACGTACGACGATCGTATCCGGCCCCACCAGCGGCACGTCCGGCGTGATGATCAGCTTGATCTCACGCATCTTGTCCGACACGTCCGCAACGGCGATGCACAGCTCGTGGGGGAAGTTGTCGTCGGCCACGGTCGTGCAGCCCGCCTGGGCCGGCAGCGAATCGAACGGCAGCGTCGACAGGTACCCGAGCTCGTCCGTGGCCACGCCCATCAGGAACGAGTCACTCGTCGCGTTCAGCGAACGTTGGGCGACCTGGTACGAGAGCGAGGCCAGGGACGACAGAGCGATCGTGAGCAGGATGATCGCCACCAGGATCTCGACCAGGGTGAACCCCTGCTCGGTGTGCGCTTCGCGGCGGCTCATCGGGGCACCACCCGCACCATGCCCGCCCTGAGCATCGACACCTGGCGGGCATAGCCGTCGGTGGCCACGGTGACGGTGATCGTGGAAGACGCGAAGCCGGTGGGCGCGATCTCGATCGGGTTCGTCGAGAACGCGATCGACCCCAGGTCGAACTCGGTTTTCGGGCCCATGGACCGCCTGAGCAGCTCGTCACCCGTCTCCAAGTCCACCACCGTGTAGGCCCGGGCGTCTGCGTCATAGTCGAGCTCGACGGGCTTGCGCTGGCGAGCGGCCAGCGAGAAGGCCCGCCGCAGGTCCATCTGAACCACCGCGGCCGCCCGGTTGACACGGGAGTGCCGCATGGCCTCGCCGGTCGCCGGTACGGCGATCGCGAGCAGCACACCCACGATCACCATGACCAGCATGACCTCGTACAGGGTGACGCCGGCCGAGTCGAGCCGACGGTGCCGCGTTCGATGTGGACGGTGCGTATTCACGTGTATCTCGTTCACTGGGGACTGGTTTCGATCTGCTCCCTCCATGGGGCAATCGACATACCTGCCGCGAATCCCACGAACACCCCACTTCGTTGCGGTGACGCAACGATCGCTAACTCATTGTTTAATAAACACATACGTAAAGGGCCGTTGCGTCGTCGAGAATATCGGGCTCCCGCACGCCGCGGGCCCGCGGCTCGGCGTCTCCGCGGACTGCCAACACGGTGGCAAGATGCCAGCACGTCGAGTGCGTGCCTGGACGTCAGGAGGCTGGATGGGTGTCCCTTTTCGAGGACGACGCCCACCCGTCGCACGACATGTCGGAATCCCGTCAAGATTCACGCGAGCAACGCGTTACAGAGGTGCAGATTCTTCGGCACGAGCATTGCGCTTCAGGGTGCCGAGCCCGGAGAGCCGGGCTGAGGTCATAACACGATGCACGGTGGGGGAGATGATGAAGACGCGTTTTGGAGTGGGCGGAATCGTGACGCTGGCCCTGTTGTTCGGAGGGGCCCAGGGGGTGGCCGGACAGGAGCCGGTCGACGAGCCGTATACTGGCCCCATGCAGGTCATTTCCGTGAACCCGTTCGGAGTCGTCTTCGAGTGGTTCAACGTAGAGTACGAGCGGCGCTTGAGTCCCACCGCCACACTGGGAGCGGCGTTCTCCTACCTGCCCGGCGGCGACGGGGACGACCACTACGTGAGCGGCAACGCGCTCCTGAGGTACTATCCCCAGGGCCGGGCCTTGTCCGGGTTTTTCTTCGGCGGGCGGGCGGGGGTCTATGACGTCAATGACGGGGGTACGGACGACCTGTTCTTCGGAGCCGGCTTCGAGGTCGGCTACACCTGGCTGCTGGGCGTGAACGACGGTTTCGCCCTCAGCCTGGGAGCCGGAGCCTCCCGGATCTTCGGGGCCACGGGCGACGTGCCCGAGGCCATTCCCACGATCCGGCTCATCAACGTCGGTCTGGGTTTCTGAGCTCGAGCTTGCGGGCGCCGGCCGGGTTCGGCCGGCCGGCGCCCGGCAGGTGTGCGACCCGGCGCCCCCGCTTGCTCACCCCGCGGCCGCCAGGCCACCTTGGCGCCTGACGACGGGCCTCCGCATGGCGGGGGCCCCGACTTCTCGCGTTGAGTCAGGAGTCCGGATGGCTCGGTTCACCCTCGGTCTGTTTCTCCTCCTGGGGATCACGCTGGGCTGCGGTTCGGAGCCGCCTGCCCCGGCCTCGGCCCTGGACCGCCTGGACGCGGGCGAGGCGACGGTCGTGGACATGACGTACGCCCTTAGCGCCGAGATGCCGTTCTGGCCGCGTCCGGGGGGGAATCCCTTCGAGCACGATACGTTGTCCGCCCACCCCGACGGTGCCCCCTCCATGGCCGCCTTCTACACCCCGGAGCACCACGGCACCCACCTGGACGCCCCGGTGCACGGCGGGCAGGGCCTGGCCTCGGTCGATCGACTGACGCCGGAGGATCTCTTCGGACCGGCCGTGGTCATCGACGTGTCGGCGGCGGTGCGCACGGATCCGGACTACGCGGCGACGATGGAGGACGTGTCGGGGTGGGAAGCGCGCCACGGGCCGGTTCCAGGGGGCAGCGTCGTGCTGCTCCGCACCGGCTGGGGAGACCGCTGGCCCGACCAGTCCCGGTACATGGAGGTGGACGAGGCGGGGCAGCTGCACTTTCCCGGGTTCTCGCCTGCCGCGGCCCGGTTCCTGGTGGACGAACGGAGCGTTCTGGGCATCGGCGTGGACACGCCCAGCGTGGATCCCGGAGCGGCCGACGGCTTTCCGGTGCACGGCATCGCCAACGGCGGGGGCCTGTACCACCTGGAGAACGTGGCCAACCTGGACCGGCTTCCCGAGTTGGGCGCGTACCTCATCGTCGCCCCGATCAAGATCGCGGGGGGGTCCGGAGGGCCGGTCCGGATCTTCGGCGTGTTGCCCTGATGCGAGGCCTCGACGGGATCCGGGTCGTCGACCTGTCCCAGAACCTGGCCGGACCGTACTGCGCCCAGATCCTCGCCGACCTGGGGGCGGACGTGATCAAGGTCGAACCGCCCGGCGGGGACTCCGCCCGGGATTGGGGGCCTCCGTTCTGGGGCGGCCAGAGCCCGCTGTTCCTGGTCGGCAATCGGAACAAGCGCAGCATCGAGCTGGACCTCAAGACCGGATGGGGCAAGGAGGTGATGGACACGCTGATCCGTCGCAGCGACGTCTTCATCCAATCCAGTCGCAAGGGGGCGATGGAGCGCCTGGGATTGGGGTACGACGACGTCCGGGCCATCCGCCCCGACGTGATCTACGTATCGGTGACCGCCTACGGCCCGGAGGGGCCCTCCAGCCATCTCCCCGGCTACGACCCGCTCATGCAGGCCCATGCGGGGCTCATGTCGATCACGGGCGCGAAAGGCGGCGAACCCGCCCGGGCTGGCGCCTCCGTGGTGGACGTGGGCACGGCCATGTGGGGCGCCATCGGTGTGCTCTCGGCCCTACGGGATCGGGACCGGACGGGAAACGGCGCCCACGTGGTCACGTCACTCCTCGAGACGGCCCTCGGTCAGGTGTCCTACCATCTCCTGGGAACGCTGGCCACCGGCGTGGTCCCGGGTCCGATGGGCTCGGGCATCAGCATGATCGCGCCGTATCGGGCGTTCGAGACCTCGGATGGCCGGCGCATGATCGCGGCGGGCAACGACGCGACGTTCCGCAGGCTATGCGACGCTCTCGACCTGGCCGACGTGAAGGACGCGCCGCAGTTCGCCAGCAATCCGCTCCGCGTCGAGCACCGAGACGAGCTGGAAGCCCGGGTGGAAGCGGTGACCCGCAACATGTCCACCGAGGAGCTCGCGGCCGTCCTCGACGAACACGGAGTCCCAAGCGGTCCGATCAACGACCTGGCCCAGGTCCTGGACGACCCGCAGGTGAACGCCACCGGCCTCCTGGAGTCGTCCGAGCACCCACGGATTCCCGACTACCGGACGCTCCACCTTCCACTCCGGTGGGACGGGCGACGGGCCCGAACCGAGCGGGCGCCTCCCGGCCCGGGCGAGCACACCGCCGAGATCCTCGAAGAACTTGGCGTGGAGCCGCCTGCGACCTGAGCGCCCAGAGCTCGGCATCGAGCCTGAGCCGGGCCCCGCTGCCGCCCAGATCCAGGCCCATGGCCGCCGCTCGTCGGGAACGGTCTTTTCGGCGGCTCCGGTCCGCCTCTAGCGCCGGCTCATCCAGGCTTCCGCTGCCGGATGCAGGGGAATCGGGGCCAGATCCAACGCCGCAACGTCGATCTGGGACGCCTGTGGGTGCACCTGCTCGAGCTGGGCCTTTTCCTCGCTGAAGACCTCCAACACCTGGGTGACGACGTCACCGGGGAGGGATTCCAGACCGATGACCCAGTTCATCATCGCCAACGTGGACACGGGTTCGTCGACCCCCGGGTACGCGCCGGCGGGGATCACGCCCGCGGTGTAGTAGGGCATCTCGGTGGTTACCGCTTCGATCACCGACGGCTCCAGGCTCAGGAGGCCGATTCCACCCGTGGTGGTGGCGTCGAGAACGGACGAGGCCGGAAAGCCCACCGAGATCGTCGCGGCGTCGATGGCCCGGTCCTTCAGCGCCGCCGAGGCCTCGGCGAACGAAAGGAACCGCTCGTCCACGTCTTCGTAGGTCAGGCCGTGGGCGGCCAGGAGCTGCCGGGAGATCTGCTCCGTTCCGCTCCCCGGGGGCCCGACGGCCAGGCGTTTGCCCGCGATGTCTGCGAACGTCTCGATGCCCGATCCGGGAGCCACGAGGATGTGGGTCATGTTGGGATACAGAGGCGCCAGCACCCTCAGGTCGGCGACCGGGACCGGGTAGTCCTCGCTGCCGTTGTACGCGCCGAACATGGTCACGGCCAGGGCGAACGCCAGGTCCATCTCGTTGGTCCTGAGCCGGTTGATGTTCTCCACCGAGCCGCCTGTCACCTCGGCGGTGTACTGCCGAACAGAGTCCATCACGGACAGGCGACTGGCCAGGGCTCCGCCCAGGGGGTAGTAGATCCCGCCCGTGCCCGCGGTACCCAGGGACATGAACTCGGTCCGGGGACCCCCGTCGCCCCCGCAGGCCCCGAGCCCGATGGCCCCGGCCGCGACCATCATGCCTCCGAACCCTCGCCGCACGCGGTGCCAACGCCCGGCTGCCGGCGTGCCCGTCGCCGCGCCCATCACTGGACGAAACGCTCCCGCAGCGCCCGCTTGTTGAACTTCCCCACGCTCGTCTTGGGGATCTCGTCTACGAACACCACGTCTTCCGGCTTCCACCAGTCGGCCACCCTTCCATCCAGGAAAGCAATGATCTCGGCCCCGCTCACGTTGCCCAGGGCTTCTTCGGTCGGCACGGCCACGGCCAGGGGCCGCTCCTGCCACTTCTCGTGGGGCACGGCGATCACCGCGCACTCCCGGATCCCGTCGTGGGACATGATCACGTTCTCCAGCTCGACCGAGCTGATCCACTCCCCACCGCTCTTGATCAAGTCTTTGGTCCGATCCGTGATCTGCATGTAGCCGTCCGGGTCCAGCGTCGCCACGTCTCCGGTGCGGAACCACCCGTCGTCCGTGAACGACTCGCCGGAACGGGGCACCTTGAAGTACTGCCTCGCCACCCAGGGGCCCCGGACCTGGATTTCGCCGATCGCCTCACCGTCCCATGGCTGCTCCCGGCCCTGCTCGTCCACGATCCGCAGCTCTACGCCCGGCACGGGCATCCCCTGGCGGGCCTGGACATCGTACCGCTGTTCCGGAGACCAGTTCTTCATATGCTCCCGAAGCCGGCAGATCGTACCCAGGGGTGCCAACTCGGTCATCCCCCAGGCGTGCAGGACCGGAATCCCCAGTTCCTCTTCATATGCCTTGATCAGGGCCCGCGGCATCGCCGATCCGCCGACCAGCGTCATGCGCACGGTGGACGTGTCGTGCTCGTTGGCCCGGAGGTGATGGTACAGCCCGATCCAGAGCGTGGGCACGCCGGCCGCGATGGTCACCCCCTCGTCCTCGATCAACGACGCCAGGTGCTCGGGCTGCATGAACGGTCCCGGGAAGACCTGGCTGGCTCCGGACAGGGCGCACGCGTAGGGCAGGCCCCAGGCGTTGGCGTGGAACTGGGGCACGACGATCAGGACCCTGTCGGCCTCGGTGGTGCCGACCGAGTCGGCCAGGTTGAGGCCCAGGGTGTGCAGGAACAGCGACCGGTGGCTGAACAGGACGCCCTTGGGGTCTCCGGTGGTACCGGAGGTATAGCAGAGCGCGGCGGCCTGCTCCTCCCGAAGGGGCGGCAACTCCGCGATTGGCGAAGCGTCGGCAAGAAGGGTCTCGTAGTCATACGCGAGAGACAGCGTGGTTTCGACGTTGTCGCCTCCCATGATCACCCACGCTTTCACCGTCGGCAGATGCTCCTGGTGCGCCTCCAGCAAGGGCACGAGGGCCGCGTCCACGAACACGACCTCGTCTTCCGCGTGGTTGACGATGAACCGAAGCTGGTCCGGGAACAGGCGGATGTTCAGCGTGTGGAGCACGGCTCCCATGCATGGGATCGCGAAGTACGCTTCGAGGTGACGGAAGCTGTTGAACGCGAACGTGGCGACGCGGTCGCCTTCCTGGACGCCCAGCGAGCGGAGGGCATGGGCCAGGCGAAGCACCCGGTCGTGCATGTCGGCGTAGGTGTATCGGTGGACGCCGTCCGGTGTCTTGCTCACGACCTCCTTCCCCGGGTAGACCCTGGCGGCCCTGTCCAGCACGTGGCGAAGGGTCAGGGGGAAGCCCATCATCAGACCGTCCATGGGTGTCACGTCCGTTTCCAGGGTTCGAAGCCTCGGCACCGGGGCAATCCGGACCGCCCAACCTGGGGGGGCGGCGCCTCGGCCTCAAGTCGTGTCGACCCGCTGTGAATCCGGGGTCCCCTTGTGGACACCCGGATCGGTGGGGAGGTTGAGGCAGCACGTCCCACCGAGATCAGAGATGGTTGAATCAGGAATCCCATGCGTCTTCGAGTACCTCTTTCCCATCGGGCCGCGGTCCGAATGTGCTTCGTGGCCCTGGCCCTCGCGGGGGTCCGCCCTGCCGCAGGGCAGGATCGCTTCGCCATCCAGGGGTTCCTGGGCACGGCCCTGAACGTCCCCACCTCCTTGACCATTCGCCAGACCGGCGAGCCGGACCTGGAGCTCACCGCCCGCTACGAGACCCGAGCGCTGCAGCAGCCGGTCTACTGGTCCGCGCTCCTGTCGCTCTTCAACGAGAAACGGGCGTTCGACCTGCAGTTCACCCACCAGAAGCTGCACCTGACCAATCCGCCGCCCGAGGTGCAGTATTTCGAGGTCACCCACGGCTTCAACCTGTTCACGCTGGCCTATCGGTGGCGCACCTTGCCCGTGGACGTGCGCGTCGGAGGTGGCATTGTCCTGCCCCATCCCGAGGGCACGGTGCGAGACCAGCCCTATCCGAGCCCCGAAGACGGGTTCCTGGGACGGGAATGGCACGACGTCGGGCCCGCCTTCCTCGCGGGGATCGGTAAGCAGTGGGAGCCGGTGCGCCACCTGCTCCTGATCACCCAGGCCGAGCTGGTGGCTGCCTGGGCCAGCGACGTGCCCATGGTCTCCGGGTCAGTGGACGTGTCCAACGTGGCTCTGCACCTCCGGGCCGGGATCGGCTACGCCTTTTGAGAGGAACGATGGAGCAACTTTCATCCACGGGCCGGACCACGGAACCGGCCGACCAGAAGACCTTCGATGGCCGGGCCACCCTGACCCGCTTCCTGGGCTCCGAGCCCGACGCCCGGGGCAGGGTCTACCGCGTGGCCTTCGAGTCGGGTGCCCGGACCCATTGGCATCGTCACAGCGACCTCCAGATCCTCTACGTGCTCGATGGGCGATGTCACGTGCAGACGTGGGGCGGCCCGCTGCAGGTGGCGGAAGCGGGCGACGTGGTGCGCTTCGCCCCGGGTGAAAAGCACTGGCACGGCGCTACGTCCGACGGTCCCATGACCCACCTGGCGGTCAACCTGGGAAAGCGCACCGACTGGATGGAAGCCGTGGAGGTCGGAGGGGAAGTCCCCTAGATTCCACGCTTCCCCCGATGGAACAGGTGCGCAAATGAAGAAGGTGTTCGGGCTGTTGGTCATCGGCCTCGTCGTGCTGGCGGGCGTGGTGCTGTACCGGGCGGGACGGTTCCAGTCCCGACAGATGACCGGCGTGGATCCGGTCCAGATCTCCGTGGACGCCGCCGCCGCGGCGGAGCGATTCGCCGGAGCGATCCGGTTCCCCACCATCTCCAACCAGGACCGCACCGACGTCGATTCGGCCGCCTTCCGGGGCCTGCACGACTATCTTTCCGAGACCTACCCGCGGGTCCACGAGACCCTGGCCCGGGAAACGGTCGGCGGGTTGAGCCTGCTCTACACCTGGCAGGGCAGCGATCCGAGCCTGTCTCCCGTGGTGCTCATGGGGCACCTGGACGTGGTGCCGGTGATTCCCGGCACCGAGGCGGACTGGGATCACGACCCATTCGGCGGTGTCATCGCCGACGGGTACGTCTGGGGCCGGGGCACCCTGGACGACAAGGTCAGCGTCCTGTCGATCCTGGAAGGGGTCGAGGCGCTCCTGGACGAGGGCCACGCGCCCGCCCGCACGATCTATCTGGCCTTCGGCCACGACGAGGAAGTGGGAGGGCCCCAGGGAGCCGCCGCGATCGCGGACCTCCTGGAGTCGAGGGGCGTCGGAGACTTCGCGTTCGTGCTGGACGAAGGCGGCGCGATCACCGAGGGGCTCGTGCCCGGCATCGACGGCCCGGTGGCCATCATCGGCATCGCGGAGAAGGGGTTCGTGAGTCTGGAGCTCACGGTAGAAGGCGAAGGCGGCCACTCGTCCATGCCGCCCCCGTCCACCAACGTGGGGATTCTGGCCCGGGCCATCAGCGCCCTGGAGGCCAACCCGTTCCCGATTCGCCTGACCGAGCCCGTGGCGCAGCAGTTTCAGGTCCTCGGACCCGAGATGTCCTTCGGAGCCCGGGCCCTTCTGGCGAACATGTGGCTGTTCGAGCCGCTCTTCACGCGCATGATGGCGTCGGAGGCCCAGGGGTCGGCGATGCTTCGCACCACCACGGCGGCCACCATGTTCAACGCCGGCGTCAAGGACAACGTCCTGCCCATCAACGCCACTGCGGTGGTGAATCACCGGATCCTGCCCGGCGAAACGGTGGGCTCCGTGATCGCACGGGTCGAGGACGTCATCGACGACGACCGAATCCGCGTGACCGACATCTCGGCTTCCCAGGATCCGTCGCCGGTGTCGGATCCGACCGGGCCCGCGTACCAACTCCTGGAGCGGACCATCCGGCAGACCGCCGGCGATGCCGGGCTGGTCGTGGCTCCGTACCTGCTGGTCGGGGGCACGGACGCCAAGTTCTATTCCGGTTCTTCCGCGAACGTCTTCCGGTTCCTCCCGGCCCGCATGGGTCCCGGCGCCATGGAGCGCTTCCACGGCACCAACGAGCGGTTGTCGATCGACAACTTCGCCAGCAGCGTCCGGTTCTTTCAGCAGCTGATCCGGAACGCGGACTCCCTATAGGCTCAGGCTACCGCGTCCCGCTCGAGGGCGAGCAGCCGTTCCTTGCGCCAGAGGCCGCCGCCGTACCCGGTCAGACCGCCGTCGGCTCCGATCACCCGATGGCACGGGATGACGATCGACATGCGATTGTCTCCGTTGGTCTTTCCCACGGCCCGCACCGCGGACGGTCTCCCGATTTCACGGGCGAGCTCTCCGTAGCTTCGGGTCTGCCCGTACGGGATTTGCTCCAGGGCCCCCCAGACGGCTTGCTGGAAGGGTGTCCCCACCGCGACGACAGGAACCTCGAACCGCTGCCGTCGCCCGTCGAAATACTCGGCCAGCTCGGCCTCGACCTGGTCGATCCAACGGTTCCGCCCGCGACGGATGCCGGGCGCGATCCGGGCCCTGACGCGCGCGATCTGCGTGCGGAGCATCGGGCGGTCGGCGAACTCCAGCAGGCAGAGCCCCTCGTCTCCGGCCACGGACACCATGCTGCCCAGGGGCGTCCGAACCGTCGCCGCGACCAGCGAGGGTGCGCCGGAAGCGTCGCCGAACAGCGCCTCGAAGCTCTTCCCGATGAAGGCCTGGGACACCCCCCGGGCCCGTGCGTAGCCGTGGAACGTCATTCCGTGGTGCCGCGAGAACCACTCCCGGACCTGGACCGGATCCGCGCCCAGGTCCACCACGTCCCGGTCGCGCCATCGCTGAGCCGGCCGTGACTCGACCTCGGCCAGGAGCGGGCCCAGCCAGTCGGGTTCCTCGTCGGACCCCAGGGGGCGGCACCGCTTGCACGGACGGTAGCCCGCGAGCACTGCGTCCCGGGCAGTGCCGAAGTATTCGACGTTGGCAGCAAGGGGGGTACGAGCGGGGCACGTCGGGCGGCAGAAGATGCCCGTGGAGCGCACTCCCGCCAGGAACCGACCGTCGAAGGACGGGTCGCGGTCGCTCAGGGCCTGGTACATCCGGTTGGGTGTGAGGTCGGAGGTCGGGTTCATCGGGGCTCCCGTATCGGTCGTGGATCTCGTACTCTACTGTCTACAACGATCCGGGGCCCGCCCCGAAAAAACGAGCCGCCGCGCCCCCCGGCGCCTCCGCACTCAGGAGACGCACCGATGACGGTTCACCCCGCCAGGGTCGGCACACTCGTGCTGGCCTGTCTGCTCGTCGCCCCGCCGTTCCTGGCAGCCCAGGACGAAGAAGCCGTCCAGGAGGTCATCCGGCGGCAGGTCGAACAGATCCGCACCATGGGCGAGTTGAGCATCGAGGACGCCCACATCGCCTCGGTCATCGTGGTGCCGGAGTTGTACGAGCGACGGCAGTTCTCAAGGGTGTGGACGGACGAGGGCACCGTCTCGGACATGTTCCGGGCGATCGACGACTCCCGCCTCGACGGCCTCAATCCGGACGACTATCACCGGGAAGCCCTGCTGGACCACCGACGCCGGATCGAGGGTGGCTCTGCCGACCCGGAGGTGCTGGCCGACTACGACATGCTGCTGACCGACGCCATCGTGCGCCTGGGCTACCACATCCTGTTCGGCAAGGTCGATCCGGAGGCCCTGGACCCGAACTGGAACCTGGCCAGCGACCTGGGTGACGTGAATCCGACGGACCTGATCCAGGGAGCCATCGCGTCGGGTCGGCTGTACGAGGTGATCGAGGGCTACAAGCCTACCGACCCGTTCTATGTCAACTTGAAGTCCGCCCTGGCCGATTTCAGGGCCGTCCGCGACCAGGGTGGATGGCAGTCCGTGCCCGAGGTCCGTCGTCTGGAGTTGGACAGCGTCGATGCCCGGGTTCCGGCTCTGCGCGTCCGACTCGCCGCCATGGGGGACATGCCGGCGGGGGCCTCGATGACCTCGGAGGCCTTCGACGCCGACGTGGAGGAAGCGGTGAAATCCTTCCAGCGGCGCCACGGGCTCACGGACGACGGCATCGTCGGACGCAACACCGTGGCGGCCATGAACGTGCCGGTCCAGGACCGAATCGATCAGATCAAGGTCAACCTGGAGCGGGGTCGATGGAGCCTCCGGGAGTTGGGTGATTCCTTCGTCCTGGTCAACATCGCCGGGTTCCAGGTCTACGTGGTCGAGGACCGGGAGACGATCTGGACGTCCCGGGTCGTCGTCGGCACCACGTTCCACAAGACGCCCTTGTTTCGGGCGGACATGAAGTACCTGGTCATGAACCCGACCTGGACCCTGCCGCCGGGCATCATCGCGAACGAGACGTTGCCCCGCCTCAAGTCGGATCCGAACTACCTGCCCGACCACCACATGTCCCTGCTGGATCGGTCCGGCAACCGCATCGACCCCCGCACCGTCGACTTCGACCAGTACAGCGGTCGGAACTTCCCGTACGTGGTCCGCCAGGAGCCGGGCCCCTGGAACGCTCTGGGCCAGGTCAAGTTCATCTTTCCCAACGACCACTTCGTTTTCCTCCACGACACCCCGAGCCGAAACCTCTTTGGTAGGGAGGTGCGGACCTTCAGCCACGGGTGCATCCGGGTCGAGAACCCCCTCGATCTGGCCCAGGTGCTGCTCCGGAACCAGTCGGGCTGGGACCGGTCGGCCATCGATGCCCAGATCGCGTCCGAAGATCTGAAGACGGTGTACCTGGACGCTCCGATCACCACCCTGCTGCTGTACTGGACCGCATGGGTCGACCCGGAGGGTCAGCTCACGTTCTACCAGGACGTATACGAGCGGGACGCGGCGATCCTGGCGGGTCTGGAAGAGGACTTCCAGTTCCGGGCCCGGCCGGTGATTCCGGGCGAGGGCTCCTGACGCCCGCGGAACATGAGCGCCCCGGGACACGTAGAACCGCTGTCTCAGGGAGGACGCCGGCCCGCGACAGGAGCTGCGGTGCCGGCGTTCGTCACATAGGAAAGGCAGGAAGCTGTTGAAGGAAGGATCCACCGCGGCCGGGGCCCGACACGGGTCGCGACGGCCGCTCGCAGGCGTTTCGATCGCGCTGGTGCTCGCGGCGGTCGCCATGCCCCACGCCGTATCCGCAGACACCAATCCAGCGCCACGGGTCGAGGCCGACCCGGATCTGACCCTTGCCCGGGTCGGCATGTTCGACATGTCCCGGTACGAGTCCGGGCTGGCCGACTTCACGGTGCGGGTGAACGAGCTTCGAATCTCCCACAAGGTCTTCGCTGTGACGGCCATGCCGGGCGAAGCCGTGACGCTGGACGTCGAGGGGATGAGCCGGGAGTCGGCCTTCGTGTTGCGTCATGCTTCGGGTGACGCGGTTCCGGTAGGCGGCTTGGGATGGCGCTGGACGGCACCCATGGAGCCGGGCCTGCACCCGCTGCGTATCCAGGACGACGGCGGAGCCTTCATCCACCTCAACGTGCTCGTGATGCACGGACGGGATCGGGTGGTGGACGGAGCCCTGAACGGGTACGCGATCGGCACGTATCGAAGCGAGCCGCTGCGCGGCGACCCGGTCTATCTGCCGCCCACCGGGTTCGTGGAAGCGACGCCGGCCAACGAAAACGTGCTGGTGTCTCCCCACTTCACGCTGGGGCAGTTCCTATGCAAGCAGCCGGGCGAGCCCCGCTACCTGGCCCTCAGCGTGCCCCTGGTGCAGAAGCTGGAGACGGTCCTGGCGGCGACGAACGACGCGGGGATCCACGCGCCGTCGTTCTTCGTCATGTCGGGCTTTCGCACGCCGGCCTACAACGCGTCCATCGGGAACAAGACGGTCTACAGCCGTCACCTGTGGGGCGACGCGGCCGACATCTACGTGGACGTGGACGGCGACCGGCAGATGGACGACCTGAACGGGGACGGCACGTCCGACGTCGGCGACGCCCGGGTCCTGTACGGGATCGTGGAAGCCGTCGAGCGGAGCGAGGACGGGGTGGTTCGGGACGGAGGGCTGGGGCTTTACCGCCGCAACGCGGCCCACGGCCCCTTCGTGCACGTCGACGCCCGGGGGCAGGCGGCGCGCTGGTAGGCTGACGGCCGACCGGCGTGCGCCTACAGCACCACCTGGACCACGGTGCCCGGTCGGACGTCCACGGTCTGACTGAAGGGCCTTGGGTTGTCGGGGACCGGATCGCTCCAGGGCTCTTTCGTGGGTTCCTTCGGGTCAGGGGCGGGCGTGGACCGTGGAATCGCGGTGACGGTCCAGCTCCGGGCGGTGCATTCCTCGGCGTATCGAACCGTGCGGGACGGCTGAAGGACACCGAGGTCGTTGGCGCTCCGGGAGTAGAGTGTCACGCCCATGGGCACGGATCGCCCGTTGACGACGTCGACCGCGCACTCGTTCTCGGCCGGGGGGCCGGCCGCGGGTGGCGGAGACCGCAGGCTGTTCATGCCGCAGGCGCTCAGCGCCAGGGCCAAGAGGGTCGGCGGAGCGGTACGCATGCCAGGGGACTCCTCTGGGTCAGGGGGACCCACGGGACCGAGCGCCCGGTCCGGAGGACACCCTGGTTGAAAACCGTAGACGCCCTCAGGATCCCCGCTGCGCGGGAGCGGGACCTTGCTTATGTTGCCGATTCGTTCCCCGACACCTCGTTCAACGAACCCTGCAGGAGTGTCTCGATGCGGCCTCTCCGCTCAACGATTCCGGCGATCCTCGCCCTGGCCTCGCTCGCCGTCCCCGTCGCCGGACAGTGGACACCGGCGAATCCGGGCAGCGACAACATCGAGGTGCTGGGCCACACCCCGCTGGGGCCGCGGCTCAGCGTGGCCGACATCGAGTTGGAGCAGGAGCTCGATCGCCCGTACGCCTACGTCGCCCGCATGCAGTACGGGCCCGTCGGTCCGAAGGGCACCGACATCGTGGACCTGTCCGATCCCGAGTCGCCCCAGGTGATCCACCAATGGCGGATCGAGAACCAGGACCTCCACCTGCCCACCGGCGGCATGGACATCAAGTACTTCAAGCTCGACGACCGCTACTACGTGGTGCAGTCGCTTCAGTTCGGTCAGGGCGGTCCCAACCCGGACCTGGGCGCGGTGATCCTGGACGTCACCGGGCTGCCCGACGCGTCGACCGTCCGCGAGGTGGCCCGGATCCGGGCGCCGGAGAACCCGGGTGGGTTCCACAACATCTTCATCTACAAGCACTCCGACGGTCGCGTCCTGTTGTTCACGACCGTCCGCGGGCCGTACGCCCACGTCTACGACATGGCCCGGGCGGTGAGCGGCGACGCAGACAACGCCCTGGTGGGCCGGGTGCCTGTTCCCGAGGCTGCCGAAGGCAGTGGGTCGGGTCGGGGCTACCACGACTTCTACGTGGGCTACCACCCGGAGACGGCCACGGACCGGTTCTACGGCGGCGGTACCGGCGGCTACTACGTCTATGACATCACGGACCTGGATACGCCGGACCTGATCGTCTCGCTGACCGGCATCAGCGGCGTCCGGTACGGCCACACGTTCACCCCCAGCCCCGACGGTCGGTACGTCGTGGCCGAGACCGAATACCAGTACGCGCCGCTGCGAATCTTCGATCTGCAGCCGGGCCTGGACGGCGAAGTCACGAACATCGACGAGCCTATCAGCGCCTGGACCGCAGACTGGAAGAACCTGACCCACAACCACGAGGTCCGTTGGCCCTACGTGTTCGTATCGGGCTACCTGGACGGGCTCCAGGTGTTCAGCCTCATGGATCCGGAGAACCCGGTGACCGTGGCCTACTACGACACGTACCTGGGGCCGCCGAACAAGGACCGCTACGACATGTTCAACGGGGCGTTCGGGGTCGACGTCCGCAACGAGGACGGCCTGGTGGTGGTCAGCGACATGAGCACGGGCATCTGGACCTTCCGGATGGAAGGTTTCCAGGGCTGGAACGGAGAGCAGTGGGGCATGCCCGACATCTCGTCGGTACAGAAGTGGGACCAGCCCGCGCGTCGGCCGGTGAGTCAGCAGTGATCGAATCGCTGTTCTCGCTGGCTCTGGCGATCGGGATGGTGGGCGGGGGCGTCGGCATCGCCCCGGCCGGCGCCTCGACCGGGGAGCTCGCGTCGGTCGCACGGGGGACTGCCGTCGCGTCGGAGTACCGGGCGTGCACGATCGATCCCGACCCACCCGCCTACTACGCCTTTCCCATGGTCTCCACGCGGCGGGTGCCCGGAACCGGGCCTGCGACGGGCACCGGCCACGTGTCGTTTCGCTCGTCGCCCTTCGGCATCGCGATCGCCGCGGACGGAAGCTACGAGCTCGACGTGTGGCTGGAGTTCGAGCGCCTCCGCCCACCCCCGGAAGGCGGGTACGTCGTCTGGTTCACCACGCCGACCCTGGACGAGGTGAAGCGCGTCGGGGTACTCGACCCGGCCCTCCGATTCCAGGGCCGTGTGGATTGGAACAAGTTCCTGGTGGTCGTGACGCTGGAACCGAATCCGGAAGAAGCCGGCGACATCTGGGCCGGACCGATCGTGCTTCGGGGCATGTCCCGGAGCGGGATGATGCACACCATGGCGGGCCACGGCCCCTTCGAGAAGGAGAACTGTGCCGCGTTCGGGTATTGATCCACGCCCGACGTTGGTGTGGCTCCTGGTCCTCGTGGCCCTGGGTGGCTCGGCTCCGGCCGCTGCCCAGCACGAGGGCATGAACCACGGCTCCATGCCGATGGGCGACGGATGGCGCATGCCGCCGATGGACTCCGAGATGCCCATGCTGCCGGGCCTGGACGGCGTCCTGCCCCCCGTGAAGGCCTTCCTGGCCGCGGCAGGGGTGGATCCCATGACCCTGCCCGAAGCCCGGCCCTCCGAGATGGTGACCCTGGCCGACGGGGACACCCTCGACGTCGACGTGACCCTGGTCCGGAGAACGATCCGGGGCCATACGATGGCCATGTACGGGTACAACGGGCAGTACCCGGGCCCCCTCATTCGCGCCGACCGGGGCAGCACCGTCGTGGTCCGGGTCACCAACGAGATTCGCATGCCCACCACCGTGCACTGGCACGGTGTACGAATCGACAACCGCTTCGACGGCGTGCCGGGTCTGACCCAGGATCCCATCGAGCCGGGCGAGAGCTTCACATACGAAGTGAACGTGCCGGACGCGGGCATGTTCTGGTACCACCCCCACGTCCGGGAAGACGTACAACAGGACCTGGGGCTCTACGGCAACCTTCTCGTGGTGCCGTCCGACCCCCGGTACTACGGGCCCGCCCACCGCGAGGAGGTGCTCGTCCTCGACGACCTGCTCATGGACGACGAGGGCCTGTTGCCGTTCGGCGAAGAAGCGCCCACTCACGCGCTCATGGGTCGGTTCGGCAACGTCATGCTGGTCAACGGCACCACGGACGCGACGCTGACCGTCCGTCGGGGCGAGGTCGTGCGGTTCTACCTGACGAACGTGGCCAACTCGAGGACCTTCAACACAACTTTCGGGTCCGGGCGGGTGAAGCTGGTGGCCTCGGACATCAGCAAGTTCGAGCGGGAATCGTGGGTGTCCAGCGTACCGATCGCTCCCGCGGAACGATACGTGGTCGACGTGCGTTTCGAGGACGCGGGCGAGACCGCGATCACGAACTCGATCCAGGCGGTGAACCACTTCCGGGGCGAGTTCTATCCGCACGTCGACACCCTCGTGCGGGTCACCGTCACGGAGGAAGTCGCGCCCGACCTGGCCGAGGATTTCGCGACGCTGCGCCTGAACGGAGACGTGGTCGAGGACGTGGACGCGTATCGGGCCCATATCGACCGACCGGTGGACCTCGAGCTTGTGGCCACGGTGCGGGTACAGAACTTGCCGCTCCCCATCGTGCGCTCGATGGAGATCGACACGCTGTACGTGCCGCCCATGGAGTGGAACGACGCCATGCCGATGATGAATTGGCTCTCCACGGCGAAGCAGGTGACATGGATTCTGGAGGAGCCCGGCACGGGACTCCAGAATGACGAAATACAATGGGAGTTCACCCAGGGTGACGTCGTGAAGCTCCGGATCTTCAACGATCCCGAGTCTTTCCACCCGATGAACCACCCGATCCACATCCATGGGCAGCGGTTCCTGGTGTTGGCTCGGGACGGGGTCGCGGCGGACAACCTGGTCTGGAAAGACACCTCGATCCTGCCCGTCGGATCGACGATGGATCTGTTGGTGGAAATGTCGAATCCGGGCAACTGGATGTTGCACTGTCACATCGCCGAGCATCTGCATGCCGGCATGATGTTTTCGTTCACCGTATCACGCGACTGACGACCCGAAACGCGGCACGCAGGGCCCGTTCAACCGCCGCTCCTGCCCTCGCGCGCCACGATCCCCCAGGCTAGACTCCACGTCCCCGTATGAAATCGATGAGGCGGCAGGCGGACCCGCCGTACCTCAATCTCGAGTGGTATCGATGAACCCTTCCTGGTCGAAGCTGTCGCGCATTGCGGCCGTGGCGCTCGCATTGTGTGCAACGAGTTGCGAATCCGGTACGGATGTGCCTCCGCCTGTCGCGGTGTCCCTTTCCGTCGATCTCGGTGGTGCCTTCACGGCGCTGTCCAAGGTGGACCGGCTCCGGTTGCTGGTCAGCCGCGCCTCCGGCGGCACCGCGCTGGACACGACCCTCGTCGTAGCCGGCTCGATCGTCCTCAGCGGGATCGAGGTTCCCCTCCAGACGCCCAATGAGTTGCTGAAGGCCCGAGTGGAGTTGTTCGCGGGTTCGGAGAAGCTGTTCGAGGGTGAATCCGAGCTTCAGGCCGAATCGGGTTCTACTGTGGCCGGCACAGTTCCGATGAATCCAATCGTGGGCTCCTTGATCCTCGAGGGGCCTTTGCCCGTATTCGTGGCCATTGGAGATCGCTGGCTTCTGGAGGGCGAAGCGCTCTTCATGTCCGGCGACACGGTCCCGGGAGCACGCCTCGAATGGACCTCCGCGGATTCGACCGTGGCCGCGGTGGTGGCCGGGTCACAGCTCGAGGCCAGGGGCGAAGGCGTCACGACCGTGACCGCGACGCTGGCCGGGAAGTCCGCCTCGTTGGAGACCAGGGTGGAGGCGAAGGTCGCGAGCCTTACGATCGAGCCCGCAGATGTGAGCGTGCCGATCGGCTTCGAGTCCAGGGTCGAGGCCGTAGCCAGGGACGCCAACGGCAATCCGTTGGAGCGAGAAGCTACGTGGACGTCGAACGACGAGGCGGTTGCCACGATCGACGAAGGCGGCGTGATCCGGGGCGTGACGTTGGGCGAGACCAGCGTGATTGCGGAGGTCGAAGACGTGGCGACCACCGCGGACGTGGAGGTCACGCCGGCTCCTCCGGCCATCGACGATGCCGGCGCTCCGTCGCCGGGCACCCGCAGCGCGCAGTTGTCCGCGGTCATGACGCCCAACGGCGCGGCGACCTCGGTCCGGTTCGAGTGGAGCGAGGACGAGGCGTTCACCGCACCCCAGCTCGGGGCCGACCAGGCCATCGGCGACGGCCTCGAACCCGTGGACGTGAACGAAGCATTGATCCGCCTGACGCCATCGTCCACCTACTACATGCGGGTGGTGGCCACCAACGACTACGGCCAGACGGTCACGGACGTCGTGAGCTTCGCTACGGCGGATCCCACCGGCGGGTTCGTGGACGGTCTGGTCCAGGCTGAAGGGCAGCCCGTGCAGGGCGCCGTGGTCCAACTCGACGGCGGGCCCACCGTCACGACCAACGCAGAAGGGGCCTACGCGTTCGACGACGTCGCCCTGGGAAGCCATCAGGTCACGCTGACCGACGTCCCGACGGGGGTGGTCTTCGAAACCACCACCGCCACGGGCGAGATCACCCAGGTGGGCCAGGTGCTAGCCCTCCACTTCGACGGTGAGTTCTTGAGGGACTCCCGGATCTTCGGGGGAGTGAGGGCATCGGGGCTGGCCGTGCCTGGGGTGACGGTGACCCTCACGGGACCCGACCAGGCGTCCACGACGACCGACGAGGGGGGCAACTACGACTTCCCGGGTGTCCGGGCGGGCGACTACGTCGTCTCGATCGACGGGTACGACGAGACCTACCTCTCGTTCCCGAACGAAAGCCTGGAGGTCTCGGTCGACGTGGCCGGCACCCAGGAAGCCAGCTTCCTTGGGGTCGACTCCGACCTCCTGACCGTGGAGGCGTACGGATTCTACGGCATCGATGGAGTGAAACCCGGGGTGGCCCCGGCCCAGGGAGCCACCTTCGCCGTCTACCCGACCGAGGCGGACGCCAACGCGGGGCAGAACCTCATGGGGAGCGGCGTGGCCGATGAGAACGGCGTGGCGCGGATCCTCGTTCGCAAGCGCGAAGACACGGGTCCGTCCGGCGGGGCTTCTGACAATACGGTCTGGACCGGCGTCGCGGCCTTGCCGGCTCCCAACACCCGGGTCCAGGCCGACGGCGTTCTGCCGGTGGCGTTCACCCAGGCGGACGCCATGGTGTCGGCTTCGGACACCACGGACTTCCAGAGCGGCACGGTCAAGCTGCGTCTCCAGATCAAGACGATCGGCACCGGAGCGCCCGATTCTCCGCTGTTCCTGCACCTGTGGGGAATGAGCATGTGGGACGACACAACCTCAGCGGCTATCGGCTCCACCTCGTCGTCCAACGGGACGGTCACGTTCACGCTGAACCAGAACGTCACCGACCTTCCGGTGCGGGTGTTCATCCGGGCGAACAGCAGCCAGCCCTTCGCGTACGGCGCGGCGTGGTCGCAAGTCCCGAAAGCGGCGCAATCCGCCCAGAATGCCGGTCGCCACATCAGCTACTTCTTCGACGGGACTCAGTCGCCCACGACCACGATCAATGTCGGCACGGAGGAGATCACGTACCAGGACATGCACGTGTACACGGGAGTGCACCATGAGGTGGACGACGCGACCAGCACTGTCTACCTGACGGGGGGCGACGACCTTGCCAATGCGACGTCCTTTACCATCAAGCTCTTCCAGAACGGTAGCCTGGTGGACACCAAACCAGTCCGTTCCGATGGCAACATCAACGCCTTCCGCAACGTGCCCTCGTTCGTCGACGCCACCAGCATCACCGCCGAAACCTCGGATCCGTCGATCACGATCATCACCTCGACCTCGGTGAGTGGCCAGGGCAACGGCGGGGGCACGGTCGGGCGGATCGGCTCGAACGGAGGATACCGCCACTCGCTGCGGGTTTGCGGCCATCGGGCGGACACGATCATCAAGGAGTGCTCCGGATTCGCGTACAAGTTCAACAACACCCGGATCCAGGGCCGGGTGCGGCAGAACGGTAGCGGAGCGTCGGGGGTCACGGTCACGTTGAAACGTTGTCGCGTGCCACAGAACCTGAACCAGTCGACCTGCGTGTCGTACGACGGGTTCGAACGCACCGACACGACGGACGGCGACGGGGACTACAGCTTCTCGAGCCTGTTGGAAGGCACCTACGAGGTGAGGGCGTCAGGAGGCTCGCCGGTGCTGGTGAAGCCCACCGGCAAAGGCGACGTGAAGAACGTCGACTTGACGGTGCCCTGATGCTCCTGGGGGGCTCGACGGGCGCATGGCCAGGGCCGTTGAGCCCGTCCAGGCGCCCGTGAAGCCCGCGGCGTGAATCTTCCGGCCCCGTAGCCCGTAGAGGCACGTGACCGCCTCAATTTGAACTGACCTGACGCCGGGAGGTCCCATGCCGGACGAAGTGTTCGTCCTCCTCGTGATTCCCATCGCCTGCCTGAGCATGGGCCTGACGCTGCACTACGCCGTCAAGCCTTTCGTCGAGGCGCTGATCAAGGTGATCCGGGAACCCAGACAGATCGGCGGTCCCGTCTCCGACGAGGAGGTGGCCGAGCTCCGAGCCGACGTTCAGTTCCTGACCGAGACGGTGGAAGCGCTCCGGGTCAAGGTGGAGTTCGACCGCCAACTGGCCGCGACGTCCCGGGACGCGTCCTCGGCCGACGGCTGATCGGGTGCCCGAGGGGCGCCTTCCCCGGGGACTCATGCTCGAACGGCTGTCCCCTCCAGGGCCGATGCTCGGCCCTGGCCCATTACTCGAGCATCGTGTAGGTCCGCTCCTCCGGAGCCGGGCGCACGTGGGCGTTGTCATTGATCATGCGGGCGCACGTGTTCCAGCGAAGCAGCGCGTCATCGTTTTCGGGCGGGCTGAGGGCCTCTGCCCGGTCGAAGTGCTCCATGGCTTGCCGAAACCAGTCGTACGCAACCTGCCCGGACGCCGGGCCGGTGATCGTGAGCTGCGCCATGCCCCGGCGTTCCAGGATGAGCCCCCGGTAGTACGCCTGCTGGAAGTCCCCCTCGATGCGCGGGAGCAGGGCGAGGGCCTCGTTCAATCGGGCCGCGCCGGCGCCGAACTGGTCGCTGATGGACAGGATCAGGGTGATCAACGCGTTCTGGTTGTCCGGCTCGGCAGCCAGGATGTCCTTGCAGATGCTCTCCGCGAGGCGGGGCTCATTCAGAAGACGATACCGAACGGCCTTCTTCTGGGCCGCCGGGATGGCGTCCGGCGACAACGATCTGAGTTCGAACATGAGCGCCTCCTGCACGGGCGTTGAGATACGGGGTCCAGGCGGGTGTCAGTCTCCGGTGAACACCCTGAACATCCTTCGCAGCGGATCGTACGCTCGATCCACGACCCGCTCCTTCAGCGGGATGATGGCATTGTCCGTGATCGTGATCTCTTCCGGACACACCTTGGTGCAGCACTTGGTGATGTTGCAGAACCCGATGCCTTGTCGGGCCTTCAGGTCGTCGAGCCGGTCTTCCGTGTCCAGGGGGTGCATCTCGAGCTGACCCGTGTGCACGAAGAACCGGGGCCCGATGAACCGATCGTGCTCGTCGTGCTCCCTCAGCACGTGGCAGACGTCCTGGCACAGGAAGCACTCGATGCACTTGCGGAACTCCTGGGCCCGATCGACGTCGACCTGGGCCATGTTCCAGGACCCGTCCGGATTGTCCGGTGCCCGGGGCTTGAACGGCCGGATCGACTTCTTGACCTGGTAGTTCCACGAGACGTCCGTGACCAGGTCTCGAACATGGGGGAACGCCTTCATCGGTTCCACCGTGATCGGCTTGGTGATGTCCATCTGCTGGATCCGGGTCATGCACATCAGCTTGGGCATTCCGTCGATCTCGGCGGAGCAGGACCCGCATTTGCCCGCCTTGCAGTTCCACCGCACCGCCAGGTCCGGGGCGTGCTCGGCCTGGATGTGGCGGACGGCGTCCAGGACCACCATCCCGTACCAGAGCTCCACGTCGAAGTCCTCGAATCCGCCGCTCTCCGCGTCCCCCCTCCACACCCGAAACGTCGCGACGTCTGTCATCAGCCTTGCTCCTGGATGATGTGCTGGAGGTGGTCCGGGATGGGCCGACACGGTCGGGTCTCGACGTCCATCTCTCCGGAGGGATCCTTGCGGATGACCACGTTCTGGCCTCCCCACTCAGGCACCTTGTCGGGGTAGTCAACCCGGGTGTGGGCGCCCCGGCTCTCGCGGCGGGCCAACGCGGCCCGGGCCGCCGCCTCGCCCACGGTGAGCATGTGATCCAGATCGAGGGCCGTGTGCCAGCCGGGGTTGTATTCCCGACTTCCGTTGACGGCCACTGCTTCGGCCCGGCGTCGCAGGCCCGCGATGTCGTCGATGGCTTCGGAGAGCCCTTCTTCGGTCCGTATGATGCTGACCTTTTCCTGGAGCAGGTCCTGGAGGGCGAACTGGACCTGGTAGGGGCCTTCCGAACCAGTCGCGTGCTGTCGCTCGATGGGCGCCAGGGCTCGGGCGGCCGCCTCCTGGATCTCGCCCTCGTCGATCGTCACCGAGCCGCGCTCCCTGGCGTGACGGGCGGCGTGCTCGCCGGCGAGCTTGCCGAATACGAGCAGGTCGGACAGGGAGTTGCCTCCCAGTCGGTTGGCACCATGAAGGCCCGCCGCGACCTCGCCGGCGGCGAACAGCCCCGGCACGGTGGACATCTGCGTGTCGGCGTCGACCAGGACGCCGCCCATCACGTAGTGGGTCGTGGGTCCCACCTCCATCGGCTCCTTCGTGATGTCCACGTTGGCCAGCTGCTTGAACTGGTGGTACATGCTGGGCAGCTTCTTCTTGATGTGGGCCTCGGAGTCCGGGATCTTCTCCTTGATCCACGCGATGTCCAGGAACGCGCCGCCGTGGGGGCTGCCCCGCCCCTCCTTCACCTCGCGCACGATGCACCGGGCCACGTGGTCCCGGGTCAGGAGCTCCGGCGGTCGGCGGGCGTCCCGGTCCCCGATCACGTACCGCCACCCTTCCTCCGGCGTGTCCGCGGTCTGGTGTTTGTAGAGGTCGGGGATGTTCTCGAACATGAAGCGGTTGCCTTCGCTGTTCTTGAGGATCCCGCCCTCGCCCCGGACCCCCTCGGTCACCAGGATCCCCTGCGCGCTCGGCGGCCACACCATGCCCGTGGGGTGGAACTGGATGAACTCCATGTCCAGCAGGTCGGCGCCGGCCTGGTAGGCCAGGGAGTGACCGTCTCCGGTGCATTCCCAGGAGTTGCTGGTGATCTTGAAGGCCCGGCCGATGCCACCCGTGGCCAGGATCAGGGCCTTGGATTCGAACACCCGGAACGTGCCCTTGTCCCGGTCGTAGGTGAAGCAGCCCGCCACCCGTTCGCCGTCCTTGAACAGGTGGGTCACGGTGACCTCGTTGAAGACGTCGATGCCCTGGTGGATCCCGTGATCCTGAAGCGTGCGGAGCATCTCCAACCCGGTGCGGTCGCCCACGTGGGCAAGGCGGGGGTAGGCGTGGCCGCCGAAGTTGCGCTGGAGGATCCGGCCGGACGGCGTCCGGTCCATCAGGGCGCCCCAGGCCTCGAGCTCGATGACCCGTTCCGGTGCCTGCTGCGCGTGGAGCTCCGCCATCCGCCAGTTGTTCAGGTACTGGCCTCCCCGCATCGTGTCGGCGAAGTGGACCTTCCAGCTGTCCCGTTCGTCCACGTTGCCCAACGCCGCGGCGATGCCCCCCTCGGCCATCACCGTGTGGGCCTTGCCCAGCAGCGTCTTGGTGATCACAGCCACCGTGACGCCGCTGCCCGCCGCTTCAACGGCGGCCCGGAGGCCGGCGCCGCCGGCCCCGATGATCACGACGTCGTACGGGTGCCGCTCGTAGCCCACGGTCAAAAGAGCCTCCAGTCGGTGAAGACGCCCATGGCCAGCATGCGGACGTAGAAGTCGCTGAATCCCACCCAGAACAGGCTCAGCCAGGCGAAGAGCATGTGTCGTTTGTTCAGGCAGGTGACGCAGTCGTAGGTCTTGCGGCGCACGGGGCGCCTGGACAGGAGGTTGAAGCGCCCCCCGACCAGATGACGCAGGGAGTGGCAGCCCAGAGTGTAGCTCCCCAGGAGGATCACGTTCATGGTCAACACCAGGGTGCCGATGCCGATGCCGAACGACGTAGCGCCCGTTGCGGGATCTTCGAACCAGAACGCCTTCCAGGCGTCGTATCCCAGGATCAGGATGAAGACCAACGCCAGGTACAGGAAGTATCGATGCACGTTCTGCATGATCAGGGGAAAGGAGTTCTCGCCTCGGTAGGACTTCCTGGGTTCCCCGACCGCGCAGGACGGTGGATCGGCCCAGAAGGCCTTGTAGTAGGCGCCTCGGTAGTAGTAGCACGTGAGCCGAAAGCCTCCCGGCGCCCACAGGATCAGGAAGGCCGGGGACCAGGGAAGCCAACTCATCCACCAGGAAGGCTTGGGCCCGAACACCGCGTGGTGGGAGTCTCCGAACAGCTCCGGAGAGTAGAACGGCGACAGGTAGTTGCCGTAGGCGTAGTCCGCGCCCTGGAAGGCAGCCCAGGTGGAGTAGACGATGAACGCCGAGAGGCCGAGGAAGACAGCCGTCGGCTGCAGCCACCAGGCGTCCGGCCGCATGGTCCGACCGAACGGGCGCTTTTCTCTGACGACCGGTAGGGGCGTCGCGGTTCGAGCCATGAACCACCCTCCTGCCAGGCGAACGTCGGCGTCTAGGGCGGGAAGTCCAGGAGCACGGCCCGGGGCCGTGCCGGATCTTGGGGTCGAGAGGCTCGCCCGGAACACCTCTCGTCCCTGCCCCGGGGGTCGTTGGGCTGTCCTGCGATCCCAAACGGCCCGCGCTTCGGGAAGAATAGGCACGGTGGAGGATCGAGGCCAATCGGTTTTGTCTGTCCGGCGGGGCAGGGGGCGCCTACCTTGTCGGCCCGACATTCCCGGGATTGGCCCGCGGGCTTCGTCTCGGAGCGGGCACGGACCGGACGTCCGACCGCTGATTGGGAACTCGATGAATCCTGATGTCCACCGCATACGAGCAGGAGAAGAGCGAGGCATGAGTCCGCAGAAGAGAACCGAACCATGCCACCGCCGGCTTCGGGTCCCCGGACCCCGGTTCGCCGGACTGACCCCGCCGGTCCTGGCGATCGGGCTGTTGGTGGCCACCCTGCTGCCCGAAGCAGCCTCCGGCCAGGACATCGACGTCGCCGCCCTGGGCGACGAGGCGGTCCAGCGGGTCCAGGAGTACCTGGGCGTCAACACCGTCAACCCGCCCGGCAACGAGTCCAACGCTGTCGACTACTTCGCGGCCATCTTCGAGGCCGAGGGCATCGAGTACGAATCCGCGGAATCGGCGCCCGGACGGGGCAACATCTGGGCCCGGCTGGAAGGCGGCGACGAGCCGGCCCTGGTGCTGCTCCACCACAGCGACGTGGTTCCGGCGGACGAGCGCTTCTGGGACACGGATCCCCTCAAGGGCGAGCTCCGGGACGGCTACATCTACGGCCGCGGCGCCCTGGACACCAAGACCGGCGGCATCCTTCACCTCCAGACCTTCCTGGCCCTCCATCGTGCGGGCATTCCGCTCAACCGGGACGTGATCTTCATGGCCACAGCCGACGAAGAGGCCGGCGGGTTCTACGGAGCGGGTTGGTTGGTCGAGAACCGGCCGGAGATCTTCGAGGACGTGGGCTGGCTGCTCAACGAGGGCGGGGGCGGACAGCTCGCCGACGGCTCCGTCCGGTTCGGGGTCGAAGTCACCCAGAAGGTCCCGTTCTGGCTGGAGCTGGTGTCCCACGGAGAACCCGGGCACGGGTCCCGGCCCCTGGAGGCCACGTCGGTGACCCGGTTGGTGGCCGCCCTGGAGAAGATCCGCACGACGCCCTCCGAGCCGCGCATCGTGCCGGCTGTGGACGCCTACTTCAAGGCTTTGGCTCCGATCTCGGAGGCGCCCTGGTCAGAGTGGTTCGCCGACATGCCCTCGGCCGCTGGAGATCCGGCGGTCTTGTTGGAGCTTCAGCGCACGGATCCGGGCCTCCACGCCCTGACCCGGAACACGTGCTCGATCACCATGCTCGAGGGTAGCTCCAAGATCAACGTGGTCCCGCCCGAGGTTTCGGCCCAGCTGGACTGCCGACTGCTGCCTGATCAGGACCCGGAGGCATTCAAGTCCGACATGGCGGCGTTGATCGACGACGACAACATCGAGATCCACGAGATCATGGGGTTCAGCCCGGCCGTGTCCACCACAGACACGGACCTCTACCGAGCCATCGAGACCGTGGCCGGCGAGCATTTTCCCGACGCACCGGTGCTGCCCGTGGTCCAGGGCGGCTTCACGGATAGCCACTTCTTCCGGGACCTGGGCATCGTCAGCTACGGCTTCTTTCCCATGGTCACGCCGCGGGAAGACGGTCAGGGTGTGCACGGCAACAACGAGCGGGTCACCGAGGAGAACGTGCGGCGGGGCACGGCCATGATGCTGGAGATCGTGCGCAGCGTGGTCGAGGATACGGGAGGGCCGGTGTCGTGACGCTGCTGTCGCTCGTCCAGGATCCGGGCTCGCAGGCGCCGGGCTCCGACGCATTCGGCGCCCTGATCCGACGCCTCGGCGCCGAGCACCCGATCTGGGAGATGGTGATCGCAGGGGCGATCCTGCTTGTCGTCTCGTGGGTGGCCTACACGATCACGCGTCGGCTCATCCTGAGGGCCATCAAGCGGATCGCGGCCAAGACGGCGTTCACGTGGGACGACCTGATCATCCAGCACCGTGTGTTCGACCGGCTGGCCTACGTGGCGCCGGCCCTCGTCTGGTTCTACGGCGTCCGGATGGTGCCGGACCTGCCGGCCACCCTGTCACTGCTGGTTCAACGGGTGTCCCTGGCCGTGATCATCCTGGTCGTGGTGGTGTCGCTCAGCCATTTCCTGACCGCGCTCAACGCCATCTACCAGGCCCAGTACGCCGAGGCCCGCAATCGGCCCATCAAGGGCTACATCCAGCTGGTGAAGATCTTCCTTTTCGTCGGCGCCGGCATCGTGGTCGTCGCCACGATCATGGACCAGTCCCCTCTGATCCTGCTTTCGGGGCTGGGCGCCCTCACCGCGGTGCTCCTCCTGATCTTCCGGGACACCATCCTGTCCGTGGTGGCCAGCGTCCAGATCGCGTCGAACGACATGATCCGGGTGGGCGATTGGGTCGAGATGCCCCAGTTCAACGCCGATGGCGACGTCGTCGACATCGCGCTGCACACCGTCAAGATCCAGAACTGGGACAAGACGTTCACCACGATCCCCACGTACCGGTTCATCCAGGACAGCTTCAAGAACTGGCGGGGGATGCAGTCGGCCGGGGGGCGGCGCATCAAGCGGGCGATCCTGCTGGATCTGGGTACGGTTCGGTTCCTGCGCCCGGAAGAAATCGAGCGACTGGCCAGGAACGAGGTGCTCCACCACTACCTGGAGGAGAAACGGGAGCAGCTGGCGGAATACAAGGCCCAGCCGGCAGAGAAGGAGTACCTCAAACCAGCGGTTCGCCGACTGACCAACGCGGGCACGTATCGCGCCTACGTGCAGAACTACCTGAAGAACCACCCCACGGTGCACAGTGGCATGACGCTCCTCGTCCGCCAGCTGGCTCCGACGCCCCAGGGTCTGCCCCTGGAGATCTACTGCTTCAGCAACGACACGGTCTGGATCAACTACGAGGGCTTCCAGTCCGACGTGTTCGAGCATCTGCTGGCGATCTTGCCCGAGTTCGGGTTGCGGGCCTTCCAGGAGCCGTCCGGAACCGACCTCCGGGCGCTGGTCGAGTCCCGGAGTGGAGAGGAGCCACCCCCGAGCCGGAGGGATACGTCGCCCTGGTAGGCCAGGCAGGCCGTCCCATCGGCAGGGGCTTATTCTCGATCCGCCCTGGGTCTCGGACACCGGCCGCCGGCCGCGTGACCACACGCTCAGGCTGACGGCGTCGAGCGCTCCCCAGGGAACCCGGGTCGGGCCCCACGTCCCTACCATTGACCGCTTAGGGTAAGCGGCTTAGGGTAGAGGTGTGCTCCCCTGAGCCATTCAGGGGAAGGATCCCAGCCACGGACCCGGCGAGGTCGAGATGGACGACAAGGTCGGACTCCTCCAGGGCACCCTGGACATGCTCGTGCTGAAGGCCCTGGCCGGCGACGCCCTCCATGGGTTCGGCGTGGCTCGATGGATAGAGGCGGTCACCGGCAGCCGTCTGACCGTGGACGAAGGCGCGCTATATCCGGCGCTCCACCGCATGGAGAAGCGGGGGTGGCTCCAGGCCGAGTGGCGGGTGACGGAGAACAAGCGGCGGGCCAAGTACTACCGCCTCACCGACCGGGGGCGTGAGGAGCTCAGCGCGCAGGTGGAGCGCTGGTCGGGCTCCGCGTGGGCCGTCGAGACCGTGCTCGGCGCCGAAGACGCGTGATGTCCGGCCGCGGGTTCGGGCGTTGGCGGCCGCGTCGGCCGATCGACGAGGAGTTGGCCCACCACCTGGAGGCGCTCGAGGCCATGCTGGGCCGTGAGGGGATGGACCCGCAGGCCGCCCGGGACGAGGCCAGGCGGCGATTCGGGGATCCGGACGGGTATGCGGCCCGGTGTGCCGCCGTGTGGCAGGATCAGGGGAAACGGGACGGGGGGGAGGGCTTCATGGCTTCGATACGGCAGGACGTGGCATACGGTCTGAGGACGCTCACCCGGACTCCCGTCTTCACCGCGATGGTGGTGCTGACGCTGGCCCTGGGCATCGGGGCCAACGCCGCGATCTTCAGCGTGGTCAACGGGGTGCTGATGCGGCCCCTGGGGCTGACCGAGGCCGACCGACTGGTGGCGCTGTGGGAGACGAGCCCCAGCCTAGGCGTGGACGCGTCGCCTTCATCGGTGCCGCTGCTCGACGACTGGCGTGAGGGCGTACCGGCGCTGGCGTCTCTGGCCGCCTACCAGTGGTATTCGTTCACGCTCCAGGATCCCAGCCAGTCCGTGGAGCTCCAGGGTGTGCAGACCACGGGGAACTACTTCAGCATGCTGGGCCTGACACCCCAGCTGGGCCGGCTGTACGACGATACGGACGCACCCCCCGGCGCCCGGGGAACCGTGGCGGTGATCGGCGACGGCCTCTGGCGTAGTCGATTCGGCGCGGATCCGGGTGTTCTGGGCACGGTGCTCACGCTGGACGGGGGTCCGGTGGAGATCGTGGGAGTCATGCCACCCCATCACGTCGCTCCCAGCCCCGAGTCCGACATCTGGGTTCCCGTGGGGTACGACTCGGGATCGCTGCAGAATCCCAACTACGGGGTCCGGGTGGTGAACGTCGTGGGCAGGCTTCAGCCAGGCGCCACGGTGGAGCGGGCGGGCGAAGAAGCCAGGCTCGTGGCCGAACGTGTCGCCGACGCCAACCCCCAGATGTCTCAGGGCTGGTCCGCACGGGCCCAGCCCATGCGTGAGAGCGTGGTCGGGTCGGTACGCCCCGCACTTCTGGTCGCGTTCGCCTCGGTCGGTGTGCTGCTCCTCATCGCCTGCGTGAACATCGCCAACCTCATGCTGGCCCGGTCCGCTGCTCGGGAACGGGAGATGGCGATCCGAACGGCCCTGGGGGCGGGCAGGGGGAGGATCGCGCGCCAGCTTCTCACGGAAAGCGTGTTGCTGGCTCTACTCGGCGGCGTGGCGGGGATCGCCGTGGCGTTCGGCGCCCACCGTGTCATCCTCGCCCTCGAGCCCGGGGTTCTGCCCCGGGTGCACGAGATCAGGCTGGACCTGGTGGTCCTGGGGTTTGCCCTGCTGCTCTCCGCTGTGACCGGCGTGGTGTTCGGCCTGGTGCCGTCGATCCAGGCCTCGGCGGTACGAATCACCTCCGTCCTCAAACAGGCGGGCGGGCGGGGCTCGACCGCCAGCGGGCACCCGCGGCTGCGGCGCGTTCTCGTGATTGGACAGCTGGCCCTGACCCTGGTCCTGTTGGCGGGGGCGGGCCTTCTGTCGCGAACGTTTCTCGAGCTCCGGGCCGTGGACCTGGGCTTCGAGCCCGAGGGCGTGGTGGCGGCCCGGGTGTTCCTGGCCACCCAGAGCTATCCGTCCGACGAAGAGCAACTCCTCTACTACCAGGCGCTGACGGACCGGATTTCGGCGCTCGATG